>Ga0316198_10002087_pt1 | contig 11996 bp, 11 predicted proteins | sample OudBieAanoxic_MG_FD_204935 | JGI IMG/M metagenome (GOLD analysis project Ga0316198, IMG submission 204935) | Coastal sediment microbial communities from Oude Bieten Haven, Netherlands - site A anoxic | ecosystem: Environmental > Aquatic > Marine > Coastal > Sediment | place: Netherlands... | reverse complement strand
TAGTTCCAAAAGACTATTTTTAAATCCATAGATTAACCAAGCACGTTCCTATGGCGTTAGATCCTAACGAAAGTCAAAATCAACCAATAGCGAAGTTTGAGTCCATGCTGAAGACGGATGACGTTTATTTTTTTGACGCAGAAGATTTCGAAGACATAATTCATCATTATCTAAACAACGGTAAAATATCCTTAGCAAAGAAGGCTATTAAAATTGGCCTTAAACAGCACCCGGGTGCCATGGATTTAAAACTTTTGGATATTGAAGTCCTTGTGTTTGAAAATAATTTAGAAGTTGCTGAGAAGCTGTTAGATGAGCTTCAATTGATGGATAGTACCAATGAAGAAATTTATATTCAACGCGCTAATATCTATTCAAAAAAAGACAATCATGAAGCGGCAATAGACATGTTAAAAAAGGCTTTGGACCTATCTGAAGATAGTTTTGACATTTACTCATTGTTAGGTATGGAATATCTATTCATGGATAATTTTGAGAAGGCTAAAGATAATTTTATAAAATGTGTTTCATTCGATGAACAGGATTATTCTTCCCTTTATAATGTGGTCTATTGTTATGAATTCATGGAGGATTATGAAGGTGCCATAACTTTTTTGAACGATTTTCTTGAACGAAATCCATATTGTCAGGTGGCATGGCATCAACTGGGAAAACAATATTTCATTAAAGAAATGCTTCCTGAGGCATTAGCGGCATTTGATTTTGCAATAATTGCTGACGACTCATTTATAGGGGCCTATTTTGAAAAGGGAAAGGTTCTGGAAAAAATGGGAAAGCACAACGAGGCGATTGAAAATTACGAAACAACAATAAAAATAGAAGATCCTACCTCCCATGCTTACTTGAGGATTGGAAAATGTCATGAAAAACTAAACAATGACGAGCTCGCCAAATTCTATTTTTACCAGACTGTACATGAGGATCCACTGCTCGATAAAGGCTGGTTGGCAATTACTGATTTTTACTTTCGTAAGAAAAATTATGAAAGGGCTTTGTACTATGTAAATAAGGCAATTAATATTGATGGTGAAAATGCCATATATTGGAAAAAATGCGCCAAAATTCATTACATCCTTCAAAACCTGGACGAAGCTGATTTTTCATATAAACAAGCAGTGGATCTTGGAAATTATGAGTTAGACACCTGGTTGAACTGGTCAGAAGTTGTTACAAAGAATAGTGATATCGATTCCGCTGTTCAAATTTTAATCCAGGGGCTGCAATTCTACCCTGAAGAAGCTGAAATAGAATACAGAATGACTGGCTTATATCTTATGTTAAGTGATTCTGAACAAGCAAGATTTAGATTTATTAATGCACTAAAATTAGACATCTCTAAACTTACTATTTTTGAAGAAGCATTCCCTGAGTATTACAACTCTATTTGGACCCAAAACATAATTAGCAATATTAAAAAGGCTTCCGAATAAAAGAACTATTTTTGTTTTTTTATTTTTTTAATGGGTCAGCGCAATTTATTAAGTTATATTATTATTTCGCTTAAAGGAGTCGCCATGGGTGCTGCAGATGTGGTGCCGGGAGTATCTGGCGGTACAATAGCGTTTATATCAGGGATTTACGAAGAACTTATTACCTCTATAAATGGCATAAATTTTTCTAAGTTTAAAATTTTACAAAAAGAGGGGTTCAAATCCTTTTGGACAGCTATTAATGGAAATTTTTTATTTGCCCTTTTTGTAGGTATTTTCATTAGCGTCTTTTCTTTAGCCAGAATGATTAGCTGGCTCTTAGTTAACAAACCTATATTGCTGTGGTCCTTCTTTTTCGGACTTGTATTTGCTAGCATTTTTTTTATTGCCCGGGCGATTGAGAAATGGAATTTAGGCACCATAACTGCCTTTGTTTTGGGAACCATTGTGGCGTATTATATTACGACCCTTCCGCCTTCAGAAAATACCGGAAGTCTGCCCTTTTTATTTCTATCTGGTGCTCTGGCTGTTTGTGCAATGATCTTACCAGGAATTTCAGGAGCATTCATTTTGGTACTTCTCGGATCCTATAAAACCATTTTAGATGCCGTTCACCAAAAAGACGTCTTAATTATTACTACTGTTGCTATAGGGGCTATATTTGGCCTTTTAAGCTTTGCAAGGCTTTTAAAATGGATGTTTAAAAATTATAAGAACACCACTTTGGCACTTTTGACAGGTTTTATTTTGGGTTCATTAAACAAAATCTGGCCATGGAAAAGAGTTTTGGAGACAAAGACATTTGGTGAGAAAGTTATTCCTGTAAAGCCAATTAACATATCTCCTTTTCAATATGAAGGTGATAATCAGTTACATTATGCCCTCCTATTAGCATTACTTGGATTTTGCGTAATTTTTATACTTGAAAAAATAGCTACAAAAAGTAAAAAATAACACTAATGCAGAAGCCAAGAACTTTTCTTGATAAATTATTTCTGATTATTAAGGGATTAGGAATGGGTGCCGCAAATAAAGTTCCCGGTGTCTCAGGTGGTATTGTAGCATTTGTCGCTGGCTTTTATGAAGAGTTTATTTATTCACTCCGTAAAATCAATCTAAAAGCTTTTAAATTACTTTTTAATGGCAGGTTTAAAAGTTTTTACCGTTACGTAAACGGACAATTTTTGTCATTACTGATATTTGGAATGCTAGTTAGCTATTTTAGCGTTTCCAAAATACTTGACTATTTTCTTGAACGACAAGAATTGTTTGTTTGGGCTACTTTCTTTGGAATGATTATAGGTTCCATATATTTCATTGCCAACGACTTTAAACATTGGAATAGAGGAACCATTACCGCTGGTCTGCTGGGATTTACAGTGGGCATTTCCATTAGTTTTTTAAGCCCTGCCAAGGAAAATGATAATTTGCTATTTATCTTTCTCTGTGGTATCATTAGCGTTTCCGGGATGACCCTCCCGGGCTTATCCGGATCATTTATCTTAATACTATTGGGTAATTACGTATTGCTATTGGTAGATTCTGTAAATTCCTTATACGATACTATGGCTGAAATAATTAAAGGTGATTTTAGCTTCATAGAGAACCAAATGCGGTTAAGAACTTTGAAAATTCTTGCCGTATTTACGATGGGATCTGCAACAGGTTTGGTTACGCTATCCCATCTCCTGGGATATGTGTTAAAGCATTACAAATATATAACTTCCGCAGTTATAATAGGGTTTATTACCGGTTCTCTGGGTGTGGTATGGCCCTGGAAAAACCCTGTTTATGTTAAAGATGAAGCCGGAAAAATAGCTATCGATTCAAATGGAGATAAGATAATAATGAACTATGAAAGATATATTCCGGATTTTAACTTTAGCGAAACCTGGTGGGCAATCATATTCATATTATTGGGAATTGGCCTATTAATAGGTTTGGAAAAATATGGCAAAAACAGAGCAAAAAATACATAGTTTTGGACTAATTGGAAAGAATATATCCTACTCTTTCTCTAAAACATATTTTAATCACAAGTTCACCTCAATGGACCTGGTGAACCATAGCTATGAAAATTTTGACCTCTCTAAAATAGAGGAATTTCCAGATCTTATAAAAAAGCATATCACACTAAAAGGACTAAATGTTACAATCCCCTATAAAGAGGCGATAATTCCCTATTTGGATAGTTTAAATAAAAAAGCAGAACGCATAGGAGCTGTAAACACCATAAAATTTAAAAAGGGTAGTCTCATAGGATATAATACAGATGTTTACGGTTTCAAAAAATCTTTCCAGCCATTTTTAAAAGAATCGCATAATAAAGCCTTGATTCTTGGCACCGGCGGGGCCTCTAAGGCTGTCGCCTTTGTTTTAAAAGAATTAGGAATCTCGTTTAAATACGTTTCAAGAAACCCAATAGGCGATCAGATTGGCTATACGGATCTAAATAAGAAAATTATTAGTTCGCACACTGTGCTTATTAATTGTACCCCATTGGGTACTTTTCCTGATACCGAGGCCAAACCAGATATTCCATATGAATTTCTAACTTCAAGCCATTTACTTTTTGATCTTATCTATAACCCCGAAAAAACTGCATTTCTATTATCAGGAGAACGTAAAGGTGCTATTATATGTAATGGCAGAAAGATGCTGGAGTTACAGGCCGAAAAAGCTTGGCAAATATGGAATTCCTAATATTCTGAACCTTAAGTTTTGAAATAAGGCAAACCTTATAACACTTGAGGTATTAATTGATGTATAAAAGTAGTTTGATTACCTTTGTAGCTATTAATGCTGTTAGTATCTTACAAAGTAGGAACTAACAAATCCGCAGAAACATTAAATAAAATGTTGGAAAATAAAGACCATTTACTACAGAATACTGTAGAGGGAGAAGTTAATTCAGAAACTACTGAATCTAAAGAAACTACTGAATCTAAAAAGGAATCAGAGAAAAGCCCTGAACCAGAAGATAAATCCCAGGAAGTAATAGCGACCGATAAGACAGAAGCTGTTAAAGAGGATGTCCATGAAGAAATAAATGAATCTAACGCGGAAGACGCAGAGGACAAAGACAATCATCAGAGGCATCATATTCCAATCCTGGACTATCACGCCATGTCTATGGAAAATCTGGTAGGGGAATTACAAAGGTTGGTTCGAAATGAGAAAGTGCAGGCCATTAAAAAACATGTTGATGGTATAAAACACGAATTTGACTTAAAATTCCTTGATTTTTTAGAACACAAAAAAGAAGATTTCATAGCGAAGGGTGGCAACGAAATTGACTTCAGATATAATTCAGTTACCAAACGGCAATTCAACGAGGTCTATTCTGAATACCGTGATAAAAGAAATGCGTATTATAAAAACCTTGAGCAAAATCTAAACGAAAACCTTGCAATCAGACTGGAAATTATTGCTGAACTTAAAGGGCTCGTGAATGTTGAAGAAGATATAAACACTACCTATAGAAATTTCAAAGGTATTCTGGAAAGATGGCGAAATGCAGGACCAATCCCAAGAAATAACTACAATGATGTATGGAGAACATATCATCACCATATTGAGATTTTTTACGACTTCCTGCATTTAAACAGGGAATTAAGAGACCTGGATTTTAAGCATAATTTAGAGGAAAAGTTAAAATTAGTTGAGTGCGCTGAAGCCTTGGCAGAAGAAGAAGATCTCAATAAAGCATTTAGGGAATTGCAAACGCTTCATAAGGTTTGGAAAGAAGATATAGGGCCAGTTGATAAAGAACATCGAGAAGAAATTTGGGAGCGCTTTAGTAATGCTACTAAAGTCATGCACCAAAGAAGACAGGATTATTTTAAAGATCTTGATAAAGTATATGAGCAAAACTTAGAAAAGAAAAAAAGCATTATTCAAAAGATTGTTGAAATTGGTTCTCATATTGCCAGCAACCATAAAGACTTGCAACAACAAATAAGAGATATCGAGGAACAACGAGACGCTTTCTTTAAGGCCGGAAAAGTACCACAGAATGTAAATGAACAAACCTGGACAGATTTTAAAGAAGCCGTTCGAGGGTTTAACAGAAATAAAAACGCCTATTATAAAAAACTTAAAAAAGATCAGCAGGATAATCTCGACAAAAAAAGAGACCTTCTCAGCTTAGCGCAATCTTTAAAAGATAGCGAAGACTGGGATACAACAACTTCTGAAATGAAAAGAATTCAGAGGGAATGGAAAACTATCGGTCATGTACCCCGAAAATATTCTGATAAAATTTGGAATGATTTCAAAAATGCGTGCAATCATTATTTTGACAGGCTTCACGCTATAAAAAATAAAGCTCATGGCGAAGAGTCTGCGAATTTTGACAAAAAATTTGCCTGCCTGGAAAAACTTAAAGCATTTGAACTGAGTGGTGATAAAGATAAAGATTTGACCACAATTAAGTCTTTTATTGAAGAATGGAAATCTTATGGCAGAGTTCCTTTTAATAAAAAGAATATAAATGCCAAGTTTAACACTATTCTGGATGCCATTTTCAAAAAACTTGATGTTAGCAGACAAGAATCGGAGCTAATGAAATATGGGGACAAGCTTAAAAAACTTGCAAACGCAGATAATGAAAGAGCTCTAATCCATGAGCGAACATTCATCCGAAGAAAGATAGACGAAAGTTTAAATGAAATTCGCCAATTAGAAAATAATTTACTATTCTTCTCAAATACTTCAAGCGACAATCCTCTTGTTAAAGATGTTGTAAAGAACATAGACCGTCAGAAGGAAACTTTGGCAACATGGAAAGCCAAGTTGAAAAATCTGAACATTATGCAACATAGTCTTATCAAAGAAGAAATTCAGGCAAATGAAGATCCCGACAGTTCAGAAGATGAATAAAAAATTTTATTAAGCTTCCTAATTATAATTTCTCATGATTCATCGTGAATAATTCCTACCGTAGCATGGTTTATCTTCCAGGGTAATTAATCTAAAACTCTTTTATTTTTACATTTCTAAATTTGATTCTGCCGGGTTCTGTTGCCTGAAGCGCAATATAACCCTCAGACAAATCATCATTGTAAATATCCGCGGTAAGTTTGCCATTAATCCAGGTGCGGATATGGTTGCTCTCACAAGTAATTTTATAGCTATTCCACTTTCCAATTGTTTGCACATCTATCAATGGCTTTGCCCTGGTAACAATAGATCCGGTCCTTGATTCCTGGTCCGGATGGTAATCCCAAATATTCATCTCATAACATTCCTTGTTTGAGATCTCTTTGTTTTTACATCTCACAAATATTCCTGAATTAATTCCTGCATCAGGATAAAACTCAAGTGAAAGTGTAAAATTTTGATATTTTTTATTCGTCATAACAAACCCCGATCCACCTAACGAGGTACCAACCAACTGATCACCATCAAATTTCCAGGACGCCCGTCCTTCTTTAAACCATTCATTTGAATCCTCTACGAAAATAATCTTCCCAGCGTTGTCAGCTATGTTGCAGGCATTAAATAGTAGGAATAACCCAAATAGAGAAAAACAAGTCAAACTTTTAATCATAATTACTAGTATTAAGTTGATAAAATTATAAAAAATTGAAATTAATATTACAAATTAAAGAAGTGTGATCTTGGAAAAGAAAGTATAGACTTTTAATATCATCATTAGATTCCAGTATTGAAGGATTTACAAAAATGGCGCCTTATGCACTTCTTCCTATAAATTCGTAATTCACTCTTGCTACTGTAAAATTTTTTTTTCTATACCTTCCTGGTCCACATCATCTGTAGACATAGTAAATAAACCAACTTAAAATTTTTATATTTAAGGACACATTTTACCATAATCATGAAAAAACAATTACATTCTCTGTTTTCAATTCTATTTCTTTTATTTTCACTCGTATTCAGCTACGGCCAGTCCGTTAAGGCCTCCAATGAAGTTATTTCAGGATTCTCAGAAATACGTCTGGATAGATATTCAAAATTTTTGAATACTGAAATAACTGAAGGGCGAATACCAGGAGCTGTTTCATATATTTATCGGAATGGAGAGATAGTGCACAAAGCAGCTTTGGGATACAGCAGTTGGGAAGCGAAGACACCAATGCAACATGACAATATTTTTCATATTATGTCTATGACCAAGCCAATAATCTCCGTTGCCTTTTTAATGTTATATGAGGAAGGGCATTTTTTTCTCACTGACCCTGTTTCCAAATATCTCCCACAATTTAAAGACTTCAAAGTATCGCTAGATGTAAATAAAGGAATAGATGGTGCTACCGAACCTGCAAAATCTGAAATAACTATTCATCAACTGTTAACACATACGGCCGGCTTTACCCATGGCATTGGTGGCACAACTTTGGACAATGAAATTGCTCAGGCCATATATTTTGAACCTCAATCTTCCATCGAAAGCAGGGTAAACACTCTTATAGGTTTACCCCTTATAGGTCATCCCGGAGGTCAATGGCATTATAGTGCCTCCCCGGACGTACTATCGCTACTAATTGAACATTTTTCCGGAATGACTACGGCTGAATTCCTGCAAATTAGAATATTTGATCCTTTGGAAATGAAAGACACGGGTTATAATATTCCAACTAATGACCAGGATAGATGGGTTCCTGTTCATAATATCAACGAGGAAGGTAAATTAGTAAACTCAGATCAACAACTCCCTATTGAAGGGAATATGGTATACGGAGGAACTCATGGACTTTTTTCTACAGCAGATGATTATATGAAATTTTGTCAAATGATGCTTAATGGCGGTAAGGGTAATGGAAAACGACTCTTAAGCCCCAAGACCGTAGAAATAATGACTATGAATCAGGTGGGAGACTTATATTATGGACAAGGGTTTGGCCTTGGTTTTGGAATTACCACAGATGTAGCTAAAAGCAAAGCTCTTGGTTCAAAAGGGGTATATTATTGGAGCGGCGCATATAGTACCTACTTTTTTATAGATCCGAAAGAAGATTTAATAGCCATCTTAATGACCCAGGTTCAACCATATAGTAACTATTATAGCGCCAAATTTCCGCAATATATTTATCAGGCCCTGGTAGATTAAAATATAAGACAACTATAAATTTATTCATGAAAAATTATCCTTCGAAAAAAGAGCATATTGAGTGTGCAGGTGAAGAAAAGGAATATTATGAATATAAAATAAAGAAGAGATGAATTTCATTGATGATACCGTCAACTGGTGTAAGGGAGAAATTTTTGAAGGCAAAATGAGCCTCCTGTTTGGAATGGTTATGCTCATACTAAGCTTTGTTTATTTTAAATGGGGAAGCACCCCGGGCGCCAGGGCCATGTTTTTACCTTTGCTTGTAATTGCCATCCTGACGATTAGTGCAGGAATCTATCTTGTAAATACAAACCAAAAACGGATCCCGAGATATGAATCACAGTTTAAGGAAAACCCACAACAATTTTTAGAAAGCGAAAAAATGCGGACAGAAGACTTTATAAGATGGTACCCTATTACGCAAAAAATATTTTTCGGTATTATGATAGTCGGAATGCTATGCTTAATACTGTCGCATAGCTCAATTATTCGGGCAATTGGCATAGCACTAATGCTTTTGGTATTATATGTATTTGTGTTGGACCATTTTTCTGAAGAAAGGGCTATTTTCTATTATTCTAAAATCATTGAACATTCCCTTAATTAAAAGTATATTGCCTTTTTTTAGATCATGGAAATTCGTTTATTTTTTTTCTTTATGTTTATAGGACTTGGAGCTGCTGCACAGCAAGCTTCTGGTTTTCAGGAAGAAGTACTGGCAATTCAAAAAAAATACGATACGTTATGGGACAATACCAAAGAAACTATAGTATTCACAGGTAGTTCCAGTATACGAACATGGCAAAACCTGCAGGAACTTTTTCCTGATTACCAAATTGTCAATTCAGGTTTCGGAGGCTCACAGACAATTGATTTACTTTCGTATACGAATGAATTGATATTGCAATACAATCCGAAGAAAGTGTTTATTTATGAAGGAGATAATGATTTAAATGATCGTAAAAAACCTCGGGAAATAATTTCTGTTACCAAAGAAATCATTACCAAAATTAAGAGTACTATTCCAGATATCCGAATTGTTATTATATCTGCCAAACCTAGTTTGGCGCGATGGCATTTAAAAGGAAAATATAAAAGACTCAATCGTAAGTTTAAACATTTATGCAAACAAGAAGAGAACCTGGATTATGCTTATATATGGGATATTATGCTTAATGGCAAGAAATTAAGACAAGACATTTTCATTGAAGACGGCCTCCATATGAATTCAAAGGGTTACGAGTTATGGTATCAGGTTATAAAAAATTATGTTCAATAAAATATTTAACAATGATAAAATCAATTTTAACAAAATCGCTCGCTTTACTTTTTGGAATGTCCTTATTTTATGCATGTCAAGAGCATAAGATGAAAGAAATAGTGTTTCCTCCAACAGATCTAAGTTCAGAAAATCTGATTCCAAAGCCTCTAAGGATACTTCCTACCCATAATGCCTTTGGATTAGATCATACCACTGCGATCTTCACTTCACAAACGGACAAGAGTTTTGAAGAGGTAGGTTCTTTTCTTGCCGATAAAATAAAATCCAAAACAAATTTAAGGCTTGCCGTAAATGAAACAGAAGCCGGAGAGGTCAACCGAATGATCTATATAAATCAATCTGATAGCGATGAACTTGAAGGTCCGGAAGCTTACCAATTATATATTTCTAAAGATTCTATTATCCTCAATGCAAAAACATCTGAAGGGGCATTTCGTGGAGTACAGACCCTAAGACAACTCATCCCTGAAACCAGCAATGATACACTTGCTGAAATGCCATTATGGCCCATCCCAACAGGAAAAATTTTAGATAAACCTAATTTTGAATACAGAGGTTCTATGTTAGATGTAGCTCGACACTTCTTTAGTGTTGATGATGTCAAAAAATATATTGATCTTCTCGCTTATTATAAAATAAATGCCTTGCATCTGCATCTGACAGATGACCAGGGCTGGCGGATAGAAATCAAATCGTGGCCAAAGCTAACCGAAGTTGGGGGTAGCACAGAAGTTGGTGGAGAAGCAGGAGGTTTTTTTACACAGGATGATTATAAAGATATTGTGGCTTATGCACAACAAAGATATATGATGATAATTCCTGAAATTGATATGCCAGGACATACTAATGCGGCCTCAGTCTCCTATCCCATTCTAAATGGAAATGGTAAAACACCCAAATTGTATGAGGGAACAGCAGTGGGCTTTAGCACTTTTGATACCAGAAAGGATACGGTTTATACTTTTATTGATGATGTAGTACGTGAGATCTCAGCTATAACGCCAGGTCCTTATTTCCATATTGGTGGGGATGAAAGCCATGCGACCAAAAAGAACGACTATATTTTCTTTGTCAATAGAGTAGAAAAGATTGTACAAAAGTATGGTAAGCAAATGATAGGTTGGGATGAAATTGCGCAGGCAGATGTTGATAATTCTTCAATTGCACAGTTCTGGGACAGCGAGAAAAATGCCATGGAAGCTTCTCGAAAAGGTATGAGGGTAATTATTTCGCCTGCAAAAAAAGCATATTTGGATATGCAATATGATACCCTTTCCAAACATGGACTTCATTGGGCGGCTTATATTCCTGTTGATACAGCATATGTATGGTCTCCAGAGAGTTATGCAGGTATTCCAAAAGAAAACATTTTAGGAGTTGAAGCTCCGCTTTGGTCAGAAACTATAAGCAATATTGATGAATTAGAATATTTGGCATTTCCAAGGGTAATCGGGTATTCTGAATTGAGTTGGAGTCCGGAAGAAAACCGAAATTGGGAAAATTTCAAGGTGCGTTTGGCAAATCAGGCGCCTTATTTGGACCGGATGAATGTGAAATTTTACCCTTCTGAATTAATTGATTGGAAGGAAAGTAGATTTACTTATAAAACCATTCAAAAAGATTAGTTTTTACCGTAGACTATTATTCCTCATCTGCCTTATCCGCATCTTCAGAAGTTGCAGTAAAATCTGTAATTCCATGATCATGTAAAATATTATACCATTGTATAACTTTTTTTATATCACTTACATAGACCTTGTCTTCATCGTAATTAGGTAATACTTCAAAAAAATATTCCTCAAGGCTTAATTTGTTATCTTTATGTTTAACGGAGGTTTTACCTCCTTTTTCCATGATTTGAATTTTTTCAAATACGGCTCTAAGCGGAAGCTCTTCCTCCAAAGTATAAATAGCAATTTCAGATAACACGCTCACATTACTGCTCATACCCACAGTAACTCTTTTATTATCCAGCAGGGATTCCGCGACAAGCCCTGTTCTGGTTTGGGTAAGTAATCTATAAAGCCCGGGCCTTCCGCCAATTGATAGTATTTTATCTAAACTCATAAATATTTTTAAAACGATAAATATTAAACTCTATGAAATTAATCTTCCCGTTTAGCGTACTTTTTTCAAATCAGGAAAACGCATTTTATACTCCACATTGATTTTACCTTTTGAGATGTTG
>Ga0316198_10002086_pt1 | contig 12003 bp, 12 predicted proteins | sample OudBieAanoxic_MG_FD_204935 | JGI IMG/M metagenome (GOLD analysis project Ga0316198, IMG submission 204935) | Coastal sediment microbial communities from Oude Bieten Haven, Netherlands - site A anoxic | ecosystem: Environmental > Aquatic > Marine > Coastal > Sediment | place: Netherlands... | reverse complement strand
TTAATGGGTGTTGGGGTCGGGGGGGGGGGGGGGGTGGGGATTGCCCTTCCGGTGGGGGTACAGGTGCAGGTGTGTGTCGCTCACGGGGGCCCTTCGTCGCCGTGGAACGCATGCTACTCGGAAGGGCGACGTTGCATGCCATGTAAACGATTATCGATGATCCGTCGAAACGGCTATGCTGGCGGTGTTGTCGAGCGCGGCCCGAGCGGGGCTGCCCGCGAAGGAGTGAACATGCTGAAGGCCGCCCAGGTCGGGCTCGGTTGGTGGGGGAGCCAGGTCACCAAGGTCCTGGAGGACAGCGAGAAGATCGAGATCGTCTGCGGCGTTGATCCGTTCGAGGAGACGGCCAGGAAGTACACGGCCGACTACGGCATCCCGGTCTACGCCGACTACCAGCAGGCGCTCGACGATCCGAACGTCGAGGGCGTGATCCTCACCATTCCCCATCTGTTCCACGAAGAAGCGGTGGTTCGCGCTGCGGCGGCCGGCAAGGAGATCTTCTGCGAGAAGCCGCTCGCGCTCACCGTCGACAGCGCTCGAACGATGATCGAAGCCTGCGATGATGCGGGGATCGTTATGGGTATCGGGCACGAACGTCGGTTCGAGCCCGCGTGGGAAGAGATCAAGCGCATGGCCGACGCCGGAGAGTTCGGAACGATCCTTCACATGGAGGCGCACTGGAGCCACGACCGGTGGCTCGGCATGGCGGCCGACAACTGGCGTGGAAGCAAGGAGGAGGCTCCGGCGGCGGGGTGGACCGGCATGGGCGTCCACCTGAGCGACATGATGCTGAGCCTGGCCGGCGAAGTCGTCGAGGTGCAGGCCCATGTCGAGCGTCGCATCCTCGAGATCCCGACGGGAGACGTCGTATCTGCCCACTTCCGGTTCGCAGACGGGACCACCGGCTCGATTGCGGCACTGTCCGCAACCCCCGACTATGCCCGGTTCGCCGTCTTCGGCAGCCTTGCCTGGGCCGAGGCACGCGAGACACAGCATGTGGATCCCGGCGGAACGACGCACTTCTACGTGCGGCGTCGCGGCGACGCCGACCAGACCCGCATCGACTTCGAGCCGGCCAGCCCGGTCAAGGCGGGCTATGAGCATTGGGCCGACGCCGTCGCAGGACGTGCCGACTACCGGTTCAGCAACGCCGAGCGCCTCGGCAATGTCGCCATCCTCGAGGCCCTCGTGAACTCAGGCGAGGCCGCCGGTCGGCCGGAGCCGGTGGCGCAGTACTCCTGACCGATGACTGAGGCCGGAGCGTGCCCGCTCCGGCCTCGGCTTCTTCCTCTGTGTGCCCGGCCGGGTCAGGTTCTCGAGATCGTGCCTTCCCACGTGCCGACCTTGTCGCCCTTCATGGCGTCTTTGTCGAACCAGAAGCTCGTGACGGCCTTGGTCTCGGTGTAGAACGCCACACCGTCACGACCCATCACGTGCAGGTCGCCGAAGAAGCTCTTCTTGTGACCGCTGAACGGAAACACGGAGATCGGGACCGGGATCCCGACGTTGACCCCGACCATCCCCGCGTCGATGCGGCGTGCGAACTCACGTGCGTAGTAGCCGCTCTGCGTGAAGATCGACGCACCGTTGGCGAACTCGCTCTCGTTGATGAGTTCGACACCCTCGTTGAAATCCGCGACCCGCTTGACGTAGAGGACGGGGCCAAACACCTCCTGGTTGCCGCACGACATCTCGGGCGTGACGTGATCGAACACCGTCGGGCCTACGAAGAACCCGCCTTCGTGGCCGTCGACTTCGAGACCGCGGCCGTCGAGCACCGGGACGGCACCTTCCTCGACCGACTTCTCGATCCAGTCGTTGACGAACGCGAAGTGCTCGGCGTTGACCAGCGGACCCATTTCGGTCGACTCGTCGTAGGCCGGGCCGATCTTGCGGTCCTTTGCGAGCTCGGCAATGGTGGCGACGAGCTCATCGGCAATCGACTCTTCGACGGCAATGGCAGGGAGGGCCATGCAGCGCTCCCCGGCGCAACCGAACGCTGAATTGATGATCCGCTGCGCCGTAGCGCGAATCGGGGCATCGGCAAGGACGAGTGCGTGGTTCTTCGCCTCGGTGAGGGCCTGGACGCGCTTGCCGTGTGACGTGGCCGTCGAGTAGATGTGCAGACCGACGGCGGTGGAGCCGACGAAGCTCACGCCTTGGACCTTGGGATGGGTGAGGAGTCGTTCTGCTTCGTGTCGTGAGCACGTGACCAGGTTGAAGACACCGGGCGGCAACCCGGCCTCTTCGAGCAACTCCGCCATCCGCATGGCGGTCTGCGGGACGTACGAGGCGGCCTTCAACACGAACGTATTGCCGGTGGTGACGGCCAGCGGCATCATCCAGCCCATGGGAATCATTGCCGGGAAGTTCCACGGCACGATGCCGGCGAAGACGCCGAGCGGCTCTCGGAACGTGACGGTGTCATAGCCGGTGGCAACGTTCATCAACGAGTCGCCCATCATGGTGACCGGGGTTGCGCAGGCAAGCTCCACGACCTCGATCGCCTTGAGCACGTCGCCACGAGACTCGGTGTAGGTCTTTCCCATTTCCGTCGCAAGCAGCATCGAGAGATCGTGCAGGTTCTCCTCAAGGATGCTCTTGAGATTGAACATCACCTGCACCCGCTTGGTGATCGGCGTGTCGCGCCAGGCCGGGAATGCAACGGCTGCAGCTTCGACCGCTGCATCGACCTCGTCGGCGGTGCAGCGGGGGGCTTCCGCCATGACTTCGCCCGTGCTGCTGTTGGTGATCTCGTAGTAGACGCCGCTGTCGGTGTCTCTCCACTCGCCGTTCACCAGATACTTGAGTCGCTTGGTCACGCTTCTCTCCTCGTTGCTGAATCCGTCTTGTCTTGTTCGTTCGATCTCGGGCTGCTACTGCATCGATGTCCGAACGGTTTCCACGATGCGATCGACCGAGGGGATGGCCATGTCTTCGATGGCATCTGCCGCCGGGAGAGGGATATGCGGGGTCGTGATGCGCACGATTGGACCGTCCAGATCCCAGAAGCATTCCTCGGCCACGATCGACGCTACCTCGGCTCCCCATCCGCACAGGCGTGGATTCTCCTCAACCGTGAAGAGCCTGCCGGTCCGGGCTACCGAGGACGCCACGGCGGTGACATCGAGTGGCACCAGTGTTCGCAGGTCGATCACGTCGGTCGTGATCCCCTCCGCAGCGAGGATTCCCGCTGCTTCGACCGCCTTCGGCACCATGGCGGCAAGAGCCAAGATGGTGGCATCGCTTCCCGTCCGCAGGGTCGTGGCCCGTCCCAGTACGTCGACGAGTTCGCCGTCGGGCACCTCACCCTTGGTGGCGAAGAGCGCCTTGTGCTCGAGGAAGATCACCGGGTCGTTGGAGCGGATCGCTGCCGCCATCAAGCCGACCACGTCGGCCGGTGTCGATGGGGCCACAACCTTGAGGCCGGGGATAGCCATGGCCCAGTTCTCGACGCTCTGTGAGTGCTGGCCGCCGAAGCGCGCGCCACCGCCGTTCGCGGAGCGCAGGACGAGGGGCAGTTCTATCTGGCCTCCCGTCATGTAGCGGGTCTTCGCGATCTGGTTCGCGACGATGTCCCAGCAGGTGGCCAGGAAATCGCTGAACATGATCTCGCCGATGGGGCGCAGGCCGTTCATCGCGGCGCCCATCACCAGCCCGGTGATCGCCTCCTCCGAGATCGGCGTGTCCCGGACTCGTCGAGGGCCGAAGCGTTCGCGCAGGCCCTGTGTCGTCTTGAAGACGCCGCCGGCATCGGCAACATCCTCACCGATGAGGAGCACGCTCTCGTCTCGTGCCATCTCCTGGGCAATGCCCCGTGCGACGGCCTCGCGGTAGGTCAGCGTCGCCATGAGGAACCTCCATCCGCCCACAGGTCGGTCATGAGGACCGATTCGCCGGGCTCTGCTGCCGCCTTCGCCGTCTCCGTCGCGGCATCGATCTCAGCACCGGCCGACGCTTCGATCCGATCGAGATCAGCGGCCGTGAACCCCATGCCCTCGAGACGCGCGCGGTAGATGACCAGCGGGTCCTTGTTCATCCAGGCTTCCACTTCGTCGTTTGGCCGGTACTTGCCCGGGTCCGCTCGCGAGTGTCCGTAGTGGCGATATGTCTGAGCCTCGATCAGGGATGGCCCATCGCCGGCGCGTGCATCCTCGATGACTTCGAGCGCCGTTTCGTAGACCGCATCGACGTCGTTCCCGTCGACGATGATGCGGTTGAGTCCGTAGGCGGCGGCGCGGTCCGCTGCCGGATTCGGCACCGCGGTCACCGACGAAATCGGCGTGTACTCCATGTAGAGGTTGTTCTCGCAAACGTAGACCACCGGCAGGCCCCAGACGGCCGCGATGTTGAGCGATTCGTGGAACGCTCCGATGTTGGTTGTTCCGTCGCCGAAGAAGCAGACCGTCACTTGACCGGTGCCTCGTTCCTGGGATGCCCAGGCGGCTCCGGCAGCGACGGGGAGGTGGGCCCCGACGATCGCATACGAGCCCATGGCGTGCTGTTCGACGTCCGTGAGGTGCATCGAGCCGCCCTTGCCCCCGCAGCATCCGGACTCGCGACCGAGCAGTTCGCCCATGAGCGAGTCCATCGGAGCACCCCGCAGGAGGGTGTGATTGTGGCCGCGGTAGGTGCAGAAGACCATGTCGTCGTCGCGCATGGCGGTCGAGAATCCTGCCGCAACGGCCTCCTGACCGGTCCCAAGGTGGGTGGTTCCCTTGACGAGGCCGCTCATGAACAGGTCGTAGGCACGCTTCTCGAACACCCGCGCCCGCCACATCGCTGAATACATCGCAAGGCGAGTCTCGTTCGCAATCCCCGAAGCGCGTCCGTGGTTTGGTGCGGTGCCTGCGCCCGGCGTGTCGATCATGGAGCCCTCCTTGTGAGAACGGGCGCCGGCACGGGGTGTGCACGCAGTTGCGGGTGTCCCCGTTGGCGAATCCGACCTCGAATGCATATCATCGATTATCGAAGATTAGCCATTTGCGGAGTGAAAGGTCGAACTGACATGGGGTTGGCCGGCACTCCGGAGGGCGCGGCGGGCGGCAGGGGAGGGATCCGATGGCGGATCATCGCCGCCTCGATCCTCACCATCACGGTGGCCATCCTGCCGGGGTTCCTCCCCGGCGCTCTGGCCGTTCAGTTGGCCGATTCCCTCGGCATCGCTGAGGCCGGCATCGGGTTGATCGTGGGGGCGTTCTTCGGCATGTCGGCGCTTGTTTCGTCACGGCTCGGCCGGTTGGTCGAACGGCTCGGCTGGGCTCCGGCGATGCGGGTCGCAGCGCTCGGTGCCGCGGCGACTCTGCTGCTCACGCCGCTGCTCGGTCGCTCTGTGGTGATGCTCGGGGTCGTGACGGTTGTCGGAGGGCTCTTTCTGGCCCTCGCCCATCCAGCGGTCAATCTGGGGATCGCCCGGTGCACCGTGGTTCAGCGGCAAGGCCTGGCATACGGCTTCAAGCACGGCGCGATCCCGGCAGCCACCGCCATTGCCGGACTCGGCCTGCCTCTCGTCGCGATACCGCTCGGGTGGCAGTGGGTGTATGTGATGTGCGCCGCGCTTGCCGTTGTGGCTGCTCTCGTTGTGCCAACCGTCCCCGGCTCCTACGAGGTCCAAAGCGGCAGCGAGAAGGAGACAGACGCGCCGGGCGTCAGGGCCTCCCCGTTGTCGCTCCTCGTCGTGATGGCGGTTGGGGCCGGGCTCGGGATCTTCGGCATGGATGCGCTTGCGACGTTCCTCGTTCCCTATGCGGTCGAGGTCGGGTTCGGCGAAGGCGCGGCCGGCGTTCTGCTGGCGGCGGGGAGCGTGCTCGGCATCATCACACGCCTCATCATGGGATGGCTGATCGACCGCCGCACGGCCGGCGGACTGGCTACGGTTGCAGCGTTCCTCGCCCTCGGGGCCGCGGGAATCGGGTTCCTTGCCACCGGTTCGGATCCGGCGATCATCGTTGGGTCGTTGGTGGCGTTCACGTTCGGCTGGGGATGGTCGGGGCTCTTCACCTTTGCCGTTGTCCGCCGAAACCCCGGAGCGCCGGCAGCAGCCACCGGTATCACGATGACCGGCATCTATGTCGGCGCAGCAGCGGGCCCTGCCGTGTTCGGCTTCGTCGCCGAGGCATCGTTCACGGCCGCGTGGGTCATCATGAGTGCTGCACTGGCCATGGGTGCCGTGCTGATGACGGTCGCGCTGTTCAGGGAACGAGGCCGGGCCGCTCCGTTGGCGTGATGGGTCGATGGTTACGAACGTAGATCATCAGCGCGGCAGCGATGAGCAGTGCAACCGTCGAGAGCCAGTACGCCGAACTGAACGAGACCCGCTCTGCGACGAGTCCGAAGAGGACCGGGCCGATGGCTGCCCCCATGAACTTGCCGGTTTGGGGAATGCCCCAGGCCGCGGCGGGCGCTTCGGGGTTGTCTTTCACCACCGCGAACGTGAACAGACCGGACCATCCCCATCCGAACGTGAATGCCAAAAGGCCGCCGACCAACAGGCCCACATATTGGCCGAGGTTGATGATCACGACGCCGAGGGCTCCGATGCACATCATGGTCGCAATGGCGACGAAGTCGGCGTGTGCGACACGGTCGATGATTCTCCCAGCGGCGAGTCTGGCGGCAATACCGCAGAACCCTCCGGCGGCGAGGAGCAGGCCCGCGACCTGCTCCTCCACACCGATGGAGACCGAGTAGGCGACGAAGAACGATCCGAGCGGATCCGCCGCCCCGATGCCGAATCCCACGGCGATTGCAAGAACGATCAACAGGGAGCGGGGCGTGGTCGGCTTCCCCGTCGAGCGTTTGATCGCAGCCGGTGGCGGTGTGAGCGTGTACGGCCCTTCCTTTGCCGGAATCAGCGCCACCGTGACAATGGCCACGACCGCGGCGATGCGGAAGGCCCACCGCCAGCCGACCGTGAATGCGAGCATCGGCACGGCGAGACCCGCCACGAACATGGCGGCCGGCACGCATGCATGCTTGATTCCGAAGACCCACCCGTGTCGCGATGGGATCACGCAGCGGGCGATCGTGAGGTTCGAAGTTGTCTGGACCAGCGAGCTGGCGACGCCGGCGACGGCGAATGCCACGGCGATCAGCGGCACCGATGTTGCCAACCATCCGACGGTCGCGAGCGATGCGGCCGACAGCAACGTGGCAACGCGAAGCCCGTTCGCCCAGCCGAGACGCTCAGAGGAGCGACCTGCCACGGGTGACACGACGGCTGCCATGGTGAAAAAGACGCCGATGACGATGCCGAGGCCGGCCACCGTCAACCCGGTGTCATCTCCGATTTGAACGATGAACGCGGCGAGCAGGAAGCTCGGCAGCATCGCGACGATGGTCGCCACGAGAGCGGGGGCCACACCGCGCCAGGCGACGGCATGGCCGGTCTGGGTTTCGCGACTATCCGGTGAGTTTGTCGTACAGGGATCCCGCGTTGTACGAGTTGATGTAGTCCATCATGTACTCCTGCCCGATGTCGACCGGGTAGCGCTCCTTGAACTCGACGCGCTCGACGGTCTCTTCGCGAGTCCAGCCGTTCGCCACTGCGACTGCGACGGCCGTCTTCCACTCCATCAGCATTGCCCGCTGGGTCGCGAGATAGGCCTTGGTGGTGACCGGGCCGTGGCCGGGGATGACGTAGTCGACGTCGAGTTCGCCGATGCGCTCGAGCGCATCGAGCCACTCGTCGACATTCGAGGTCATCAACCACGTCTGGCACTCGCTGAAGATCGTGTCGCCCGTGAACACCGCTCGTTCTTCCGGCACATACACAGCGATCTGCCCCGGTGTATGCCCCGGGGTGTGGATCAACTCGAAGGTGTGGTCGCCCACCCGAAGGGTGAGATCGCCGTTGAAGACGATCTGGCCCTTGTTCGGATCCGAGTAGTACTCGTCACGTTCGGGGAAGATGGCCTCACCCTCCGGGTCGTCGGTGGGCAGCGCCTCCTTGGCGTACGCGAACGGGTCGAGTTCAGGACCGACCACCATGAAGTTGTCGTAGACGCCCTGATGGTGGACGACGATGGGGCCGCCCTTGAAGTAGTAGTTGCCGAAGATGTGGTCGACGTGGTGCTCGGTATTGATGAGATAGCGCAGCGGGCCGTGTGATTCGGCCATCTCGCGCATCTCGACCGCCTTCGTCGGCAGCTGCGGAGTGTCGATGATGACGACGCCGTCCGACGTCACGACGAAGCTGGGGTTGCACCCACGCACCTTCGTCTCGGTGAAGTTGGGAGTTACATTCTCCATGTCGGGCCTCTCGTCTCGCTTTCTTGACCTATTGCGTTGCCGTCAGTCCGCCGTCGATGCCGAGGATCTGACCCGTCACGAACGACGAAGCGTCCGATGCGAACAGCAGCACCGGGCCGATCAGATCGCTCGGTTCTCCAACGCGACCGATGGGGATTCGGCTGATGACGCCGGCCTTGAAATCAGGATCTTCGAGGAGCATGGCGACCTGTGGGGTGTCAACAAACGTTGGGGCGATGGCGTTTACGGTGATCCCGTACTTGGCCCACTCGGTGGCCCACTGGCGGGTCAGGGAGCTGATCGCTCCCTTGGCGGCGACGTAGGCCGAGTAGCCGGCGTTGATGCCGAGGTTGGCGCGCACCGATGAGATGTTGATCACCCTGCCGCCGTTCCCCAACTCGATCATGGCCCTCACCGCGGCCTGCGTCGGCAGCAGCGTGGCGGTGAGGTTCAGGTTCATGATCCAGTCCCATTCCGGTATCGGGTAGTCCTGTGCCTCGAACAGCACCTTGCCGGCGCCGCCACCAACGGCGTTGATGATGACGTCGAGCCTGCCGAAGTGATCAACGGTCTCCGCGACGGCGCGTTCGGCATCACCCTTGTTCGTGAGATCGGCGGCTATCGCGAGCGGTTCCGATCCCGCCGACCTGATCCGGCTGCAGGTGCGCTCGAGACCGTCGCCATCACGGTCGATGACCGCGATGCTCGCTCCGGCTTCGCACACGCCCGCGGCGAGAGCGGAACCGATACCGCCACTGCCGCCGGGAATCATGACGACCTTCCCGTCCAGTTTGAACATGTCTACTTGGCTCATGGCCGTCCTTTCGGGAACGTCGTGTGCTGTTCTTCTACCGGTTGGCGACCGCGCCACGAATTGCGTCGGCCGTCTTCTCGGCCGAGATCCCGTACTTCTCGAGGAGCGGCCCGTCGGGGCCGGACTCGCCGAAGACGTCCTGGATCCCGTGGATGATCATCGGCGTCGGCGCGTTGACGGCCAGCGTTTCGGCGATCGCCCCGCCGAGGCCGCCGATAACCGTGTGCTCCTCGCTGGTCAACACCAGGCCGGTCTTCTCCGCTGCCGCGACGACTGCGTCGACATCGAGCGGCTTGACCGTCGGCACGTGCACCAGGTGCACATCGATGCCCTCGGTCGCCAACGCCTCCGCCGCTTCGAGGGCGCGAGCCGTCTGCGTGCCGGTCGAGAACACGGTGACGTCGGTGCCCTCACGAACGGTGACGGCCTTGCCGAGTACGAACTCGTAGTCGTCGGCGAAGACGATTGGCGTGTTCGGGCGGTTGAGCCGGAAGTAGACCGGCCCGTCGTACTCGATGATTGCTCTGAGGGCGCTGCGGGTCTCCACCTCGTCGACGGGGGCAACGACGGTCATGTTGGCCATGGCCCGCATGATCGAGATGTCGTCGAACATGAGGTGGGTCTTGCCGGTCATCCCGGCAAGCAGACCGGCGTAGCCACCCATCAGCTTCACGTTCGCCTTCGGCTGGGCGATGAGAACGCGGATCGAGTCGTGTGCCCGCGATACGATGAAGCACGAGAATGTGCTGACGATTGGGATCAGGCCGAGCGTCGCCATGCCGGCGGCCATGCCGAGCATGTTCATCTCGGTGATGCCCATCTGGTAGAAGCGTTCGGGGTGTGCGGCCTCGAAGAGCGACGTGTAGGTGGAGCTTCCGGTGTCACCGTCGAGCACGACGATGCGGTCGTTCTCTGCCCCGAGTTCGGTGATGGTCTCACCGAATACCAGGCGGAGCGCCTTGCCTTGGGCGAGCGTCGTCATACCGCACCTCCTTCGGTTTCGCCGAGTTCTTCCATGGCGAGCGCGAACTCATCGTCGTTCGGCACCTTGCTGTGCCACGTGTAGTCGCCTTCCATGTAGGAGACGCCCTTGCCCTTGACCGTGTGGGCGATGACGGCGACCGGTCCGCCCTCAAACGCCTTGGCTGCTTCGAGTGTCGCGAGGATCTGTGGGATGTCGTGCCCGTCCATCTCCATCACCTTCCAGCCGAACGCTTGCCAGCGATCGGCGAGCTGGGTGCCGGTATACGGAGTGATCCGGTCGTCCAGGCTCTCGCCGGTCCAGCCGAACTGCTGCAGTTTGTTGTGGTCGACGATGGCGACGATGTTGTCGAGGCCGTAGCGGGCGGCCACGTGTGCGCCTTCCCAAACGACGCCCTCGTTGCACTCGCCGTCACCAAGCATGACGTAGGTCGTGAAGTCGCGACCATCGGCACGGGCGCCGAGGGCGATGCCAAGCGCGCCGGCAAATCCGAGGCCGAGCGAACCGGATGACATGTCGACACCGGGGGTGACGGTCATGTCCGGATGACCCTGGAGGCGCGAGTCGATCGAGTCGAATGTGAGCAGCTCCTCGACGGGGAAATATCCGCGCAGCGCCAGCATGGTGTAGAGCGCGATCGAGCTGTGGCCCTTCGAGAGGATGAAGCGGTCGCGATCGGGCCATCCGGGCTCGTCGGGCCGGACATTCATGACGCCGAAGTAGAGCGCGGCGAGCATGTCAGAAGCCGAGTACGGCCCGCCCACGTGTCCGCCGCCCGCGTGTTTGACGGCCTCGAGAATGCGAACCCTCGCTTGACGGGCGAACTCGGCCATGTCCTCCGGGCTGTAGGTGGTGACCTGGGTCATCGATGGTGCCTCCGCTCGTGATCGTTCAGTCGTCTTGCTCGTAGGAGCCGGGGATAACCGGGGGACCGAATGAGGTCACCATCTCGAGATCGCCGGGGCCGTGGGAGACCGTCTGGTGGTGGAGACCGATCGGGATGAACACCGCCGTTCCCGGTTCGAGAGCCACGGTACCTTCCGGTGTCACGAGCTCGCCGTGACCCTTGGTGATGTAGATCGTCTCTTCCTGGGTGGGGTGGACGTGGCCCTCGGGGGCGGAGCCCGCGGGGAACACCGAGAAGCCGACCGTCAGGTGTTGGGCTCCCGTGAGCGCGGGCCCGCTGTAGTGGTACCACTCACGTCCCGGGAGCTCGAAGAGCTCTGCTTCGTCTCTGGTGACGGCCTTGAGCATGCTGCACCTCGCAGTTCGTCGAGCCCTCCGGGATCGCCGAAGCACTCGAATCATCGATTATCGATAACGAAATGGTAGTCGGCGCTCCACGACCGAGCAAGACGGCGGGGGCGACGGAATCGAAGATTCCGCCGAGGCGCGGCATACTGTACCGGTGACCGATTCGCCCTCTGATCGCGCCCGTGAGATCTTCCTCACCGAAGACAATGAGTACGGCTGCGCCGAGACGGCGTACATCGTCTTGAAACGCGTGTTCGAGCTCCCAGACGCCGGCGACTCGTCCGCCGCCATGGCCCTCAACGGCGGTGTGGCCTATGCCGGGGGTGTGTGCGGCGCGATCTCCGGCGCAGCACTTGCCGTCGGCCAACTCGCCGGTGAGCGGATCGCTGATCACCATGAGGCCAAGACGGCGGCTCGCGAAGTCGTGATGGGCCTGATGGACGATTTCGAATCGGAGTTTGGCGCCACCACGTGTCGTGGCCTGCTCGGCCTCGACCTGCGCAAGCCCGGCGAGCACGATCGATTCATCGAATCGGGGATCTGGCGAACGAACTGCATGCGTCAGATCGAGTTCGCGGTCGAGTACCTCGAAGGGCTCGACACGACGCCGGGGTGGGACGGCCGCGCGGCAGGGCCTCAGGCCGACTGATCCGTCCCGGTGTTGATCGTGTGCCGAGCGAGCTCGTCGTTCAGGAAAGCAAGC
>Ga0316198_10002085_pt1 | contig 12003 bp, 9 predicted proteins | sample OudBieAanoxic_MG_FD_204935 | JGI IMG/M metagenome (GOLD analysis project Ga0316198, IMG submission 204935) | Coastal sediment microbial communities from Oude Bieten Haven, Netherlands - site A anoxic | ecosystem: Environmental > Aquatic > Marine > Coastal > Sediment | place: Netherlands... | reverse complement strand
TGAAAACGGCATGCTGAAGATTGATGAAAACACAGAAGTCCAGATATCTGAATGCCCGAACGGCCACGGCAAGATCAAGTCACCATTGTGTTGCGGTCAGGATATGACCTGCTCGCTCTAAAACTGTAGCTTATTCGGCCAACATCGAAGCGATGCTGTTCGGCCCTGCATTATTCGAGCAGAGTGGGTGTGGGGGGCTTGTTTCAGGACCGTATGAAACATGGATGTTTCATCCGAGTCCCCATGGATGGGTTTACGACGTGTCCTGAAACAAGTCCCCCCACACGCGCTCTGCGGTCGAAGCCACCTGAGTTAAAACCATCTAGAAGATCATTTAACCACGCGGTTACGATTACGCGCACGCCGCAGTTCCCTCGGATGCACAACACGTCTCAGCTTGTCGAATACGTGTATCAGCGCCCGCCAGGGATGACGTAATGGCATACGTGGGCCAGCGTAACGCATAACCTCGCGTACATGTTCACGCTGTTCTTTTTTGTAACAGTGGATAGGGCAGTTATTGCAGGTTGGTTTGGCCTGACCGTAAGGGCATTTGGCCAGGCGTTCTTGCGAATAGCTCATCAAGTCCGAGCAACTGCTGCAAAGATCACCTGTATTGTTTGCGTGGTGATCCTTGCAATAGATTGCAGTCATGGCCACAAGTGTCTTGTGCTCTGATTTTAGCCTGCCGGTGAGTTCTGTCATGGGAGAACTGTAGCACAGCAATGATGTTGCCCAGTTGACTCTTATCAATAGAAAGCCGGGGCAGCCACTACACCGTGTTCCCTATATTCTTTGAGGTGCCGCCCTGGCAATGTTATACCATTACCTGTGAGGCCTGATTAAGTACTTTTCTCCCGTGGCTTGCCTGGCATATGCTGCAATCACTGGGATATCCAGTGTCTCGAGCAGGGTAATCTCATTGCTATAGTGGCTCGCAAAGGTAGTCTTGAGCCCGGCAGCGACCCTGGCCTGCAGTTCCATCATCTTTTGTATACCGGCCTTTTGCAGGTAGTGGGTCAATAGCCAACCGCCCACCCCCCATGAGAATCCATAGTTGATGCTCAAAGTGGTGGGACTCCTGTCGAGAAAACCATATACGTACACCTGTTTGTAAACATCGGAGCCATAGCGGTTGTATTCGGTCATCGAGGCCGCAGCGACGGTTTCCATACAGCTGAGAATCGTGGTGGCGAGCCTGCCGCCTCCGGTGGCATCAAAGGCCAGTGTGGCGCCGGTCGCAGCGAGCGCGGCGACCAGGTCCTTTTTGAAGGAGGCCGAACTGGAGTTGCAGATATATTTCGCACCGAGGTTTTTGAGGATTTCCTCCTGCTCGGTCTTGCGCACGATATTGACCAGGTCGATACCTTCCTGCTGGCACAGGCGGTTGAGCATTTGGCCGAGATTTGAAGCCGCAGCGGTATGTACCAGTGCACTGTGGCCCTCCGCCCGCATGGTTTCAACCATACCCAGAACGGTCATTGGGTTAACAAAACAGGAGGCGCCCTCGGCTGCGCTGGTGCCTTCTGGAAGCTCCAGGCACATCATGGCCTTCGTACAGCGGTAACGGGCGTACATTTCCCCACCGGCCATACCTACGGTTTTACCCAGTAGGGCCTGTGCAGCACCGGAAGACCCGGCTGCGATCACCGTTCCTGCTCCCTCGTTGCCAACGGGCAGGGATTGCCCCATCCTGGCCGCTACCATCTTAGTGAACATGGCCGGGATTTCGGCTGTCACCACTGGCCGTTGAGGTGTGCCGCTGGCCGAAGCAGTGCTGATATCCGCAGGGCCGAGCAATAATGCCAGGTCGGATGGGTTGAGTGGTGTTGCCTCCACCCGGACGATGACTTCATCGGGGGCGGGTTCAGGCATGTCGGACTCTACCAGCGAGAGTTCGAGCGTGTTGTCTTCGCTGACCAGTGAGCGTAGTTGCAGATTAGTCAAACTCATTTCTTTAAACCCTATGTCTTCAGCTACTCGCCAGCATCCACTTACGCAGCCGGTTGGAATCACCAAACGGTGTGAGCTTGCCAAACGAGTTCAATAACACGATAGAAACCCGCTCACCTTCGATATTGGCCTGCATTACCAGGCAGCGGCCGGATTCGTTGATGTAGCCTGTTTTGCTCAAGGCGATATCCCAGGTTTTATTTTTTAACAGGCGGTTGGTGTTGCCATAAACCAGCGGGCCACGCTTCGCATAAGGTCGTACCTCGATACGCGTGGTGGTGCTTGCCTTTTTGATCAATGCATACTCCTGTGTTGCCGTGACCATTCTAACCAGGTCCCGTGCGGTGGATTGGTTCTCCACCTTGAGGCCGGCGGGGTCGGCAAAATGACTCTGGCTCATGCCAAGACTGAGCGCCTTCTTGTTCATTTCCGATACAAAGGCCGGTGTTCCACCGGGAAAAGTCCTGCCAAGGGCCGTGGCCGCCCGGTTTTCGGATGACATGATAGCAAGCAGGATCATCTCGCGACGGGGTAGGGTGGCGCCATACTCGAGACGTGAACCGGTCAGCTGAACGAGGTCGCGGTCTGCTTTCGTAACCGTGATTTTTTCATCCAGATCAAGCCCGGAATCGATAACCACCATGGCGGTCATCAGCTTGGTGATAGAGGCGATGGGGCGCACCGTATCAACATCCTTGCCATAGATGACCTGGCCATTGGCATCGATGACCATGGCGGAAGCTGAACGCAGGTTGGGGCTGCCTTCAAGACTGGTGAACTGAGATGCCTGGATCAACACGGCAAATGTTGATCCACACAGCAGCGCAGAAATCAACGTTATCGTTTTAACAATACGCAAGGTTCCTCTCCAGTCTTTCAGGTGCTGTTGCCGGTTATCCGGTCATGATCAACGGGTAGTTTACCCCGTTATGGTTATTCGTTTCCTCCGTTCTTGATACGAGGGTCCGATGACCTGACATGGTCGTCTCCTCCGTCCGTCCGCTTGCATACCGCTTCTATCTTGTACCACACGATGTATTTGTACTTATTTTCATTATCGATGACTATTTTTCTGTCCGATTCTTTGTCCATAGTCACCAATCCCGACGATCTGTCGACAATATCAAAATCGTAGTCTACCTTGTTGAAATTGTCGTCATCAGTGTTATCGAAGCCAAATTCATCCTTTTCTGGTTTTTCTCCGTAATCAAATCCACCAAGATAAACTGCATTGAGTTCCCAGTTTGTCCCAGATTCCAGCCCACACTTCGTTGCACCTTTTAGGTGAAAGTTAATTTCCGATTTCTTTTCATCTTTCTTGAACTTGATACACCCTTTATCCCGGCGTGTCAGAAGACCGCAACCATTTGCACCCGGTTTTGAAATGATGGTCAGTTCATCGTCAACCATCTCCAACTCTACGTCTTTGGCGGCTGATGCAGTGGTTGCAATTGTAAGCACACAAATTGCCGATACACCTGTAACAAACCTGTTGATTATGGATTTTGTTTTCATTACTTATCTCCTGTTTCAGTAATCTATATTCTTGTCAATGATTGGGCTTTCACACTTGATCAGTTAGCATCCGTGTCCCCTGAACAATCGTAGTATAGCTTGCAAATACGCATAAAACCGGTTTCCCTGTAGCCTTTGTCCAGAAGATAGGCCACCAGGTCGTTTGCTCGTGCCGCATTACCCAGCATAACCTCTTTCCTGATGGCCATGCTTGCATCCCTGCAAACGCGTGTCCGGTCTTTGAACGCCCTGTAATCGGGTAGCAGGGACAGGTTTTCGGCTGCTGGAAGTTTACCGGTGATTTCCCAATACCGATAGCTGGCAAGGGTCAGGGCGTTACCGATAAACCGGTTGTCTGGCACTTTGATCGCTTCTGCGGAAATCATTGCCATACTCTGATTGAGCAAACTCACCGCCAATTCGGTGTCGCCCCTTTCGTTTGCAAGCCAGGCGCGGTCGAGCAGGTAGGTCCAATAGTCCAATAAAGTGGCTATATTATCCAGACCTTCTTCCAGCAGGCTTTGCCAATTGTTGGCCTGATCCTCCGACCCGGCCCAGGCATCTTCCAACCGACCGCTCATGGCATCAAGCCAGATGACCCTGTCCCTACGCTCAGCGAGCAACCTGTTTGTCCTTGTGACTTGATCAGGCTGGGCGCTCGCCTTGATCAGCAGCAGTGATTTTTGAAAATATTCCCTTGCCTCATCATTGAAACCCCGCATAGCCTGGACCCTGGCATAACCCGTCTGTGCAAGTGCCAGATTTTCCTGCTTCTCCGGGTTATCACTGTCACTCTCGTAGAGTTCGGTCTCCAGGGCAAGTCCCTTCCTGCGCGACTGTAATGCGCCTTCGAGATCGCAAACACTGCGTTGGGCATCGGCGAGGTTGGCGTGCGACTGGCCGATTTCTGAGCGGTAATATTCACTGTCAGGGTCCAGTACGATAGCGATCTGGTTGTACTCCAGTGCTGACTGCATGTACTGTAGTCTGCGTTCCGGTTCGATCTCCTCCCGTTCTGCCTCAATAAAGCCCAGGTTGGTCAGGGCGTAAGCCATTTCCAACACCCATTCGGCGTTTTTGGGTTGAAGCTGGATCAGACGCCTGGTGATTTCCGCGTATGACAGGAAGGCCGCCTCGGCAAGGTCGAGTTCACCCCTGTCCCGATGCACGTAGCCAATCCAGAACTCTGCCTGACCCAGTTCGAAAAATACAACCTGGTCGTCCCGGTCCCGGCGATATGCCTCTGCAAACAAGGCCCAGGATGTTCTGAATTTGTCCATTGCCCCATTCATGTCACCACTGTCCCGCAGTGCAATGCCCTCGTCCCGTAAGCGGTTCGCCGTATTCAGCAACCCCGGTGTCTCTGACCCGGCGGCATCTATCAACGCGGCCAGCTCAACCTGACTCCATTCCTGCAAACGGTCAAGGTTCTCCGGTTCACCGGCCCGGCTGAGCATGTTTCGCAGTTCATTGAGTTTGTAACCCACCAGCAACTCACCCGAATCCCGGCGTTGTTCAGCTGCCATTCTTGACGTGACAGCGACAATGGCGATCGCAACCACTGCAACCACTGCAACAAGTGATAACGCCAATGTCTTCCTGCGCCTTTGAAGTTCCCTGCGCCGCAGCTGATCCAGCGGCACACCGAGCATGCCTGAGATCACCTTCAACTTTGCCAGTTGCTTTCCATCTGCCCACTTGCGCACATCGGCGGCGAGGGGTTCCTGCATGCCGGCTTCGGCAATTGCATCCGGGAAAACGGCAGCGATCGAACCACTTGCAGACGCCTCACCATCGACAATGACGCAAAAAATCCTGTCGCGTCGCCCCAATCGGACAAACTCGCGTATCTCCTCTTTGACCCACAAGGAAGCCGCCCCGGACGGAGAACAGATAACGATCATGTTTTCCGAGTCTGACAAAGCCTGCTTCACGGTGTCTCCGAGATCGGAGGCGGAAGACAATTCATCCCGGTCGCGAAAAACGGGTCGGATTCGAGAGGGCACCTTGCCCATGGCTGTCTGAGAATCAACCAGCTTACGTGGAACGCGGTAAGCCTCGATCGCACGGTGTAGCCAACGCGCCCATGCCTCGTCGGTATGGCTATAGCTTATGAATGCCTTGTAACGGAATTTGCTCATGGAATCACATTAGAATTAAATGCCTGCTCAGGGTTCGAGCAGGGTAACCCGGTCTTTTTCCAGGCTGATCAGGCGTTGTTTATAGAGTTTACCCAGGGCCTTTTTATAATTGCCCTTGCTGACCCCGTACTGCTTGTAGATCGCCTCAGGCGGGCTGTAATCAGTAAGCGTGGATGTGCCGCCATTTGCCTTGAGAAATGCCAGGATACGCTCGGTTAATTCGTCACGCGTCTGCTGGTTTTGCTTTTGCAGGGTCAGGTCGATCTTCCGGTCGTCACGAATGGCCTTGATAAAGCCCTTGGTTTTCATACCGGGTCGCAAGGGCCGGAACACTTCGCCCTTGTACAGCAAGCCGAGATGCGTTCCATTGATCACCGCCTTGAAACCCAGCTCGCTTTCATTCACGATCAAAAGGTCAACCTGCTCACCTGGCGCCATGTTCTTGGCGCGCTCATCCAGAAAATCATGAAGCTTGGTGCTACCGATAACATTCTGATTCGAATCAATAAACAGGTAAACCACGTAAGATTGCCCCTCTACCATGGGTGTGAGTTGCTGGCTGATCGGCACCAGCAGGTCTCTTTCGAGTCCGCAATCCATAAAGGCACCTGTTTTGGTTACAGTTACCGCCTCTAACAGCGCGCATTCACCGATTTGAGCCTTTGGCTTGCTTCTGCCCTTTGGCTTGTGTCTGCCATGGGCTGGTTTCCTTCTTTTTGGTTTTGACGGTCGCATGTGTATAGGTTAACGCACATTGTTTCTCAAGTCGTGCAACGTCTTAACCGGTTTGCGTATATTTGGTGGACAGTCGCAACCACACGGCTTATAAAGAGCATCCCAAAAGATGGATCGATCATGCGGCACTGGACAAAACTTGGCGAAGCACCTATCCCGGGCACCGGAAAAACATTGTTGCTGCACCGTGGCAAGGATGATTTCTCCATCAGGATCTCGGGTGGTTTCGAATTGATGAGCACCCGGAAGCACGCATCTGAAGATGCGCTTGGCAGCCTGCCCTGCAAACGATTGAAGAATACTGAAACAGCGCGGGTCCTCATCGGTGGTCTTGGAATGGGGTTCACCCTCGCCGCAGTGCTCAAGGAAGTGGGAGACGGGGCAGAGGTAACCGTGGCGGAGTTGATACCGGAGGTTGTCGAATGGAATCGTGGACCTCTGGGTAAGTTCAGCGGAATGCCACTGGATGACCCGCGCACACGCATCCATGTCGGTGATGTGGCCAGGCTATTGCGCAAGAGTAACGGTTGTTACGATGTGATCGCGCTGGATGTTGATAACGGCCCTGAAGGCCTTACAAATGATGAAAACAACTGGCTTTACTCGGTGTCGGGTATCGCTGCTGCCCAGAGGGCGCTCAGCCCGGTGGGAATTTTGGCCTATTGGTCAGCGAACCCGGATCCCGCTTTCCGGGGCCGTCTCAGAAGTTGTGGATTCGTGGTGGATGAAGTAACCGTTTTCGCACATGGTAACAAGGGTACGCGGCACACGATCTGGTTAGCCAGTGTAAACGGATAGGGTTTTCATCCAGTATCCGGGTCGTTATTCACCCTTTATACCACCGGTTGGTTGATGTAGGCTGCAGGTAGATTCATTATGCTTGGGTTTCAGAGCAGGTCTATGGGAGTCGGCTATGGCAGGTGGTTGGAGCAGTGACGGGGCTGTACAGGATCAGATTGATGCGACCGTGGAAGATGCAGTGCAACGCGCGCGCAGCGAACTGGCACGGGGTCAGAGTTTGGCACGCTGTGCAGAATGTGATGCCGTAATCCCCCGTGCCCGCAGAGAGGCCATACCCGGTGTACGCCTGTGTGTCGGATGCCAATCAGAGCACGACAAGGAATTGGTGAATCAAGGCGGCTTCAACCGGCGTGGCAGCAAGGACAGTCAACTCAGGTGAGCCAAATCCATATTGCCAGGTTGGTCCCGCGTGTATCCGTGCGTGGTTACACAAGGCTTGGGCGCTTGGTTTGAGTTCCAAGACGCCGCAAACCACCGTCATAAATGGCTTTAAAACAGGTCAAGTGCTTGTCCGTAATTGCCAAGACCAAGAGACATTTTCCACTTATGCTTTCAACCGTTATAAAAAGCCGGGTATACGGGTCAGCTAAAACCTGACAATTAAAAGCCGTTGCCCTAAAAATTAATGAAACAGAAGGTATCTGAGCATGGATAAGAGTCACATTATCGGGAGTATGGACAGGGAAGCGGATATCGTTCCTCTGCAACCGACGCCAGTCAATAATGCTTTACCCATTCAGTATGATGGTTTTACCAGCCTTGTGGATGCATTGGATTATGCGGCCGGTGGTGAGAGTGGTTTCAATTTTTATAACCAGTACGGTGAGCTTGAATCCGTTCTGAGTTATGCAGACTTACGTGACCAGGCCAGGGAATTGGCGGCCAGGTTGCTGGGACTCGGTTGTGTCAAAGGCGACCGTGTCGGTATCGTCGCGGAAACCAACCCGATGTTCCACCGATTCTTTTTTGCCTGCCTGTATGCCGGTTTGGTGCCTGTCGCACTACCTGCCGGTGTGCAACTCGGTGCCCGCGAGGCCTATGTTAACCAGATTGCGCGTATGCTCAAAAGCAGTGGTGCGGCCGTTGCCGTGGCAGGTGACTCGCACGCGGCCTTCCTTGAAGAGGCCGCGCAGGACCTGAACCTCGTTTATTTCGGCACACCAGAGGATTTCGACGCGCTGCCCGCAGCGGATGTGGAGTTGAATGTGCCGGCCGCCGATGATATTGCCTACCTGCAATACACCTCGGGCAGCACCCGCTTCCCACGCGGTGTCGAGATCAACCACCAGACGGTATTGAATAACACCAGGGAGATCGCTGCCCATGGGTTGAACCTGAGCAATGAAGACCGCTTCGTTTCATGGCTGCCTTATTACCACGATATGGGGCTTATCGGTTTTATCCTTTTGCCGTTGGCGACCCAGACATCGGTGGATTACCTGTCACCGCAGACCTTCGCCATGCGGCCGAGGTTATGGCTGAAACTCATTTCCGACAACCGTGGCACGATATCCTCAAGCCCGACCTTTGGTTACGCTTTAAGCGCCCGCCGCTTGAGGCCGGGTGATTATGGGCGTTACGACCTGAGCAGCTGGCGTGCGGCCTGTGTGGGTGCCGAGCAGATCAACCCGCTACCGCTGAAGGACTTTGCTGAAGCGCTGGCCCCGTGCGGCTTTGATGAAAAGGCATTTGTCGCCTGTTACGGTATGGCAGAATGTGTGTTGGCGGTGAGTTTCGCGCCCTTGGACCTTGGTTTGGGTGTCGATTATGTCGACCAGGACATTATGACCACCACGGGCAGGGCAGTACCAGTTGACCCTGAAGCTGGTAATGTCGCCAGTTATGCCGATTGCGGTGTCCTTTTGCCGGGTTTCGAGCTGTCCATCCGTGATGACAAGAACAACGAGGTCGGGCCACGTCAGTGTGGCGAGATTTTTCTCAGGGGTCCCAGCGTCATGAGCGGCTATTTTCAGGATGACTCCTCGACGCGGGCGGTGCTGAGTGAAGACGGTTGGCTGGATACCGGTGATATTGGTTACCAGGTCGACGGTCGCATCTTTATCACGGCACGCAGCAAGGATGTGATAATCATCAAGGGCCGGAACATCTGGCCGGTTGATATGGAGGTTGTCACCCAGCGTATTGAAGGTGTGCGCCTCGGTGGCGTCGCCGCGTTTTCCGTCCTCGGTTTTGACCGGGAAGAGGTAACGGTAATGGTCGTGGAAACACGGCTCAGGGATGCCGAAAAGCGCAGGCAGCTCAAGCAGCAGATTTCAGAGTTGGTGCACATGCATTTTGGTGTCAATGTCATTATCGACCTGGTCAGGTCCGGCTCACTGCCGCGCACGACATCGGGCAAATTGTCGAGGTTCCAGTCGCGGCATGATTACCTCGAGCGTCAAAGGCTCAATGGCTCCCGGGTACAAAACAATGATACGGGTGAACGCAAGATTGCCTGAATTAAAAAAGTGACCCAGTTTTTTCCGCGCCGGATTGATTCTGTCTTTCCGGCGCAACTATATCGATGACAGCCGATACAAGTTGCTCGATACCGCGGTCGGGGCCATCGCTGAATCCCAGTCGCACGACCACCAGTTCCTTCGAAGGTATGATGATCACACGCTGTCCCTGGTAACCGTTCATGGAATAGGTGTCTGGCGGAAGGCTCGGCCATGTTCTTTTCAGGTTACTGTCCTTCGGATCGGCATTCAGCCAGAAATGTGCGCCGTAATTGTTCAACGGGTTATTGGCCGTGGGAGTGGTGCTGTATTGTATCCAGCCTTCGGGTAGCAACTCCTGGCCACGCCAGCGGCCATCCTGCAAACAGAACTGGCCCAGCCTGGCCCAATCCCTCGCACTGGCGTACATAAACGATGAACCAACGAAGGTGCCATTGTTATCGGTCTCCAGTGTGGCCGTATGGATACCCAGGGGTAGGAATAGACGTTCCTGGGTGAATTCGTAGTATTGCTGCAGATAGCCACCTACAGTCCAGCGTATGACACCTGCAAGTATATTGCTGGTGCCGGAAGAATAAGACCAGGTGCTGCCCGGTTCCGCCACCAGTGGTTTTGAGGCTGCGAAGCCCGCGGCACTCGCCTCTAGCGCCAGCATGCGCGTGACATCGCTGTAAAAGCCATATTCCTCGTTGAACTCCAGCCCGCTGCTCATACGCAGCAACTGGTCAATCGTGATATCACCACGCGGGTCGCTGAAATCCTCTTGCCAGGGCCTCACCGGTGCGGTTTGTGTCAGTCTCAATTTTCCATCGTTCATCAATAATCCAACCAGAAGGTTGGTCACGCTTTTGGTCATGGACCAACCCGGCAGGGGTGTCCTGGCATCGATACCCGGCGCATACTTTTCCGCAATCAATTGACCTTCATGAACCACCACGACGGCCTTTGTATTGCGTGCATATTGCGGGTCAGGTTCAGAAAAAGCCTGTTCCAGAACCGGTTCAAGCCGGGTGTTTACCGGCCCGGGTGCGGAGCCCCTTGGCCATAGCACCGAGGGGTCCAGTTCACGGGGCTCAACTACCTCGAGCCTCCTGTTCAACTGGTCGCGCCCGACACGTAACAGTGTGCACCCCGTGCCCTCGGTAAAAACGGCCCGGCGTTCAAACAAGCCAAACAACCGGGCATCCACGAGTTGATTTTCGGTATCAATCTCGTAGCTGATATTCGATAGAAACGGTGAAGCGGGTTTCAATGCCTCATCAACGATCTGTTCCCCGGACATGCCACTGAGGAAATGGTTTGAACAGATAAGCTTGGCTGAAAAACCACTCCCTGCACGCAGTACGTCAGAAAGGTAGTTGCCCCCATAGATAAGTACGGCGACAAACACCAAAACGAGTGAGAAAATCAGCTTCTTCATCACGTGGGCTTACCTGCCATTAGTCAAGTACAGATGATATCGCAAAAGCAAGCTCAAGCGTCTGCTGCTTACAAAAATCTGTTTCTATATTTCTCAATACCTGTATTGTGTGTTAGGGCGGTCACACCGTATGATGTCGGTTTCCCGCGACTGTCAATCAATGTGAGTCAGCCAATGCCCGAAAAGCGACCGCACGAAATGACACTTCATGGCCATACCCGGGTCGATGAGTACGCCTGGTTGCGCGACGATACGCGCAAAGACCCGCAGGTGCTCGCTTACCTCGAAGAGGAAAACGCCTACTTCGATAAGATGATGGAGCCTGTTGCCGCGATTCAGGAAACCCTGTTCGAGGAAATGACGTCACGGCTTGACCCGGATGAATCCAGCGTCCCCTACCTCAAAGACGGTTATTGGTATTACTACCGCTATGAACCGAAACTCGAGTATGCCATCCATGCCCGACGAAAAGGCAGCATGGATGCTCAAGAAGAGATTCTGGTTGATGCTAACGAGCGCACCGCCGGACACGAGTTTTACCAACTCATGGGTATGGAGGTGAGTGATGATCACCGCTACGTGGCCATCGCCGAGGATTTTACGGGGCGGCGAATTAACGAGATTCGAATACTGGATACCCGGAACGGGGAGTTTTTGCCGGAGGTGATTGGCAATGCATCCAGTTCACTGGCCTTTTCAGCCGATGGTCAGTACCTGTTCTACATGAATAAGGATGTGGAAACCCTGCTGGCCTACCAGTTGATGCGTCACAAACTGGGCACCGGTGTTTCGGAAGACGTGCTGGTTTACGAGGAAAAGGACAATACTTTTTACAACGGGGTAGGGCGCAGCCGTTCTGGTGACTACATTGGCTTGACGCATCAGAACACCGATACCACGGAAGTCCAGTTGCTCGCCGCCGATGACCCGTTGGGAGAGTTCAAGCCGTTTTTACCACGTGAAGTGGGTCATGAATACG
>Ga0316198_10002082_pt1 | contig 12013 bp, 9 predicted proteins | sample OudBieAanoxic_MG_FD_204935 | JGI IMG/M metagenome (GOLD analysis project Ga0316198, IMG submission 204935) | Coastal sediment microbial communities from Oude Bieten Haven, Netherlands - site A anoxic | ecosystem: Environmental > Aquatic > Marine > Coastal > Sediment | place: Netherlands... | reverse complement strand
GATGACTACGATGCTTCTTTAAAATATCTAAACAATGCTCTGTTAAATCAACAGCAGCATGATAAAAGTCAGCTAAACCTTCACTATCATTAATCGCCAATACTTCATTCGCATCGGTATCTAATGCGGAAATGTATTGGTATGCGAAAAGGTTTAAATTACTTTTATATTCAGCGGTCGAACGTTTCATACGACTGGCAAAACGACGGTGTAATAGTGGTAAATGCAAGCCATTGGTGTGGTAAGCGCGTCGCCCGTTAATGCCGGCATTAAAATAATCAACTTCGCTTAAGGTGTCTTTATTGATGCCCATTTCTTTTGGAAGTGAAAAATATAAATCAATACGTCTAAACGTCCCTTGTTTCATATGATGGGTTAGTTTAATCGATAATTTTTCATCTTGTTTTAAAGTGAAGTTGGGCAATGGTTCCTCCTTAGTTGCTGGGAAGTATATCCCATAGTAATTAATTACAATTAGTAAAATATTTAAAAATTATTATCTTGATTGAACAAAGCAAATAGTGTTTTTGCAATGCATTGCGAAACACCAAAACTAGGCTTCAAGTACTATAAATATGATGTTTCATTTTTATATGGGTATCGGGATGCGAGGTCTGTTATTTGTAATGATAATAGTCCAATTATATGACCGTTTAGTTCATTTATTTATGCTGTTGGTCATTAATACGAGCAACATTCTACCACAATGTGAGTAAAAAGTGTGCAGTAGAGTGAGGTGTAAATATAGTCATTTTTTTAATTCAGTCATTAAAGAAAGTAACAAAGAACAATAAAAATTGATAATGAGGCCAATACTATTCATTCACATTACAGCGGATAGATAAATTAATGCTTTAAGCTTGGTTGAATTTTGGTTATATTAAATAAGCTTTTAGTGATTTTCGGTTGTTAATAATAAACGCTTGAAACAAGGGCTCGGTATTCTCGAGTCAAAAATCATAGTTTTCATTTAACTAAATTCAACTGAATTTTACCTAATATCACTATGGGCAAACTGCTATGCAAAAAAATCTAAATATTAATCCAAGTACTAATTTAAATACTACAACTCCAGCTCCTTCATCAACTTCTGAACAATCAGCGATTAACGCAATTCGTGCCAGTTTCTTACATTTTATTGAAGATCCTGCTCAGCTCGACAATGCAGAAGAGGCTTACCAATATATTGAAGATGGTTTGATGGTGATTGAAAATGGTAAAATAAAATCACTACAAGCCTTTGAACAAAAAAATGCAGACTTATGCGAGTCGGTTGAAGATCAGCGTGGCAAATTAATTATGCCAGGTTTTATCGATACTCATATCCACTACCCACAAACTGAGATGATAGCCGCTTACGGTGCACAATTATTAGAATGGTTAGAAACCTATACTTTCCCGACTGAAAAACAATTTTCTGATAAAGAGTACGCGCAAAAAATATCTGAATTTTTTGTTCATGAACTGCTAAAAAATGGCACAACCAGCGCTTTAGTATTTGGTACAGTGCACCCTGAGTCAGTTGATGCTTTGTTTGAAGAAGCGCAAAAAATAGATATGCGATTGATAGCAGGCAAGGTGATGATGGACCGCAATGCGCCTGAATATCTCTTAGATGATGCACAATTAAGTTATGATCAATCCAAACTATTGATTGAAAAGTGGCACAACAAAGGGCGTTTACAATATGCAATCACCCCTCGTTTCGCGCCTACTTCAACACCAGAACAATTACAGTTTGCAGGACAGTTAAAAGCCGAATACCCAGATGTTTATGTGCAAACGCATTTATCAGAGAATATAGATGAAATTAATTGGGTTAAATCGCTTTTCCCAGAGCGAGCTGGGTACTTTGATGTTTACCAACATTACGGACTCACTGGTAGTAAGTCTATCTTTGCACATTCTATCCACCTTACTGAAACCGAGTGGCAAGCAATGTCTGAAACGGATTCAGTGATTGCATTCTGTCCGACTTCAAATCTATTTTTAGGCAGTGGATTATTTGATCTAGAAAAAGCCGATAAAAATAACATTCGTGTTGGCTTAGCAACAGATGTAGGAGGAGGCACCAGCTTTTCTCAGTTGCAGTCACTTAGTGAAGCCTACAAAATCATGCAGCTGCAGGGCAAAAAATTATCTGTCTTTAAAGGCTTGTATTTGGCTACATTAGGCAGTGCAAGATCTCTCAGCTTAGACGATAAAATAGGAAATTTTGTTGCAGGTAAAGAAGCTGATTTTGTGGCATTAAACTGGGCAGCGACGGATTTACAAAAGTTACGATTAAAGAACTCTAATAACCTACAGGATAAGTTATTCGCTTTGATGATGTTAGGTGATGAGCGTAATGTTGAAGCTACATATGTTGCCGGGAAATTAGTTTATAGTGCTGTATAAGGTTTTTATGAATAGGCATAATAAGGGAATTTAATTATTTTTTGTTTATCCCTATCTATAGGCGAGCAAAGAATTTAAACTTTACACTTTATGCCAATTTAGATAGTCATTAAGACAAAAAGTATAATGTTGGTGTTAGTTTATTATTTGTGAATTTAGCACCTTTTGTCTGATTGCTCTCATTTAGTCTGTAACAGGAAATACCATGAAACTAACTCAATTAACCGCTGCAATTTACGATAAACTTTATACCGATATTACGCAGTTTAGAGAAACCTTCGACCTGCCTTGTGCTGCGCCAGAAACCTTGGATGAAAAAGCAGATGCATTACATAGTTCATTGATTATTGAAGAATTAACTGAGTTGGCAGAAGCACCATGCAAAGTTGAACAAGCGGATGCGATTGTTGATAGTGTGTATGTTTTAATGGGGCGTTTGGTTCACCTTGGTAATAAAAATGTAGCAGATAATATCGCCATTAGTTATTTAGTGGATCTGTTTTTAAATGTAGCCAAGCAACGTAATATTGATTTCATGGCGTGTTGGAATGAAGTGCATTCAAGCAACATGAGTAAAGTATGTCGTAACCAGCAAGAGTATGTTGAAACAGAAGCTTTTTATGCAGAGCAAGGCGTGAAATTAGTAGATAGTGTTAAAGGTGAGTTTATCATTGCTAAGTGTGCTGAAGATGTACAATTAGAAGGTAAATTAGTTCGCCAAGGTAAAGTGCTTAAATCGGTATTTTATCGCCCTGCCGATTTGGCTCCTCTAGTTAATGGTTAATACCTTGTTAGCTAAGCTGTTGAAAATTAAGTTATTGTTAAGTCAGTAATAATAAATTTGAAACCGAAGTTAGTAAATTACTAACTTCGGTTTTTTTAGCTCAAGCGTTTTTAAATCATGCAAAGTTAATCTCTACATGCCGTCCATTAGCGGTTGCAACATTCTCATATTGCCAGCCGTAATGCTGAACTAGCCTCGCCGTTAATTCTAGCCCTAAGCCAAAACCCAGTTCTTGATCAGGCTTATCGTCGCTAATATTTTGATTGTTGATCACGAGCCGACTCTTAGATTGTTGGATCGTTATAGTCCCTTCTTGAGTATGCTGTAAAGCATTTCTAATGATATTAGTGATCACAATTTGACACAGTGCTTCAGGTAAAGAATGAATACTGATATCAGTTTTAATTGTCACATCTACATTTTTACCATTCAATAAGTAAGCGAGTTGTTCTAATAATTGTTGTGTCATTGAGCCCAATGAGATTGATTTAACTGGGATAGATTTATCGGATTGGCGGTTTAACCACAATAGTGTCTCGGTTAAATCAGTCATGGTAATACTCGCCCGTTCAATACGGTCTAATACCACTAGTTGTTTTTCACTACTAATACCCTTCGATATCATTTTTCGCAGTAATTCAGCATTAGTGCGTGTGACTGCTATGGGAGTACGTAACTCATGGCTAGCATAACCTAAAAAGCGTTTTTCTCGTTTTAAACTTGTTTGTACTGATTGTAAACTCGATTGTACAATCTTAGCTAAGGTATTCAGTTCACTATAATGAAAATCAGGCGCAGGAATAGACAATTGTTTTTTATTTAATTGCTTAGCCCAAAGCATTAGATTTTCTACTGGATTAGCTATTTTACGTAAAATCAGATAAGGCGTTATAGTAAATAGCGCCATTACCGACAATGCAATTATCAATAGGTTTAAAAAAGGAGGTGGGCCATCGGACTCTGGTCTAGGTTGATCCTTATTGGTAAGCATTGTTGAGATATAGCGCACTTGGCCATCAACATTTAATCTTATAGCATAGTAAACGGCTTTAAGAGGCGTAAAAGGGGGCATACCATCGATCGCTTTCAATAGCTCATTTTCTTTTATATCGTTTGGATCTAATTTCTCTTGAATAATAGGTGGTAAATCTTGCCATCTATTAGCGATCACAAAGTCATTAATGCTGATTGGATTTCCTGTCGAAACATTTTCAATGTTAGCCATCGAGCGCATCGAGTCAGTCATCGTAATATTAATACCGTAAACAAAGTATTTAAAACTAACAAAAGACATAATTGAAATGGTGGTAAGACCGGTCACTAGCATCATTGCGAAAAAATATAATTTGAGACTCGGAATCATTTTCATTGCTACTGCTCACTTTTTAAAACAAAACCATGACCAACAAGCGTGTGGATTAGTTTTGTTTTGTTTGTATTCGTTTCGTTATTGTCAGCTTTGCCATCCACCGATTTTCTTAAGTTATACATATGTACTTTTAAGCTATTACTATCAGGTTGATGGTCGCCCCAAACACTTTGTATTAACTTTTCTCTACTTACTGGGCTTGGGCTAGCAAGCATTAATGTTTCTAAAATTTTAAAGCTGATAGGGGATAACTTTAAGGGTATTGCGTCGCGTGAGGCCGTTTGTTGTTTGATATTTAATTCTAAACCACAAATATTGAGCTTTTTAACTTGCCCACTACGTCGACGAGATAATACCTGTACTCTTACAATTAACTCTTGCATCGCAAAAGGTTTCACCAAGTAATCATCGGCTCCTTTGGAGAAACCTTGTAGCTTATCATCCAGTGTATCTTTCGCTGTGAGCATTAATATAGGCACATCAATGCCCTGCGCTCTGAGTTTTTCACACATCTCTAAGCCATTCATTTTAGGCATATTCAAGTCTAAAATAACAACATCGTAGTTGTTTGTTGTGACTAGGTTAAAACCAGATAAACCATTGGTGGCATGGTCACATTGAATATTTTCTAATTCAAAGTAATCAATCACAGCAGTTGCTAAGTCAATATCATCTTCTACTAATAACAGCTGCAACTTATCTGAATCCATGATCATTCCTTCATTTGTGTAGTCGGTAGAACTTTACTAGAGGCAAATACAATAACAATTGTAAGGTTAATAGATGGTTAAGAACCTGCAATTAGTTTTTATGATGATTGTCGTTGTGAAGTTTTGTGGGTGATTATACAAAAAAAGCGACTCATTGAGTCGCTTTTAAATTGGTGCAGATTTTTTAGAGATTAACTAGTAGTTAAAACTTGAGCTTTTTATTAACGTACACCAACTAAAATTAAGCCTGGTAAGATAAAGAAGGTGCCAATCACATATCCAAAGGCAAGGAGTTTATTTTCTGTACCCACTTGAGCAAGTTTCTCTGCACCTTTTAACGGTAGTTCACGCAGGAATGGAATACCGTAGATGACGACTACTGCTAAGAAGTTAAATAGAAAGTGTACTAAAGCAATGGTTAACGCGGCTTCTGCCATTGGACCTGAAATTGCGGTTGCTGCTAATAATGCGGTGATTGTTGTTCCGATATTTGCACCTAATGTGAAAGGGTATATTTGACGAGTTGTGAACATTCCGCTACCTGCTAATGGGATCATTAAGCTAGTAGTCGTTGATGATGATTGCACCATCACTGTCATTAATGCTCCAGAACTGATACCTGCAATAGGTCCTTTACCTAAAGCGTTATGCAAGATCGCTTTTGCTCTACCCACTAATACTTTTTTCAGTACTTTACCTAAGAAAGCTACTGAGAATAAGATAAGGGCAACCCCTGCAATGACCATCGCAATACCAGCCATTTTCCCTGGAATAATCGAAGCCATATCTGAAATTAGGTTCACACCTGGTTTTGTTAAAGGCTTCATAAAGTTAAAACCTTTCAGTGACATATCTGCGCTACCAACCAATAAGTGTGAAGCGGCACCGGCCATTTTTTCTAATAAACCGAACATCAATTCAAGCGGTAAGAAGATAAGCACCGCAATTAAGTTAAAAAAGTCATGTACTGTTGCTGCACTAAAAGCTCGTTTGAAGTCTTCCTTATCACGAACGTGTCCGATAGATACAATAGAGTTAGTAATTGTAGTGCCGATGTTGGCGCCCATGATTAGTGGGATTGCAATTGAAATTGGCAAACCGCCAGCCACTAAACCAACTGTTACTGCTGTAACGGTAGAAGATGACTGCACTAACGCTGTGGCTAGCGTGCCTAGAATCAAGGCAATAAGGGGGTTACTTGCAAATTGAAATATCTCTTCAGCCCCTGCAGCTCCACCTGAAAATAATTTAAATCCGCTGCTAACTGTGCTCACGGCAACTAACATGCAATAGACTAAAAAGATCACTGTAGACCAATTAATTAGTTGTTTTAAAGTACTGTTGTTATTTTCATTATTCATTTTATTAAGCCTATTATTAGGAAGCTATTTAGTTCATAAAGGTTATGTATGTTTTTAATGCGCCGATTAGAACAGAGTTTTGTTACAGAAATATTTCAGTTGTCATAAAAAATTCGTTAATTTTAAAATAATGATGATTATTGATTTGAAAATTATAATAGATAGAGATTTTGTTCGGGTTTTAAAAAGGGCTGGGTGATTGGTGCGAACTGATAAACGATAAGTAATAAGTAATAAGTAATAAGTAATAAGTAATAAGTGAAAAGGGACAAATAATAAAGAAAAAGCAGAGTGTGATTAAACACTCCGCTATATTTTAATGGCTAGCTGTTAAACATTTTTTTATTAAGCACTTGTCATTTAACATCTGCCATTAAGCACCTGTTATTTATCAGCAATTAAAATAATGATAAAAATTATAGCTGCTCTTTCAGCTGATAAAGCATTGCCAACGCTTGTTTGGGAGTTAAATCATCCGGGTCTAAGCTGGTCAATAAAGTGATCGCTTGATGTGGCTCTGGCTGTGAAAAGTCTAAACTACATTGCACCGAAGCTTGCTCCGCATTACTTTCTATTAACGGTTGAGAGTTAAGTTGTGATTGCTTTTGCGATTGCAGTGAAGAGGCTTCTAACTGTTGTAACTTTTGCTTTGCATTATCCAATACTGATTTAGGAACACCTGCCAATGCGGCAACTTGTAAGCCATAACTTTTATTGGCAGCGCCTTCCTGTAAAGCATGTAAAAACGCAATACTATCACCATGCTCAACGGCATCTAGATGTACATTAACTAATTCAGGAATGGTTTCAGGTAAGCGTGTTAACTCAAAATAGTGCGTCGCGAATAAAGTATACGCTTGGATTTTTTGTGCTAATTGTTCAGCACAAGCCCAAGCTAAAGACAAACCATCAAAGGTGCTGGTACCACGACCAATTTCATCCATTAATACTAATGAGTTTGGTGTTGCATTATGTAGGATATTAGCAGTCTCTGTCATTTCTACCATAAAGGTTGAACGACCACTGGCGAGGTCATCGGAAGCGCCAATACGTGTAAAGATGCGATCAATAGGACCAATCGTTGCACTTTGTGCTGGAATGAAACTACCAATATGTGCCATTAATACCATTAACGCAACTTGACGCATATAGGTTGATTTACCACCCATATTAGGACCGGTGATGATCAACATACGTCTTTGTTGATGCAAGTTAACAGGATTGGCAATAAAAGGCGTTTTACTTACTTGCTCAACAACCGGATGGCGACCTTCTTCTATTTCAATCCCACTTTGTTGTTGCAAAATAGGACGCACATAATTTAACGTTAATGCACGTTCAGTTAAGGTGTTTAATACATCCAACTCGGCTAAAGATTTAGCAGTAAATTGCAGACTTTTTAAATGCGGCAGTAATAGGTCAATCAGTTGTTCATAAAGTTGTTTTTCTAACGCTAACGCTTTACCTTGGCTTGATAACACTTTTTCTTCATGTTCTTTTAATTCAGCAATAATGTAACGTTCTGCACCCTTAAGGGTTTGACGGCGTACATAATGATCAGGGACATGTGCCGATTGGCTACGACTTATTTCAATAAAGTAGCCATGGACACGGTTATAGCCGACTTTCAAAGTGCTGATACCGGTGCTTTCTCGCTCACGTTTCTCTAGTGCTTCTAAATAGTCCGTTGCACCTTTAGATAAGTTACGCCAATGATCTAGCTCACTGTTGTAACCTTCTTTGATCACGCCACCATCTCGAATCAATACCGGTGGATTATCAATAACAGCTGTTTCTAATAGATTCAATAACTCTGGGTAGTTACCCATCTCTTCGCTAAGGTTAGTCACTAGATCTTGAGGTAATTGCGCTATTAAGTGTTGTAACTCAGGCAGTAAAGAGAAAGCGCTGCGTAAACGTGTCAAATCGCGCGGACGAGCAGAACGTAACGCAAGGCGAGCAATCACTCGTTCAATATCCCCAATCTGTTTAAGTGGTATTGAAAGTGCGTCGGTTAAGTCGAAATCCATTAATGTTTGGATCATGGTTTGACGGTAATTGAGCACAGTTAAATTACGAATCGGCTGGTGGATCCAACGTTTTAATAAACGGCTACCCATCGGTGTTACCGTGGTATCTAATACTTGCGCCAAGGTATTATCAGTACCGCCTGCTAGGTTAAAGGTAAGTTCTAAATTGCGACGCGTTGCCGCATCTAAAATAACCGTGTCAGTACTTTGTTCTAATGTGATCGATTGAATATGGGTCAGTACAGTACGTTGTGTATCTTTCAAGTATTGTAATAATGCACCTGCAGCACAAATAGCAAAATGTGCTTTTTCAATCCCAAAACCCACTAAGTCTTTGGTGCCGAGTTGTTGAGTTAAGATATTTTTACAGGTACCTAATTCAAACTCCCATTCAGGACGGCGGCGAATTGTAGGTAAGTGCTCAATTAAATCAACACATTCAAAATTATCTGGGTACAGAAGTTCTGCTGGATTCAAGCGCTGTATTTCTGCTTGTAGTGATTCTGCTTTATTGACTTCATTAACAATAAAGCGGCCACTACCAATATCTAAGGAAGCAATACCAAAGGTGTCGCCTTGCTGATAAACTGAACATAATAAATTATCTTGTTTATCATCTAATAAAGCTTCATCGGTGATCGTACCTGGGGTGATGATACGTACAATCTTACGTTCAACAGGCCCTTTACTGGTTGCTGGGTCACCAATTTGTTCACAAATCGCAATTGATTCGCCGAGCGCAATTAGTTTTGCTAAATAACCTTCCACACTATGGTAGGGAACGCCGGCCATAGGGATCGCATTACCACCGGTTTTACCGCGTTGAGTGAGGGAAATACCTAATAATTGAGAGGCTTTACGAGCGTCATCAAAAAACAGTTCGTAGAAATCACCCATGCGATAAAAGAGCAAGGTGTCTGGCACTTCACTTTTTAAGGTTAAAAACTGTTGCATCATCGGAGTATGTTGTTTTAATTCTTGCGCTGTTGGCTTCATAATGAATACACTTAATAACTATTTCTAAAAAAGGCGGAAAATTATGTTTACTGAAAAAACCGTTAAAGAATTGGCGCAAGTATTAGGAGAAAAACTCACTAATGCAGGTTTAATTGCGACCACTGCAGAATCCTGTACCGGTGGTGGCGTAGCATACGCTATTACGGAAATTTCTGGAAGTTCGCTGTGGTTTGATCGTAGTTTTGTGACTTACAGTAATGGTGCTAAAACACAAATGCTTGGTGTAGATGCCGGTCTGATTGATGAGTTTGGTGCTGTGTCAAAAGAAGTAGTTAATGCCATGGCGATTGGTGCAGTGAAAAATTCTGATGCAGATATTGCCGTTGCGATAAGTGGTATTGCTGGGCCTGATGGTGGAAGCGATGAAAAACCAGTTGGTACTGTATGCATTGCTTGGTATAACGCACACAGTGGTCACAAAACTGAAACCTACTTATTTGTTGGGGATCGCTCAGAGGTAAGAACACAGGCTATTCGTTTAGCTTTATTAGGGCTAATCGATAATATAGAAACACATTTTTAATAAAAACACTTGATACTGTATAAATGAGCAGTATACTGCATGAATATACAGTAAATTATAGAACATCACTGGAGAGAATATGAGTCAGGACGCGAATAAAGATAAAGCATTAGCGGCGGCATTAGGCCAAATTGAGAAACAGTTTGGTAAAGGTTCAATCATGCGTCTGGGAGACGGTGCAGCGACAATGGAAATTGAATCTGTTTCAACTGGCTCATTAGGTTTAGATGTTGCGCTTGGTATAGGTGGTTTACCTTATGGACGTGTTGTTGAGATTTACGGGCCAGAAAGCTCAGGTAAAACGACGCTAACATTACAAGTTATTGCTGAAGCACAAAAACAAGGTAAGACCTGTGCATTCATCGATGCTGAGCATGCGCTTGACCCAAGCTATGCAAGAAAATTAGGCGTTAATGTAGACGACCTTCTTATCTCACAGCCGGATACGGGTGAGCAAGCATTAGAAATATGTGACATGTTAGTTCGCTCAGGTGCTGTGGGTGTTGTCATTGTCGATTCTGTTGCAGCATTAACACCCAAAGCTGAAATTGAAGGAGACATGGGTGATTCACACATGGGTCTTCAAGCACGTTTAATGTCTCAAGCATTACGTAAATTGACGGGTAATATTAAGCAAACGAATACCATGGTTATCTTTATTAACCAAATTCGTATGAAAATTGGTGTGATGTTTGGTAACCCAGAAACAACTACCGGTGGTAACGCATTAAAATTCTATGCTTCAGTTCGCTTAGATATCCGTCGTATTGGCGCAGTTAAAAATGGCGATGAGATCACGGGTAATGAAACGCGTGTTAAAGTGGTTAAAAACAAAGTATCACCTCCGTTTAAACAAGCTGAGTTCCAAATATTATATGGCCAAGGTATTAATAATTACGGTGAGTTGATTGATCTAGGTGTTAAGCAAGAACTAGTTGAAAAGTCAGGATCTTGGTATTCATATAATGGTAACAAAATTGGCCAAGGTAAAACTAACGCATGTAAATTCCTAGATGAAAATCCAGCTGCTGCTAAAGAGTTAGATGCTAAGTTACGTGAAATATTATTAGCAAAGCCTGACTTGAAACCAGAATCAAAAGAAGTTGAAACAGAAGCGCCTGAATAGATTATTTAATAAGACAAACGTTAATTATACTTAATGGTGAACTAAAAAACCGATGCCTACAAAGCATCGGTTTTTTGTTACAGCAATGTTTAAACCATCAAAAACTTTAATAACAAAAATACTAGCATGCCAAAGAAGATGGTTTTTAATAGGCTCTTTGTCACTAAGCTAATAATGACACTAATAATAGCGGCTAATAAATAAACATTACTGAAGCTGAAGTCCATTTCTCCAAAAGGCATCACCACTGCGGGCACTATGATTGCGGTTAAGACTGCAGGAGGGACAAATTTTAATGATTGTTGCATCCAAACAGGGAAAGTAATTTTTCCTGCAAAAGCAAACATCACAAAGCGAATACCAAAAGTGATCACAAACATTCCCAATATTAACCAAAACTCATTCATGCTTGCTCTCCTTGATTAATCGACATTTTCTGAAAATGAACAACAGATAAACCTGCGGCAACACCTATTAATGCACTGATTATTAAACCTAATTTATTAGGTAAATAAGCAAAGTATAGTGAAGCAATCGCCGCACAGAACATCGCACTAAACATTGCCTTCGTATTTAAATAGGGGATCACCATGCCAATGAAAGTCACAGACATCGCAAACTCTAAGCCCCAACTTGTCATATCTGGAATGATATTGCCCAGTACTAAACCGATTGCCGTAGCTGAACTCCAAGTGA
>Ga0316198_10002081_pt1 | contig 12018 bp, 15 predicted proteins | sample OudBieAanoxic_MG_FD_204935 | JGI IMG/M metagenome (GOLD analysis project Ga0316198, IMG submission 204935) | Coastal sediment microbial communities from Oude Bieten Haven, Netherlands - site A anoxic | ecosystem: Environmental > Aquatic > Marine > Coastal > Sediment | place: Netherlands... | reverse complement strand
CTCAACATTCACCCCTGCGGCAGGACACAACTGAAGCCAGCTGACGAACCTGCAATTCATTTATGCTGTTAAGCAGGATGAAGTTTAAAAAGATCGATCTTTTTTGTTATGGCTTATATAAAGCTTTGTGACAAAATCAGACAGATCTTTCTGTACGGTTATAGGATAGATAAAGCTGGGTGTCAAGTAATTTTCAAGTCTATACCGACCGGTCTGTCTTATTCAACTATCATTCACTAGGGGTGTCAAATGGCTTTAATTTTAACGGATCTACCGGTGTGTTTAATCAGGCATTATGGTAAATTCGGTTCAGAATACTGGTTTTCAGGATTCATGAACCGGGAAGGAGGCGTAGCATCATAACCCCATGGGGTGCTACCTGAGTTGCGAATGAATTGTTATACTTTCCAATATCCTGTTGCCGCCATAGATCACGAAGGATCCTGTCCCCGGAAATCATTAATTCATCCCAGCTAATGGCAAGGGAGGTTTCTTCATCCTTCAAGTTGAAAAGTCCGACCGCGATGGAACCATCCTCCAGTTCTTTGGCCAGGACGAATTCAGTTTCTGTTTTTCGAATAATTTTGGCTTGTTTGCCCAGGGGATCCTGGTTCACCTCAATAACTTCGTGATTGCATAGCACATTCAGAGTGAAGGCATCGAGTTTAGCCATGTCCCCGCTGAAGATCAAAGGTGCGGCCATTAAGCTCCACATTGACATATAGGAATACTGTTCATAAGGAGTCAGGTCTGTCGGTGTACCTTCTGCCATCTCATGGGCATTTCCTACCCATCCAATTAAGATATAATCAGGGTCATTCCAGCCCCCGGGTTGGGCGTAGGCCCAATGTTCCGCGTTTCTCATGCCTATCGAATAAAAGCCGGGCAGGCCCTGGCGCATCTCAAGACCGAGATCACCGGTCGTCCTCCAGCAATTACCCACTTCAGCGCCCCATTTCCAGACATCCCCCATGCCGTATTGGCATAGATTCAATACTATATCCCGATCAAGGTCAGACAGGATATTCCACATTTTCTGATAAGGCTTTTTAAGATGTTCCACAGTTTTACCACCTGCTTTTTTCCTGTAACTGCACCAGTCATATTTAAGAAAATCGAATCCCCATTCCGCGAAAGTCTCTGCATCCAGCTGTTCGTGGTTATAGCTGCCCTCGTAGCCGGCACAGGTGCTGGGACCCGGGGAAATATATAGCCCTGCTTTCAATCCTTTTGAATGGATATAATCCGTCATTGATTTCATGTCAGGGAACCTTGCATTGGTTCTGATCTTACCATTCTTTTCCCTGGTTTCCCCACCTATTTCCGGATCTTTTGATTTGACCTTGACCATCCAGCAATCGTCGATATTTACATATTGATAACCATAATCTGCCATACCGGTCGCTATCATCTGGTCTGCAGCCTGACGCATCAGCTGGTCGCTTATCCTGTCATAATGTATATACCAGCTGTTCCAGCCCATTGGAGGTGTAAGGGCCAGTTTATTACCCACTTTAATTGTAAGCTTTCGACAGGATTCACCGTTTGAATTTTTAGCACAAATATCCATTTCATAGGTGCCGGGGTCAGGTATTGAACCTGTGATCATTCCGTTATTGTTGTCTAACAGGAGGCCATCAGGCAGGTTTTCAATACTAAAGGCGATCGGACGTTCCCCGGTACAGGGGATCCTGTAAATAACCGGATTACCCGGTCTTACACCATATACCTTGGGTCCATTAATTCGTGGAGAGGGGGGCGGAGCAGGAGTGAGTATGTATTCTGAATAGTCATTATGGTTCGATTCCTGACAAATTGTTAATGCAGGAGCTAAGAAAAAAATGAGATAAACCCAGAGGTGCTTCATTTCAAGGACTTTATGTTTTATGTATTTTAAAATTAGCATTATTATCAATAAATGAAATTATAATTGTAAGTGTTTTCTTTGAAAATGCTCGGATGAAGCGCAACATTTTGAATTGCAGCATACGGAATCGGGAAATAACTGATTTTATGGCATAATACAATCTGTAAGGTATTTAGTGCAGTAATCTCCGACAGAAATTTCAATACTTTTAACGAATTTTATGTAGATTGAATTAACTTAGATATTACGGTACAAAATTCTTTTTATGAAATTATGGTTGGAAAGGACAAAATATCACAGTTATTTTCGCATTTAAATAATGACCTTGTAACTGATATAAATGCCGTATCTGTGTCTATGGATATCCCAAAGGATTCGGTTATCCTTAAGGAAGGACAGTATGTAAAAGTGATCCCAATCGTTACAAAAGGCCTCATCAAGGTTTTTACCAGGCATGAAGATAAGGACTTACTTTTATATTATATCAAACCAGATGAAACCTGCATTATGTCCTTCGCCGCCAGTTTAAAAAATGAACCCAGCCGTGTATATGCTATGACTGAAGAGGACACCTCTGCAATCCTGCTCCCTGTAAATAAAATTTCTGAATGGATTAATCAATTTCCTGATTTTAACACGCTGTTTTTCCAGCAGTATAATAACAGGTATGGCGAATTGCTTGATACCATAAGCCATGTCCTCTTTAATAAAATCGATAAGCGACTTTACGATTATCTGCTTGAAAAAAAAGAACTTACCAATAAAAATCCGCTTAAAATCTCCCATCGTCAAATAGCAAGTGAGCTAGGTACGGCAAGGGAAGTTATCAGCAGGGTCATGAAGAAACTTGAGAATGAGGGAAAAGTAAAACAACATACCAGCAGTATAGAAATATTATAGTTGTGACTTCAGTCACTGTTTGCTAATTATCCCTATCCCATCTTTGTAGAACTATGGATGGTAAAAAAGCAATAAAATTCGTTTCGGTGTGTGTTTTATGCATTGGAATAATTACTGCCATAGTTATTCTTATTCAATATTTATTAACTTAAAAAAATAGAAAGATGAAGAAAAACATGGGAAACGCGGACAGGATTATCAGAGTGATAGTCGCCGTGATCATTGCAGCACTTTATTTTACAAACGTCATAACAGGGACTTTGGGCATCGTACTACTTGCTCTTGCAGGAATATTTGTATTGACCAGCCTGTTCAGTTTTTGTCCACTTTATGCGCCATTTGGATTGAGCACCTGTAAAACAAAATAAGCATAGAACACTATAAACCAGCAACAATGAAAGATCAAAAAATAAAATATTTATGGATAATCCTTATGGTTCTTAGCTTTGGAACGATATCCTGTTCCGATAATGATGAAAGTAGTCCGGATCTTCCTTCCATGCAAGAAATAGAGGATACCATGATTTCAGGGAATTGGAGAATCACTAAATTCATAGATTCAGGAAAGGATGAAACAAACCATTTCTCTGGCTATGACTTTGTATTCAACGAGAATGGGGTACTGACTAGCAGTAACGGGACAAATACCTATGAGGGATCCTGGAGTATATCCGATAGCAACAGCAGCGATGACAGCCCGGATGATTTGGATTTCAACATCCAATTTAACCTCACTAATGATTTTGAGGACCTCAACGATGACTGGGATATTCTCTCAGTTACAGCCAGTAAAATGGAATTAGTGGATGTTAGTGGCGGTAATGGAGGAACAGATTTTCTGACCTTCGAAAAAAATTAATTAAAATACACCATACAGGTAATGCAGCTGGTTATCGGCTGCATTATCTTATCTTTCCGGAAAATCCGGTAAATATCGCATGAACAGTGTGAGCATAAGGTTCTTATTTAGAGATCAGAGACTGAAATTTTAATCTCTCAGAGGCAACCATTGGAAGACTTCCCTTGTATTGTCTGTAAAAATGGGTAATTGGAATGAAAAATTTAATCTTCAAAAAGCTTTTACTTCAAAAGATACCGATTGGGACCAGATCATAAACTTATGTTGTGCAACCTCATAAAGGGTTGTATCAAAAATGACAGGAAGAGTCAGAGAGATCTGTACCAACATTTTTATGCCTATAGCTTAAGTATATGCCTTAGGTATTCAGATAGCAGGGATGAAGCGGTTGAAGTTCTAAATGAGGCATTTATGAAAATATTCAAGAACCTTAAAAAATTCGATCTTTCAAAACCATTTACACCATGGCTTAGAAAGATTCTAATCAATTCATGTATCAATAATTTTAAAAGAAAAAGAATTGAATTGATGAATGACCTGCATGAAGAGCATGTGCATTCATCCGGTGAGGATATATTATCCCATATTTCCTATAATGAGATCCTAGAACTTATCCGGAAGCTATCTCCCGGATACAGAACCGTATTCAATTTATATGTAATAGAAGGATATAAACACGAAGAAATAGCGGCCATGCTGAATATTTCAGTTGGTACCTCTAAATCGAACTTGGCCAAGGCCAAGAAAAACATGAGAATTATTCTAAAGGAATATTTCCTGGAAGATTATGAACGATCAAAACAAGGATAGTTTAGAAAATTTCTTTAAGAAAGGAGCTCAAAATTATGATATTGAGTTCAGGGAAGGCGACTGGAAGAAGATGGAAGCCCTGTTGGATAGTGAGATGCCTCTTGCCTTCTCCTTTTCTGCCTTTCTGAAGAAGATCTGGCCACTGGTTGCCTTGCTTCTGGTAATCCCATTGGGGTGGTATTCTTTTGACCGGTTTTCTGCTGTTAAAACCCATGAGCTTGGCGCCGTAAATCAAAATGATAATATGGAAGCCATTCCTACAAAAACTAATGATCGTATGCTGGAACCACAAAACTCCAAAAGCCAATATGTAGATTCACAAACAAAAGCAGTGCAGGGATTAGTCAGTCAGAATCCTGGAAATATTAAGGAAACAAAGACCGGGAATTCATCTTCAAATAAGATGACTACAGTTACGACATCGGGTGCAATGCTTAAGAATAAACATGTTCTACACGGAAATACTCAAAAAGAGTTCATTGAGGAATCTGTGGCATCAGGAGGCTTCACCATGACTGGAAATAGCGAACAGAAAACCATTAATTCTGAGTCTTTTGCTTATGAGGTTCCTGGTATGTTGGTCCCTTTATTTAATAGTTCCACTGTTAGTGATCTGAAGGATCCGGGCCGGCTTGAGGCCAGACCTGTTATTGATAACACTGGAAATGACCGATCTAAAGTTTCTTTTACCCTTGGAGCAGGTCTCAGTCCTGATTTCAGTACGGTAGGACTTGGCAATTTTGTTGCACCGGGAATCCGCTGGAATTTTATGGCTGAAGTGGGGGTATCCAGGAGGTTTATGATAAATACAGGTATTACGTGGGTAAATAACAAATATGAAGCCTATGGGGAGGATTATCATGCACCCCCACGTTATTGGAAAAAGGGCATCGCCGCGGATGAAGCCTATGGTGAATGTGTTATGCTGGATATCCCATTAAATGTGAGATATAACTTCCTGATGACAGGAAGGCACCAGTTCTTTATCTCTGGCGGTGCTTCTACCTATATCCTCCTGAAAGAGGATTATTATTTCGAGTACGGCGTGGAAGATCCGGAGCTGCCCCAACACTGGGGAACAGATAAAACAAGTGTTTATCCCTTTAAAATTGTGAATTTTTCAGTGGGATACCAGTACCAATTGGGTAGAAAAGGAGCTTTGCAGGTAGAACCGTTCATAAAGATCCCTACCGCCGGAGTAGGCTGGGGAGAGGTCGATTTGCAAACCCTGGGCGTTTATTTTATGTATAAATACCGACTTGGCAGATGAAATGAAAGCAGATGCACTGAAACTGGAAATATTTCAGATGTCGAAAGACGGCGATCCTGAAAAGATAAAATTTAAGATTATATCCGATGAGATATTGATCATAATTATAGTGAAGATCAAAACGACAATTTATATGCACCATAAAATTATTCTAAACCAAAATTAGAACTCATGAAGAAGAATTTAATTAAACTTATTGGAATCATGATAGCGATTATTGTGGTTTTAAATTCATGTAGCGATTCCACCGAAGAGGCTGATCCCTGCCAGAATGGCCCGGAATTAAGTATCGATAATATTACGATAAGTATTGAAGGGCAATCAAATGGCGCAATTGAGGTAAGGGCGGATAATGGAACCTCCCCGTATATGTACAGCATTGATGGGATCAATTTTCAAAATGCGGGCACATTTACAGATCTTGAGGCCAACGATTATACAGTTACCGTTAAGGACGCTAATAATTGCACCGATTCTAAAATGGCCACTGTGACAGAAGTTCCGGAAGTATCTTACGCAAATGAGATAAGACCGATCATTGATACAAGTTGTCAGTTATCCAATTGTCACGGGGACAGAATGGGAATTCCTTCCTTTGAAACCTATGCTGATGTGAGTGCAAATGCCAATGGAATCAAATTCCGTACAGGCAACGGATCTATGCCACCGGCCGGGCCTCTGCCTGACGCACAAGTTCAGTTGATATCCGATTGGGTAGACCAGGGTGCTCCGAATAATTAACCAGGTATACACATGAAAAGGCTATTTGTTACCGGACTTATTATCTTTTCCTTTGCATGTACCTATGACAATGCGGAGGATTTGTATGGTATAAAAGAATGTCCTCCTGAAGGGGTTTCTTTCTCGGACAGGGTGGAGCCCATTGTAAATACCAATTGTGCTATACCGGGTTGCCATGCATCAGGAGGTCAACAACCTACATTGGAAACATACGAGCAGATATCCTCGAATGCTGAAAGAATCAAGGCGAGGACCTCTAATGGAACAATGCCCCCCCCTGTGTCTGGTATTAGTCTTTCACAAAAGGAGATTGACGATATCACATGCTGGGTGGATGAAGGAACTCCTGACAATTAATATGTAAAATGATAAATCGTGAGTTATGAAAGATATTCGAATTGCTGGCCTGCTGATTCTATTGTTACTCTCAAATAAATCTCTGGCCCAAAAGTATAAATCAGTTTCCTCCTCGGCACATTTCTTTTCTGATGCACCGATGGAAGATATAGAAGCCAATAACCTTGATGGTCAGAGTGCTATGGACTTTTCAACTGGTGAGATTGTCTTTTCCATACCCATTAAGTCCTTTGAATTTGAGAAGTCCCTCATGCAGGAACATTTCAATGAAAATTACCTGGAATCCGATAAATATCCCACGGCTACCTTTCAGGGGACAATCTCGGGTTTTAATAAGGATGCTGAAGGATGGCAAAAAGCAAGAGCTGAGGGCAGCATGAATATTCACGGAGTAAGCAATGAACTTGCTGTGGATGGAGAGATCAAGATCGAAGAAGGATCAATAGGGATTAAATCAAAATTCCCAATTGCCCTGGAAGATTACAAGATCAAAATACCCAAAGTGGTCTTTTATAATATTGCGGAAATAGTTGAGGTAACCATAACTTTTACATATGAACCGATTGATTAAACCCACCCTGCACATAATTCTGTTTTTCTGGCAAATCAATGCTATTGCCCAGGACGATCTAATGAATCTGATAAAAGATACTGTTCCGGATGCGGAACCCGTGCGATCCATATTTAATGGGACCCGTATCATAAACGGGCATTCTGTCGAGACCAGGGGTGCAGGTACCTTGGAGGTGATTTTCATGCATCGATTTGGCAGTTTGAATTCCGGTGCCTATAACTTCTGGGGACTGGATGAAGCCTGGATACGACTGGGTCTGGAATATTCCATTACGGATGATCTTACTATTGGGCTTGGAAGGAGCAGTTATGAGAAAACCTATGATGGATTCCTGAAGTATCGCTTTGTTGAGCAGACAAAAGGCGTCCGGAATTTTCCTTTTACAGCTACCGGATTTGTCAGTATGGCCATTAACACCTTAAAGCCGACTGATCCGGAACAGGAGATCCAGTTTTCTTCCCGTTTATCTTATGCTTATCAGGTTATTATGGCTAGGAAATTCAACAAAAATCTCTCCCTGCAACTGACACCAACTCTGGTACATCATAACCTGGTAGCGACCCCTGAAGAAAACAATGATATTTTTGCCCTGGGATTTGGAGGGCGATATAAAGTTAGCAGAAGACTGGCTTTGACCTTGGAATACTTTTACCAGTTCAATAATAATACTGAGCAAGTGAATTATGATGCCCTTGGAGTAGGACTTGAAATTGAAACCGGAGGTCATGTTTTCCAGATCGTCTTCTCAAACTCGCGTGCCATGATCGAAAAATCTTTTATAACCGAAACAACCGGAAACTTTTTCGATGGTGATATACATCTTGGGTTCAATATTACCAGAGCATTTTACCTGAAAAAGAAAAAGCCCAGGGAAGACTGGTGACCATTTGCCAGTGGTCAATGGATCCGGTCAACGTTGCCAGCGGTAAATAGATCGATCCGGTTCGTGAAGGAATACTATCTGCTGTTGAGGTTAATGGCAATTCCATATAAACTTAGAAATTCTATGGGAGATTCTGTAATCCTGAATTCAACATGTGGGATTAATGATCAATTGGAAAGCCAGACTGGCAATGTGTTTCCCGGGTAGTTTAATTTAAAGGTGTTATCCGGTTAGTGTAATTTATATACTGAGGATCGCTACTATAATGCTTCACTTGAGATCCTGAAAGTATTCAAGAATTACCTTCCCAGCATCCTCCAGTGATTTGCCAAAAGTAAAAATGCCTTCTTCATGCCCCTTCATCACAAGGATCTTCTTTTCCATCAAGTCTGATTCCCTGAACAGCCTGCTTATTTCATAGGCCATCTCCGGGGTTCCATAAGCAGCTTTTTCAGCTGTGGTTGGCACCTTATCCAGCAATTTCAGCCACAATGCCTTATGATGTACATGAATTACCCCATGTATATCATTGCTTTCACGATAAATAACCCCGTGACTCATTGATTCGCTTGAAGCAATTACCGGTCCCTTACAATGAAGCAGGTTTTTGTCGATTTCAATATCTGTTACCAGTGAGTAATGATCAGGTGTAAGCGATCCAAGGTTTCCTGTTCCGGATCCTGAAATTATAAATTGACTGGAATCATTAAAGCGTTGACTTATATTTCCAAAACCTATACCATTATCATAAACACCAATAAGGTTTAATTGATAGAGTTGATCCCTCCATGTATTCAATTCTTTAAAAAACCGGAGCGGCAGTGCAGGACTCTTATCCCATCGGGCTTTGAATTTTATATAGCCTTCTTCCATTTTGGATTTTTTTATGAATGTCAGGTACGTTGTTCAGGGAATAATTCCAGGATACTCTTTTCATCTGCCTTACATATTCCCTTTTCAGTGATAAGGCCGGTAATCAGACGGCCCGGGGTGACGTCAAACCCATAATTTGCTGTCTTACTTGAATAGGGCATCAGGAGTACATCATCGATCTCTGTACCATTCCAGCCCTCCATGTACTTTACTTCCTTTGGAGATCTTGTTTCAATAGGGATCTCTTCGATTCCATTACGTATTGACCAATCAAATGTACTGGACGGCAATGCCACATAAAACGGGATGTTATTATCGTGGGCTGCCAGCGCTTTAAGATAGGTTCCGATCTTATTGGCAACATCCCCGGTCCTGGTAGTTCGGTCCGTTCCCACCATGACCATGTCAACCATGCCATGCTGCATCAGATGGCCTCCCGTATTATCAGCAATTACTGTGTGAGGCACTCCATGTTCACCAAGCTCAAAAGCTGTCAGTCTGCTGCCCTGGTTACGCGGACGAGTTTCATCCACCCACACATGAACCGGTATGCCTTCTTCATGGGCCAGGTATACCGGTGCTGTAGCTGTACCGTAATCAATACAAGCCAGCCATCCGGCATTGCAATGTGTTAAAATATTTACTGGTTCTCCGTTTTTCCTTTTACTTATCTCTTTGACCACTTCCAAACCGTATTCCCCAATTTTCCTGCAGCCTTCGATGCTTTCTTCTGCCATCTGGTTGGCCAGGGAAAGCGCAATTTGTGATTGTTTGACTGGATCAGAGGATGTTTTGATAGCATGTGTCATTCTTTCTATGGAATTAAACAGATCGACAGCTGTTGGTCTTGTTTTTTTAAGCGATTCCGCAACTTTTAGAATGTCATGTCTCGATTGTTTTGAAAGCGTTGCTGCATACATTCCATAGGCTGCGGTTACTCCTATTAAGGGAGCGCCTCTTACGATCATGTCTGAAATAGCCCATTCATAATCTTCTGGCGTTCTAAGATCTAAAATCTCAAATTTGAATGGTAATAATCGCTGATCGATGGTTTGAACGACCTCGGGTTCATTTTCTTTGACCCAGATTGTTCTGTAATGTTGCCCTTTAATATTCATGTAGGAAAAAATGTGCTTGATTACTAACGATGGTTAAATTAAGGTATTATTTTAAATTTCAAAAGGAAATATGCATTCAGTTCCAATTATATCTGAAGACTTAGATAAACTGGTTATTCCTGTGATCGTTTTAATCTGAAAACTTTATTCCCGATCCTGTAAAAGCATCAAGCTAATCTTCCAGGATAACTCATGAGAGTATTTCAATAATTAAATCAAATTGTTCCTTTTGTAGTAATTTTTTAACGGAAATTTGAAAGCACTTTCTCGGGCATTTTTTGAAAATAAGTCTAAATAAGATTTTTTTCTGGGTTAAATGCACATTAAATAAGAGCAATTCATTATTTTGCGGGCTTAATTAATTTAAGGCCCTATGAGATATTATACATCCCGCTTCTTTTCTTTTATTGCGATAGCAATATTTGTTAACTCAGTGTTCGCTCAAAAAGCGGACAAGATAAAAAGTCAAATTGATGCATTAGCATCCGAAATAGAGCCGACTGTTATAGAATGGCGGCATCACATTCATCAATATCCCGAATTGTCGAATCGTGAATTTAAAACGGCAGCTTATATCGCTGAAAAACTACAATCTTTTGGACTTGAAGTCCAGACGGGTATAGCGCATACTGGAGTTGTAGGGATATTAAAGGGAGGTAAGCCAGGTCCCGTTATCGGATTAAGGGCAGATATAGATGCTTTACCAGTAACTGAGCGTGTTCCCCTGGATTGGGCATCTAAGGAGGTTACGGAATACAATGGTCAGGAAGTAGGTGTAATGCATGCTTGTGGGCATGATACACATACTTCTATCTTACTCGGTACAGCAAAAGTACTTTCTGAAATGAAAGATGAATTAAAGGGCAGCGTGAAATTTATATTTCAACCTGCTGAAGAGGGGGCACCTGAAGGAGAGGAAGGCGGCGCTGAGTTAATGGTAAAAGAGGGTGTATTAAAGAATCCGGATGTGGAAGTCATTTTTGGATTGCATATCTGGTCGACTTTAGAATCCGGAAAGATCGGGTATAAGCCGGAAGGGACTATGGCCGCGGCCAATTCCTTCAATATAAAAGTTAAAGGAAAACAAACCCATGGATCCAGGCCTTGGGCTGGCATTGATCCTGTTGTGACTTCCGCGATGATCGTAAATGGACTTCAAACAACCGTTTCCAGGCAAGCCGAGTTGACCCAGGATCCGGCTGTAGTAACGGTGGGCGCTATTCATGGGGGTGTGAGAAGCAATATCATACCTGAAGAGGTCGAGATGATCGGAACCATCAGGACATTCGATGAGGGCATGCGTGAAAAGATCTTTAAAGATATAGAACGAACCGCCACGATGATCGCATCAAGTCAGGGTGCAACGGCTGAAGTAAGCATCAACAAAGGATATCCCGTTACGTATAATGATCCGGAACTAACGGAAATGATGGTACCTTCCCTGCAGGCTGCGGCTGGTAAGGAGAATGTTATCTTACAGAACGCAATTACCGGGGCCGAAGATTTTTCATTTTATCAGAAGGAGGTGCCTGGATTGTTCTTTTTCCTGGGCGGAATGCCAAAAGGTATGGATTCTAAAGATGCCTTTCCACATCATACGCCTGATTTCTTCGTGACCGACGAGAGTATGATTCTGGGCGTCAGGTCGTTCTGCAACCTGGTCTTTGATTACGCGAGTAAAGTAGAATAGGCTCTAAAATATGCCTGGCATCTAATCAATAATTCTGATTTTCTGCAAGGACGAACAGGCGTTATTATTTTAAAAA
>Ga0316198_10002079_pt1 | contig 12027 bp, 7 predicted proteins | sample OudBieAanoxic_MG_FD_204935 | JGI IMG/M metagenome (GOLD analysis project Ga0316198, IMG submission 204935) | Coastal sediment microbial communities from Oude Bieten Haven, Netherlands - site A anoxic | ecosystem: Environmental > Aquatic > Marine > Coastal > Sediment | place: Netherlands... | reverse complement strand
GTACCTGATGGTGATTCCCCAATCCAACCGAAGCCTCAGGGAGATGAGGGTCGAGATCTTCGCCAACGCCAAGAACATCGGCCGAATCGAAGCCGGGGTCTTCTATGAGGAATTTCCGAATCTTCTCCTCTATGTCCGCGAAGTTGCCGATCGGGGCGGTCGCTGGCGTGGGGTGATGATCTTCGACTCGTCGGATCCGGTCGAACAGCGATTGACTCTCGCGCGGCACGGCCGAATCGTCACCACCGAAACCGAGGCCTCCCCTGCCGGGGTGGCCGGCGACAGTGTCGGACCCGAGAGGTGGATTCTTCTCGAGGATGTCGTCAACCACCAGTTCAGCCGGAGTGAACCCGAGTCCTATCGCTACAGCGAAAGCGATCAGCAGATCGTTCGTCCCGGAGGATTCACCGCAAACAAGGGCGTTTCACGTTATCAGCTCAATATGCGCGAGAGACAGACGACTGACATCGTGGACTATCTCCGTGGTGGTACGTTCGATGACGCGACCGTCAATGGCGATTTCGACAAAGCGGATCCGGAAAAGGAGGCGCTGCAGAGACGGTTGGCGGTGATCGAGCTCAACCGTCGAGTTTCGATCCCCTTTGCCTGCGTGGTGTTCGCACTCCTTGCGGTGCCCCTCGGCGTCGGTTCGAGATCAGGTGGTCGGGGTCGCGGATTCATCGTTTCGATCGGAGTCATCCTCGCCTACTACATCATCAACAACAACGGCGAACTGCTTGCCGTCGAAGGTCGGATTCCGGCCTGGACGGGGGTATGGATCGCCAATTTCGTGTTGTCATGTTTTGCTCTCGTACTCATTTCTCGGATGGGGCGATGGATGGGTGAACGCCAAAGACCCGAGGGCCCCATCGCACGGTGGATGCGAAAGAGGAAGAGCCAGCGCAGGGCTCGGGCCATACCGGGACGAGCGGGGGCCGACGATGAGGCGCTGTCGAGCGCCTATCCGGTGGGTCTCCAGCGCCGAAGAGTTTCCTCGGGTTTTCCAACGCTCCTCGATTCCTATGTTATTCGGCGCCTCCTTGGACCGTTTGCCATGGTCCTCGTGAGCACATCGTTGCTTTATGTGGTCATCGATCTCACCGACAACGTCGATGACATGGCCAAGAATCATACGCCGTTCGATGTCATCGTCGGCTACTACGTCAACCTGGTGCCCCAACTCATCATGGACATTATGCCGTTGGCGTTGATGATCTCGGTGCTGATTTTGCTGACCCTTCTCGAGCGCAAACAGGAATTGACCGCCTTCAAGGCCGGCGGCATCTCCCTATATCGAGTTGTCGTGCCGATCCTTCTGATCGCCTCATTGGCGGCCGGCGCTATGTGGGTTCTGAGCGAGTCGGTGGTGCCGAACTCGAACCGCAAGGCCAAGAAGTTGTTGGACCGAATCAAAGGGCGCGAGACACCCCGATCGTATTCTGCGGGCGGTCGGCAGTGGCTCCTGTCGCGCGACGACCTCAGCTTTTACAATTATCTCCAGTTCGACGAGTCAGATCAGTCCATGGTGCGGTTCACAAAACTCACCATTGACGAGGGCATGGAACTTCGCCTGCACCTCTTCGCCCAACGGGTCACCTTTACAAATGGAGCCTGGATCGCGCAATCGGGCTGGTTCAGGCAGATCGAGCCCGACAGTACGGTGGAGTTCGAGATGATCACCGGGCCCACCGAAGTGAGGATTTCCGAAACTCCGGACTATTTTGCCCACGAGCGGAGAGTGCCCGCGGAGATGTCGGTGAAGGAGTTGCGTGCCCACATCAACGAACTCGAGGATTCGGGGCACCACCCGGCCCGATTGACCGTGAGATGGCACCAGAAGCTCGCCTATCCCCTCTCGGCGTTTCTGATGGTCTTCCTCGCGTTGCCCTTTGGCCTTAACCGCGGCGGCCGACGGGTGACGACCATGCAGGGAATCGCCCTCGCGTTGGTGCTCGGGATCATCTACTACGTTTCGGTTGCGTTCTTCGGCAAACTTGGTGAGGCCGAGGTCATACCGGCGGTGATCGGCGCCTGGGCGCCCGCGATCCTCGCCTCCCTCTTCGCCATCAATCGCCTCACCACCCTCCGAACATAGGCGATCCTCCCGATCAACCGTCGGCTTGATTGCAATCGTCCGACACCGAAGGAGTCACCGTCGATTCGCTGGTTTTTGGTGACGAAAGCGGTGAGTTTGAAACACAAAGAGCACCAAGTGCCACAAAGGTCCCACAAAGCATCGCATTATTGACCCGGACTACCTCAGAGCGAGTTCGCGGTGCCTCTGTTTGAACCCTGAGATGGGTCAAATCTCCACTTCGTGGATTCTTTGTGGGTCTTGGTGCTCTTCGTGTTTCAAAAATCCGCGGCATTTCTTCATGTGGAACCGACAGAATTCCTGGGTTGCACCCACAAAACATCAGATGGATTTGTTAAATCAACCCTGGATTGATGTCGGCATGCCGACATTTTGTTTCAGGCGACGACGAGTTGGTGGAAGCGGCGTCGGAGGGGATGGAGATCGGTGGGCCGGTGGCCGGGGTGGACCCGGTTGGTCAGGAGGGTCATGGCGATTCCCTGAGTCGGATCGATCCACAACGAGGTCCCGGTGAAGCCGGTATGGCCGAAGGCCGACGGATCGAGGGCACGCCCAGCGGAGCACCCGGGTGACCCGGCAAGCTGCCAGCCAAACCCCCGCCTTTGCTCGAGACCGGGTGTGTGGTCGGTGGTTGCCAGCTCGATCTCTTCCGGAGTCAGGAACTCCCCCACTCCGAGATACGCCATCGCCATCGCGAGGACGCCCTTGGCGGTGCCGAACAGGCCGGCGTTGCCCGCCACGCCACCAAAAAACCTCGCGTTTCCATCGTCCGGTTGTCCGGGCTGGATGCCGGGGATGTGGTCCGATTCGAGCCCTCGCTCGGCCAGGAGGCCCTGCTCGGCCACGGGCTTCGTCGCGCCGCCTGCCAGGGGTAGCTCCAAGCCGGGACGGTAGCCGAGTTCACCCATCAGCCCGAGGGGTTCGACCACCCGCCGGGCGAAGAGCTCAGCGAGGCCCGCGCCGGCAAGTTTCTCGATCATCATCCCGAGGAGGATGAACCCGGGACACGAGTAGACGACATGGGTTTCAGGTTCCTCGATCGTCATTCCGATGAGCGAACCGAGCGCCATTCTCGCGTCACCGCCGGTCAGCGTGTACAGCGGCTCCCAGGCTGGGAGACCCGAACTGTGAGTCAAGAGTTGGCGAGCCGATCGGGCCCCGACCGGAAATCGAGAGGCTTCGGGCAGGACCTCCCCGATCGTGGTCTCGGGTGCAAGCGTACCGTCCCGCATCATCAGAAGGGTGAGGGTCCCGACGACCAGTGGTTTGGTCAACGAGGCGAGATCAAACCAGGTCTCCGGTGTCGTCGGTGTCGATGCTTTGGTGACCGACGCCCGACCGGCGGCAACCATGGAGGGCTCCCGGTCGGTTTTCGAATGCCGGCCCGCAACCATCCCCGGCGCTGATCCTGCTCGAATTCCCCTTTCGAGAAGGAGGCGAATCGCCGGTTCTCGATCGGTGGTCACACCTCGACTCCCCGCGGTTGGGCAATCGGAATCGGACGGCCGTCCTCATCGACGTTGACATAGGTGATTTCGGCCTTGGTGACGTCCACCATCTCGTTGCGGTTGAACCGTCGAGCCGACTTGACGAGTACCTTGACGGTCACCGATGTCCGACCCACGGAAATGAGTTCGGTGTAGAAGGAAACCAGATCGCCGACATAGACCGGCTCCTGGAAGACCACCTGGTTCATGGCCACCGTCACGACCCGCCGAGCACCTTGCCAGATCGCTTCTTCCGCGCCGGCCTGATCGATGTAGGAGAGGATGACCCCACCGAAAATCGTGCCGGCGGCGTTGGTGTCCCGGGGCATCATGAGCACCCGGCTTTTGGGCTGGAGATGATCTCGCGACATCTGGTCCTCCTGGATGAGCTCGCCCCGCAAGCCTAGTGTACCCCGCCACAATTGGGGTGCGCTATCGAGGGTGCCGAGGCGCCTTCCTGCCTGCACTTCGCGACCGAGGAATACTCGTTGTATTTTGAGAGAGTGAAGTGCAGGCAGGAAGGATGCATCGGTGCACGAATACCACCATCAATTGTGGCGGGGTGCACCAGTTCATATCGACGCCTAATGCATATACCCGAGAGCTTCGAGTTGGGCGCGGGTTTCGGGGTCGACCTCGGTGGTCAGGCTGGCGCCCTGGCCTCTCAGCGCGATCTGCAACTGGGCCAGCAGCCAACCCGACCGGACCGGTGATGTGATCGCGAGGTCATTCGCCTCGATCCGGTCCTCGTCGTGGCGGTAGAGCTCGATTGTGGAGCCGAAGTCGGCCGACAGGGGCTCGATGAGCTTCCATCCGTCGCGTAGAGCGGTGGCGCCGGTCTTTCCCCAGTAGTCAAGATAGGCAAAGATCGTCCGATCCGCCTTGACCTCGACCGCGCCAGAGGCATCGAGGAGGACAGCGCCAGGAAGCTCGACCGGGGCTTCGATACCGCACAGATCCAAGACGGTCGGCATGAGGTCGATGTGCTGGACCGGGGTGCTGACGACCTGCCCTGCCCCGACACCGCCAGGCAGGCGCATCACCAGCGGGACCGACAGGACCTCGTTGTAGAGATCGAGACCGTGGGTCCAGGTGTCGTGCTCGCCGAATGCCTCGCCGTGGTCCGATGTGAAGACGATCACCGTGTCATCGAGTTCTCCCAGTTTTTCGAGCCTGTCGAGCAGCCTGCCAAAGCTCGCATCGTTGGCCGCGACCTCGGCGTCGTAGAGCTGGCGAAGATCACGGCCGAGTGCGGCGCTCGGTTCAACGGTCCCGAGCACGAGTCCACGAACGGTTTCCACCTCTCCTACCGCCGGGTCTTCGACACCGGAGGCAAAGTTCTCCAGGTAAGGAGATGGAGGTGCATAGGGAGCGTGTGGGTCGATGGTGTGGACATAGAGGAAGAACGGCCTGTTTGTGTCCCGCCGCGCGTCGAGCAACTTTTCGAGCCGATCCCCGATGACATCCGAGCGGCCCCGGTGGTGTTCGATAAACTCGAAGTAGTCGAACCCGCGGGCAAAACCGAAAGGCCGGCCGACATAGGCGTTGGCCACCACTGCGCCGGTCTGATAGCCGGCGGCCTGGAAAACCTCGGGAAGCGTCCGCAGCGAATCCGGCAGCCGGTCGTCGGGCCCGTTGACCCCGTGCGCTCGAGGCCAGAGTCCGGTGAAGACCGAGGCTACCGCCGCCTTGGTCCAAGAAGACTGTGCCACCATGTCCGTGAAGGTCACGCCCTCGGAGGCAAAGGAGTCAAGACGCGGGGTCAGCGGTCGATTGCAACCATAGACTCCGATCCGATCCGATCTCAGGGCATCGACGAGATAGATGATCACATTGGGCGGTTCGGTCCGCCGTTGGTCTTCGGTGACCGGTGGATCGTTCGCGGCAGCTTCGGCAATTGTCGAAAGGATGCGCGGGCGCCGCAGACTGATACCCGTCGGCTTTCCGAGGTCATCTCTCGGGTGAGCGACGAACCTGATTCTGGTGAGACCGTGCCGGTTCGTGAGGGGGATCTCGATCCCCTCGCCCTCGCAGTTCGTTGAAATGGACTCGGGTTCGGCATCGAACTCACCGAGGACCGAAACCTCGAGGATCGATGGAGACTCCCCCACCGACTCGCAACTGTCGATGGTGAGAAGGCTTCCCTGCCGCAGGTCTGGAAAAAATTCGGCCCGAGAACCGGCCGGCATGAATACTTCCCGTTCGTCGGTCCGCATCGGCTCGCGATCGACATCTTGGAAACGGAGGTCGGACCACGCGACGGCGAGCTCCCGCTGATCGGTGGATCCAAATGTCACGGATGACGGCGTATCCACCCGAGCGTATCTCACCACGAGTCGATTTCGGCCGACTCGTTGAGCGGTTTCGGGAAGATCGATGGAATACCGGTTGGTGGATGGTTCGAGGTCGAGAGGTTCGCCTATGGAGTGATCATTGAGTTCGAATCTCAGACTCTGTGGCGTCGAACCGTCAAACTGAAACGGACGGCACCTCACCTCGATTCGAAGGTCCCGACGCCACCCGAGATGAAAGAAGATCTCCGACGATGGACCGCGACTCCAGGCAAATGTCTCCCCAGAATCACGGTTTCGTTCGTCGTAGTACCACCCTTTGCCGAGTGAGCCGCGGGCCTCCTCGGTCCCGATATCGAGCTCCGCGGTTTCGCTGACCAATAATCCGTCGGTCCAGGCCGCCGCGATGTCGAAGGAGACCTCACGAGAAACCGGGCGAGAGCAACCGGGACCGGCGGTCCCGACCGCCAGCGCCGTCACCGCGACCAGAACCCACGATCCAGACAGCCAGTGAGACTGCCGCCTCATCATGCGTCGGCGATGACCTCGGCTTCGACCAGATCTTCGGGATCGGGAAGATCTTCGGCCTTTTCAAGGCCGAAATGGAGGAGAAACTCCTTGGTCGTTCGATAGAGAAACGGTTTGCCGACGACCTTCTTCCGACCCGCGAGGCGGACCAGCTTGCGGTCGAGGAGAGTTCGCGTCACCGCCGCCGAATTCGCTCCACGAATAAAATTGATCTCGGGGAGGGTGACCGGTTGTCGATGGGCGACGATGGCCATGACCTCGAGCGCCGCCTGGGACAGCTTCTGTCGGCTCGCTATACCGTGAAAGGTCCGAAGATAGTGGTCGAACTGCGCAGGTGTGACGCACCGCCAGCCCCCCGCAGCCTTCTCGATTCGGACTCCCCTTTCGGCCTCTTCCCATGATGCCGCAAGGGCGACGATCGCCTCTTCGATTTCGCCTTCGCCGATCTCGCGATCGGTGGCCATTGAAATGGCCTCGGAGGTGACAGGGCTCCGAGCGGTGAGGATCACCGCTTCGATCAGTGCCGGGAGTGACTCACGATTCATCGGCATCCTCGCGTCGGTTCGGGTCAAACGAAGCCTCGTCGAGCGAGCGCCGGCCCCGTCGGAGATAGATTTCGGAAAACGGCGCTCGTTGCTCCGCACGAGCCGCGCCCAGGCGAACCAGTTCCAGGGTGGCGACGATGAGGACCACCACTTCCTCGGGATCCGGTCGTTTGTTGAGGTGGCGTGTGAGTGGCATGAGGTCATCGTCGGTGATCTGTTGATAGATCTCCCGCATTTTGTCCTGCACGTTGTACTTCAGGGGAAGGACCTGGATCGGCGGCGGATGCGCCGCGGCGAACCGCTGCATGACGTGGAGATAGGTTTCCGCCAGAAGCCGGAGATCGATTTCTTCCCAGTCGAGCTCGATGTCTTCGTCATCGAGGTCCGCAATGACCCCCGCCGGCCAGATGCACTGGCGGACCAGGTCCTTGTCGTGCAGGATCGAGGCCAGTTCTTTGACTCGGCGATACGCCAGGAGCCGCTCGACCAGCTCCTCCCTGGGATCCCCTTCCTCGGTCGCGGTCCTCGGCAGCAGCATCTTCGACTTGAGTTGGAGCAGCCACGCCGCCATCCAGAGAAACTCACCCGCAACCTCGAGATCGAGTTCCTGCATGGTGCGGATGTGCTCGTTGTACTGATCGCAGATGCTCAGAATGGGGATGTCATAGATCGAGACCTCGTTCTTGCGAATGAGGTGCAACAAAAGATCGAGGGGTCCGCAGAAAAAGGCCAACTCGACGGATGGCCCCAACGGGACGAACTCAGCGAGATCGGGTTTCACTTCCACGCCGGGGAGTATAACCGGCTTGACGGGAAAACCGGGAAATCGACCTCAAAATACGAACGACGAAATCATGGATAGACACGTTAATTCTCCTGATCACCGTCATGGCGCGAGGTGCGGCGGTGCGTGTTAAGCTCGCGTCGCCGACATCCAACCGTCGAGAGGAGATGCAATTGGAATTCTGGGACGGCCAAATGAGCCTCTACGACGACAACCCGCAACGCGAGGTCGGGGCGGAGCGCATGGTCGTGGTCTTTGACCTCGAAACCCAACGGTCCTTCGACGATGTCGGCGGACGCAGCCAGATGCATCGCCTCGGAGTGTCGGTGGGGGTCGCCTACCGGTACGACACCGACGAATTTCTGGTCTACACCGAAGACAACATTTCCGAACTCATCGCTCTGCTGCTCCAGGCCGATCTCGTGGTCGGTTACAACATCAAGGGTTTCGACTACGAGGTCCTGCGCGGTTATTCGGACGAGGACCTCCAGAAGCTACCGACGTTCGACATGATGTACGACCTCGAGGATCGTCTCGGCTTTCGACCGAAACTCGAGAGCGTCGCGGTCCCCAGCCTGGGTGGAGGCAAATCAGCCGACGGGCTCCAGGCTCTCGAATGGTGGCGACAGGGCGAGGTGGACCTCATCGTCGAGTACTGCCGCGAGGACGTCAGGGTGACACGGGACCTCTATGATTTCGGGAAGCGGAATCGTTGTGTTCTGGTTTCCCGTTTCGGCGGAAAACCCCGTCAGGTCGCCGTCGAGTGGTAGAGGATCAAGCCACCCGGACTGAAGGGCAAAGACCAGGTTAATCCGTCTTCTGCGAAGAGGGGTTCCCGGCAATTCGGTGGATCAGACCGGCGAGGTGCTGCGGCTCCAGACCCTGTTTCGTAAGATAGGCGTCGGCGCCCGCTTCAAGACCCGCCAACCGATCGGCGGCGCGATCCCGAGTCGAAACGATGACCACCGGCAGATCGGAATAGAGATCGCTCGAACGGACGCGGAGGGTGAGATCGATCCCGCTCAGACCGGGGAGATCGACACCGGTAACCACGCAATCATAGGGCTCGACTTCGATTCGCCGAAGCGCCTGCTCCGCGGACTCGACCCCGGTCACCAGAAAACCAGCGTCCTCGAGGAGTCGGCGCATCATCTCCCGCGTCGCGTCCGTGTCATCGGTCAGCAATACGCGCAGAGCCGGCCGGTCCTCCCCGGTTGGTCCGGCGCCGAGGCCTTCACCGAGATCGAGAGGACCGAGGCGTCGGAGCGAAAGCACGGCGACCGGCCGACCCGATGACAAGAGAGCGATGCCTTCGATGGTCGCAGGGGCGCCGGCGACGCCGGGCAGCGGCCGGACGAAGACCTCTTCCTCGCCGGCGATGGCATCGACCACGATCCCGATGGACGATCCGCCGATGGCCATCTCGATCATGGTCGGGTTGGACGCCGCGGTTTCTCCGAAGAGCGGTGCGAGAAAAACGACGCCGATGGTACCGCTGCCCTGACGAATCTGAGTCCGGCCCTGTTCGGTGACCACCATCTCGGGTCGGAGGAGGCTGAATGAACGAACGCCGGAAGAAGGCATCGCCAGGATCAGCTCGCCGATTTGAACGACCAGGACCCGCTCTCCGCGACGGGCAACGGGCACCTCCACGGTGACCCGCGTTCCCGATTCGAGGGCGGATCGAATCCAGATATCGCCGCCACTCGCTCTGACCGAAGCGGCGACGGCGTCGAGCCCTACTCCCCTTCCCGACACATCCGTGGCAAGATCTCGCGTCGTGAATCCGGGCAGCTCCAGCAACTGGTAGGCTTCATCGGGTGCGAGTTTCGCCGCTGCCGCCGGGTTGACTAGACCCCTTTGAACAGCAACCCTGACCACGGCCTCGGGATCGATGCCGCGGCCGTCGTCCCAGACTACTAGTTGGACCCGGTCGCCGTCGGCCTCGGCGCCGAAATGGATATGACCCTTGACCGGTTTGCCAGAGTTTTCTCGAGTTCTACGGTCCTCGATCCCATGATCCACGGCGTTGTGGGCGAGGTGGAGGGCGGCTTCGCGGACGGCTTCAAGGATTCGCCGATCGAGCTGGACATTGCCACCGGAGGTTGTGACTTCGACGTCCTTGCCGAGTGAACCGGCGAGTTCGCTGGTGTGCCTCGCCAGGGTCCTGAGAAATGGACGCAGGGGCTGGACCTGGAGTCTGAGGGCGGCCTCGAGTTGTTCCTCACTGAGACGCTGTATGACCTTTGTGCTGGTTTCCAATTCAAGGGCGGCGCGTCGAAGAGAAGCGCCGATTTCTGCCAACACCTGTGCGGGAGATTCCTCGGCGTACGAGCTCTCGGCGATCGTCGCGAGTTCGAAGAGCTTTTCAACCGGAGCGTTGCCGCCCTTGGCGACGATTCGCATCCGGGCGCTCCGCTCCGCCACGCCGTCGATGATTTCCGTCGCCACTCTGAGCTCGCCGGAGCCGCCGCGGATGAGTTGTTCCGCGGTCGGCGATGGTTCCAGCCCGGTCGTTTGCTGTGAAGAGTCGGGGAGTTCGGTCTCGTCCCCCAACGCGTCAACGATTTCGGCAACACGTTCGGTGATGGAGCGTGCGCCGTCGATTCCGGTGGCCCCCTCCCCCACCATGCAGTCCTCGGCCCTGTGGCACAGATCGGCGATCTCTGACAGGCCCATCAGTCGTCCGGCTCCCTTGAGCGCGTGGAGTTCTCGGCGAACCTGAACGGCGGCGCCGGGATCCGTCGAGGCTTCATCAAAGAGCACCGTCAGACGATCGAGACGCGAACCTGCTTCCTCGAGAAAAAGCGGCAGCAATTCGTCGAGATCACCTCGCATTGGAAATCAGATGCTCGTCCAGCTTTGGACGTTGACGTCGATCCCGAGGATCCCGATCATTGAACCGGAACGGTTGCGCACGGCTGCGGCGATGGTGAAGCACCGATCGTCGGTCAGGAGCGAGACATAGGTCGGCGTCACGGCGGTGCGTTGATCGCGGCTCACCGCTTGGAACCAGGGCCGGTCGGCGTATGCCTGTCCCACGGAAACCGTTCCCTTGACCCGATGGTCTTCTACGACCTCTCGGTTGACCTCGTAGGCGACCATGGTGCCGGTGGTGTCGACGAGGTAGGCGAGCTCGATGTACGGGAAGTCGCTGACGACATCGGCGAGCGTGCCCTCGATCACCTCGAGGTTCGTGGTGGAGTCTCTGAGCCGATCGCTCCAACCCAGGGCCTGGTGTTTGAGCGAGTGAACCGAGTCGATCCTGAAGCTCTGGGTCAGGAGTTGGATGGAAAGGGCGAGACCGCTCAGCCGTTCGGCCGAACTCGTGAACTGCTGGAAGCTGTCGGCGGTACGTTGGATCAGCTCGCTGATTTCGCGCAGGGTGAGTACCACCTGATCCGAGGCGGTGCGCTGCTCGTCGGTGGCGAGGGAGATCTCTCTCGCCGCGGTGGCCGTGTCGGCGAGGGCCGAACGGAGTTGCTCGATGGCGTCCTGGGTCGATTGACTCTGTTCGAGCACTCGATCGGCCGATTTGGACCCCTCCTCGGTCGCCACGACAACCGACCGAATAGAACCCGAGAATCCATCGAGGAGTGAACGGACCGAATCCACCGATTCCCGTGATCGTTCGGCCAGGCGTCGGACTTCCTCCGCGACCACGCCGAATCGATCGCCGTGCTCACCGGCCGCCGAGGCTTCGATCGCGGCGTTGAGCGCCAGAATGTGGGTCTCCTGGGCGATTTCGGTGATGAGGTCCAGGACCCGGTAGATCTCGCGTGATCGCTTGCCGAGAATGTCGGCGCGGTCGGCAATGGCCTCGATCCCGTCCCGGAGCTTCCCAACCCCGTGGGCCGCTCCCTCCAGGGCGTTGGCGCCGGCGTTGCCGGCCTCCTGCGCGCGGGCGACGAACCTCGCCTGCCCGGTGGCGTTGATGGCGATCTGGCCCGCCGTTCGCGCGAGTTCCTCAGTGGTGGCCGTGATCTCGACCACGGCGGCGGCCTGCTGGGATGCACCATCGACGAGTTCGGCCGATGTCCCGTGGACGATGGCTGCGCTGGTTGCAACCTCCACCGATGAACTCTGGATCTGCTGGACCAGGGCGGACATGGCGTGCGCCGCGGCCTCAACCGCCTCATTCATGGCGTGGGGCAAGGCCTCGATGGGTTCGAGACACTCGACCAGATCTCCGTGCCGCATCTCCTCGAGCGACTTTTCCAGCGCTCTGCTCTGATCCACGTGGCGCGCTTCGAGTTCGAGATAGGCTCGCTCGAGTCGTCCCCGTGGAAGCGAGACC
>Ga0316198_10002078_pt1 | contig 12027 bp, 12 predicted proteins | sample OudBieAanoxic_MG_FD_204935 | JGI IMG/M metagenome (GOLD analysis project Ga0316198, IMG submission 204935) | Coastal sediment microbial communities from Oude Bieten Haven, Netherlands - site A anoxic | ecosystem: Environmental > Aquatic > Marine > Coastal > Sediment | place: Netherlands... | reverse complement strand
CTGGCTATTGTCACCGGACCATCGTTTGCCAAAGAGGTGGCGATGAACCTGCCCACCGCAGTGACGGTGGCGGGTACTGACAGCGAATTTACCAGGATTATGGCCGGTGCCCTTCACGGGGGGCGATTCCGTGCCTATACCAGTGAAGATATGGTTGGTGCGGAACTGGGTGGAGCGGTCAAGAACGTCATGGCCGTGGCCACCGGTATTTGTGACGGAATGGCCCTGGGTGACAATGCAAGGGCCGCGCTGATCACACGCGGGCTTGCTGAGATGATGCGTCTTGGCGCCGCGTTGAACGCAAAACCGGAGACATTGATGGGTCTGGCAGGCGCAGGTGACCTGATCCTGACCTGCACCGGTGATTTGTCACGTAATCGGCAGCTTGGCTTGAAACTGGGGGCTGGCAAAACACTTGAACAGGCCCTGGATGAGATAGGCCAGGTGGTTGAAGGGGTTAACAGTGCCGCCGAAGTACAACGCTTGGCGATACAGCATGATATCAATATGCCAATTACCGAACAGGTGAATGGAATTATTCATCATGGTTGGGATCCTGCTGAAGGCGTTGCGAGCCTCATGGCCAGGCAACAGAAAGCAGAATACGGCGATTAGCCAGCAGCGACGGCTTGTTCCGGCAACATTTTTACGCAGTTTCAAACCCCAGTTGACGCCAGGCTTCGTACAAGCCTATTGCTACCGTGTTGGATAAATTAAGGCTGCGTGAAGCATCTGCCATGGGCAGGTGCAGGCAGTTTTCAGGGCCCGCTTCAGCCAGTATGGATTCCGGCAGTCCGCGGGTTTCCGGCCCAAACAACAAACCATCACCCGTCTCAAAGCTGGCCTCGTTGTAAGGGATTTGTCCTCGCGTACTGAATGCCCAGAGGTTCATATCAGGGTTTTCCTCTTTGAATGTGCTCCAACTGACGTATTGCTGCACATGTGCCATCTCTGCGTAGTCAAGTCCCGCCCTTTTCACCCGTGTATTATCCAGTTGAAACCCGAGCGGCCCGACGAGGTGCAGCCTGGCACCGGTATTGGCGCATAGTCGTATGATGTTGCCGGTATTGGGTGGAATCTCGGGTTGGTATAGAACGATATTTAACATGTTTCGTCATCATCAAAGAGAATAGAAAAAGCTCCGTCGTTAAAACCAACGGGGCATTGAGTATAGCGCCAATCCATGAAAGTAATGAGGGTAAAAATGACCTTGAAATGGTCTTTCATGGACAAATTTCCGTATTTTTAAAGTTTTGCGACGAAACGAAAGCCTTAATTAACAGGGTTTTCGTGGCTGTCTTACTTGACGCGGGGCGAACAAAAAACGCCGTAAACGCTGTAAGCTCATGAATTATCTTCAATATATTCTTGTTATGTCTGACACAAGCCGACACAAAAACATATTTGACAGTGTCGCTGATCGTCGGTATTGTTCTTCACCTCAGACACAATATCTTGTGCTCTTCGAGAGGGGAAGGCACAATAGCTTGTGTCCATAATCAAATAAAACCAAGCAATTAAACGGGATAATTCATGAGCAGCGTTCGGGTTGAGGCCATAGACACTGATATTCAAGCAGTTCCTTTCCAGGTAGCTTCCCTTGATATATGGGATAAGAAATACCGCCTGAAATCAAAAATTGGCGAAAGCATCGATTCCAATATCGACGATACATACAAAAGGGTCGCACTGGCTATCTCAGAGGTTGAAAAAACCACGGAGTTACGCGAGGAGTGGTATAAGTCATTTTTGTGGGCATTGCGGCGTGGTGCCATACCAGCCGGAAGAATCACATCCAATGCAGGCGCGCGCGACCACAAGCCTGCGACCTCCACCATTAACTGCACCGTTTCGGGAACCATCAAGGATTCCATGAATGGCATTCTGGATAAAGTACATGAAGCCGGTTTGACCCTGAAGGCAGGCTGCGGTATCGGTTACGAATTCTCCACCTTGCGGCCGAAGGGTGCCTATGTGTCCGGTGCAGGCGCATACACATCGGGCCCGCTGAGCTTCATGGACATCTATGACAAGATGTGTTTCACCGTGTCTTCTGCAGGTGGCAGGAGAGGTGCACAGATGGCAACTTTTGACATTGGGCACCCCGATGCAATGGAGTTCATCAGGGCCAAACGTGAAGACGGCCGTCTGCGTCAGTTCAACTGCTCATTACTGATTACCGATGAGTTTATGAAGGCGGTTGAGGCCGACTCAAACTGGGCGCTTGCCTTTCCGATCACGTCTCAGGAAGCCAGCGAACTGGATATCGACAACCCGGAGCAGGTTTTGTGGCGGGAGTGGCCATTGCTTAGTGACTACGTCACACGTGAAGATGGCCTGGTTGCATGTAAAGTGTATAAAACGGTTCCGGCGCGTCGTATGTGGGACATGATCATGTCATCCACGTATGACTTTGCTGAGCCGGGTTTCATCATGATCGACCGCATCAATGAAATGAACAATAACTGGTTCTGTGAAAACATTCGTGCAACCAACCCTTGTGGTGAGCAACCATTGCCACCTTATGGCGCCTGTCTTCTTGGCTCGATCAACCTGACCCGTTTTGTCGAGCATGCCTTTACCCCCGATGCAAAATTTAATTGGGAAGAATATCGTAAGGTCGTAAGGGTATTTACCCGCATGCTGGACAATGTGGTAGAAATCAATGGTTTACCACTCGGCAAGCAGCGTGATGAAATTGAACGCAAGCGTCGTCACGGCATGGGTTTCCTGGGACTGGGGTCAACCCTGGTTCTGTTGGGTATGAAATACGGCTCTAAGGAATCACTCGATTTCACAGACGATATAGCCCGTGAAATGGCCATGGCCGGATGGCAGGAATCATTGGAGCTGGCCCGTGAGAAAGGCCCGGCGCCAGTCATGAACGAGATGTTCAGGGTCACCCCGGCCATGTTGCGTGTTCGCCCGGAGATGGTCGCCGATGGTTACGAGGCGGGAGATTCAATTCGTGGTTCGGTGCTGCATGCGAAATACAGCCGTTACATGCAACAGATCGGTGAGATCGATCCTGAATTGACCAAGGCCCTGGCGGAAGAGGGTGGTCGTTTCACCCACCATACCTCGATTGCACCAACGGGTACGATTTCCCTGTCGTTGGCCAATAATGCATCAAATGGTATCGAGCCGAGTTTTGCTCATCATTACAGCCGCAATGTCATTCGCGAAGGTAAGAAGAGCAAAGAGAAAGTAGAAGTGTTTAGCTATGAGTTACTGGCTTACCGTGAATTTGTGAACCCGGGTGCGATGCCGGGTTCGGATGACGAGAGAACAAAGTTACCGGAACAGTTCATTACCTCAGAAGATGTCACACCGGAACAGCACGTGGATATCCAGGCAGCGGCACAGAAATGGATCGACTCATCGATTTCCAAAACTGCGAATGTGCCAACCGACTATGCCTATGAGAAATTCAAGAATATTTATACCTATGCGCACAGCAAAGGCCTGAAGGGTTGTACAACTTTCCGGTTTAACCCCGAGGCTTTCCAGGGTGTGCTGGTAAAAGAGGATGACCTTGCAAATACGACTTACCGTTTCGTGCTTGAAGACGGCGAGGTAGTTGAAGTGAAAGGGAATGAAGAGATCGAGTACGATGGCGAGGTGCATACTGCAGCCAATCTGTTTGATGCCCTGAAAGAGGGTTATTACGGAAAATTTTAGGCGGAATATTTAACAAATGACGATCAAAATTAACAAACACATTGCTGGCTATGAAGTAGTCAAACCTGAAGAAGAGCTTGCAGCGGCCATGCGTGCCGCTGATGAAAAGGAGGCTCGAAGCTCCGCCAAGGTCATCCGCATGACCGAGAAAATCATGCGACCCGAAGGCATGGAGTCCCTGGAAGGTTCGACTTATAAAATTAAAACACCGCTTGATGATCACGCGATGTATGTAACTATCAATGACATCATCCTCAACCAGGGCACGGTGCACGAGCAACGCAGGCCGTTTGAGATTTTTATCAACTCGAAAAACATGGATCACTTCCAGTGGATAGTGGCCCTGACCCGCTTGATGTCGGCCGTTTTTCGGAAGGGTGGTGATGTTACTTTCCTGGCTGAAGAGTTACAGGCGGTGTTTGATCCAAAGGGTGGTTACTTTAAGCCCGGTGGCAAATTCATGCCCTCCATTATTGCCGAAATCGGTGACGTGATTGCACATCACATGCAGAAAATCGGTTTGATGCAAAAAGAAGAGTTGTCTGAGCAGCAAAAGTTGATACTGAACCAGAAGCGTGCCGATGTTGAGGCCGCCCAGGAGAAGCCAGCTGCTGATTTACCCGGAGAGGAAACCGGTTATCCCGCATCCGCCACTTTGTGCAATAAGTGCCATACAAAAGCCGTCGTGGTAATGGATAATTGTGCGACTTGCCTGTCCTGCGGTTATTCCAAGTGCGGGTAAGGGTCGTGGCGGGCGTTTAGCCTGCCACCGCCCCTGTTTCAAACAACTACTTTCAACCGTTCTGAAGCATTCGCTGCTATTATGAACCTATGTTGTTGCCTGAAGAACTCATAAAAGCCAAGCGAGATGGTCAGGAATTAACGGCGGACGCGATAAGAGACTTTGTCGAGGGGATTGCCGCAGGCCAGGTAAGCGATGCCCAGATAGGGGCATTCGCCATGGCCGTGTATTTCCAGAACATGAGCATGGTGGAACAGTCCTCTCTGACCGTGGCCATGCGTGACACCGGTCGCTGCCTGCAATGGCCGGGTCTGGACGGACCCGTTCTTGATAAACACTCGACCGGTGGTGTTGGTGACCTGGTAAGCCTGGTGATGGCGCCGATGCTGGCGGCCTGCGGGGCCTATATTCCGATGATAACCGGACGTGGCCTGGGTCATACAGGGGGAACGCTGGACAAGCTTGAAAGCATACCGGGTTTCAACGCCCACCCTTCTGAAGAATTATTCAATTTGACCGTGCGTGAATCGGGACTGGCCATGACCGGTCAGGGTGCTGATCTGGCACCGGCAGATGGCCGCATGTACGCTGTTCGTGATGTCACGGCCACGGTAGATTCCGTCCCCCTGATTGTCGCATCTATTCTCTCCAAAAAGCTGGCAGAGGGACTTGATGGCCTGGTGCTGGATATCAAAACAGGTAACGGTGCGTTTATGTGTGAACGTAACCGCGCCAGGGACCTGGCTTCAAACCTGATCGAAGTTGCCGGTCTGGCCGGTTTGCCCTGTCGTGCAGTCATCACAGATATGAATCAGCCACTGGCCCATAGTGCAGGTAATGCACTGGAGTTGATGGAGGCGATTGAGTTTATGAATGGCGGTTATCGTGAGCCCAGGCTCGAAGATGTCATTTTGTCACTGGGCGCTGAAATGCTGGTATTGGGTGGTCTGGCTAAGAACGAGAAAACAGCGCTACCCATGTTGCAAAATGCACTCAACACGGGAATGGCTGCGGAGCGATTTGCGCAAATGGTAAGCAGGCAGGGTGGACCGCTTGACCTCATTGATCAACCGGCTAAATACCTTTCTCCGGCACCTTTGATAAGAAGCCTTGATGCCCACCTTGATGGCTGCATTGAATACATGGACACCAGGAAAATCGGACTCAGTATTGTCAATCTGGGTGGTGGTCGCAGACGTGTTGACGATGTGATTGATCACCGGGTGGGTTTATCCGGTTTCCGCCTGGTTGGTGATACTGTGAGCAAGGGTGATCCGCTGGTTACTATTCATGCAGCAGATGAGGCCGCGTGGCAGGCAGCGGCGGATACGCTGTCGAAAGCCATTTTCATTGGCCGCAAAATGGATGCCTTACCCGCCGTCTACGAAAAATTTTAGTAATAAGCCAAAACCTGACAGGAAAAGGGAACAACTGATGATTGGAACACCACATATCGGAGCGGCGAAAGGGCAATTTGCAGAAACCGTGTTAATGCCGGGTGACCCATTGCGGGCACAGGCATTGGCCAACAAGCATCTCGACGATGTTGAGATGGTGACAAGCGTACGTAATATGTTTGGGTTTACCGGGACATTCAAGGGTAAACCGGTTTCGATCATGGGCTCGGGCATGGGCATGCCTTCCATCAGTATTTACGCCCATGAACTGTTTGACTACTACGATGTGAAACAGATAATCCGCGTGGGTACCTGTGGTGGCCTGTTGGCGGATATGCAGGTCGGTGACCTGGTGCTGGCGAGTGCCGCAAGCACCGACTCAGCGATGAACCGGCAGCGTTTCGGTGATTGGGATTTATCTGCCTCTGCGGATTTCGAATTACTGCGCAAAGTCTACGAGCAAGCGGTTCAGAGGGATCTCAAAATAAGAACCGGAAACGTGTTTTCCTCAGACTGGTTTTATCATCCCGATGAAACTTTTATCGATAAAGTGCAGAAGCTTGGCATTCTTGCCCTGGATATGGAATCAGCCGCCCTGTACGCGCTGGCGCATCAGCACGATCGGCGTGCGTTGACTATACTGTCGGTGAGCGACGTTATTCCAACCGGTGAGCGGGCATCACATGAAACACGACAGAATGCGTTTGGAGCGGTGATAGAAGTGGTTCTCGATGCGGTGCTTGAGACAGGGTCTGATGTGTGAGTAAAACGGAAAAAGTGGTTGAGCAACTCTATGCGCACGCACGCTCGGCCAGTGACAACGCCTATTCACCTTACAGCGGCGCCAGGGTTGGGGCATGTGTCGTTGATGACCGGGGTAATATTTATTCCGGCTGCAATGTCGAGAATTCATCTTATGGTTTGACACAATGTGCCGAGCGAAATGCCCTTGCTGCAGCGATTGCAGCGGGCATGCCACCGGGTGGGGCACACACGATTTTAATTTATGCCACCGGCTTTGACGCACTGGCGCCGTGTGGTGCTTGTCGCCAGGTTATGAGCGAGTTACTGGCCAAAGACGCGCTGGTTGTTTCCTGCCATAGTGAAACCGAGTATCGCAGTTGGTCGATGGCGGAGTTGTTGCCTGATCCATTCGAATTGAGCTAAAGGAAAACAATAATGACAATATCGAAAAGTTCCCGCCGGAACTTTCTCAAGTCCGGCGGCTCGGTAATGGGCGCATCGTGGCTGGCAATCAATTTGCCGTTGATTGTTTCTGCCGGTGAAACTGCGGCGCATAACAAAGAGTCTGGTGCCGTCTACAACAATATCTCCGTAGAAGAATCGCGTGAGTTCAGCGCCCTGGTCAATCAGATCATTCCGCCGGATGACACCCCGGGTGCAACTGAGATCGGCGTGGTTTATTTCATTGATGTTGCGCTCGGTGATTTCATGAGCAGTGCGGCACCCATGCTAAGAGAAGGTCTTGCAGACCTTCAGCAAAAAACAAGATCAGCCTATTCAAATATTCAGCGTTTCTCTGAATTACCCTTTGAGGATCAGACGAAAATGCTCAAGTCTGTCGAAGACACAGCAATGTTTGGCACTTTGCATTTTCTGACCCTGTGTGGAATGTTTTGTTTACCGTCCTATTCCGGTAATCGTGAAAATGCGGGTTGGGATCTCATTGGTTTTGATCACCGGCACGCCTGGCAACCACCATTCGGGTATTACGATGCGGCTGTTCATGGTCAGCTTCCTGATGAGGGAAACGACCATGAGCACGTCTAAGGGTCTGCCAAAATACAAAACCCGTGAGGAGGTCGATTTCGTCATTATCGGCTCGGGCGCAGCAGGTGGTGTGCTGGCCAGGGAACTGTCAACAAACGGCTTTAGCGTTGTCGTGCTGGAGCAAGGGCATTACCGCACAGCCGCTGACTTCAAGCATGATGAGTTGGATGTCATTTTTAAAAACCAGTTATTGAACCATCCCGGTTGGAATGACCCGCAGACTTTTCGAAGATTCGAGACCGAAACAGCCGAACAGATTCAGGGTGAGCCTCCACCGGCGTACTACGCGCGTGGCGTGGGTGGCAGCAGTGTTCACTTTACCGCTAATTATTGGCGCTTCCATCAAAGTGACTTCAAGGAGCGCAGCTTGTTGGGGCCGATGGAGGGAACCGGTTTTGCAGACTGGCCGATAAGCTACGAGGAACTGGAACCTTACTACTCAAGGGTTGAGTGGGAGTGTGGTGTTTCAGGTCAACCGGGTCCGTTTGAAGCACCTCGCTCAAAGCCTTACCCGGTTCCACCGATGCCGGTCAAATCATCCGGTGTCTTGTTTGAAAAAGGTGCCCGTGCGCTGGGTTTGCATCCACAGCCTGCACCTTTGGCCATTCTGTCAAAACCGCTCAATGGTCGTCCAGCCTGTGTACATTGCGGTTTTTGTATGGGTTTCGGCTGCGAAGTTAATGCGAAGTCATCAACACTGGCGTCAATGATACCGCAAGCGGAGGCTACCGGACGCTGTGAAATCCGCCCCCTGTCAACGGTATTCAGAATAGAAACCAATGAAGCGGGCCGTGTTACCGAAGTTGTGTATCTTGACGCAGATGGACAGGAGCAGGCACAAAAAGCCAGGGCGGTGATCGTGTCAGCCAACGGCGCAGAAACGCCGAGGTTATTATTTTTGTCCGAGTCCGCTCGTTTTCCCAACGGACTCGCCAATGCTTCCGGTATCGTTGGCAAGTACCTGATGGGTAATGGTCACTCTGTTACACAGGCCGCCTTTGAGCACCCCCTGAATGAATTCAAGAGCGTGCAGGTGACAAGAATCGTGCACGATTTCTACGAAAATGATCCGGCCCGTGGCTTCTATGGTGGCGGTGGAATGGATGCAAGGCCGTTTCTGGATTCAACACCTATCCTGCATGCAATGACCGGTCTGCCGCACGGCAAACCGGGCTGGGGGCCCGAATTCAAAAAAATGCTACGTCATTATTTCACTCGCAAAATGTCTGTGCTGGGCAGCACCACATCGGTGCCCCTGGAGCGTAACAACATCACACTTGATCCGAACCTTAAAGACGATAAAGGCAGGCCGGCCATACGGATGACTTACATGGACCACGCTGATGATCTTGCCATGGCCACGTTCTTGCAGGATCGCGCCGTTGAGATACTCGGTGCAGCGGGTGCTCAAGAGATCTGGCGTGAACCGGTAGCAGGTGGCACGGTGCAGGCGCACCTGTTGGGAACCTGCCGTATGGGTGATGACCCGGCCACGTCGGTGGTTGACAAATATCACCGTGTCCATGATGTACCCAACCTGTTTATTTGCGATGGCTCGAGCTTTGTCAGTTCGGGCAGGGGACAGCCCACCATGACCATTCAGGCGCTGGCGTTCAGGGCGGCAGAACACATCACCCGTTTCGCACGAAACGGGGAAATTTAATTCTACAAAGGAGATGAAAGTTATGAATTTCGTATTAAAAACTATGGCACTATCGACCTTATTGCTGGGCCAGATAGCCATTGCAGCTGATCTTAAAGTTGAACACTATGCCGTGAGGGAAGATATGCAGTTACCGTTTTCCGAGGCGGTCCGTGTAGGGCATATGTTATATCTCTCCGGTCAGCTTGGTTATGATGCCAAAGCGGCCAAGCTGGTTGAAGGTGGTATCGGACCTGAAACCACGCAGACACTGGAAAATATCAAGGCTGTCCTCGAAAAGCATGGGTCATCAATGGCTGAAGTCGTTAAATGCACGGTGTTTCTGGCAGATATCAAGGAATGGGCAGCCATGAACCAGGTTTATGTAACTTATTTCCCAAGCAATCCCCCGGCCCGTAGTGCCCTGGGGAGTAGCGGACTGGCGCTCGATGCCCGTACGGAAATCGAGTGTATGGCGACCGTCAAGTAAATCACTTCTGTAAATAGCTTTGGTATGGCCCATAGTTCGCTTTTCGCCTGCTATGTTCAGAGGTGAATGTTGGAAGTTTCTATTTGCACTACCAGGAGGTTAATATGAAATACCAATTTCTCATGGTTTTCATTTTTGTGTTTATGCTGGCCAACCAGGCAGTCGCTGAAGAGCAATCCGAGCCAACGGTCGGTCGGTTTGCCGGCCTGGCCCTGGGTTGTGTGCACCAGGAATACCCCAACAAGATTGGGCATGTTTTGACCAGTGATCAGGACGTAGGCCCGCCGCGGGATTTGACTCCGGTATTTTATGGTTGTTTTGACTGGCACTCTTCTGTCCACGGACACTGGTTGCTGGTTCGCCTTTTGCGTCAATATCCGGATGCAGAATTTACCGGTCAGGCTGAGGCAGCTCTGAATGAGAGCTTCAAGGCTGAAAAAGTGGCACTCGAAGTTGCTTACGTTAGCCACCCCCAACGGGCTTCTTTCGAGAGGCCATATGGAGTTGCATGGCTTTTACAATTAACCGCCGAGTTACGCGAATGGGATGATCCGAGGGCAAAACGCTGGTTGACCACGCTGGAACCGCTGGAATCCGCGTTGCTCGCCAATATGGAAAAGTGGCTAGAAAAATTAGCGTATCCGATTCGGATTGGTGAGCATGCCCAGACTGCCTTTGCTTTTGGCCTGTTCCTGGACTGGGCACGCGCCAGCGGTCGTACTGATTTTTCAGACCTGGTGACCCGCAGGTCAACTGACTTTTATTTAAAGGATCGTAATTGCCCATTGGCCTATGAACCAGGCGGGCAGGACTTCCTTTCCCCCTGCCTGGCTGAAGCCGATTTGATGCGACGCATCATGAACCGTGAAGAATATGCCCGCTGGTTGACAGGATTTATGCCGGCTATACCCGTTGATGGGAGTAATGACTGGTTATCAATTGCCGTGGTGACCGACCCGACGGATGGAAAACTGGCGCACCTTGATGGTCTGAATATCAGTCGGGCGTGGATGCTGGAAGGAATGGCTTCCGGCCTGCCTGCCGGAGATTCACGAAAAAAGGCTTTGCTCGGCAGTGCGGCAGTTCATAAGACATCAGGGCTGGCCTCGGTGACGGGTGCTCATTATGAGGGTGGCCACTGGCTGGGAAGCTTTGCAACCTACTTACAAACTGAACGTGGTTTGAGTCCTTAATAAACTGATCTATTTGATTTCGATCAACACCTGCTTTATGTCAGTTCATTATCATTGAGTTGTTGTTGCTGGAGAACGATATGGCTACCTACCAAAAAATCCTTATTGCGGTTGACCTGAGTTCTGAATCAGAACTGGTGTTGAAGAGGGCTCAGCTAATCGCCGGACCGAATGCTGAAATGCATGTTGTTTACGTACAGGAACCCATGGACAACGTATATGTTGGCATCGTTCCGCAAAGTGCGGCATTCAGCGGTTTGGGTGACCTTGAAACACAGTTGGGCGAAGAGCTGAAAGAAAAGCTGAGCGCCCTGGGTGAAAAATTTGAGCTTTCCTCTGATTATCTGCATATTCTTCATGGCTCACCGGCGCATGAAATTCACCGTTTTGCCAAAGAGAACGGCAGTCAGTTGATTGTAATCGGTACACACGGCCAAAGAGGGCTGCAGCTATTGCTGGGTTCGACCGCCAACTCGGTACTGCATGGTGCGGATTGTGATGTGCTGTCTGTCAGGATAGGTGCTACTCTTTAGAAGAGCCTGTCGCACCTTGTTGCGAAAACCTTGAAAAAGCAGGTTCCGGATTGCTTTTAATTTCGCACGTGGTTGTGGAGGTATCTTGAACCCCAAAGTTTTGATTTGGATGGCTGTTTTTCTATCTGTGTTTGCCTGGTCCGCTATTGAGCCGGCCGACCGGCTGACCTGGTGGATGGAAGTCCTTCCAGCCTTACTTGGTTTTGTCATCCTGGTGGTTACCCGTCAGCGCTTTCCTCTGACCGAACTGGTTTATTTTTTGATTTTGATCCATGCGATTATCCTGATGGTAGGTGGGCACTTTACCTACGCCGAGGTTCCCGCCGGTGACTGGTTGCGTGACCTGACAGGAGGCGAACGCAACAACTATGACAAACTGGGCCACCTGGCACAGGGTTTCATCCCTGTCATGATCGCCAGGGAAATCATGATCCGGAACCAGGTTGTGGCTGTAAAGGCATGGCTCACATTCCTTTTGCTCTGCGTTGTGTTAGCGTTGAGCGCATTTTATGAACTGATCGAATGGTGGGCTGCATTACTCAGCGAAGCGGGGGCAGA
>Ga0316198_10002076_pt1 | contig 12030 bp, 7 predicted proteins | sample OudBieAanoxic_MG_FD_204935 | JGI IMG/M metagenome (GOLD analysis project Ga0316198, IMG submission 204935) | Coastal sediment microbial communities from Oude Bieten Haven, Netherlands - site A anoxic | ecosystem: Environmental > Aquatic > Marine > Coastal > Sediment | place: Netherlands... | reverse complement strand
GCTGACGCGAAGCGAGATCTCGTGGTCCTCGCTGTCATAGGGGTGGCGGGTCGCCAGGTTGCGCAGCGCAGCCTCGCTCTGCACGGCCACAAAATCCTCGAAATCATCGACTTCAAAGAGAGCCTCGGCGGTGTTGACCACCCGCCAAACCACCACCGCTGAGATATCGATGGGGTTGCCGTCACGGTCGTTGACCTTGGACGGTCGGCCATGGCTCCTGCTGGCCTTCTGCAAGATCTTGCCCTGGCCATCCTTCTGTTCAGGGGTGTGGGTCGACCCGGTTTCGAAGTTGCGGATCCTGAGTGAGATCTTCTTCTTCGAGTAGAAGGGATTGACCCAGAAGAAACCGGATTTCAGGGCAGAGCCCTTGTAGGTGCCGAAGAGCAGCAGGACCCGCGCCTGGTTGGGGGCGATGGCCATGAACCCGAAGAGCGAGATGAACGCCATGAGGAAGAGGATGACGCCGGCAACCATCCTGAGTACGAAAGCGATCCCGCCGGGATATCCGAGCCCGATGGCACCCGTGATGAAGAGAAATGGACCCGCGAGGAACAACGCGATGGTCACGATGAGTGGGAACCAGCCTGAGAGTGGGTTGAATGTCTTTTCGGCGACCATGGGAAACCTCCTTGAATGATGTCACTATGATATCACGTTGAAATCACAAAAAGGTTTCAGAGGAGAGGTTAGGGGTTAGGAGTTAGGGGTTTGGGCCCTAACTCCCAGCTTTCTAACTCCTTACCCCTTGGGCAGCCTGAGTTCCGGGTTCGTGTGGACCATGTTCCGGCCCTCGTTCTTGGCGATGTAGAGGCTCGCGTCGGCGCTGCGGATGAGGTCTTCCAACGATCGTTCCTCACTGGGGATTTCGGTGGCGACGCCGACGCTGATGGTGATCCTCGCCGCTGGCGAGATCTCGTCGAGCGCAAGCTCTTCGATCTGGTGGCGGAGCTCCTCGGCCAGGCGTACCGCGCGCTCCTCGGTGGTCTCCGGGAGGATGGCGCCGAACTCCTCGCCGCCGTATCGTGCCACCAGATCGGCGGCGCGGGCGATCGACGTCGACAACGTGGCCGCGACCGCGCGGAGGCACTCATCGCCGGCGACATGGCCGTGGAGATCGTTGAATCGCTTGAAGTGGTCGATGTCGATCATCAGCAACGAGAGGGGCTTTCCGCCCCGTCTGCATCGCCGCCACTCGGTCTCCAGTCGTTCATCGAAGACGCGCCGATTGGCGACCCCGGTGAGGCCGTCGGTCGAAGCTGCCCGTTCGAGCTGTTTGTTGGCCTCCTCGAGCATCCGGGTGGTTTCGAGCAGGCGGTCGTAGAGACGGCTCTTTTCAATGGCAAGCGAGACCTGCCCCGAAATTCTCTCGAGCAAGCGTGCGTGTTCGTCGGTGTAGACGTGCTGTGTCTGACTCGAAAAAAAGAGGAATCCGACCTCGTGCCCCATGGCCTCGAGGGGCACGGTCAAGCTCGAACGCATGCCCTCCTCGACCACAAAACGGGTTGCCTCGGATTGCGGGTGTTTTTCAAGATACTTCTCGAGATCGCCGATGATCCTCGGTTTTCCGGTCTCGAGTATTCCGCCGAGGCTGGTCGAGTTGATGGGCGCAGAGTATCCGGTGCCGATCATGATCTTCGAGGCGTCGCTTCGGGCCCAGACCGCGCGTACGACCCTCTTGTCGGGGTCGAACTCGGCAAAACCGATGCGATTGTAGGGAACGACCATCCGAAAGGATTCCCACACGTGCTCGAGGACTTCTTCGAGACGGACGGCCGTGTTGATCTTCTCCGTCAGGCTGCCGAGACTCCGCAACTCGCGGGTTTGACGGGCGACAAGGGTCTTGAGCTCGCGCTCGCGCCGCCGGGCGGCCGCCAGCCGAATGCGGAGCGCGGCCCAGATGAGAAGGGCCGAAAACAAAACCAGGATGGCAAGAAACCACCAATTCTCGAAAAACATCGACACAATCATATGAGGATACCAGGAAAGATACCTGTTAGTGGTTCATCCTGCCGGGTTCCGGTCAGGAGGCCGGTGGGCGTGGGCTAAGGCGCGTTCGCCGACCACGCACCGGTGGTGCCGTTTTCGAACCCGTCCAGAAAAATCCCTTCGCGCCACCTCAGGACAGCCTGACCCGAACGGAGCGGGCCGCCGCGGGCGGTGGCCCACATGACGCAGTTGGATGCTGAACCCGGGATCGTGAACACATCGAGACCGTGATCAAAGGTCTGGACAAAGACCTCCAGTTGCCCGTCGCCGTCGAGATCGCCCACCGCCGGAGCTGCCGGCGCTCCGTTCCCGTTGCCGTTGTGGCCGGGATTTGGCAGCGGAATGTCGCGGAGAATGGCGCCGGTGGCAGCCGAGAGGATCATCAGGTATCCCGAGGAGTGGACATCGGGGTCGCCGAAGGTGGCGAGGAGAAGCTCCGGCGATCCATCCTGGTTGAGGTCGGCCACCGTGGTCTCGGAATTGAAGGCGATGGCGAGTCCGTGGCGGGTGTTGGTCCGCCACAACCGCTGGCCGGTGCTGTCGAAGGCATAAACATAGCCGTCGTTGAGTGAGACCACGATCTCGGGGCGGGCGTCGCCGACGATGTTGACGATGGTTGTCGCCGGCACCCCCGATGGCGGATACCAACCATCGACGTCGATGGGCGTGTCGCCTCTGGGCAGGGTCTCCCATCCGGCTTTTCGGCGGGCCGATCGACTGCCGTCGCCGTGTGAACCCTCGAGCACTGCGACCGCATAGGCCTGAGTGACGTACGGCACGTGCATCTCCACATTCGGGATGCCGATGATTTCGTTGCGGCCGTCGAGGTCGAGATCGGCCACCGCCGGTGGGGAGGCGGTCCACTGGAGCCACTCGGTCCAGCTGGGATGCGGCCAGGTGCCGGTGTGGAGGTGGTAGTGGTCGTGCTCGACGGCGGGGTCGGCCCAGCGGATGAACTGGCCCCAGGTCAGACGGTTGCCGACCCACGGCGAGGTCCGGTTGGTGTAGTAATCCGAAGCGTCGATGGCGACCCCGTCGTGGTCGAAGACCTGGATGTGGTGGTTGTCGTAGGTGGCGATGACCTCAATTTCGGGATCGTCGTCGATATTGCCCACGGCGGCGTTGAGTCCGTAGCATCCGAAACCGCTGTGACCGGGTCCGTTGCGGTCGGCGTCGTTGCCAAGCCCGGAAAGGGCGTTGTATCGCGGCCAGGCGGGAAAGTGGCCGCCGGCCGGCTGATAGGAGTTGCCGTTGGCGTCAAAGACAAAGACCTGGGCGCCGCCGCTCGAGGTGGGGACGGTCTGAGTGGTGGTGACGACGATTTCGATGGTGCCGTTGCCGTCGAGATCGCCGCTCGCCATGCCGCGGATCTCGGGCGAGTTGCCACCGGTGGTGGTGTCGGCGGGCCAGCCGTTCTTGACCGTCAACGCCGAACCATTCCACTCCCACGCCCAGACCTCGTGGCCCCGCCCCGCCACCACCTCGGTGGTGCCGTCGCCATCGAGATCGGCGACCACGTGCGGTGCATAGACCCGACTGTCCCCGTCCTGGGCGCGGTGGAGAAGGGTGCCGTCGCTGCCGAAGACGTAGACGTCATAGTAGGCCGCCACAAGCTCGTTGGAACCGTCGCCGTCGAGGTCGTAAACCACCGGCGATGCAAACCAGCTCGTCTGACCCGTGAGGTTGGTGACGAAAACGGGCGCTTGAACCGGCCCCGCCGGCGATCCCGCGGGGCAGATCTGCTGCGCCGCCAGTCCCGAGGAGAATGCGGCCGACACCAGGAACACGAAGACGCGGCGAAGCATGGGGGTCAGATATGAGGCCATGACGGAATTGTCCGTCGCAGATGTTTTGAACCCGGTGACGTACGGCACATTTCAGGTGGTTGAGATGACTGGCTGTTGAGCTTGGACACCTGTTTGTTGACGCCTTGCGTGCTACGATTGAGAGTATGCCGCTCTGGCGATCACTCGTCCTCCTTCAGGAGGTTCGGGAGTGGGAGTTCTCCCTCTCCGGTGGTGCGCGATGAGCGCGCAACGGAGGCTCAGGCGCCGGCTCTTCGAGGGGATTGCCGAGGAAAATCTCGAACTCATCCACAACCAGCCGCGGGGAACGATCCGGCGCCAACGGATGGCCAAGCTCGAGCGGTTCCGACGGCTTCGGCGAGCGCTGCTGGCGGGAGGATCGCTGGTTCTGATTGCCGGGGTCGTGCTGACCCTGGGTCTTCTCACCGATGCGCGGGCCGACCGCAGCGAGCCTGCAGTCGTCAACCAAACGATGGGGCTGCCGGTGGACGCACCACCGGTGACCTGGTCTGCCGACCGGACCGACGGTCTCAGCGATGTCATCACCGGCCAGCAGGCGCAGCCCATCGAACGGGGTGTGATTCCGCTCGCGGTCCGGACGATCGTGGTCGATCCCGGTCACGGTGGAAAGGACAGCGGCACCCTTCTGCCCCAGTTCGGAATGCTCGAAAAAGAAATCACCTGGGATATCGCGGCGCGTCTGCGTGACCTGCTTGGCGACGAGTTCACGGTGGTCATGACCAGAAACGGCGACGAAACCGTCGCCCTCAGGGATCGGACCGAGATCGCCAACGAGGCCAAGGCCGATCTCTTTGTTTCCATCCACGTGAACTGGTTGCCCGACCGCGAAGCCCGAGGCTTCGAGACCTACTTCGCCGGGACGACGGTCGATCCGTTCCTCAAACAGTTGGCTACCCAGGAGAACCGTGATTCGGGGTTCTCTATCGCCGACACCCGTCGGCTGCTCGATGGGATCTACTCCGGGGTGCGGCTCGATGAGAGCCGGCGGATGGCCGATTGGGTCAGTCAGTCGCTCTTCGACACTCTTCGGATGAGGAATCCCGACGTCGTCGACCGGGGCGTGATGCGGGCTCCCTTCGTGGTGCTCGTGGCCACCGAAATGCCGGCGGTGCTGGCCGAGGTGGCGTGTATTTCCAACGATCGTGAAGCCCGGATGCTCGGGTTTCCGTGGTATCGACAAAGTATTGCCCAGGCGTTGTACTCCGGCATCAAGGGGTATGCGCGTGAGATCAGTTCTACAGACAAGGGAGAATCTACATGACCGAAAAAGCCCAACACCTTCTCGTCGGCATCGACCTCGGAACCTCGCAGAGCGCCATCGCGACATCCGCGGGTGTCCGCAAGACCGTCGACAGTTATGTCGGTTGGCCGGTGGATGCCGTCGCCCGGAAGATCCTCAAAAAGGAGGTGCTCTTCGGTCAGGAGGCCGTGGAAAACCGGACCATGCTGGAAGTCCACCGGCCCCTGGAACGGGGGCTCCTCAAGGAAGGTTCCGACAAAGACCAGCAGGCGATCCGGGAGCTTCTGTCGCACCTGCTCGATATTGCCGGCGTGCCCGAGGTGCGAAAGAGCGGAGGCAAGGTCCGGGCCGTGGTGGGCGTGCCCGCCGAGGCGCTTCGGGTGAACAAACAGCACGTACGGGAAGCGATGCGTGGGCTTGTCGATGGTCTGATCATCGTCTCCGAGCCCTTTGCCGTGGCCTACGGACTCGATGCACTGCTCCACGCCATGGTGGTCGACGCCGGTGCGGGCACGACCGATTTCTGCGTCATGAAGGGTCGCTATCCCACCGAGGAAGATCAACGGACCCTCATCAACGCCGGCGACTGGGTCGACGAACAGCTCTACACCCTTCTCGGTGAGCACCACCCGGGGATGAGCGTGTCGATCCACACCGTCCGCGACTGGAAGGAAAAGTACAGTTTCATCGGCAAGGCGCCGGGGAAGGTGACGGTCTCCATTCCCGTCGCGGGAGTTCCGTCTCAGATTGACATTACCGACGAGATGAAACAGGCATGCGAGAGCCTGGGGCCGCCGGTGGCCGAAGCGATGCTCGATCTCATCGCCAGCGGTGAATCGGAGTACCAGGACAAGGTTCGCGGCAACATCATTCTTGCCGGTGGTTGCTCACAGATCCCCGGGTTCGGCCAGTACCTCGAGCAGGCCATGAAACAGTTCGGCGGCGGCAAAGTGAGGGTCGTCAAGGACCCGGTCTACGCCGGCGCCACCGGTGGCCTCGTGCTCGCGGAGGATGCTCCAACGACCGATTGGGAGAAGCTGCCGGACTGAGCCGATCAAGCTCCGTCAGGGAATCGTGACCGACCAGGCGGACGTGCTGGCGGATTCGAAGCCGTCGTAGAACAACGCGAGTGGGGCGGCGTCGGCTGTCCACGACGGGTCTTCGGGTTCGACTGCCGTGGTGGTGCCCAAGACGCCGTTGTTGGCGAGAGCTGAGGAATCGGCAATGATTTGGCCGGATCCCTCGTCGAGGCGCCAATAGCCCAGCAGGTCGGGCTCGGAACCGGTGAGGGGTCGATCCATCCACGCTTCGATCTCGGCCTCGGTGCGGACCGCGTTCCATATCCGTAACTCATCGATCACACCATCGAGGCCATCGGCGGACGGCCACGTCCCGAGGAAGAGGTCGTAGTTGATCCAGACGGGTCCCCCCGCGGGGTGGACCTGTTCGGCCACCGGGTCCCCATTTTGGAAGATCCGCATCGTCGTTCCGTCATAGGTGCAGGCGAAGTGATCCCATCTGTCGACGACCAGGCTCCCGGTGGGTGTGACTGCGGCCTCGGTTGGGCCGAGTGAAATGGACCAAAAAAGACTGCTGTTGTCGGAATAGCTCTGACCCATCGTGAAAGTGAAGTCATTGGCGATGATTCCCCTGTGTGAGGAGCCCGAAACATCCGAGGGTCTGATCCATACCTCGATGGTCAGCGCGGAGGTTGAGAAATTCCACCCGGTTGGGCTCTCGATGACCGCGAAATCGTCGATTCCGTCGAAGTCCAGGGCGGACTCCTGGGCGGAGGAGATCGGCGCCACAGACGCGATGACTATCGCCAGAGCAACGAGAGTCGACGCGGACACGAAGGAATGAGCCGGCCACGAGCCTTTGGTGCTGAAACACATGTGTGCCTCCCTGTTTGTCGGACGTTATGAGATAGATAGACGATAGCAGATTCCGATAGCGGGTGCCTCGTTGCAAAAATCGGGCGAGATTTCGTGCACGAAGTGCTGTCCGCCGATGTGGACCGAACCCGTGATTTTCCTCGTCCGCCGCCGTGGCGAGGCACTCATGGGACAGCCGAAGACCAGGCCGAAGTGCCGCCGCTCTCGAAATCGTCGGAGAATATCGGCAAGTAGGGGACGCCGCCGGTCCACTGAGGATCCTCTGGTTCGACCGATGTGATGTGGTGGATCCCAGGACACCGTCGTTGCCCATAGAACCGGCGCCCGCCGGGATATACTCGGCAGGAACACAACGGGGGCTATATGAGATTCGAATCGCCGAGGGCTCTTTCTTTCGGGTTGGTTTTGACTGCGTTGTTTTGCCTGACCGCGATCGCATCCTCAGCAGAGCTCCTCGACCCCGGCGCCCCGTGGCCCAAATATCAGGTCGAACCGCTCGCACTCCCGGCGGGTGTCTCTCAGGGTGAGATCACCGTGCTCGAACTCGTGGATCTCAACGGTGACCACCTGCTGGATGTGTTGGCCGCGTGGCGGGTCGGTGATGAGGCCGTGCTGGCCGCCTACCAGGGCGGCAGCCGCGAGTGGCGGATCGAGCACGGACGGCCCCTCATGGAACCGGTGGTTCTCGCCCGTGTATCAGGCACGATCGCGCACGCGACAGTCGCCGATATGAACTGGGATGGGACGCTGGACGTGCTCATGGCCCTGGAGGGTCGATCCCAGCTTGACTGGTTCTCCCTCGCAACAAAGCGGCCGGTGGAGGTCTTCGAGGTCGTGCCTCTTCCGGGGCCGGTGACAAGCCTTGCGGCTCTCGACTATGGTCGGCGGGACTTCGCACTTTCTCCGGTCGTCGGAATCGTCACAGCGGCGGGGCCTCAGGTCGTTCTCTTCCCCGGTCAACAGGCGCCGGTGGCCCAGCAGCCGCTGCTCGTGCCGATGGGCGGTGTGGTTGGGGACATGGCGGTCGGAAACCTCGACGGAGATGCTTGGTGGGATCTGATCGTCGCCACCGATCAAGGCATCGACGTCCTTGCCGGAACCGACTCCGGCTCGCGAATCAGGGCGCGTGACATGGCGGTGTCGAAGCGCCTGATGAATGGTGAGTCCGCGGTTGCATTCTCTCTCGACCGCTTCGAAAGAAGCGTCACCCACAGGTTGGCGGTCGCGAGCACAGAAGGCATCCGGCTCGTCAATCCGCACACCGGGGAATGGTCTTCGTCCCTGAAGACAGCCGGTCCCGTACGTATTGCCGATTGGGTGCGATCGGCTTGGAGCGGGGTCGGCCGCGGCCCGGCTCTGGCCCTGCCCGATCCAAAGGGACTCCAACTCCACGGGGCGCTTGAACTCGGAATTGACGGCTCATGGCAGCCTTCCGAGTCGACCACCCTCGAACTCGGCCGGCGGGCGGTGATCGCCGAAACCGGTCGGATCAACGGGGACGGTGTCGACGATCTGGTGGTGCTTCTCGAAGGCGAGAACCAACCGCTTGTTCTCGTTGCCGCGCCGCGAAGCACCTACGGCGTGACCACCGAGGATGACCACGACGATGGCAATTGCGATGGCGACTGCACCCTTCGTGAGGCGATCAACGCCGCCAACGCCCACCCGGGCTTCGACGCGGTTGAGACGATCCCCGGGCTGGTTGAGGTGATTTTCGAGCCGACAAGCCAACTCCCCGACCTTTCCGACACCGTGAACCTCAACTCCCTGGAAAAATCCTGGACCATCCGCGGTTCGGACCCGTGGGACATATTCTGCATTGGCGGGTGCAATGGCCTGGTTGTCACCGCCGACGCCTGTGGGGTCTTCGACACTCACGTCTATTCCTTTACCAAGAATACCGCGGGTGAGCTCGGTGTCGGGATCACGTTCTCGGGTTCCTACCACCCTTACTTCAGCGGCGGCAGGGCCAACTACAACGAGAGCCACGGCGTGGTGTTCTTGGACACCAGCGACGCCTTCTTCAGTGGCCACACAAACTTCAATTTGGGTAATGGAGCCCACCTCGAGCCGGGGCCCGGCGGCCTGACCGCCAACGTCCACCTCCCGTATCTGCGTTCAACTGACAACGGAGAGTCCGGTGTGCGGATCGACGATGTTCCGGACACGATGGTGGGTGGGACCGGTGTGGGGGACTGGACCGATATCATCCGGAACGGCTTTTCCGGTGTCAACATCAGTGGTGATGGGGCCGCGGGGACCCTCCTGGCCAAGCTCGAGTCGCACTCGAACTTGTTTCACGGTGTCTACTTGTCGTCGGACGGAGCGACCAGGATCGGGTCCCCGGTGCCCGGCGCGACGAGCAATATCAGGCACAACGAGGCCGACGGCGTCAAGATCTGGGCTTCGTCTGCGAGTCACGTGGTCGCCAACTGTGAGATCGATGACAGCGGGGCGCACGGGATCGCGATTTATGGTAGCAGCTTCGTGACGATCGGTCCGGAAGTGGTCATCAAGGACAGCACGAAACACGGCGTCGCCATCGTCGATGATGGGCAGAACCCATCCCACAACATTACCATTGAGGACTCCACCATCGGGACGTCGGAGGCGTTTAACAACTACGGCAACGACTGGTTCGGGGTCGAGATCAACGGCGCCCACAGCAACTCCATAGGAACCGAGGGCCATGGGAACCTGATCGGCAAGAATCGCTGGGGCGGGCTTCGGATCGTCGGCGCCGGTGCGACGGGCAACAGCGTACGAAGTAACTACATCGGAACCACCCCGTTTGGCGGCAACCAATCGAACCTGGGTGCCGGCGTGGTGATCGCTGATGCGCCGAACAATACCGTAGGAGGCAGCGTCGGTAGTCGTAACGTCATCGCCTTCAATCAAGGCCATGGGATCACGGTCGGGGGCAAGGGGGTTGCTCACGTCGGTCTGAGGTTCAACAGCATTCACGACAACGGCGGAATCGGCATCGATCTGAGTGCCGACGGGGTGACACTGCCGGATCCCGACGATGTCGACACAGGCCCGAACGGTTTGATCAACCAGGCGTTGATCTCGTATGCCGAGGGTTGTGGTGGTCAGACCTTCGTCGGTGGTCTGAGGTTCAGCGGCGCCGGGACTTTCACCCACGATCTGTTGGCCAACACTACGTGCGACCCCACCGGATGGGGTGAGGGAGAGACCGTCCTTGTCTGGTTTTCTACGTCGCGCACATCAGCAGGTACCTACAAGTACAGCCATACGATGCGCGGCGACCACTCGGGCGAGGGAATCACGAGTATGACGACGGACCTCGGCTTGTCGTCGAGTGAGTTCTCCAACTGCAAGGTGGTGACGGCGGGACGTGCGGGAGACGCCACCGCCGATTGTGTCTTTGCCGCCGATGATCTCGCCGCCATCGTCAACGTGTTGGATGATCCGTCCTACCTCATCCCCGGTAATCCCGACACCGATTCCGATGGAGATGTCGACGTCGCCGATCTGACCCTTCTCGTGGGGAGAGCTTTCTTCTAGTTGGTGGCTCCACGGTGGAGGCGCCGGGGTTGAGAGGTGGGCATCAAACCCGCCCTACGTCGGGCCATGCAGACAGGCGGGACCATGCGGATACGCGGACGTGTAGGGTGGGCTTGAGTCCACCTTCAGAGTTCTTCACGCAGGTGTGGCCTTGGTCGCCAGTCCAGGGTGCCCAACGTCGGAGGCGTTCGACCTCATGGGATGCCCATGCGCGTTTCAAGAGATCAGAAGGGCAGGCCGGGGACGCGAAATGTAATTGCGTCTCAACTGCTTTACCATAGAGGTAGTTCAATCCTCAAATAGTGAACCGGGGATCTCGGCGCGAAACTTCTTGGGAGAATCATGATAGGCAGCACACTGTCCAACTTTGAAATCAGATCCAAGCTCGGTGAGGGCGGGATGGGTGAGGTGTGGCTGGCCGAGGACACCAAGCTCGGTCGGCAGGTCGCCCTCAAGCTGCTTCCGGCCGATGTCGCGGGAGACGCCGACAGGCTCGCGAGGTTTGAACGAGAGGCCAAGGTCCTGGCGTCGTTGAATCACCCGAACATCGCCCATCTCTATGGGCTCGAAACCGTCGAAAGAACGGTAGGGGAGGGTGTTACACCCTCCCGCGAGACCGCCCCATCGGGAGCGACCTCAGGACCTCAGGACCTCAAGACCTCAGGCCCCCACGCCCCCACGACCTCAAGCCCTCAAGCCCTCAAGACCTCAGTTCCTATCACCTTTATCGTGATGGAACTCGTCGATGGTGAGGATCTCTCAGAACGAATCTCTCGCGGCCCCGTCCCGGTGGACGAGGCCGTCGCCATCGCCCTCCAGATCGCCGAGGCACTCGAGGCGGCGCACGAGCAGGGCATCGTTCACCGAGATCTCAAACCGGCCAACATCAAGGTCAGACCCGACGGCACGGTCAAGGTCCTCGATTTCGGGCTCGCCAAGGCGTGGGACACGCAGGGAGGTGACGCCTCGCTTATCCCGTGTGGTCCCCGGATGGGAAAAGCCTGATTTTTGCATCGCGGCGGAGCGGGACGCAGGCGATCTATCGAAAATCGGTGGGCGGAACCGGCGAGGTGGAGTTGGTCTACGCGTCGGAGCTGGACATGCTCCCGACAAGCTGGTCACCGGACGGACGGTATCTTCTCTTTGATCAGCCCGGACAGGCGACGGGCTCGGATCTCTGGGTCCTCGATCTCGAGAACGGCCCGAGTGCTGAACTCCTCTACCAGGCGAACTCCGAGGACGGGGCCGGGTACTTCTCGCCCGACGGACGATGGGTCGCCTACTGGTCGCAGGAGTCGGGCCGAGGTGAGGTCGATGTCACACCATTTCCGGGGACGGGCCGCCGTTGGCAGGTGTCGCAGAACTCAGGCACCTGGTGCCAGTGGAATCCCGATGGGAGTGAGATCTTTGTCCAGGAGGAGAACGGTTCTCTCAAATCGATTTCGGTTGATGGCACGGGTGCGACATTCACCATCGGAGGCGTGCACGACGTCACGGACCTTGGGTCCGCCACCAATAGTGGGGTCCTGTTTTCCATCGCGCCCGACGGCGAACG
>Ga0316198_10002075_pt1 | contig 12031 bp, 9 predicted proteins | sample OudBieAanoxic_MG_FD_204935 | JGI IMG/M metagenome (GOLD analysis project Ga0316198, IMG submission 204935) | Coastal sediment microbial communities from Oude Bieten Haven, Netherlands - site A anoxic | ecosystem: Environmental > Aquatic > Marine > Coastal > Sediment | place: Netherlands... | reverse complement strand
AAATTCACGTCTTCATGGGTGCCAAAGTACTCGTCGCCGATGTTGCGACCGCCTACGATGGTCATGCTGTTGTCGACGCTGAAGGACTTGTTGTGCATGCGCCGGGTGACGGTGTCGAATCGCGCCAGGGTTTCCAGGGCTCGGAACCCGCGGTTAGCGTAGGGGTTGACGATGCGCACTTCGATGTTCCGATGGGTGTCGAGTGTCGCCAGCGGGGTGTCGATGCCCTTCGTGGCCATGTCGTCCAGCAGCAGGCGCACGCGCACACCGCGGTCGGCCGCCCGGAGCAGCCGATAAGTCAATATCTGGCCGGTGATGTCGTTGTGGTAGAGGTAGTATTGGACATCGATGGTTCGATCCGCCGTCTCGGTCAAGAGGATGCGGGCCGCGTAGGCGTCGAGCCCGTCCCCCAGCAGCCAGAATCCGGACTTTCCCTGGTGCTTGGTCAGGTAGGGTGCGGCATCCGCTGCGGTACGGGACGGCTCTGCGTCTCGGTCCCCGTGTGACGAGACCGTACGTTCGACTCCGGTCGGCAGGGAGGCACAGCCGGAGAGGCCGAGCAGCAGGACAAGCAGGAACAGGGGAGATGGCTTGCGCATGGTGTCATGGTTTCGCGGCGAGTTGAGGAACAGCAACGGTTTTCAACGTGTTCTAAGACCGTCATCCTATACGTGTTCAGTGATTCGGCTCCAGCGCAGACCGGCGTTTCGTTGACCACCGTTCCAATAAGGTCGACCCTCCCTAGCCATTGGCGCGAAATGACATGCAACGTGCAGCGCAGGTGAGCCTAGTTTCATGAAAAGCAGACGCAAGATCGTGTTCGTTCCTGGCGCGCAGGATTCGAACAGAACCACCCAGCCGTAGCAGCCTACTCGGTCGCACCTCCCGGCGTTCTCATGGCGGGGCTGGCGAGTGTGCCTTTCGTCGCGGCATTGGTTCTGCTGCTGTTTCTGCGCCCTGGCCTGTGTCAAGACCCGCCAGAGGCTGTTTCGACGCCGGGCTCTGTGACCGCAAGTATCCTGGAGGCAAAGATCGCGGAGGCCGAAGCCGCGACCGATCCGCAGGACGATACCAAGACAAAGCTTGTCGAGCTATACCGTAAGGCGTTGAGCAACCTGCAGGTCGCAGCCTCCAGCGGGGACGCGGCCCAAGGCTTCCAGCAGGCGTCGCAGACGGCGCCCGCCGAGACTCAGGCGCTTCGAGAGAAAATGGATGAATCGAATGCCGTAGCGCCCGAGGACACGCTCGAAGCAACTCTAACCACCCCACTGCGCCAGCTCGAATCGCTGCTACAGAAAGAGAAAGCGGATTTCGCCGCCGTGGATGCCCGGCGCGCGGATTTCGCCAAACGCCTTGACGAGGAAGCAGGTCGCCCGGCCCTGATTCGACAGCGGGAAAGGTCGGGGCGCGGCGCCTGCTCCACCGGCGTGAGCTGAAGCGATTGCGCGATCCCGCGTCCTCTGTAGCCGCGATCTTGACCGAGGGGGCGGTTGAGGAGGAGCCTGAAATGCGCAAGCGGCTCCTCGATCTGGCAATGGAGCGCAAGGTGTTGTTGGAGAAGGCCACCGAGACCGATGACTTTTATTTGCGCAAGCTCGGGGAATTGGAATCCGCCCAGCAAAGGCTCCTGGCGACGATCGAACGCTTCGATGAGTTCCTGGATGTGCACCTGTTGTGGGTGCGTTGAAGGTACGGACTTCTCCAACGCGGTGGGCGAGGCGCTGCTCGCCCTTGCCTTACAGTTCTATTTTTTGCGGGCGTTTCGCTTGATCTGCATTCCTCGCGGACTCGCGGCGGCACACTTTCGTTGGCCCGAGTCGAGCCTGCGGCTGCTGCGCCGAGAGTTGGACCAGCTATCTTGGATCTTGCTGCCGGCTGCAGGGGTAGCCCTCGCTGCCTTTAACCTGGATCCTCTCAATGCGGGCTGGGCGGTTGGGCGGGCTGCCTACCTGATCCTGGTCGGCTCGCTGGCCTTCGCGTTCTTCCGGCTGCTACATCCCGATTCCGGCGTTCTGGCTGCGTACCTGGATCGGAAGAAGCAGCGGAGGTTCCGAGGCCTGCACCGACTCTGGTTCCCCCTGCTGGTCATCGCTCCGCTGGCGCTGGGCGTGCTGGTCCTCATGGGGTATCTCTACACCGCGCGTACCCTGGTCGAGCTCCTCGTTAACACCACTTGGATGGTGGTCGGCCTGGTCCTGCTCGCAGCGCTCGCCCAGCGCTGGTTGCGGGTGACCCGTCGGCGAATCGCTTACGAGGCGGCCATGGAACGACGCCAGGCGGAGCTGGAAACGAAACAGGAACCGGATACCAGCGATTCGCAGAAGGCGGCCCGGATCCCGGACGCGGAAGAACAGCAAGTGGATCTTGAGGCCCTGAGCGAAACGAGCAGCGACTTCATCAATACCGCCGTCATCGTCACCGGTCTCGTCGGCCTCTGGATGATCTGGTCCGAAGTGTTGCCCGCTTTGCGCATCTTCGACGATATCCCTATATGGTATGACAATTCAATCTGGACTTAGCGTTGCCTTTGGCACCACGACCTACCCAGCGTAGTGGCGCGCGATGCGCTTGACCCGCTCAAGAAACGCCTCCATCCCAGCTTGGCGTTTTGCGCTCAATGCCTGTTGCAGGTTCAATTTCTCGATGAAGGGCCGCGGATCGGTATCGAGCACCTCGCGGGCAGATTTGCCATGGAATGGCATGAGCAGCAGGGCCACCAGACCGCGCACCAGCGGCGTCTCCGCGTCAGCTCTAAGGTCCAGGACAGGAGGAACGCTAGCGACGATGTGCCCCGTCAACCAGGTGCGGGTCGTGCAGCCGGGTACGAGGTTTGCCTCCGTCCGCTCGGAGTCGGCAAGGGGGGCCAGCTCGCGACCAAGGTCAGCGATGAGATCGAAACGTTCTTCCCATGTTTCGAGAAATTCGAACGCCTCAGTGATTTCTTGAGTATCCATTTGCAGGCTCCGCGTCGTTTCGCGTTGATCGGTTTCACACAGATTCGGCAACTGTGACGACATCTTGTTCAATCCGCGCGGATCACTCCATCCCCATGATCCCCCGCAGGACGACATCAGGACAACTGAACAGGAAATCCTGTTGACGATCCGCAACTCCTTATCGGTGCAAATCTTCGCTGCCTTAGTACAACAGTCCTCTAGCACCAGGATCCAGCAGCTTTTTCAACCTGACTCTTCCGCGAAGCATAAGCGATAGCTCTAGCGATTGCTTGCAGTGAGCTTGAATGAGCGACATGCCGGACGGCGAGCACAGCTTGTGGTCGGAGGAGTCACCAGAAGCGCTGATGGAGCCCAGAAAGGGCGAAAGATACCAGCCTCGGGCAACATCCTTGCTTGCCTCTGCGCTTGTACAACGCGGAGAAACCCCCAAATTCCTTACCCTGGTACCGGCGATCAATCAACGGCTACCGATCTTTGGTCCGCTCCGAGCATCTTCTGGCATGCGGGCGGCATCGGATGTAACTTGGCAAAGAGTGAATGAGAGCGATGAATGATTGGGTCAAGGGGACGGTGCTCGGCAAGCATCAGTGGGCCGATGGCCTATTCTCCATGCAGTTCGAGGCACCAGTTGTGGAATACCAAGCCGGACAGTACACCAAGGTTGCGCTGGACATTGGCGAGGAGCGCATCGGCCGGCCCTACTCCCTGGTCAACGCCCCCGGACAGGGACCATTGGAAATTTACTTCAACGAGGTACCAGAGGGACCGCTGACCCCGCGCCTGTCGGACCTCAATCCAGGAGATTCCGTGTGGTTGTCGGCCAAGGCCGGGGGTATCTTTACCCTGGACAGGGTCGAGCCCGCTCATGACCTGTGGCTGCTTGCCACCGGCACTGCACTCGGTGTCTATCTGTCGATCCTGCGCGTAGCGGACACCTGGGAGAAGTTTGATCGTATTATCCTGGTGCACGGCGTGCGGCAGCGGGCGGACCTGACCTACGGCGAGACATTGGCCACCATCGCCAAGCAGTGGGGAGACAGATTTCAGTTCGTCTCGGCCGTCAGCCGAGAAGCCGAGGAGACCGGACTGCGCGGACGCATCACAGACCTGCTCAGCGACGGTCGACTCGAGACCCATGCAGGCGTCCGGATCAGCATGGACACCAGCCATGTGATGTTGTGCGGCAACTCGGCCATGATCAAAGATGCAAAGGCAATCCTGGAGGAACGTGGCCTGGAACGTCACCGTCGTCACGCCCCGGGTCAGTACACCATCGAGCAGTACCATTGACATTCCTCTTTATTTACACGATTCCTACACCGATTCTTCATCCTCACCGCCTATTCTATGGACAACGGGTAGGCAAACAGCCCACCGTGTGCAACCACAGCAACCGAACTGAGAAGTAAGACCATGAAGAAAATCATCATCGCCACGACGCTCGGTCTCCTGACCATCTCCGGATCCGTTGCGGCTCAGCCCCCTGGCTGGGGTTACGGACCCGGATATGGATACGGACCTGGATTTGGCCCAGGGCGTCAGGCCACCGAACAGTCAGCCGTACGTCCCGGCGGAGGACGCGGAGGCATGTTCTGCAACAAGGGTGTCCGCAACCCCGCCGCGCGCATCGCCCGCAAACTCAACCGCATGAGTGCCAGGCTAGGACTCAACGAAGCGCAGAAGGCGCAGATCAAGGGCATTATGGAAGAGCAGCACGCGAAGCGCGTCGCCCAGCGCGAGGAGACTCGCAGCCGCATCCTCGCCGTGCTCGACGAGGGACAGCGCGCACGGGCCAAGCAGTTTATGGACCAACGCGACCAAGGTCGTGGTGGCTGGTTTGGACCCGGCGCGGGTCGCGGGCAGGGATGGGGCCGCGGTCCTGGCGCCGGTTTTGGGCCAGGACCGGGTTTCGGTCCGGGCGCTGGTTTTGGACCTGGACCGGGCTTCGGTCCGGCACAGGCCCCTGCTCAGGCCCCGGTACAAACCCCAGCACAGGTCTCGGAACAAGCCCCAGTACAGGCCCCGGTAAAAACCCCGGCACAGGCCCCAGTACAGGCCCCAGTAAAAACCCCGGCACAGGCCCCAGTGCAGGTCCCGGAACAAGCCCCAGTTCAGGCCCCGGTAAAAACCCCGGCACAGGTCCCGGCACAAGCCCCAGCGCAGGTCCCGGTACAGGCCCCGGCACAAGCCCCAGTGCAGGTCCCGGCACCCGCCACAACGAACTGACCGCAAAAAAGGGCTCCATCCGACGCCATAAGCCGCCGCCAAAGCCCATTCGTGGGCACTGGCGACGCGGCATCGGATAAAGTCTATAAAGCGTAATAGGCTTTGCCGTAATGCGCCATATGACGACCGCCCCATTCGGTGGAATACGCTGCGCTGTTTCGCCCTATACCAAGCGTAGGTAAGGCGCACCGCGTGCCCGCCGGAAGGCGTCACAGTCCGCGAAAGGCCGCGCGTACCGCCACCAACAGGACGCGCAGGAAAATCCAGACCACCCACAGCACCAGCAAGGCACTGGCCCCGGTCAGTAACCGCAAGACCATTGGTTGGGACAGAAACCAGGCCCGGGCCAGGTCGAGAAGCTGGCCCGCCTCGTGGATGAGATCGAACATGTTTCCTCCCGCTTGATCGCTGCAGCGCCCGTGGCATGATGCTTCAGTTTGTACCCGAGTTTGTTCCGGGGCATAGGCTAAGCCCGGCGCCAATACTCGGCAAGCCTGCATTCGGCGCCGGTTCTCGCCTTCGACCCAATCCACTTATCAACACCCTTTCATGCACCATCGTCATCGTCACGACTGCATTCGCCTTCGCGGCGTGCGCCAGAACAACCTCCGGAATCTCGATCTGGACCTGCCACTGGGTGAACTGATCCTAGTCACCGGCGTGTCGGGCTCCGGCAAGTCGTCGCTCGCCTTCGACACCGTCTACGCGGAGGGCCAGCGGCGCTACGTGGAGACCTTCTCCCCCTACGCCCGCCAGTTCCTCGACCGCATGGACCGCCCGGCGGCGGACCGCATCGAGGGGATCCCGCCGGCCATCGCCATCGATCAGACAAACCCGGTGCGTACGTCCCGCTCCACCGTGGGCACGATGACGGAGTTGAACGACCATCTGAAACTCTTCTTCGCCCGCGCCGCACGGCTTTACTGCCACGGCTGCGGCCGAGAGGTATGCCGGGATTCGCCGGAGACGATCTGGCAGGATCTTGAAAGGCGTTCGGCGGACGGAGATACACCTCGGGTGCTAATCGTCTTCCAGGTACGAATCCCCGATGGACTTTCCGCCGACGAGATCAAACAGTTCCTCGGCCAGCAGGGCTATATCCGCATCCTGCGCGAGGACACCGACACCATTGAGGTAATTCAGGACCGCCTGCGTCTGTCGGAGAGCAATCGCGGACGCGCCATCGAGGCACTGGAGTCCGCCCTCGGCCATGGCCACGGTCGCACTCTGGTCTATCCCTTGGGAGATGACCGGGAACCAGGCGAACCTTGGCGCTTCTCGGCAGACCTGCACTGCCCGGACTGCGACATCGCCTACCGCGACCCAACTCCCAACCTTTTCTCCTTCAACTCACCTGTAGGGGCCTGCGACACCTGCCGCGGCTTCGGTCGCACCATCGGCATCGACTGGGCCCTGGTGGTGCCTGACCCGGGCAAGTCACTGATCGAAGGTGCTATCAAGCCTTTCCAATCGGACAGCTACTCCGAAAGCCAAGAGGACCTGATGGGTTTCGCCCACCGCCGTGGCATCCCGACGGACGTGCCCTGGCGCGACCTCACCGAGGCGGACCGACGCTGGGTCCTGGACGGCGAAGGTGAGTGGGAGGATGGGGTCTGGTACGGCGTGCGCCGCTTTTTCGACTGGCTGGAGGGACGCGCCTACAAGATGCACGTTCGGGTACTGCTCTCCCGCTACCGCGCCTACGATCTCTGCGCCAACTGCAATGGGGCTAGACTGGTAGACGAGGCCCTTGACTGGCGCATTGGCAGCGAGGTCGAAGCCAGGGCGGCGCTGGCCATTGATGAGCGCTTTCGCCATGCCCGCAGTGGGATGCCGCAAATCGCCTGGGATGCCCTCCCCGGCCTCGGCATCCACGATCTGATGCGACTACCCATCACCCGCTGCCGTGATTTCTTTGCATCGCTGCGACTCCCGGACAGCCTGGATCAGGCCATGGACCTGCTGCTCGATGGCATCCGCTCGCGTCTGCGTTATCTGTGCGAGGTGGGACTGGGCTACCTGACCCTGGATCGGCAATCGCGCACCCTCTCCGGTGGCGAGGTGCAGCGCATCAACCTGACCACGGCGCTGGGCACCTCCCTAGTCAATACCCTGTTCGTGCTCGACGAGCCCAGCATCGGCCTGCATCCGCGCGACATGGACAGGGTCATCGCCATCCTTCAGCGACTGCGCGATCAGGGTAACTCTCTGCTGGTCGTGGAGCATGACCCCCAGGTGATGCTGGCGGCAGATCGGATTCTCGACATGGGGCCTGGACCCGGGGAGCACGGTGGGCACCTGGTCTTCGAGGGCACCCCGACAGAGATCCTCGCAGCCGTGGAGTCCCGCACCGGCGACTACCTAGCCGGGCGCAGGTCGGTCTGCGAAGATAGGCGCCCCAACCCGCCATCGGCCGACGGTCCAGTGTTACGCATCTTCGGCGCCGCCGAGCACAATCTCAAGGACATCGATGCGGCGATCCCGCTCCAGTGCTTGGTCGTGGTCACGGGCGTCTCAGGCTCGGGTAAGTCCACTCTGGTTCGAGATGTGCTGTTCAACGCCTTGGCCAAGTGCAAAGGAAAGCCCGAGGAAACGCCGGGGACGCATCGGAAAATCGAAGGGGACGAGTTGATCGCGGACGTGGTGCTGCTCGACCAGTCTCCCATTGGCCGCACTTCACGCTCCAACCCGGCCAGTTACGTCGGTGCCCTTGACCCCATCCGCAAGCTCTTCGCGACTGACTATCTGGCCAAGGAACGCGGCTACACCGCAGGTACCTTCAGCTTTAACTCCGGCAACGGACGCTGCCCCACCTGCGGCGGCTCCGGCTTCGAGCACGTCGAGATGCAGTTCCTCTCAGATGTCTACTTGCGCTGCCCGGATTGCGACGGCACGCGCTACCGGGCACCGGTGTTGGATGTTCGCCTGACACCGAAGGGGGAACAGTCATCCAGATCCATCGCTCAAGTGCTAGACATGACAGTGACCGAGGCCCTGGCCTGGTTCGGCGAACACGCAGAGGTCAAGCGCGCACTGGAGCCTCTGGAGGCGGTGGGCCTCGGCTACCTGCGTCTTGGCCAGCCGGTACCGACCCTCTCCGGCGGCGAGGCGCAGCGCCTCAAGCTCGCCGGCTACTTGGCCAAGTCAGGGCGCAAGCGCCGAGACGGCGGGCTCCTCTTCCTGCTCGACGAACCCACCACCGGCCTGCACTTCGAAGACATCGCCGTCCTACTCAAGGCGCTGCGGCGACTACTGCGAAGGAATCACTCCCTGCTCGTCATCGAACACAACCTGGACGTCATCCGCGCCGCCGACTGGATAATCGACCTGGGCCCCGAGGGCGGCGACTTGGGCGGAGAGGTCGTCTGCATCGGGACGCCGGACCAAGTCGCCCAACACCCGACAAGCCACACCGGCAAGGCCCTGCGCGAGTATGCCGAGAGCCTCGCTCGCATCGCCGAGCAATCGAGCGTACCCCTCGGCCCTCACTCCTCGGCCCACGTATCTTCCAGCATCCGTATCCTCCATGCCCGCGAGCACAACCTCAAAGATCTGACCCTTGAGATTCCTCGCGATAAGCTCACCGTCATCACCGGCGTCTCTGGCAGTGGTAAGAGTACCCTGGCCTTTGACATCCTCTTCAACGAGGGCCAGCGCCGCTATTTGGAATCTCTCAACGCCTACGCCCGCCAATTCGTGCAACCAGCGGCGCGGGCGGACGTGGACGCCATCTTCGGCATTCCTCCCACCGTGGCCATCGAACAACGCACCAGCCGAGGAGGACACAAGAGCACTGTCGGTACCCTGACCGAGATCCATCATTTCCTGCGCTTGTTGTTCGTCAAGCTCGGCACCCAGCACTGCCCCGAGTGCGAGATCCCCATCCGGCCCCAGAGCCGGGAGGCCATCCTGGAGCGGGTGCTTGCCGACTTTGGTGGCCGCCGAATCTGTGTCATGGCCCCGTTGGTCATCGCCCGCAAGGGCTATTACACGGAGCTGGCCCATTGGGCGTTGCGTAAGGGCTGGTTCATGCTGCGCGTGGACGGCGAGCCCGTGCCCACCGATCAATGGCCTCGCCTTGACCGATTTCGCGAGCACGACATCGACCTGCCCCTTGGTGAACTCGACCTGCATAGTGCGAGCGCAGGTCAGGTGGCAGACCTTCTCGGCCAGGCCCTGGATATCGGCAAGGGGTTCGCGCGCGTAGTCGCGTTGGACGGCGACAGCTGGGGCAGTGATACCCACTACTCCACCCAGCGCGCCTGCCCAGGCTGCGGACGCGCCTTCGCGGAGCCGGACCCACGGCTGTTCTCTTACAACTCCAAGCACGGCTGGTGTCCCAGCTGCTTCGGCACAGGCCAATTGCTGAGCGGTTTCGACGCCGAGCAGAGCGGCGAGGAGGGCTCCTGGCTCGAGACGAACCCAGAAGCGTCGGGCATCTGCCCGACCTGCAGCGGCCAGCGGCTCAATCCCGAGGCCCTGTCTGTGCGGTTTCGCAAGCGCTCCATCGCTGACTATGCCGGCCTGACGGTCAATCAGGCGGCGGACTCCCTCGACGCCCTAACCCTCGATGCGCGCGAGACCGCCATCGCCAGGGACCTGTTCCCCGAGGTGCGTGGTCGGCTGGGGTTCCTGGCGGAGGTCGGACTCGGCTACCTGAGCCTGGACCGAGCAGCGCCTACCCTCTCTGGCGGCGAGGCTCAGCGCATTCGGCTCGCGGCTCAACTCGGCTCCAATCTGCGCGGCGTCTGCTACGTGCTCGACGAGCCCACCATCGGTCTGCATCCGCGGGATAATCGGATGCTGCTGGACACCCTGGCACGGCTTGAGGCCAAGGGCAATACCATCATTGTCGTGGAGCACGACGAGGAGACCATCCGCCGTGCGGAACACGTCATCGACCTGGGACCCGGTGCCGGTATCCAAGGTGGCCGGGCAGTCGCTCAGGGCACGGCTGAGGAGTTGGTTGCCAATCCGAATTCCATCACCGGGCGCTACCTGGGACGACTCCCAGACCGCTCCCGCGCCCCACGCCCCGTGACCGGGGGATGTACCTGGCTGACTATCAAAGGGGCTAAGATGCATAATCTCCGTGATGCGAAGATACGCCTACCACTCGGCCGGCTGGTGTGCGTGACCGGCGTCTCCGGCTCAGGCAAGTCCACGCTAGTCCGTGAGGTGCTGGTCAAGAGCCTGAGAAGCCTGCTCGCTGCGGATCGGCCCAAGGGCGGTCGCGCACGCAAGGCGGAACTGCACGGCTGCGCTGGGCTGGCCGGCTGGCAATCGCTGAGCCGTGTGCTCGAGGTCGACCAGACCCCCATCGGCAAGACACCGCGTTCCTGCCCTGCCACCTACGTCGGCTTATGGAACCGTATCCGCCAGTTGTTCGCAGCAACGCCAGAGGCGCGCATGCTCGGCTGGGGTCCCGGGCGCTTCTCCTTCAACACCCGCGGCGGACGCTGCGACGCCTGCGAGGGCCAAGGAGTGCAGCGCATCGAGATGAGCTTCCTACCGGACGTAAAGATCCCCTGCGAAAGCTGCGGCGGCAGCCGCTTCAACCACGAGACCCGAGAGGTGCACTACAAGGGTCTGAACATCGGCCAAGTGCTCGCGCTTGGTGTGGACCAAGCGGCGGAGACCTTCGCCACGCATCCGTCTGTCCGTCATGCCCTCACACTGCTCCAGGATGTGGGTCTGGGCTATCTCACCCTCGGCCAGCAGAGCCCTACCCTCTCCGGCGGCGAGGCCCAACGTATCAAGCTTGTGACCGAATTGGCCAAGGCCCGACCCCGAGAGGACGGCAGCGCAATGCGGCCCACCCTCTATGTGCTTGACGAACCGACCGTGGGCCTGCACATGGCCGACGTGGAGCGTCTGGTCCACGTCTTGCACCGACTGGTCGATGCCGACCACAGCGTGCTCGTCATCGAGCACAACCTGGATCTCATCGCCGAGGCCGATTGGATCTTGGATCTGGGTCCCGAGGGCGGCGATGCAGGTGGTCGGCTGGTCGCTCAAGGCACGCCGGGGGAGATCGCTGCCTGCGACGACTCCCACACCGGTGCGGCACTGCGACTCCGTTGATGGTCATTCCGGCCGCTCGGCCTCGAAAAATCCCGACGAGCGGTTTCATTCACTGACAGAACAGTTATCATTGCGCGCAAAAATAATAACCCTTAGAAATTCAACCAAAGCCGTAACCGAGAGGCGAGTGAGCACCGATGGCTGATGAAGACAAGATCGTGACCAAGAAGACCGCGACGAAAAAGACCGCCGCCAAGAAGACCCCGACCAAGAAATCGGTCGCCAAAAAGACCGCTAGCAACAAGGCCCCCGTCAAGAAGACGGTGACCAAAAAGGCCGTTGCCAAAAAGACGGTCACTAAGAAGGCCACTCCCGCCGCGAGGCAAGCGCCGTCATCGATCAAGCCGTCGGTACCGAAGGCGACACCCGCCAAGGAAGCGATCGCGAAGACGGCAATGCCAGCGCCAGCACCTACACGCCCTGCGGCAGCGTCGCAACCGGTGCCGCGACCGGCCCCGAAGCCAGCCCCGCTGCCGAGAGCAGCACCGCTATCAGAAAAGCCCGTCAGCCTGGGGGGGCCGCCGCCAATAACCCCCGAGCAACGTCATGCAATGATCGAGGAGGCCGCCTACTTCAAGGCCGAAAAACGCGGTTTCGATCCTCGCTTTAATCAGCGGAACTGGGAAGATGCCTGCCGCGAGGTCGACGCCCTGCTCGCCAAACGAGACAAGTAACACACCACATTGGCGTACATTCGGTCTTCTGTATGCACGCGTGGCATCGCCCCGACAGGCGCAAGGTCAACAGGGTTGGTGCTAGATAAC
>Ga0316198_10002074_pt1 | contig 12031 bp, 5 predicted proteins | sample OudBieAanoxic_MG_FD_204935 | JGI IMG/M metagenome (GOLD analysis project Ga0316198, IMG submission 204935) | Coastal sediment microbial communities from Oude Bieten Haven, Netherlands - site A anoxic | ecosystem: Environmental > Aquatic > Marine > Coastal > Sediment | place: Netherlands... | reverse complement strand
CCCTCGGGCGGTTCGCCGCCAATCGACTCACTGGAACCGACAAGCCCCTCGGCGCCCTCCGCGGCCGGTGGTCGCACTACAAGGGCGTCCCATTGCTGTCCACCTACCACCCGGCGTATCTGCTCCGAACTCCGGCGGACAAACGCAAGGTGTGGGCCGATCTCAAGCTTGTGCTCGCCAAGCTTGCACAATGAAGAAGATGGGGCTGGCGCCCCATCTTCTTCATTTATGAGTGATGAATTTTGAATGATGAATTGCCGTCGCACCGTTCTCCGCACAAACCATGGGGGCTCGTTGCGATGTCATTCATAATTCATCATTTAGAATTCATAATTTGCGATGTTACCTCGCCTTCTCGAGGTACCGGAGGAACTCGCCCTGGGTCGACAGCATGAGGATCGTCCCGCTGTCGAGGGTGGTGCGGTAGACCTCCATGGTTTTGAGGAAGCGATAGAACTCGGGATCCCGATTGTAGGCCCTGGCATAGATGTCCGCGGCTTCGGCGTCGGCCTTGCCCTCGATCTCCTGCGCCTGGCGGTAGGCTTCGGAGGTGATCTCCTTGAGGTCGCGGTCCTTTGAACCGCTGATCCGGGCGGCCTCACCGGCGCCTTCGGATCGGTACTCCTCGGCGATGCGTTTACGCTCGGAGATCATCCGCTCGTAGACCTTGGGTCGGTCGACGTCGGCGTAGTTGGTGCGTTTGAACTGGAAGTCGAGGATCTCGATGCCGAGGACTTCGGTCCGGACCGAGGCATTCTTGAGCACTTCCTGTTCGAGGGCAATGCGTCCTGAGGTGATTTCCTTGGCGGCTTCGTCAATGGCCGAGGAGACGGCGAACTCACGGTTGGTGCTGCGTACCGCCTCGATGAGGTTGTGCTTGGCGATGGTGGTCCGGGTCTCGCCGTCGAGGATATCGTCGAGCCGGGACTGGGCGCCGCGTTCGTCGCGCAACCGTTGGAAGAAGAGCAGGGGATCGATGATCCGCCACCGGGCATAGGTGTCGACATAGAGAAATCTCTTGTCCTTGGTGGGCACCTCGTTTGGAGCGCCGTCCCATTCGAGGAACCGTTTGTCGAAGAAATTGGCCTTCTGCAGGAAGGGCATCTTGAGTTTGAGGCCGGGGGTCATGACCGGGTCACCCACCGGTTTGCCGAATTGAGTGATGATGACCTGTTCCGCTTCGTTGACGACATAAAAGGCACCGCCGACGACGAGAACGACGACCAGAACGATGATGAGAACGATGAGGATGGAAACCTGTTTCACTGGCCACCTCCGGTGGTCCCCTTGAGGTCAAGGAGCGGCAGGACCCCCGAGAGGTTGTCGTCGAGGATCAACTTGCGTTCGAGATTGGGGTAGACCGCCTCCATGGTTTCGAGGTAGATCCGTCGGCGGGTCACTTCGGGCGCCCGTTTGTAGGCGCCGAGAACTTCTTCGAAGAGAACGGCATCACCGCGTGCCCGGTTGACGCGATCAATGGCGTAGCCCTCGGCCTGCTGGATGGTCTCCTCGGCCTGACCGCGGGCCTTGGGGATGATCCGGTTGTAGGCCGACCGGGCGTCGTTGATGGCCCGTTCGCGTTCCTGTTCGGCCTGGTTGACCTCGTTGAACGAGGGTTTCACGGGGTCCGGTGGGTTGACGTCCTGGAGGACGATCTGGTCGACGACGATTCCGGTCTCATAACGATTGCAGAGCTCTTGGAGTCGGAGCTTGACCTCGTCCTCGATCTCCAGACGACCGACGGTGATGACCTCATCGACGCTGCGGTCGCCGACCACTGATCGCATGACGGCCTCGTTCATGTCTCGGAAGGTCTTGGTGACGCTGCGTACCTTGAAGAGGTACTTGTAGGGGTCGTCGACCCGGTACTGTGCGATCCACTCGACCACGGCTACATTGAGGTCGCCGGTGAGCATGAGCGACTCGCCCTCGAAGTTGCGGTCCGAGAACCGGCTGCGCACTCCGGCCTCGACGGTCTGGAAGCCGAACTCCTGTTTGAGCTGGCGCTGGACGGGCACCTTGAAGACCTGCTCGAGGGGCGCCGGCATCTTGAAGTTGAGGCCCGGATCAGCGGTACGGTTGTACTCGCCGAATCGAAGCACCACCCCGACCTCTTCTGGCTGGATCGTGAAGATGCTCGAGAAGATCAAAATGGCGGCGCCGATGACCAGCACGCCGGCGATGATGGTCTTGGCAGGTGGCTTATTTTTTCGAAACTGATTCAGATCGATGGTCGGGGGTCCCTGGGTTTCCATGTCGCTTCCCTTCGGTTGCCGTGGTTAGATGCGGTTGCAGTCCGGGGCAGTGTAGCGTAGATCGAGGAGTCAACAGTCGACAGTCGACAGTTGATATTTTCATCGCAGGGACGCGAGGACTCGGTTCCGCTGTTGTCCCTCGCAACTGCGATCCGACCCGGAGCGCACAATAAATCCGCGAAGGCGCGGAGTGCGCAAAGATTCCGCAAAGTTTCGCATTGTTGCCCCGGACTCCCTCCGAGCCGGCACGCGAATCCGCCCTTGAAGACCTGTGATGGCTCAAGGTGTTCGTCTTGGCGGCACTTGAGCGGCCTTTGCGTTTTGGCGGATCCATTGTTCGTGGTGGCCGCAAGAACATAGAGGCCCCTCGGTACGCCCGGCTCTGCGATGGAGCTGTCGACTCAAAAAGGTGGGCCCCACGAAGGGGCCCATGGGAAGGAGGAGTGTGAGGACTCTCAGGCGACGGCCTCGAGTTTCGCCGGCGTCGGCTTGAGCACGAGTTCGCCGTTGGCGACCTCGATTCGGATGGTTTGGTCCGGTCCGATCTCGCCGGCGAGGACGAGGTTGGCCAGGGGGTCCTGGACCAGATGTTGAATCGCGCGCTTGAGCGGTCGTGCACCGAAGTCGGGATCGAAGCCGTGCGTGGCCAGAACCCGAGCCGCTTCGTCGCTGGCCTCGACCCTGAGTCCCTGCTGAGCCAACAGTTCGTTGAATCGGGCGAGCTGGATCTGGACGATCTCCGCCATGTGGTCCTCATCGAGGCGGTGGAAGATGAGCATCTCGTCAATCCGGTTGAGGAACTCGGGGCGGAAGTGGTGTTTGAGCTCCGCTTGAACCAGTGTCTTCATCCGGTCGCGCTCGGTTTCGGGCAGCTCCTGAATCACCGAGGAGGCGATGTTGGAAGTCATGATCACCACGGTGTTGCGGAAGTCCACGGTCCGACCCTTGCCGTCGGTGAGACGACCGTCGTCCAACAACTGAAGCAGAATATTGAAGACATCCGGGTGGGCCTTTTCGATCTCGTCGAGAAGGATCACCGAGTAGGGTCTGCGGCGCACGGCTTCGGTGAGTTGGCCACCCTCGTCATGACCGACATAGCCCGGGGGTGCACCGATCATTCGTGAGACGGCGTGCTTTTCCATGTATTCGGACATGTCGATACGGACCATGGCCCGTTCGTCGTCGAAGAGAAACTGCGCCAGCGATCGGGCGAGTTCGGTCTTGCCGACCCCGGTGGGACCGAGGAAGAGGAATGAGCCGATGGGCCGGCTGGGGTCCTTGAGACCGGCGCGGGCGCGGCGCACCGCGGCCGAGACGGCTCGGATGGCGTCATCCTGACCCACGACCCGAGCGCCGATCCGCTCCTCCATCTGCAGGAGTTTCTCCTTCTCGCCCTCGAGCAGGCTGGTGACCGGAATCCCGCTCCACCTCGAGACGGTGCGTGCGATGTCCTCTTCACCGACCTCCTCGGCGAGCATGGTGCCGTGCTCGTCCTGATGAAGTTTGAGCGCGGCGGAGGCCTCTTCGAGTTCGTGCTCGATCTTGGGCAGATCGCCGTAACGTAGCTGAGCGGCCCGTTCGAGATCGCCGTCGCGCTCGGCGCGTTCCGCGGCCTCGCGACGCTCTTCGAGCTGTTCCTTGAGCTCCTGAATCGTCGAGATGAGGTCCTTCTCCTTGTGCCAGTGGGCCTTCATGCCGGAGATCTTCTCCTGCAAATCCGCCAGCTCGGCCTCGATCGCGTTGCGACGTTCCTTGGAGGTCCTGTCCTTTTCCTTGGTCAGGGCCCGGCGCTCGATCTCGAGCTGCACCGCCCGGCGATCGAGCTGGTCGATCTCGGTGGGGAGCGAATCGATTTCGATGCGCAGACGCGAAGCCGCCTCGTCGACGAGATCAATGGCCTTGTCGGGAAGGAAGCGGTCGGTAATGTAGCGCTGCGATAAGGTTGCCGCGGCTACGACGGCAGCGTCTGAGATGCGCACGCCGTGGTGAACCTCATACTTCTCTTTGAGCCCTCGCAGAATGCCGATGGTTTCTTCAATCGACGGTTCGCCGACGAGAACGGGCTGGAACCGGCGCTCGAGCGCGGCATCCTTCTCGATGTGCTTGCGGAACTCCGTCAGCGTTGTTGCGCCGATGCAACGAAGCTCGCCACGAGCCAGGGCCGGTTTCAGGAGATTGGCGGCGTCCATGGCGCCCTCGGCGGCGCCGGCGCCGACCAGGGTGTGCAGCTCGTCGATAAAGAGGATGACCTCGCCATCGGAGTCCACGACCTCCTTGAGGACAGCCTTGAGCCGGTCCTCGAACTCGCCGCGATACTTGGCTCCGGCGATGAGCGCTCCCATGTCGAGGGAGACCAGCCTTCGCCGTTTGAGGATCTCGGGCACGTCACCCGAGGCGATGCGTTGGGCGAGGCCCTCGGCGACGGCGGTCTTGCCGACTCCGGGCTCACCGATGAGCACAGGGTTGTTCTTGGTCCTACGGGTCAGGACCTGCATGAGGCGGCGAATTTCCTCGTCGCGACCGATGACGGGGTCGATTTTTCCGGCGTCGGCAAGCTCGGTGAGGTCGCGGCCATAATTTTTCAGCGCCTCGTACTTGGCCTCGGGGTTCTCGTCGGTGACCCGGTGTGAACCGCGGAGTTCCTGGATCGACGCCAGGAGGCTGTCGTGGGTGACACCCTGGCCGGCGAGAATCTGGGCCGCGGTTGAGTCCTTGACCGCCACGATGGCGAGCAGAAGATGCTCAACCGAGATGTACTGGTCCTGAAACTGTGGCGCGAGCTTGGTGGCCTGGTCGAGCACCGCCCGAAAACTGCGCGATGGCTGCGGTTCGGACCCGCCGGCGGCCGACGGCAGCCGGTCGAGGGCGGCGCGCAGTTCGTCCGAGAGCGTTCGGGTGGAAGCGCCGATCTTGCCGAGAAACTTGGTCGCGACGCCTTCATCCTGATCGATCAAGGCTTGCAGAAGATGGGTCGGGGTGGTTTCGGGGTTGCCGCGGGTTGCCGCGGCCTTGACGCTCGACTGTAGGGCTTCGGTCGCCCGCAGGGTGTACTGATTTTTTGCTTTCATTTTGTCCTCCACATGACTCATTCATGCAGCATCAATATAAAACCTGAGTGGCTGTTTGTCAAGTATAGAAAGCTGATATCTGCCAAAGATGTTAGAAGATCTCTTGGAAACGGGCGCCGGCAAGGGCACGGGAAATGCGACTGGGATACAATATTGAACGAGGCGTTTCCGAGGGAGCCATCCATGGGAGAACAAGATGTCCGACGCAAGTCGGAAGCGGAAGAGATACGGGTCTTTCTCAAGCACCTGTTGAACGATGTACGCGCATTCGAAAAGATGCTCGACGAAGACCTCTTCGAGAGCGATATTCGACGAATCGGAGCCGAGCAGGAGCTGTTTCTCGTCGATCCCCACTGGCGTCCGGCGCCCATCGCCACCGAGGTGCTCGAGGCGGTGAACGACCCCCACTGCACAACCGAGCTCGCTCGATTCAACCTCGAGTTCAACCTCGATCCCCTGGTCTTCGGCGGCAATTGTCTCAGTGCCATGGAATGGCAGATCGGGGAGTTGCTCGGCAAAGTCCGCGAGGCCGCCCGAACCTGCGGCGGCGACATCCTGCTGACGGGAATCCTGCCGACCCTCGTCAAATCCGATCTCGGTCTTGACAGTATGACCCCGAACCCGCGCTACTTCGCCCTCAACGATGCCATGACCCGGCTCAAGGGCGGCGCCTACGAGTTCTACCTCAAGGGCGTCGATGAGCTCCACCTCCACCACGACTCCATCATGGTCGAGGCGTGCAACGCGAGCTTCCAGGTCCACTTCCAGGTCGCCCCGCACGAGTTCGCCCGAATCTACAACATCGCTCAGGCGGTGACCGGACCGGTCATGGCGGCAGCCGTCAATTCACCGCTGCTCTTCGGCAAGCGCCTGTGGAAGGAGACCCGGGTCGGGCTCTTCCAACAGTCCATCGACACCCGGCGTTCCATGCCCCATTTGCGGGAGCAGACACCGAGGGTCAGCTTTGGGCGCCGCTGGGTCAAGTCATCGGCCCTCGAGATCTTCCGCGAGGACATCGCCCGTTTCCGAACCCTCCTCTCCACCGAGCCCGATGACAATCCATTTGAAGAGATCGCCCAGGGACGGGCGCCGTCGCTCAAAGCGCTTCGCCTCCACAACAGCACTGTCTACCGCTGGAACAGGGTCTGTTATGGCATTTCGGACGGCAAGCCCCATTTGAGGATCGAGAACCGGATCCTGCCGTCCGGGCCGACGCCCCGCGATGAGGTCGCCAACGCGGCTTTCTGGTTCGGTCTCGTCAGCGGATGTCTGGTGCGTTATGACGACATCACTCAACACATGTCCTTTGACGACGCCCACTCGAATTTCTTTGCCGCGGCCGAACTCGGACTCAGCGCCCAGCTCGCGTGGGCGGGTGGGGTGCTCAGACCCGCCGACCAGCTGATCCTTGACGAGCTCCTGCCCATCGCGCGGGAGGGCCTTGAGGCTTCGAATCTCGACGGGGCCGATATCGATCTTTATCTCGGAACCATCGAGGAGCGGGTGAGGTCACGCCGGACGGGCGCCCAGTGGCAGCTCGATTCGCTCACCGCTCTGGGATCCAAGGGACCGCTCTCGGAACGGCTCTCCGCGGTCACCGCCGCCATCGCGACGCGGCAACAAAGTGGCCAACCGGTGGCCACGTGGGAGCCGGCGCAACTGGAGGAGGGAGGCGGCTGGAAGCAGAACTACCTGACGATCGAACACTGCATGGACACCGATCTGGTGACTGTTGAACAGACCGAGCCGGTAGATCTCGTGGCGAATCTGATGGTATGGAACAACATCCGCCACGTCATGGTGGAAGACGCCGACAACCGGCTGGTGGGAATGGTCTCGCAACGAGCCCTGATCAAGCTCGTCGGCACCTACCATCCCGAGCATCGCGAAGGCCCGCTCCCGGTGTCCGAAATCATGCAGCGCGAGCCGGTGACGGTCACCCCGGAGACGGCCACCGTGGATGCAATCGACATCATGCGCCGCAACCGCTGGTCCTGTCTGCCGGTCATCAAAGAGGATCGCCTCGTTGGGGTTGTCACCGAAACCCAGCTCATGGCCATCGCCGGGCAGCTCCTGGAAGAGAAGCTTCGGGAATAGCGTCGAGGGCAACGTGGTGCTCGAAATAGACCAGGATTGCGATTCACGACGCTTCGGGCCATAGGACGATCAATGCCTGACTGGGATGCCGCCACCGCTGAGTGGTACGCCGAAAAGTACGGTGAATACCCGACGAATCGACTCGCCGTGGATGCCTTCGACACTATGCGCCACCGATCGCTCGACGACGAACCACCCCCGGCAGCTATTGTAGGATTGTCCAAATCCTACGACGGTGGAGATACAAATGAGATTCTCCTTTTACGGCAAGATCGGGACTTGGACTCCGGTGGTGGTGTCCTGCGTGTCCATGATGATCGGCGGCGCCGCCCACCTTCCCGCGGCCGAGCGGGCGGAGCCCGGGCAGGTCACGGCCTGGAGCGGGGGAATCGGCGCCAACATCCGCTCAGGCGCCAAGATCGTCCACCAGCGCGAGGATGGTTCCATCCTCGTCGCGGGCCACGGGAACCTGGAGCGGATCCAGGGTGTCGGTTTGGTGGCCGTCGCAAAGGGCGGTGAGGCCGTGTGGCAGAGGATCTACGGCGCGGGGATGCACCTCAACCAGCCGTTGGGCCTCGGCTCCCTCCCGGACGGGTCCATTTTGATCTTTGGTTACCTCTACGATCCGGCGATCCGCGGGGGCCGGGTACCTTGGCTCGCCCGCTTGGCACATGACGGCGCCATTGAATGGGAACGAAGGTATGACGGCGATGGCCTCTATCTGCCCGCCGCGTTTGATTCGACGCCCACAGGGGAGTCGGTGGCCGTCGGTCGGGCCGGGCGGAACTCGGTCTGGGCCATGAAGCTCGATGAACGGGGCGAGATGGTGTGGGCCCGGCGTATGACCCGTTCCGGAGTTGGACTCAAGGTCACGGGTGTGCGCATGGCGGGCGATGGCGGTGTGGTGGTGTCCGGAAGCATGGATCGCGATGCATGGGTCGCCAAGCTCGATGCCGACGGTGAACCGCTCTGGTCGGTTCGGGCAGGGACGGAAAAAGGGAGCGAGAGTGCAGTCGGGGCCGTCGAGACCGGTGAGGGCGGAGTTCTGGCCGCTGCCCGGACGAGTTTCGGCGAGGCCGACTCGGTGCTCTGGCTGATTCGACTGGATTCGGAAGGGCGGACATTGTGGCAGACCACTCTCGGGGGTGCTGCGAGGGACTATCCGAGGACGGTGGAGCCGGATAATCGGGGCGGGGCGTGGATCGGCGGCGTTCACACCGATGGCGAGACTGCCGAGGGCGACGGGGTGCCCTGGGTGGTTCGAGTGGGTTCCGACGGGACCGTGGTCGTCGATGTCCGGATCCCCGAACCGGACATCATCCGGGGGTTTGCGGAAAAGACTGCCGGACTCGGATCGACACAGGATGACGGAGTGGTCTTTGCCGCGCGATCCATGGGCATCAACTATGCGGTCGGGGTATTCAAGCTCGATGGCAGGGGTCGGGGCGGGTCGGACTCTCCAGAACTTGTGGCTGCGAACTCACTCTACCGGGGGGTCGAGATCCCGCTCCGGTCGGCCCCGGTTGAGACAGGTCTCCTGGAAACCACCGCCGGTGAGGTCGCGAGCACAACCTTGGAGATCCCCCTTGAGGATCGGCAGGGGTGGACCGTATTGTCGGCGGCGGGTCGTCCCGTCGGGCCCGAACCGGTGGCGAAGCCGCTTCCGGAGAAGTTCGAAAAGACCGAAATCACCAACATCCGTGGTCCCAGGCTCCTCATGGAGGGTCGGTTCGAGGAGCTCGACAGCTGGGCCGAATCGCTCGTGGAGTCGCGGCAGCGGGACGACTATGGCTGGCTGCTGATCGTGGCCTACTACCAGGATCTCGAGCTCAGAAGGTCGCCCCTCGTCGAGTACGGAATGGTCGAGAGCACCGAACTGATGGAGCGGTGGCACCGTGAGCGGCCGGACTCCATCGCGGCGCGGGTGGCGCTGGCGACAGCTTACCGGAACCTGGCCTGGGAGCACCGGGGCTCTGGTCTCGGCCGAGAAGTGACGCAGGAGGGAGCGCTTGAGAAGGAGCGCTATCTCGAGAAAGCCTGGGAGCTCCTGACCGAGGTCTACGACGAACGCCCGAAGGATCCCCATTACTGGTCGGTTCTCCTCGGGATGACACATCTGTGGGGTCGGACGCCGCCCTCGACCCAGGAGGTCCTCGCCGAGGCCCTCGAGCTCGCGCCGGACTATCTGTCCATCTATCTCAACGAGGCCCACTTCCGCGCTCCCCAGTGGGGCGGAAGCAGGGGCGATATCGAGCGATTCGCGGCGTCATCCACTGATGCTGAGATCAACCCCTTTGGCGAGGAGCTCTATGCCCGAATCGCCGTCAGTCTCGCGAGAGGCAGCGAGCGGAAAGAACTCTTCACCGAACACGGTTTTGACTGGGCGCGGGTGCGCGGTGGACTCGAGCTGATCAACCAACGGTATCCCGAGAGGCTCAACTTCCATTGGGCGGCCTACATGGCGGTGCTTGCGGGAGACCGGCAGGCGGCGAATGCTTTCCTCGCCGCGGGTCAAGGCGGCTATGGCGAAGACGTGCGGAAGATCTGGAAGAGCGAGGCCAATTTCCTTTCCCAACTCAAGTGGGCGAGCCGGTCTTCTGGGGGGGAATGGGCGGCCGGCGATTCGAAGGACTGGCCGGACTTGACGGTGGTCATCAGCGAGGGCGGCGGAGGCACGGGCTCAGCGGCTGAACGGCTCGGGTTTTTGTTGTCACGTGATGGCGGCAAGCCTCCGGTCTTTGTCACCGCCATGGGTGCGCCTTCCGCGCGATATCCGAGCGTTGACGCGACTCTCGAGATTCTCGGACGAGGCGAGCGGATCCGATCGTGGGTCATCACTCCAAGGGTTGAGGGTGGACAGGGGTTCACCGGCCTGGAAGAGCTGGGAATCAGAGACGCCGAAGACCTCAACACCACGTTGGTTGTGTTGACCGCTGCCCCCACGGGGTCGATCGACCTCGGTGTTCCCCTGCTGAGAGTTGCCCCGATGGAGGGAACCTCTCGATCGCTGAGCATCGTAGGCTGCGCCCGCGATGTTCCAGGCTGTGCTCAGATCGTTGTGAAGGGAACCCCGATCAGCCGTGGTTCCGCGACGTTCTCGCTGGCGGTGGACGAGGCGGCCTACGGCCAGATTCGGCCCGGATCCCCGGTCCTGGACGAGATGGGCAATGTGGTTGGTGTGGTGTACGAGCTGTGGTTCGACGGATCAGCAGTCGACGGGCGATTGACCTATCAGCTCCACTGCCTGGCCCTCGCCGACCTTGTTCAGAGGGTGACGGAGACCGTTGAGCCAAGGATAAGTTCGAGCGTCGCCGTGGGGCGGGGCGCGGTGGAGGAGGCGGCTGTCAAGCTCATTGGCGACGGCCGGTGGAGCGAGGTCGAAGAGCTTGCCGTGTGGGTCGAGAATCTCCGGACGGACGATGGTGAATGGGTCGGGGGTGGTGTCCTCAGCGCCTTTGGGCGGCGGACGATCAATCCGCAACACCAAGGCGGCCCGGATTCTTTTGACGAGATGGGCGCCGCCATTGACGATTGGATGGCAGCCTTACCGGCGGCGCCCATCGCCGTCGTGGCGGGCGTGATCCATCAGCTGACGAGCCCTCCAAGGCCGCCAAAGGACGTGCTCTGGTCGCACGATGACGCCGCGGCAGCCCGCGAACTCCAGTGCGAGATTCTTGGATCGGTGGTGGACAAGGCCGCCGGTGCCTTCCCGGATGATCTCTACCTCCGGGTGGCCGGGGTGAGATGGGCCTCGAGATGTGGTGCGAAAGAGGACGTTGCCGCGGCGCTCGCCGATCTCGGCAAAGTGACGCCGGATCTGACCCCGGTCTACGCCGGTGCCGTCCGGTCTCTTGCCGGGCGCCTGCGGTGGTCGGCGGAGGACACCGCCTCCTTCATCGACGAGGTCGCCGGGAACGCGGGACCCGAGGTTCAGGCGACTCTCTACGGTGTGGCAATGATCAATGGAGCTCTTCGGCGGGAGCCCGATCCGACCCTCGACGGCCATCGTGTGGCCGACGAGTACGGCGCCTGGATCGACCGTTACCCTGGAAGCTCTTTCGCGGAGACGCGCCTCGTGAGTCTCCTCTGCCGGCTCGGTGAAACCGAGCGTGCCGGAGCCAGGCTCGAGATCCGGCATTGCAGTGAGGTTCAAATCTCCGGGTCCACCTGGAACAAGGAGATCTGCCGCGAGTGTTTCGGCAGTGACCGGATTCCAAAACCGAGCGAGACCGCGGGTTCACAACCCGGGCAGTGACGAGAGAGGAATTCCGAGGTTCGTTCGGGGTTCAAATGCGATAGAATCCGAGCCACAACAAGGGGGAGGGGATGATGGCTGATCAGGAGTTCAAGCCGTACGTGCCGGCGTCGTCGACCATGGCTGAGCTGACATTCAAGGCGGTTTTTCTCGGTGTCATTATGGCGGTGGTCCTGGGGGCCGCAAATGCCTATCTCGGGATGAAGGTCGGCCTTACGGTCGCCGCCACCTTCCCGGCCGCCGTGGTCGCCATGGCGGCCCTTCGTGTCTTCAAGGGCAATATTCTGGAGGAGAACATCGCTCGGACCACGGCTTCGGTGGGGGAATCCCTCGTCGCCGGGGCGATCTTCACCATC
>Ga0316198_10002073_pt1 | contig 12037 bp, 10 predicted proteins | sample OudBieAanoxic_MG_FD_204935 | JGI IMG/M metagenome (GOLD analysis project Ga0316198, IMG submission 204935) | Coastal sediment microbial communities from Oude Bieten Haven, Netherlands - site A anoxic | ecosystem: Environmental > Aquatic > Marine > Coastal > Sediment | place: Netherlands... | reverse complement strand
TCTCGAGTTCGGATTGCTCATAAGCATCCACAAATGCACCCCATTCGGCAAAACTAGGTGTGATTACAACCCATTTGAAATCGACATCAGCAACCGAGGCAGCGACAGGGAACCTTAGGGCCATTTGGAGGTTTTCACCGCCTTTCATTTGTTTTGCGGCCTTGAGCCATTTGCTGGCCATGTCCATTACAGTATCTTCGGTCGCATCGCCCTCATATGTGCAGTTATAGATCTGTATTGATTCTGAATAAGCCGGGGCAGCAAAAACCATTAACATGGTAACAGCCATTACTCGAATTAAAGTTTTCATCTCGTGGTTCTCCTTGGCATACAATGAATTTTTCATGTTGCGGGAATTGAAGAGGTTCTCGCCTCCTCGATATCGTAACGTTGGTCAACTCGTTGACGAAACCATGATAGTACAAAAACAGCACTGTTGCTCATCAAATTGGTTTCGATATGCAAAATTTGTCATGTACATGACCTGGGGGCGCATGCCGTCTAACGGTGCGCCTTAAAATTTCGTTGTCGTTATCAATTGTGTTTTAATCTATTCCTTCATGGCCTCCATTTCAGACGTGTACCTGATCAATGTAGGATTTCCCGGCAGTAATAGACTAGACTTTGCTGCGAATGTTTTGCTGATGTCAAGATCATCCAGGAGACTAGGCGTTGCCACAGCCTGACGACTCAAAACACATGCAAATACTCCCGGATGTTCCAGAGCGAGGCGGAACACGTGAGTATCACCCAACACGCCCATACACCAACAACACGCTGAATGAATTAAGGATATCCGGTGGAGTTCTGGGCGCAATTGGGGAAACCCCGCTTGTCCGGCTTGAAAAAGTTTTTGCACCATCCCGCTTCGATTGTTTTGCGAAACTGGAAGGCCTGAACCCGGGTGGAAGCTCCAAAGATCGACCGAGTGTTGCCATTGTGGAAAGGGCAATGCAAACCGGTGAGGTCAATTCTGAAACTCTTATTGTGGAGGCAAGTTCCGGCAATACCGGTGTCGGCCTCGCACAGGTATGTGCATATCATGGTTTGCGTTTTCGTTGTCTTGTCGACCCCAAGGTTACGCAACAGAATCTCGACATTCTCGCAGCTTACGGTGCCGAGGTGGAGATGGTCGGACAACCTGATCCGGAATCAGGTGAGTATCTTCCGGCAAAATTGAAAAGAATCGATGAAATCCTTGATGACAACAAAAACAGTTTCTGGGTGAATCAATATGCCAGCCAGGAAAACTCCGGCGCGCATTATCGCTCAACCATCAAGGAGATCCTGCGTGATCTTGACGGGCGAATGCTCGACTACCTTTTCATCGCAACCGCAACCTGCGGCACGATCAGGGGTTGTCTCGATTTTTTGCGTGATCACGGCTATCCGACTAAAGTCATTGCCGTCGATGCGCTTGGCAGTCAAATTTTTTCAGATCATAAAAACGATCGCCTTGTCCCTGGCCTCGGTTCAGCTATTTGCCCCACATTGAAGCCAACGGATGGCGTGTATGAACTTCTGCATGTTACCGACATTGACTGCGTGGTGGGCTGTCGTCGCCTGGCGCGTACAGAGGCGATCCTGGCCGGTGGGTCATCCGGAGGGGTGATTAGCGCAATCGACCGTATGAGGACGGAAATTCCGGACGGTGCGACCGTGGTAGCCCTGCTTCCTGACAGGGGTGAACGCTATCTCGACACAATTTTTTCCGACGAGTGGGTGCAGGAAAATCTTGGTGACATCGCACACCGTTGGTCTAAAGCAGTAAAGGGAATTTAGCTTGTCTGATAATGACATACAGGTTATCGGGGCGCTTGAAGTAGAGGCTGCCTTGAAAGACCGGGAAGAGGATGTTCTCGATGCGGTTAAAAAGGCATACGAGACTCATTCCCGTGGTTCCAGTTCTTTGCCACACTCCAGTTTTCTACGTTTCCCCGATAGCGACAGGGACCGGATCATATGTTTGCCCGCGTACCTCGGTGAAGACTATCAATTGGCCGGTGTGAAGTGGATTGCTTCTGTGCCAGACAATGTAGCAAGGGGTATGGAGAGGGCATCGGCGGTCATGATCCTCAACGACCGGGCCACCGGTAGGCCAAAGGCTGTTGTTGAAGGATCTATTATCAGCAAGCAACGGACAGCAGCATCAGCGGCATTGGCTTCAAAGGTGCTGGCGCAAAGCGAACCCAGGTCAATTGCTTTTGTCGGCTGCGGCCCCATCAATATCGCGGCTGCAAAGTTTCTTGCAGTTGTCTGGCCCGATGTTACGCGTTTTACAGCCTTCGATCTTGACCCTTGCCGGGCAGAAGCGTTTGGTCAGGAGCTTTTATCCTTTCGGTCCGCAGCGCAATTCAAGATAGCGGAAAGCCTCGATGATGTGCTGAGCGAATGCGAGATGGTGTCGTTTGGAACCACGGCCATTGCACCTTACGTGAAAAGCCTTGATTCATGTCAGGATGGCGCCACCATCCTCCATGTGTCATTGCGTGACCTTGAGGCCGGGGTGATATTGGAAAACCACAATATCGTCGACGACCTCGATCATGTGAACAGGGCAGCCACTTCGATTCACCTGGCGTCTCAACAGGCAGGGAACACTGACTTCGTGCACGGTTCGCTGGGTGACATCCTCCTGGGCAGGGTTCAGCGACCTGAACGTGATGCCCGTAAATTGATATTTTCGCCTTTTGGCCTGGGGGTTCTCGACCTCGCTGTTGCAGATCTCGTGTTGAAGGCGTTGGCCAACACCAGTGCTGGTACCCGGGTGAAGTCTTTTCTGCCTTAACGCACCGGCCTTGCGTGCGCTGATCCACGCAGGATCGCGTTCATGAATATCACGTTAAGACCATCCAGGTAAGCGCGAACAGTCGGGTCCTGTGTAAAGCCGATCACGTAACCCCTGCCACTGCGCTGGGCGACCACAAATGGCTTGTAAGCCAGTTGTTTCCGGTTTTGCTCCCAGATATAACCACTGGCCAACAGGTCCTCCGCACCTGCAAATAGCGCGACATTCACACCCTTATCCATTTTAACCGGTGTATAAATATCTGGACCCCTGACCAGGACGTTCAATGACGGGGAGACGCCTGCACCAAGCCAGTGATCAGGATCGACATCTGCCTTGACCAGAACACCCGCCACTGAATCAGGGCTTTCTTTTTCCGGTGTGATAAGTGCCTTGTAATCATCGCGGCTGGTCAGGTACTGGCCCTCAACAGTGGTCTCCTTCGCGTTTTCGCCGTTACCATTCCCGTTGGATTTAACCTTCTCTTCATCCAGTTCGATCACCGCGTTTTCCCTGCGGATCGAAAGCAGGTCGATATCGGGGTTGGCGAGGTAACGATTTGCATTGCCGAGACCGATGAGTACCCCGCCTTTCGAGACCCAGTCTTTCAGGTTGGCGGTGCCTTTTGTTCCCAACGCTTCTTCGTAATTCCCGCTCCGGCCAACCGACGGCATGATCAACACCTGGTAGCGGCCCAGGTTGGCGTTTTTGAGTTGTTTCATACGGATCGCCGTGACCGGGAAATCGAACTGCCGTTCTATAACAAAACGCGTGTTACCAGCGCTATATGAGGATGTCGGTTCGTCCCAGGCAATAGCGACCCTGGGATGGTTGAAACGTACGACGTTTTCGCTACCGAAATTAGGGCCGTTAGTGACCCAGCTGCTGTCGACCGATACCACGTTGGCACCGGTGCTTGCGGCCAGTTCAGCGATGGTGCCTGGTAGTGCATCGTCATTGTCTGCCACGTCAACAATCAACGTACCTGCCGGATAACGCGTACCGGAATGGGTAAATGCCTTGTCTGAGCTCTTTATGTCAAGCCCCCGCCTCAGGGCGTTGGTCAAAAACCGGACTGCGGTGGCAGAACCCCATGGCACAAGGTAGGCAACTGAGCTACTTGAACCCGATACGGCGCCTGCCTGTATCAGTTCAGGTCCCTGGCTGGCAAAGCTGCCGCTGATGGTGCGGTTGCAGCTATCCGCACGCACATTCATCATCAGGGGCAATGACCAGGCGGTAACATCGTAGATTTCATCCCTCAGATTCTTGGCGCGTCTGCGTTCCTGTTCAGCAATAAACTCCTTTTCCATTGGCACATTGGTATCCATCAATGTACGTATGAATCGCTTCGCGGGTTGTGCAGTGTTAATAACATAACTGCCGGCACTGTAGGACTCCCCGCAGGCCTGAAATGACTCGCTTGCCCGTCCAACCTCAACGCCCTGGCGAACCAGCAGGCCAGCCAGTTTATTGGCGGCGGCCTGGTCGGGCTGGGTTGGCAGAATATAGGAACGGATACTGTCGTTCTTGCCTTCTTCAATCGCGCTGGCCCGGTAATTGTAAAAATCGGTAAGAAACTTCTCGCGATTTGCCATCACTGCTTCAGCAGTTCCCAGTGATGTAACAAAATGATTACGGATCGTGTACGGGAAAGTCAGGATCTTGCCATCATATTGCCTGACGAGCAGCCCGCGGGCCGACGCCTGCTCATAGGTCATGGAGATACTGCCAAAATACGATGGCCAGCTTGCGCCGTAACCAGGATAGAACTCGTCAAATACCTCGCGTGTGTAATAGTCCAGCCCGAATTTATCGAACCAGCGGGCATTGTTCCTTCCAAATATTTCGAGGCTTTCACGCTGGTTGGAGGCGAGGTGAGGGTTGTATGGAGTCGCGCCGGGTGCAAAAAAGTAGGTGCTGTCCGAACCCATTTCGTGTGCATCGACAAATGCGACCGGATACCACTCCTGCAGAAGTTCAACCCTGCCGCGCGTTTCCGGTTGCGTCAGGATGAACCAATCCCGGTTCAGGTCAAAATAGTAGTGGTTGGTACGCCCGCCAGGCCACGGTTCGTTATGTTCTGCCGAAACCCGGTCTGCATCGGGCAGCAACCCCTCTGCGATTTCAAAGTGGTGTATAAACCGGTCACGGCCATCGGGGTTTTGCATCGGGTCAATAACAACAACCGTATCACGCATGATGTCGGCCACCCGTTTGTCACCGCGCGAGGCCAACAGGTGGTAAGCAGTGAGCATGGCGGCCTCGGTAGATGATATTTCATTGCCATGCACACTGTAGGAGAGCCAGGTAACGGCGGGCTGGTTCCTGATGATTTCCTGTGCTTCCGACCGTGAGGTTTGGCGTGGGTCAGCCAGCCGTTGCATATTGGTCTTGATGGCGTCGATACGCGCCATGTTTTCACTGGACGTGACGATGGCGTAGACGAGTTCCCGGCCTTCCCAGCTTTCCGCATAGGTGGCGACAGAAATCCGCTGCGGCGCTGCCTTGGCCAGTGCTTCAAAATAGCGTATGGCATCTGCATGCCAGGTAATCCGCTCACCAGGTTGATAACCCAGTACCTCTTCAATGCTTGGAATGGCCGGGTCATAATCGGCATCGGGCCAGAAAACAAAATCATCTGCAGCACTTGAGAAGTTTGCAAAAAATAGACTTACAAGAGTGACCAGGGTCATTCTTAGGTGTGGCAGATTGATTTTCATGTTCTCTCCGTATGTTGAATTAAACCCCGCACAATGAGGTACTGGGCGGTCATATAGATGGACATTATCAGGATTCGTTCGGCAGGTATTGGATAGGCAAATTTGTTAACTGCGATCAGGCCATCGGAGATCGCAAATAAAATGGCGCCAAACGCCACCAGTCTGAAGCTTTCAGAGGAAGTGGCGCCGCGGCGCTTGTGCGCCCAGACACCCATGCCCAGCAGCACCAAGGCATAGACCAGTACGGGGGCGAGCAGATCACCGAGGCCAGGGTAAACAAACCAGATCAATACAACCCCGTAAACCACGAATTTTACGATATCCAGTGTTCTTAGCTCGCCGTTCGCCGCACCGGTTTTCTGATAGGCAACAATATAAAAAACATGGGCGATCAGAAATGAAACCAACCCGGCTATGAACCAGTTGTCTGATATCAGAAATACGTCACCAGCCCAGGAAAACACGAGGGCCGCGATGACATAAACACGCCAACTGGGATATCCCTTCGTGGCCGAAACAAAGTACAGGGCGAGGGTGATCATTAAAAGTGGTTTGGCAACAAGGTAGATAGTTTGCAGGTCAAACAATAGGCCCAGAAATACCGCCGCTGCCGTGATCATATAGAGAATCCGCCAGTCTGGTTTCATGTTTGACAACCCTTCTTTTTTTGCACTTCGGGAAACCCGGGAATAGTGCGGAATTATAGACCCTTTTACTGCATGTCTGTGGCAACAGTCGTAAAATTGCTATGAAATTTTCAGCAGGCTGTAAAGGAGTAGAGTATGCCACGCATTACCGTGATCGGCGCAGGGTTTGGCGCCCTCACGGCTATTCGAAAACTACGTGCTGCAGATCCTGATGTGCAGATTGATGTCGTCGCTCCCAGGCCGGAATTTGTCTATTACCCTGGCACCATCTGGATACCCACGGGCTTACGTAAACCGGAAGATCTCGTAGTACCGTTGGGTAATTTTTTCCGGCGCATGAAGATGTACTTGAGAAAGTACCGTTGAATGACTGCTCGCGATGTCGAAGTTACCAGACCAGTGTTGAACGAAACGTTCCAGTCTATATGCCAATATGAATTGACCGGTACCGGATCAGGTTAAATTTGATAATATGTATGAACTTTAACAGGAGATAGAAAGATGAAATCCAGATTACTAACCGTTGTGGCGGTCTTTTTAATGCTGGCAGGCACATCGGCCTTTGCAGCAGCTACCGTAGAAGAATGTAAAGCGACATTCGATAAATTCAAGGATCTCGGCAACGTTCCGGAGTTGCTGGCCGAAACTTATGGCTATGCCGTGCTGCCAACGATCGGTAAAGGCGGTGTTGGTATTGGTGGTGCCGGCGGTACGGGTTGTGTCTTCGCCCAGGGTGTACATACCGGTAACGTTTCGATGGGGCAGGTTACGATTGGCTTTCAACTGGGTGGACAGGCTTATAGCCAATTGATTTTGTTCAAAAATTCAGATGTATACGATGATTTTACAAACGGTAAGTTTGAATTTGGTGCCGATGCCACGGCGGTCGCATTGACCTATGGTGCACAGGCTGGTGCAACAACCAAGGGTGCTTCAGCCAGCGCTGGCGATACCAAGGGTGCCGGTTCATGGAAACGCGGAATGGCGGTTTACACGATTGCCGGCGGCGGTTTGATGTACGAAGCGTCAATCGGTGGTCAAAAATTCAAATACAAGCCTTTGGAGAAATAATCCCACTGCAAGCTCTTACCAGGGCCGGGCAAACTTATCTTCCATAAGATTGCCTGGCCCTTTGTTTATTCATTGCTCAATTAGTATTGTTCGTTGAATCCTGTTTGTCTTCTAACAGGTGTGGCGCAGGCGTGGCGGTATTTCCTGTCAGAGAGCGCTTATGTTCGGGATTAACTAATAGTGGAGGGGCGCTGCGGGAATGACATTGCTTGTTGTGAGATAGTGCCACCCCAGCTTCAACCGGACGGTAGTCCATCTTTCAGAAACCACATAGCCTCTGCTACCCTGACGAAGCACCAATGAGTTCAAGAAAAGCACTGTCCCTGACAGCTCTGGCCGTATTAGGTGGAAACGAAACAGTATTTCGAGGTCTTCATTCCACCGGCTTACCACGAAGCCTTTTCAACGATCCGCGTTTTTTCTTCGAGTCGATACGCCTTTCTTTCGCAGCACGCCCTGGTTTAGTGGGTATACGCTTCCTGGGTGCGCGTAAGGCACCCTTGATCAGGTCAGCAAGCCTTGCAAGTGCCTCGCTGCGGTTCTTTTCCTGGGTCCTGTGATTCTGCGCCTTGATGATAACTACGCCATCGGCGGTAATGCGCTGGTCATTGGTCTTCAGCAGGCGCTGTTTCACGGCAGCGGGCAGGGAGGAAGTCTTTATGTCGAAACGCAAGTGGATGGCGGAAGATACCTTGTTGACATTCTGGCCACCCGCACCTTGCGCGCGGATGGCGCTGATCTCCATTTCATGATCACCCAGGCTGACCTTGTCGCTGATTTTCAACATACGACATTGTAGGCAGAACGCGAGTGCATTTCAGCCATCGCGGTCTGCACCATGACATCAATCCTTGAGGCGGTTGAGACCCATTACTTTCAACATCAGCTTTTGGAACAGGGGTTCGGTTGAGCCGCGCTTGATATTGAACAGGAAGTACTTTTCAAACGCTATCTTCGACCAGTGAACCCATTTCCCCCGCTTGGCCCAGGTGATATTGCGTGGTGGGATTTGTGGCACGGCAATAAATGCAGCGCCGGTATCACCCATATCCGCCAGGCAAAAGGCATTCCAGGTGGCCACTTTTTCGGGTGTATTACCCTTGATGTCATTGGAGATGTTGTGCGCGGTCGCAGCCACCATGGATTCGATCATATAACCGGTTTTTGGTGTGCCGGTGGCAACCGGTGTGGCTTCGACCGGTGGAATTGCGATGCAGACACCCAGGGAGTAGATGTTGTTCCACCTGGGGTTACGTTGAAACTCATCAACTTTCACAAAGCCCCGCGGGTTAACCAGGTCCTCACCGACATTGTTTACGGCATCTATACCCAGAAATGCCGGCAGCATCATCGAATAATTGAACGGCAGTTCATGCTGGTGGATGACTTCGCCCTTGCTATTGTGCTCATCCACAAACATTTTGCCTTGTTCAATACGGGTAACCTTCGCGTTGGTGATCCAGCTGATATGCCGCTGGCGGAACTCGGATTCCATCAAGCCCTTGGAGTTACCAACACCACCGAGACCCAGGTGGCCAATATAGGGCTCGGATGTGACATAGGTTATGGGAACGCGATCGCGAATTTTCCGCTTACGCAAGTCGGTATCCATGATGGTTGCAAATTCATAAGCCGGGCCAAAACAGGAAGCGCCCTGTACCGCACCAACAACAATCGGACCGGGGTTATGTACAAACTCCTGCCAGGCATCCCAGGCCTTTTCGGCGTGTGCGATGGTGCATACCGATTGCGTGAATCCCTCGGGTCCGAGGCCTTCAATCTCGTGGAATGCAAGTGCAGGGCCAGTGGCGATCACGAGGTAGTCATAGTCGAGCGTGTCGCCATTCTCCATTTGTAACTGCTTGTCATCGGGCCTGATTTCCGTAACGGCGCTGTGAATAAAATTGATACCCTTGCGTTGCAAGGGGTCCTTCAGCGAAAAGCCTGTTTCTTCGCGCTTACGCCAGCCCACGGCGACCCAGGGGTTGGACGGCACGAAACTGAAATCGGCAGTATTCGATATAACGGTCACCTGGTGATCACCCGGAGTATCTTTCTGTAAAATTTCCTGTATTTCGAAAGCAGCGGGCAGTCCGCCGATGTTGGCGCCGACAATTGCGATATGTGCCATAAGAATTCCACTCCTGTTTTGGGCAGAAGAGGGCAGGCGAGGCGAGACCCCTCCCACGGGTGTTTGATATTGGAATATTTATATCACAAGCTTTTAATGACCAATTTGCTCTGGATCAATTAGATCTGGCCAGAAGGCTGACAATGATCGACCCATTTGCCGTCAACAATGTACTTAAAGGCCAGATCAAGGTTGTTCCTCGCTTTTTCACTCATCGCCAGACCAAGACCAAACTCATAAGCCTTTATTGTCAACAGGCAGGCCTGTGGAGCCTCCTCCCGGTTGATTTGTTCATAAACGGACAAGACCGAGGAGGGGCTCATTGCATGTGTGGTGAAACTGTCGTCTCTTTGGGCATGTAGCTGGTGCATTTCAAACGGCTCTGCGCATGATACGCCCGCGTCGATGAACAAAACGCACTTGCGGTCATTAAGGTCGACAGCATGTTCTATCTGCAACTGAAAATCGGTGAGTAAATCCACATCGTCGAGCGCATCAGTTTGCCTCTGATGCTCTTCAAGCATATCGAACATGAGCGGTCCGAGCGCATCGTCACCACGCGAAGGATTGCCATAGGTGAAAATCAGAACGGGAGCCGGCATGCCGTTCATGTCATTGTCTCAGAGCGTCCTGTTGATTTGACCGTTTGCCCTTTTTTCAAGCCGGTCGATCAATTCGCCGCCGTCATCAACGAGGTTCAGCTCCATGGGCATCTTGCCAATCGCATGCGTGGCGCAGGACAGGCAGGGGTCGTAAGCTCTTATGGCAACCTCTACCTGGTTGAGCAGTACCTCGCTCAACCGGCGACCATCGAGGTATTGATTGGCAACCTTGCGAATGGACTCGTTCATCGCCTGGTTGTTGTTGGTGGTCGAAACGATCAGGCTGGCCTTGGTGATAATACCTTCGTCATCAACTTCATAATGGTGGAACAGTGTGCCGCGTGGTGCTTCGATCACACCCGTGCCAAAGCTTTGCAGCTCACCCTTGGTTCGCAGATCTTTACCCACGATATCGTTGTCGCACAACAGTTCAGCGATCGCTTCAGTGCAATGCAGAAGCTCTATCAGACGAGTCCAGTGATAGGCCATGGTAGATTGTATGGGCAGGCCATTTCCGATCGCCATGAATTCTTTACGTTCGGCCTCGGCCAGCGGTGTTGAGATAAAGTCACAGTTGTTGATGCGAGCCAACGGCCCCACACGGTACCAGCCGTCTTCTTCGCCCAGCGAAGTGATAAACGGGAACTTCATATAGCTCCAGTCCTTCACACTTTCGCGTATGTAATCGTTGTAATTCACATAGTCGACGTGATCAAAAATGGTTTCACCCAAATGATTCTTTGCACGTAATCCGCCATGATAAAGCTCGAACCCACCGTCGGCGCGGATCTGGCTGACCATGCTGGTATCGATTGCGGCGAAGCCCATGTTGTAATCGTACTGTTCAAAAAATACTTTCTTGAATAGTTCGAGGGCGCCCTGGGCCCACCCGATCATCTGCACGATATCATCCTGAAGGTAGTGAATTTCATCGAGACTCATGGACTTGTTGACACCACCGGGAATGGCGCCGGTGCCGTGGATGCGTTTACCGGCAGTCAGGCGGATGACCTCCTGCCCGTATTTGCGCAGCAATACGCCCTGTTTGGCGATCTCGGGGCTGTCCTCGATTACACCGACAATATTGCGGTGATGTACATCATCATCAAAACCGAACAACAGGTCAGGCGAGCACAGGTGGAAGAAGTGGAGGGCGTGTGACTGCAGTGTCTGGCCATAATGCATCAGCCGCCGAATTTTCTCTGCTGTCGGCGTGAGTTCACTGGCGCCGACGATCATGTCGGTTGCTTTGGCAGCCGCCAGGTGATGGCTGACGGGGCAAATACCACACAAACGCTGGACCAGTACAGGGGCCTCCCAATAGGGTCTGCCCTGGATGAATTTTTCGAAACCTCGGAACTCCGTTATATGAAGACGCGCCTGCCGGATGTTACGGTTTTTTCCTTGCAGCAGGGTGACTTTGCCGTGTCCTTCAACACGTGTAAGTGGCTCAATGACAATACGCTTCATGTCTTGAGGGTTAGCTGCTGTTTCCAATGCTGATATCATCTCGATTTCTCTTTATCGGTATAGCTGTCGTTCAGTCATAGTGAATTAACGAGTAAGGGAAGTTGACCGCATTACCCGCAATGACCTCTGTGAGGAATAGCCAGATGGTGTCGGCTCCGGGCGGGCAACCTGGCAGGAAGTAATCAACGCGGACCACTTCATGTATGGGGTGCACCTTGTCGAGTAAAAGGGGAAGCTCCACATCGTTGGGAATATGCGGGTTTTCAACTCCTATTCCGTGGATATAAGCCTCTTCGAGGCATTCCTTCAGGTCAAACTGGTTGCGCAAGGTAGGCACGCCGCCGTTCACCGCACAGGCGCCCACAGCCACCAGTACGTCGCAGTTGTTACGAAATTCACGCAAATCCCTGACGTTGTCTGCGTTGGCAACACCGCCTTCGATCAGCCCAATATCACATTTGCCGATGGTCTTGATATCGGTCAGCGGGGTTCGGTCAAATTCTACAAGTTCAACCAGATCCAGGATGCGTTCATCGATATCCAGCAGTGACATATGGCAGCCAAAACAACCGCAGAGTGGGGCAGTCGCGACAATCAGTTTGTCT
>Ga0316198_10002072_pt1 | contig 12037 bp, 9 predicted proteins | sample OudBieAanoxic_MG_FD_204935 | JGI IMG/M metagenome (GOLD analysis project Ga0316198, IMG submission 204935) | Coastal sediment microbial communities from Oude Bieten Haven, Netherlands - site A anoxic | ecosystem: Environmental > Aquatic > Marine > Coastal > Sediment | place: Netherlands... | reverse complement strand
GCCCGGCGGGACCCTCCTTGCTTATGGTAACGTCCTGACGTGCCTAGCGATTGCACGACGCATCCTCCACGATCCAACAGACCAGGTCGCCAAAAGAGCGCCCGGCATATGCGGCCAGCTCAGGCACTAGTGACGTGGACGTCATGCCAGGTTGGGTATTGATCTCAAGACAGATCAGTTCCCCCGTTCCCTCTTGCCGGTCGTCGAACCTGAAGTCGCTACGACTGACCCCACGGCAACCCAGTGCCTTATGAGCCGCTACCGACAGCTTCTGTACCAATTGGTAAACATTTGGTTTAAGTACGGCCGGCAGGACGTGGATTGAGCCTCCTGGAGCGTATTTAGACTCATAGTCATAGAAGGTCAGGCCATCGGCCGGGCGAATCTCAATCACACCGAGTGCTTCCTCGCCCATAACCGCACAAGTGAGCTCACGGCCGTGGATATACCGCTCTACCATGAGTTCCTCGCCAAGAGCCCAATCGGCCGCATTAAGCTCCTGGGGTGGATGGGCCTGATCCTCACGGATGATGTAGACGCCCACGGACGAGCCCTCCGCCGGCGGCTTGATCACATAGGGCGGGTCGATGGGGTGGCTGAGAGCGGCTTCAGCGCGGCTCACGACCCGGCTTTCGGCGACGGGGACCCCCGCTTCGCGCAGCACGGCTTTGGCGCGTTCCTTGTGCATGGCCAGCGCCGAGGCCAGAACGCCCGAATGAGTGTAGGGCAAGCCCATGGTCTCCAGCACGCCCTGGATGCAGCCATCCTCGCCGAAACGGCCATGGAGGGCATTGAAGCAGACATCCGGGTTAATCGCGGCCAAACGCTGGGCCACATCCTGGCCTACATCGACTTTGGTGACCTGGTATCCTACTTCCTCAAGGGCCTCGGCACAGGCGGCTCCGGACCGGAGCGAAATCTCGCGCTCGTTAGACAGGCCTCCCATCAGAACGGCGACGTGCTTTTGTTTTTGCCTCATGGAACGGCCCCTGTCGGTTGGACTGACTCGCGAAGCGGCGCCCAGCGTTGCTCAAGACGCAAGACACCGTGAATCGGTTAACGCTGCATTAACCGTATTCGGGCCGATTGGCACGCCGATGGTCCGGAAAATTAGGCTGCGGGACGCGGGCCGGCTGAGAGCGTCGCCTAGGCGGGCTTACCGAGGCGCTTTATTTCCCATTCGAGCTCGACGCCGCTCGTTTTCTTGACCCGCTCCCTCACGGTCTCGCCGAGCGTTTCGAGATCGGCGGCCGACGCTTCGCCCTCGTTAATGAGAAAATTGCAGTGCAGCTCCGAGACCTTGGCATCGCCTACGGCAAGCCCACGGCAGCCGGCCGCGTCGATGAGTTGCCAGGACTTGTTCCCGTCCGGGTTCTTGAAGGTCGAACCGCCGGTGCGGCTCTTGATGGGCTGCGCCTCTTCGCGATAGGCGGCGATCTCGTCCATCTCGGTGTTGATCTCGGCAGGGTCTCCCGACCGCCCCTGGAACAGGGCCTGGGTGAAGATATAATCCTCCGGCGCGCCGCAATGCCGGTACGTATAGTGCATGTCGTCGACGGACAGAACATGGAGATTGCCCTCGCGGTCGACGGCCCGTGCCTCCACGAGAACATCGCAGGTCTCGGTCCCATGCGCGCCGCCATTCATCCGCAAAGCGCCGCCAATACCGCCGGGAATGCCCCGATAGAAGGCCAGTCCCGCAATGCCGGCATCTGCTGCGGCCCGCGCCACATTCACATCGGGCACCGCGGTGCCGACGCGTAAGCGGCTGCCGTCTTCGACTGCGATCTGGTTGAAGCCGCGACCAAGCCGGATCACCACGCCATCGATACCACCGTCGCGGACGAGTAGGTTCGAGCCGAGCCCGATCGTCGTCACGGGCATATCGGCCGGCACGGCTTGCATGAAATAGACAAGGTCCGCCTCGTCGGCTGGTGAGTACAGGACTTCGGCCGGGCCACCGACGCGGAACCAGGTGAAGTCCTTGAGGACCGATTCGGCCCCCAGCCGTCCACGCAAGTCCGGCAGCGCCACCTTGAGCGTTTCGAAGAGGTCGGTTCCGCTCACGAGGCGCCTCCTTCGCTTGCGAGCTTGGCAGGCAGCGCGTTGATCCAATCGGTGATCGTACCGGCCCCTAGCCCAACGACGAGGTCGCCCTCCGTCACGACCGACGCAACCTTATCCGCAAGGGACTCCGCGTCATCAACCAACAGCACGTGCGGGTGGCCGTGGCGCCGCAAGCCGGCGGCGAGTTCGTCCCGGTCGATCCCAGGGATCGGCGCCTCGCCGGCCGAATAGACCGGCGTGAGGATCACCACATCGGCGTCGTCGAAACAGGCCGAAAAATCGTTGAACAGGGCTTGCAGCCTTGTGTAGCGATGGGGCTGCATCACCGCGACGATGCGCCCCTTACCGGCGGCATTCGCGCCACGCAACACCGCGGCGATCTCCACGGGATGGTGGGCATAGTCGTCATAGATGGCGACGCCCTGCCATTCGCCGACTCGAGTGAAACGCCGCTTCACGCCCGAGAAGTTCGCCAGCACCGTCCGGATCAAGTCGTCGCTGACACCGGCTTCCGTCGCCACCGCCAGTGCGGCAATCGCGTTGAGTGCGTTGTAGTGGCCCAGAGCCGGCAGCCTCAGGTCATTAATTTCGCGGGCGCCACCCGCAACGCCCGAGCCCAGACGGACGTCGAACGTCATGGTGGCGTGGTCGGGACGCACATTGAACAGCCGAACGTCGGCCGAGCGCGAGACGCCATAGGTCAAAGTACGCCGCCCGTTTTCCGCGCCGCCAAGAGCCGCCATAAGACCGCGAACGACGGAGTGGTCGATACAGGCGACGACGACCCCATAAAATGGGATCGCCTCAATGAACTGCTCGAAGGCCTGATAGAGCACGTCTTCGGACTCCCAGAAGTCCATATGCTCGGGGTCGAGATTGGTGATGACGCCGATCTGGGTCGGCAGTTTGAGGAAGGTGCCGTCGGACTCGTCCGCCTCGACGACCATCCATTCACCCTGACCGATCCGCGCATTGGTGCCCCACGCATTGATGATGCCGCCCGTGATCACTGTCGGATCGAGACCGCCGCCGTAAAGCAGGTCGGCCACGAGCGACGTGGTCGTGGTCTTGCCATGGGTGCCGGTGACGGAGACGGTCGTGCAGGGGCGCATGAGTTCGGCCAGCATCTCGGCGCGCCGGATAATGGGAATGCCGCGCTCCTGGGCCACCTCGTATTCGGGGTTGCCTGCCTTCACCGCACTCGAGATTACTAGATAGCACGCCCCGTCAACGTTCCGGGGGTCGTGACCGATTATGCAATCGATGTCGTGATCGCGCAGCCGCTTGAGGTTGGGCCCTTCCTTCAGGTCGCTGCCTTGGACGCGGTAGCCGCGCGTGTGCATCACTTCGGCGATGGCACTCATGCCGATGCCGCCAATGCCCACGATGTGAAAAAGGCCCGTTGTCTCAGGCGGTGGCAAATGCATGATTGTCGCCTACTTTTGGTCCGGGCCGGCTAGGTCCGCGACGAGGTCAGCGAGCCTGTTCACAGCATAGACATTGCCCATGGCCCTGGAGTTGTCCGCCGCCTTGGCCAGGACGTCCGGGTTGCTGAGCAACTGGTCCAGCCGCACGGCCAAAGACTCGGGCGTGATACCGGACTGGTGCAGGCACCAGCCGCCACCGTTGTCTTCAAGGCGGCGCGCGTTTTCGAGCTGATCGTTGTCGATGGCGTGCGGCAAGGGCACAAGAATGGCCGGCCGGCCGATCGCCGTCACCTCAGCCACGGTCGAGGCCCCTGCTCTGGAAATCACCAGGTGAGACCCTGCGATCCGCTCGGGCAGATCCTGGAAGAAAGGCGCCACATGTGCCGTGACTTCGGCCTCCCGAAAGGCGTCACGGACTTCGGCAACATCCTCGGGGCGTGCCTGCTGCACGACCGTCAGCCGCCACCGTAAGGGCGATGGCAGTTGCGCCAGGGCCTGCGGTATCATCTCGGAGAAGAAGCGCGCGCCCTGGCTACCGCCGAAAACGAGCAGCAAGAGCCGGCCGGCGGACTCGGGCGCGGCATAGGCTTGATCGCGGCAAGACACGACCGCATCGCGCACTGGATTGCCCGTCACCACCGCGCGCTTTTCGGCACTGCTCCGCAGATGTTTCGTCGTGTCGAACGACAAGGCAATCGCGTCCGCGAAGCGGGACAGCAGGCGATTGGCTCGCCCCATCACCGCATTCTGCTCGTGCAGCACCGTGGGAATCGCCAGCGACCGCGCGGCCAGCAGGGGCGGCAGCGTGGGATAGCCGCCAAAGCCCACGACCACGTGCGGCTGCACCATCTCGAGCAGGCGCCGGGCGCGGAAATAGCCCTTGCCCAACGTCGAGAGCGTTTTCATCACCGCGCCGGGCGACCGCCCTGAGAATGTCGCCGAGGGCACCCGGTATACGGCGCGCGCCGGGAAGTCAGTGCCGTATTGCTCGGCTCGTTCATCGGTCGCCAGCTCCACCACAAACCCGCGGCGGGTCAGTTCCTGCGCCAAGGCCGTAGCCGGGAATAGATGTCCGCCCGTGCCACCGGCGGCGAGTAGAATGGTCTGGTTCAAGCGGTCTGCCCCCTTGCCTCCGCATGATCGCCATCATGCTCGGCGTCTGCCCGATGTTTCAGTCGTCCCGCCATTGGTCTCCTGCGGGTCAGCCCCAGCGTAAACCCCATGGTGAGCGCCATGGCAAGCATGGATGAGCCACCATAGGAAATGAAGGGCAAGGTCATGCCCTTAGCCGGTAGCAGACCAACGTTCACGGCCATGTTGATCAGGGTCTGCAAGCCGAACAGCATCACCAGGCCCGCGACCGCATGCCGGATAAACCCGTCGGGCTCCTGGGAGGCCTTCGACAGCCCGCGCAGCACCACGAAGGCAAACAGGGTGAGCAAAATCAGGCAGGCGATCAAGCCGTACTCTTCGGCAGCTACGGCAAAGATGAAGTCGGTGTGGGAGTCGGGCAGCACGTCCTTCACCGTCCCCTCGCCGGGGCCGCGCCCGAACCAGCCCCCGCGCAGGAACGATTCCAGCGAGCGGTCCGACTGATAAGTGTCGCCCGAGGCCGGATCCAGAAACCGGTCTATGCGCGAGGCGACATGGGGCAGCACTACATAGGCGGAGATCAGTCCCACGACGCCAAACCCAACCAGCACCAAGATCCACACCATGTTGATGCCGGCCATGAAGAACAGCGCGCCCCAGACGACGCTCACGAGGAGGGTTTGGCCAAAGTCAGGCTGAAGGATGAGGAGCAGCGCGAACACCGCGTAGAGGAGCATAGCGAGTTCAAGCCCCGGAACGTCTTTGCGCTTCTGGCTTTCGTTGAAGAGCCAGGCGGTCAGTACGACGAAGGCCGGCTTCACGAATTCGGACGGCTGAAGCGAGAACTGACCGAGCGGCAGCCAGCGCTTGGCGCCTTTCACCTCGGGGCCGATGAACAAGATCCCGAGCATCAAGACGATGCCGACGATGAAAATGATGAGGCTCGCGCGCCGGATCTGCTTCGGCGTGAGCGTGGAGACCGCGAACATGATGGCAAAGGCAGGCAGGAGGAGCCCAATATGCCGCCGCACGAAGTGGAATTGCTCCAGACCTAGCTTCTCGGCAATCGGTGGGCTGGCGGCGAGCGACAACACGACGCCGGCGCCCATTAGCAGCATCAGGGCGGCAAGCATCAGCCGGTCGACGGTGAACCACCAATCGGAAAGGACGCTTTTGTCGGCGCGCGTAATTCTCATAACACGCTACCCTACCCCGTAAGGCTTGTGACACCGTTACGCTCCATCACGAGTTCCCGGAACGCATCGCCCCGCTCGGCGAAATTGGCATATTGGTCGAATGAGGCACAGGCTGGCGACAATAGCACAACCGGTTCGTGCGCATTAGAGAGGCTTGCATCCTCGGCCGCCTGTTCAACAGCACGCTCCAGCGTACCGCAGGCGATATGCGGAAGGGCGTCCCCGAGCTGCCCCGCGAAGGCCTCGGCCGCCTCGCCTATGAGATAGGCGCGGGCGACCCGCGGATAAAACGGCTCAAGCCCCTGAAGGCCGCCATCCTTTGCCACGCCGCCGACAATCCAATAAATGCTGTCGAAGCTGCCAAGAGCCTTGCCGGCGGCATCGGCATTGGTCGCCTTGGAGTCGTTCACGAACAGAACGGTCCCGGCCCGCGCCACCTGTTCCATACGATGTGCGAGACCGCCGAAGCTCTTCAGACCTTCTTGGAGAGCGGGCGGCTCGATGCCTTGAGCCCTCGCGAGCGCGTAAGCCGTCGCGGCATTTTGCCAGTTGTGCGCACCACGGAGCGATCCAAGGCCCGAGAGGTCCGCGCGCGCCACCTCGTTGCCGCCCACCATCTCCATGAGGGTCGCATCAGCGGCCCAAACGCCGTTTTGGACCGCGCGGTCTATGGCGATGCGCTTTACGGCATAAGGTCCTTCGAGCGTCTCGGCGATGGCCTGGCACGGCGCATCGTCAATGCCGATCACCGCGGTGGCGTGCGCCTCAAGCTGGGCGAAGATACGGGCCTTCACACTTGCATAGCCCGCCAACGACCCGTGGCGGTCGAGGTGGTCGGGGGTGATGTTCAGAAGGGCCGCCGCATCGGGCCTCAGCGATGGCGTCAGATCGATCTGATAGGATGACAGTTCCAGCACGTAAGTCATCTCGGGCGCGAGGCGCGCCAGGTCGAGGACGGCCTTGCCGATATTGCCGCCAAGCGCGGCAACCCGGCCTGCGGACTCCAACAGATGCGCCGTCAGCGCCGTCGTGGTCGACTTGCCGTTGGTGCCAGTGATGGCGATCACCTTGCAGTCGATACCGGATGCGGCCCGGGCCCGGAAGAACAGCTCCACATCGCCGATGACTTCGATCCCAGCGGCGCGCGCCTTCTTGACGCTCCAATGGGGCTCGGGATGAGTGAGCGGGATACCGGGCGCAAGGACGAGCGCGGCAAACGCCCCGAAGTCCGCTTGCCTCAGATCCTCGACCGGGAACCCGGCTTCGGCGGCTTGGGCGCGGCCCGGTTCATTGTCGTCCCACATGACGATGTCGGCACCGCCCTCCTGCAGGGACCGCGCGGTCGCGAGGCCACTGAGACCTGCGCCGACAATCGCCAGTTTTCGTCCAGCGAAGATCGTGACGGGAATCATGATGGGTGAAGCTTAGCGCAGTTTCAGCGTGGCTAGACCGGCGAGCGCGAGCACCACGGCGATGATCCAAAACCGGATCACGACGGTCGATTCCGGCCAGCCCTTCTGTTCGAAGTGGTGGTGCAGCGGCGCCATGCGGAACACCCGCTTCCCAAAAAGCTTAAAGGACGTCACCTGAACAATCACAGAAGCAGCTTCGAGGACAAAGAGACCCCCGACGATCGCCAAGACCAGTTCGTGCTTGGTCGCCACGGCAATGGTGCCGAGCGCGCCGCCAAGAGCCAGCGATCCCGTATCGCCCATGAAGATCAGCGCGGGTGGCGCATTGAACCAAAGGAAGCCGAGGCCTGCACCCACAAGCGCACCGCAGATAATAGCGAGTTCGCCGGTTCCCGCTACGAAATGGATTTGCAGATAGTCAGCGAAGAGCGAATTGCCGACCACATAGGCGATGAAGCCAAAGGTCGCCGCGGCAATCATGACCGGCACGATCGCAAGGCCGTCAAGACCGTCGGTGAGGTTCACCGCATTGCCGGCGCCGACGATGATGAAGGAGCCGAAGATGATGAACAACCACATGCCGAGCGGGATCGCCAAATCCTTGAAGAAGGGGATGCTCAGCGAGGTCGATAGTGGCGGCTCTCCGAGGGAAGCGATCACGTAGGTAGCAATGATCGCCGCGCCAGCTTCGATGACGATCTTGATGCGTCCTGCGAATCCCAGGACGGATTGCTTAGTGACCTTGAGATAGTCGTCGTAGAAGCCGACCGCGCCATAGACCAGCGTCAGAAACAGCACGACCCAGACATAAGGATTAGACAGGTTACCCCAGAGCAGAATCGAGACGACGAGACCCGAGAGAATCATCAGACCGCCCATCGTCGGCGTGCCCTGCTTCTGAATGATATGGGTCATCGGGCCTTCGGTGCGGATCGGCTGGCCCTTGCCCTGCCGGACACGCAAGGAGCGGATCACGCGCGGCCCGAAGAAGAATACGAAGAACAAGGCTGTGACGATGGCGCCGCCCGTCCGAATCGTGATGTAGCGGAAGAGATTGAGAATGGCGATGTCGGGCGCAAGCTCCGCCAACCAATAAAACATCGCTTTTCTCCCCCCCTTAAATGCGGCCCGTCGGGCCCGTACCGGCCCACTGGACCGAAATTAGCAGTCTTCGAACCGGCGCTTCAGCGCGGCGACAAGCGGCTCCATCCGGCTCCCTAGCGAGCCCTTCACGACGACGATGTCGCCGGGCCGGACCTCTGACAGGAGATCCGGCGCGAGGCCCTCCGACGTCTCGGCGTAAGAGCCACGGCGTGCTTGCGGCAACGCCTCGAACAAAGAAGCCATGCATTCACCGCATGCAAAGACAACATCTATACCCGCCGCGTCAACGGCTTCCGCCAGTTCTCGGTGAAGTCGCGGCCCCTCTTCCCCGAGTTCGAGCATATCGCCGAGCACGGCCACCCGCCGCCTGTATTCGCCACGGGGCGTGAGGCCCAACGTCGCCAGCGCCGCGCGCATGGACGCCGGATTGGCATTATAGGACTCATCAACAATACAAACGGGCTGCTGTTCCGTCACGATAATAGATCGTTCGCCACGACCCGCGGTCGCCTGGACTGCGCCCAGGGCCTTGGCGGCCGCCCTGAGGTCCGCACCGGCCAGCTTCACGGCGGCAAGAACCGCAAGCGTATTCTGCACCACGTGGCGTCCCGGCGCACCGGTACGATAGGTGAGCGTTTCGCCCAAGACATCCGCCGTGACGGTCGAGTCGTCAGGGGTGAGATCGCAGTTGAGGAGCCGGACCTTTGAACGCTCGTCCTCACCGAAAGAGACAATCTCGGCGCCTTCACCGCGGGCGGCTGCGGCCAACCGTTCGAAATGGGGATTGTCCCGATTGAGAACCACAGCCCCGCCCGGCTCCAGCCCCTCGAATATCTCGGCCTTGGCGTCGGCGATCTCCTCCACCGAGGCGAAAAAGCCGAGATGGACCGGCGCCACAGTCGTTACGATTGCGATCTGGGGCCGCACCAGCCGGCTGAGCGCGGCGATCTCGCCGGCGTGGTTCATGCCCAATTCGAACACGCCATAATCAATGTCACGCGGCATATTGGCTAGGGTGAGCGGCACGCCCCAATGGTTGTTGAAGGACTTGGCTGAGGCATGGACAGTGCCGCTGGGCTCAAGCGCAGCACGCAAGGCTTCCTTCGTGCCCGTCTTCCCGGCGCTTCCGGTCACCCCGATCACAACGGCATGCTCGGTCCGGTCGCGGCCCTCGCGGCCGAGATCGTTGAGCGCATCGAACGTGTCCCGCACCCGGACCAGTCGTGTTTCGTCGAGATCGCCCGGCGCCTCACGAGCCTCACTCGCCTCGAGATGGCTTTCGTCCGGAAATGTTTCCTCGACGATGGCGCAGCCGGCGCCTGCATCCAGCGCTTTAGGGACGAAATCGTGACCGTCGCGGTTCGGGCCTCGGATCGCGATAAAGCCTATGCCGGGCTCGAGCGCGCGGCTGTCGATCGAAAAGCCGGAGATTGGCGCGGCGGGTTCGCCCTCGCAGCGTCCGCCCGTGGCGCTTATGACCTCGCCCAAAGTCCAAACAGGATCAGCCAAGTTGCACCCCATTGGTCAGCGCGGCGCCCACCGCGTCGTGATCGGAAAACGGAATGACCCGCGTGCCGATGGCCTGGCCTGTCTCATGGCCTTTACCGGCCACAAGCAGCACGTCGCCCACGCGCAAATTGCGGATCGCCTCCGAGATTGCCATGCCGCGATCGCCGATCTCCCTGCCACCGGGCACGGCCGCTAAAATCTCGTCGCGAATCGCAGCGGGATCTTCGCCGCGCGGATTGTCGTCGGTGACGATCACGACATCGGACTTGCCCGCCGCGGCCGCGCCCATCAGAGGCCGCTTGCCGCGATCACGATCCCCACCGCAGCCGAACACCACGAACAATCGCTTCGCCACATAGGGGCGCAAGGAGTCGAGGGCTTTGGCGAGTGCATCGGGCGTGTGCGCGTAGTCGATAAAGATGGGTGCGCCGTACTGCGACGTGCCGGCGAGGTCCAGGCGTCCCGTCACGCCCTGCAGATGCGCGAGCTGCGGCAGAACCTCGTCCGCGCTTGCGCCCGTCGCCATCGCAAGACCGGCCGCCACGAGTGCGTTGCTTGCCTGAAACTCTCCGACCAGCGGCAGAAGCACCGTATGGGTCCTTCCCCCATGTTCGATCTTGAGCCTTTGCGCGAACCGTTCGATCTCCGCAGAGACCAGGCGCAACGTCTCGCCCGCCCGTCCGACAGTGAGGACGTTCAGGCCACGAGCCTTGGCGGCATCGGCGACGCGCTGGCTCTCCGCACTGTCCATATCGATCACAGCCACCGCTCCGGGCGGCAAGAGTTCGGTAAACAGGCGTAGCTTCTGAGCAAAATAATCCTCAAAGCTCGAGTGATAGTCCAAATGGTCCCGCGAGATATTGGTGAACGCCCCGGCCTTCAGCGTGACGCCATCGAGGCGCCGCTGCTGCAATCCGTGACTGGAGGCTTCGAGCGCAAGATGCGTCACGGGCTCGGCGCTGAGTCCGGCTAGAAGACCGTGCAGTTCGACCGGATCAGGGGTCGTATGCTGAAGCATTTTGATGCCGCCCGGCGAGGTAACGCCGACCGTCCCAAGGCTCGCGGCCGATAAACCCGCATCGCTCCATAGTTGCCGCGTGAAGGCGGCGACGGAAGTCTTGCCGTTGGTGCCCGTAATCGCCACGGCCGTCTCGGGCTGCGCCCCAAAAAACCGGGCGGCGATTAGCGCGAGCGCTCTACGGGGGTCCGGGTCGGCGATGACGGGCACGCCAAAATCGAAGTCGTCCGCGGCGAGAACCGCGACTGCCCCGCGGGCCACGGCATCGGCGGCAAATCGGGCGCCATCCGTATTGACGCCGGACAGCGCCGCAAAGAGATAGCCCGGTTTCACCTGCCGGCTGTCGGCGGTGATCCCTGCAATCGGGAGCGCCGCAACCGCCGCGCTCAGCTTCGCCTCCGGGCTTATCAACTCACCGAGTGTCATGTCCGACTGCCCGTAACCGACTATTATAAATTGAGAATATCAGAGCCGCGACGAACGGTATTACGCCCCGACCGTCTTCTAATAGGTGGCCGATCTCTTGGCGTCAAACCGCGATGCGGTCTCGCCGAGCTTGGGCGTAACCCCAAGGATCGGGGCGATCCGCGCCACAACCTTGCCCACCGTCGGAGCCGCGTTCACGCCCGCGGTGGAATTGTAGTTCGTGGCTTCGACCCGCTGCGGTTCGTCCAGCGTGACGAGAACCACGTATTGCGGGTCGTCGGTCGGGAAAACGGACAGGAAACTGTTCAGGAGCGAGTGCCGCGCATAGCGCCCGTTGACCACCTTCTCCGCCGTCCCCGTTTTGCCGCCAACGCGATAGCCCTCGGCATTGGCCCGCTTGCCGGACCCGCGCAGCACGTTCTCCCGCATCAGCTTGACGACTGCAGAGCTGGTCCCGGGCTTCAGGACGCGCGTGGAGACGGCCAAGGCCTCCTCGCGCGTGCGGGGCAGGAAGGTTGGCGGTACGGCAAGCCCCCCGTTTACGAGCGGTACTGTCGCCGTCGCCAACTGCAGCGGCGTCACCGACAGCCCGTGCCCGAAGGCAATCGTCATCGTGTTCAGCTTCTTCCAGCGCTTGGGAATAATCGGCGCCGCGCTCGGACCGAGCTCGGTGACGACGGGGTCTAGAAGACCGAGTTTCTTGAGGAAGGCGCGATGGGCTGGAACGCCCATATCCATCGCCATTTTCGCCGATGCGATATTCGAGGAGTAGATGAACGCCTCTTC
>Ga0316198_10002070_pt1 | contig 12040 bp, 14 predicted proteins | sample OudBieAanoxic_MG_FD_204935 | JGI IMG/M metagenome (GOLD analysis project Ga0316198, IMG submission 204935) | Coastal sediment microbial communities from Oude Bieten Haven, Netherlands - site A anoxic | ecosystem: Environmental > Aquatic > Marine > Coastal > Sediment | place: Netherlands... | reverse complement strand
TAAACGGTGCCCATTATGGGCGCCTGGCCAGATTCTGGTACCTCTTGATAGCGGACACTATTCTTGGTCTCTTTTTCATACTCAAATTTAACGGTTTTCTTAGTCACTGCTTTCTCTCACTGTTGACGCATACTTATCTGAAGATTTTGATAAACTATCATGCCAACAACTCAAATGCAGCCATCATGTCCAAACTCAAACCTGACGTTAACATTACCCATAGCGGGATTTTCACTAAGTGGAATGAGCAAAGTGACAAATTGCCAAATACCAATTGCACTAAGTATCTGACCATTCAGCGGGAGCTCAAAGCCCTGTAGACAAGGCGGGGGATTGAAGCTAATAGTTATTCTATATCTAAATCCCCCAACGCAGTATAAATGGCTTTGAGACCCGCACGAAGTGAGCACCTCAGGATTTCCACTTCTGCTTTGCATTGCCTAAAAAGGGGGAAACCATTTCTTCGACAATGCGCCTTGAATTGAAAACCCTGAGGGGCTCTGAATTGATTACATACTTAATGCAATCGGTATTACCAAGGCCACTGTTCACGTCCCCGCCGAGATAGACATTGAGTTTGGTTTCATCGCGCAGATCAAGAAAGCCAAAAGTCAGAAACTCAGATATTACATCTACCATCCAGATATTCCCGATGAAAATGGCAAGATCCGGCCACCATTCGATGGTGAGGTTTATGTCAAAGAGAATGACTGGAAGTTCTATCTGGGCGATACCATCTGGGCACCACTGCACAACAAGGTAGGTAAGTGGCGTATGACGTTAGAACTCAAAGGGAAAGTCATTGCCGAGAAGACCTTCAAGGTACATCTGAATAATGAGCTTCCTCAGCAAGCAAGTAAGAGTATTCAAATGGATGATGACGCAGAGAAGATTGCATCATTCTGGAAAAGAAGAGGCTGTTAGCCACTCTTAGAATCGGGCTCGATAAATGGCAGAGGGATAATATCCTTGCTCTTACCTTTTAACAGCAAGAGGTAGCCCTAAATATTCATGCCACAAACCAATTATTTAGACCTAACAATTTAGCTCAATCTAGGGTCAACCAAATAGCAATAAGCGGAGTGATTAACACACTAAGGAGTGGTTCTGAGTCAACAGAAACCTTTTCTACAGTTAATTCAAAGTGGAATTTACTAAAGATTTAATGGCATCTACTAACCATGGTAGATTTGGCTTTTGATTATTTCTATTATAAACGAGGTACAGTGTTGGAATGCTTAAGTTAGTATAAAAATGCTCTACCTCTACTTTCGATAGTCTGCAAGCATGAAAATCTGGCATACTATTAATTACATTATAAATAGAACTAAATGGCAGTAGTGTTACGGCATTTCTTTCACGTAAGCAATCAAATAAGCTATATGCCCCACACACTTCAACCTCTACATCCAGCTGCATAGCATTTTGTGTACAGTATTCCTGAAATCGGCTCCGACTCTGGACTATAGAGCCAATATTACAATCAACGTATGGATAGTTTGCAATTGAATTAAGATTGATATTTTGCTTTAACAATGGATGATTATGGTCACAAATCAAGTATAGAGAGTCAAGTTTAGCAAGTGGTATCGATATCAAATTTTTATCAAAAGAACCAACCACATCATCACTACTGCATATCCCAAAATCTGTTTTTCCGGATATCACGTCATCTATAGAAGAGCGTCCCCATTGAGAAATATTGAAGCTTATATTTTCCTTTTCACTATGAATCATAGACAAGAGCAACTTTGGAAAGGGAAATGAGATAATGTCAGGAGCGGAAATTTCAAAATGATAAAGATCATCATTTGTTACTCCGCAGTTAATTTTTTGCAGTTCTGAGCAGCATACTAAAATCTGCTTTGCTAGCGGGTAAACCTTGTCAGCAAATTCATTGGGGATTAACCCGTGCTTTTTCCTAATAAAAAGTTCATTACCTAACACCTCTCGAGTATGTTTAAGGCATCTACTAACCTTAGGTGCCGAAACATTCAACTTAACAGAAACCTTTGTAACAGACTTCTTTTCATAAAGATTTACAAGAATATTTATACTTAACAAATCCAGGTTACTAAAGGAAATACTATTCATAAGGTGCCCAGCAATAAAAAATAACAATTCAATATTACATCTATTTAAAATTACTTTCTTGAAAAATATAACAAAACAACGATCTCATCACATCACTAAGATTCTCGCAATATGCATGTCATTTATTTACATATAGCATTAACCTGTTATCAACCCTACTTTAAAAATATAACTAATACTGCTAAAACATGTAGATAGAGATCGAGCCGCAATATATTGGAATCGATTCCTATCGTACAACTTAATGTAACATTAAGCATTTACACTCCTCAATTAACAGTAATTCAATATTTACATTAAGTATTTGCAGGCCGTGCATTTATAAAATACGTATTTTACAAATATGTCAGGCATTACAGATAACAATCTCCACTCTTCTTCAAAATGGCAACATTGATCTAAATCAATGTGAACAATTGAAACGAAGTGAATAATCCACTCGCTAAGCAAGCAACCACACTTTAATTTGGAGGTTTACATTATGAACGCAACAGTAATATTTAACTATGCTTTCATGTACTTTGTACTATTTCTAGTTGTCCCATCTGTCATCATTGTATTTGCAATGACATGTATTAAATTTTTTAAGTCTGAAAAAATACAAACTGAAGGAGTAATCATTGAATTAACTCCAGAGAAAACAAAAGCAAAATTTTCAGGGCTTACAGCAAGGCTAAATGAAATAGCAAGAGGTAAGTACAATGTGTTATACGGAGCATCTTTGGGTAGCATTCTCGATGTAAAAAGTGACCACAATCATCATACATATGAAAACATTAAAAGTTGTCAGTTGGATTATGTAATACTAGACGAACAATCATCAGTAAAGTTGGTAATTATAGATCCTGAACATAACACACCTGAAAATAGTAACTTTATAGATTCATCTCTAGCTAAAGTTGGTGTAAATGTTATCCACATATCGGATAACATGCAATGTGACGACTTATTAGTAAGAGAGTTGTTGGTTGCCTGATATTAAACAGTACTAAATACCATTAATTTAGTACTGTTATTTAGTGTTTTTAAATAGCCAACTCATGCAATGAGATCTTATTATGTCTAGTTTTAAAAAAGTTTTCACCCTCTCTATACTGACTTTGACTACATTTATTTCAACACCACTTTCTATTTCTTATGCAAACACGCTTGAGTTAACAATCAACACCAACAAGCAATGTATAATGTGTCATAAAAAAAATGGAAAAATGTTCGGAATTCATTCTAACAACTCATTAGAGTTACGTTGCCAAAATTGCCACAGAGAAAAAGAAGGTCACCCAAGGAAAAAATCAAGCCTAATAAAATTTAGTGACCATTCACTCAACACAGCTGAAGAGCAAACCGCAGTTTGCACTACATGCCATAACTCCGATGATTTAACCGAAGTAGATTGGACTCATGCAGTTCACTCAAACAAAGTTAATTGTGCTAAGTGCCATCAATTACATACTGAGACAGATCCAGTTATTGCAATTTCAACAGGTGAGCGCCGTCAGCTATGCGTTAACTGCCATGAAAGCCGATAACCAGGGGGATATATGGAAAATAAAAGAAGACTCTTTTTAAAATGTGCTTGTGCTACAGCGGTCGGAGCGGTTGGATCAACAAAGCTTATAGCAGCCCAATCAGGTACTAAAACCGATGATACCGAAGTCGAGGTCAATTACGCACTCATTCATGATGAAACTAAGTGCATTGGTTGCGAAGTGTGTGTTGATGCCTGTCGTGAAACGAACAATGTACCCGAAGGTGTAAGCAGATTAGAGATTGTTAAAACTGGCCCATTTGGTGAGTATCCTAACCAGTACTTTAGCTTCTCTCGCAAATCATGTCAGCAATGTGATGAAACTCCCTGTGTCAATGTCTGCCCAACAGGGGCTGCGTACAAGGATCCTAAAACAGGTATTGTTTCAGTAGACAGCTGGAAATGTGTTGGGTGTATGTACTGCATTGCCGCATGTCCATATCAAATCCGCTTTATCAATCCGGTTACCAAAGCCGCTGATAAATGTGATTTCTGTAAAGAAACTCGTCTTAAAGAAAGAAAGTCACCTGCTTGTGTCGATGCTTGCCCAACAAAAGCGCTTGTCTTTGGCAACCTAAAAGATCCTGATTCTGAAATCGTTAAGGTTCTAAAAACGACACCAAATTATCGAAGCAAAACAGATCTGGGAACTCGTCCAAAACTATTCCGTATTGCAGCAAAAAATGGGGAGATAAAGCTATGAATCCATTTCACTTTGATAGCCTTGTTTGGCATTGGCCTATCGCAATCTACCTTTTTTTAGCAGGTATATCGGCCGGAGCTATTTGTTTCGCCGTATTACTAAAGCACTTTAAATTAGGTAAGAATGCTTACAAATCAAGTTTTGTTCAAGCAGCTTGCCTACTTGCACCACTAGCCGTATTTGCAGGTCTTGGAATACTCGTTCTCGATTTAACTAAGCCATTCGATTTCTGGAAAATCTTAGTATTTTACAATCCAACTTCAATTATGTCTGTTGGAGTTGCGGTACTAATGATTTACCAGGTAGCCTTATTTTCATGGTTAGCTTGCTTATTTAAAGAGCCTATCTCCAATTGGTGTGATCATCGCTGGCCATTGATTGATCGGATATTCAATTTATTAGATAAGCATGAGCCTACCATCACAGGGTCGCTAGTGATGCTAGCTTTGTCTTTAGGTGCTTATACTGGCTTTTTACTTTCTGCATTGACCACTTTTCCTATGCTCAACAATCCTGTACTACCTATGTTATTTCTTGTTTCTGGTATTTCTTCAGGGGCCGCGGGAACCTTGTTAGGTGGATTACTCCTCAAGGGAAATCCTGATAGTAAAGAAGTTCATTTTATTCATCATATTGAAATACCGATCATTTTATTTGAACTGGTTCTGCTTTTCACCTTCTTCATTGGGTTGATTATATCTGGCGGACAGAGCCAAGTTGCGGCATTTACGGCGCTCGGGGAAGGTTTCTGGGGATGGATATTCTGGGCTGGGATCATTGTAATAGGCTTAACACTACCGCTCGCCTTCAATTTATTTATGACAGCCTCCTCTAAACGAAAACTATCATATGTTGCTATTACAGCTAGTTGCAGCTTACTGGGCGTTTTACTGCTTCGTAACTTCATTCTTTACACTGGTCAAATGACTGTCGCATAAACCAATATCAGGAGTTTATTACATGCTTAGAATTTTAGGATTAACATTTCTATTGTTATCAGGTTACGTACTTGCAGAACCAATAGCAGAAACCCATGCAGAAATGAGTGGTTGCGAATCTTGTCATATTAACGGTGAACCATCTTCTGACATGATTCATGAAAATAGTTCATGTGTTGAGTGTCATGGCCCTTTGAGTGAGTTTGCTGACGAAACGCATCAAAGGCACCATGATGTTTTAGAATGCAGTAACTGCCATCTTGCTCACGATGAAGTTATACCTAGCGATTCTTGCGTTAATTGTCACTAACAATGGTGATTAATTAACGTGCAATGAATTAATTAATTAGCCATACCTCATCATGGCTAATTGATTTCGTTGAAGTGTTAATCCCTTCATTTCAGCGAGTTCACAGGGAAGTTATTGGGCAGGTAGCCACATTAAATTTACAGGATTAATACCCGTTATTAATTGTTGTACCCAACCTCCAAATGGGTTCGTCACTCTATTCTGTAGAGTGGCATTTTTATTTTTAGTATAAGGACTAAGGCAGTCCACTGATGAACAGTCAGGTCTCTTCAAAATCAGCGGCTTAGCAATCAATAGAATAAAATACTTTTTTTCCTCAATCGAGCAGCTTACGTGTTAACGGATGCACTCCCTCTTTTCTTTTGAACAGGTGAATAGTTCTAAAGCCTGATTAAGGGCTACGACCTGTCAACTTTCCCAATAATTAAACAGATACTTAGTGTGTGGTTCGTCCTATGTAATCTGCCTTTATCCATTTAATAAACAGCAATAAAAAAGCCCCAATCTTTAACTGGGGCTTTAACAGTCGGTGATAAGCTAATTATTACTTACTTGTATTGATAGCATTTAATGATTTAATCAGGTCATCGACCGCTTTAATCTAAGTTAAATACGCTTCGACCTGATGAGGTGGCTGCGCGCATGGCCATCACACTTAGCATTATCTGGATCCGGGTGCGCTTCGATAACCTGGCCAGCAAACCTAATGCCCACTGGCACTGGTATCTGGCAATCGAAACAGTCGAGTTGAAAGAGATATATTCAGCAGCTAAATTGAAAGGTGAAAAATGACTTATTACACAATAAATATAATCACCAGGATATAAAAACCACCGCTCCGGGGAGCGGTAGTTTCAGTTGTCTTAACTCATTGTAGGTTCTATTATTTCTGGTTTGCTTTGCCCTAACTCGTCGGTAACCAAAAGTGTTTGCCTATGGGTTTGACTATTTCTGGTTTGCTTTGTGCTAACTCGCCGGCAACCATAACAGATAGCCTTAAGGTTTGAGTCTCCATATTGAAGACAGGTTGACTGGCAGGAGTGAAGGTATAAGAGCCTGGACTTACTTCAACCAGTGTATCTATACAATCAGACTCTTCTGCATCGCAGCCATATTTAGAGGCATTATGCCAGGGCATACTGAACGCCGAAGTGATCGCGGAGGGCATGCTCAGGTACATTATCTCGAAATCGTTCCCGGCATCGGTGATCGCCTGATTATCTGCTCCGCTCAAGGTAAAGGCGACGGCGAAGCTTTGAGGATCGACTGAGCCGATGGCGACCTTAATCTCATTTGCCTGATCTACGGTGACACTGGCAGGTGCCGGATCGACAGGCTCTACGGGAACAACTGGATCAACCGGGTCAATTGGTTCAACGCTCGCATCATCATCGGAACCACAGGCAGATAACAGCAATGCCAGGGAAGCGGTTATAAGTAATTTACGCATAATGATTCCCTTAGTTGTGGCAACTGCTACAAGTCGCATCCGCGTGCATGCCAGTCAGACCGGACGTAACATCATGTGGCGCGTGACAGGTCTGGCACTCCATATAAGAATTCACATCCGAGCCAATATATGTGTCAGGCTCACGCTTGGTGCCAGTATGGCAACCGGAACAGTCATCATTGCCTTGAGCATGTATCTCAAACTCAGGATCGGTTGCTAGCTCGCCTTTGAGCGCAAGGTTTAAAAATTCGACCGTCTTGAATGCTATTTCTGCCGTTACCTGAGCACAACGCTCATATTTGGCTTTATGCTTCCCACCAAGCTTACTCGCGGCAGACCAGTGTGAGACCGAGGTGTGACATAAGATGGAGCCGGCGACCGACTGGCCAATCATATCAGCTGATAACAACTCACCGGCATCATTGTGCATAATCGGCGCACCGATATAATTCAGAAACTTATCATCGCCACGAGGCATAGGAGTCTTTTCATAGTAGCGGTTGACAGCACTGATAACCTGGAACTGATCGACACCGCCCAGAATGTTGATAATCATAGCCGCGGCATTGACGCAGCCACAGATAGAACCCCACCCCTTAACACCTGATCCACCATAGACAGTGATATTGGTTGGTATGGCGGCAAAATTACAGGCATCCTCGTGCCCCTGAGCAGCAAGCTCCTTAACTACGGCATTGAACACGCCATACATACAACCACCACGAAAATAGCCTTCATAGGCACGTTTGGCGACTGCAAAAGGGTCCAGCTCAATATATCCCAGTAAGTTATCTGCCAAATCTTTACCATCACTCCCCAAACCTATGGCGCCATCAACCGGACAAATATCTGCGGCGAACACGGTGGGTGACACTGCGGCCGCACCGGCAAAACCAACAATTTTTCCCATCGCCTGACGTCTATCTAAATTCATAATCATCTCTCCAGTTATTGAAATTCTGCAATTTAACATAGTGATAAATTGCATTTCCCAATTTTAAATATCTTAAAAAACAATAGCTTAGCTATTTCCCTGCGAAAAAGATGATAGCCCTAAAGAAAAAAATAAAGTGTGACCGACAAAACGTTTACAAACAAAATGTAATCATTTTTGCCAATAAATTAACAATTATGCTGCGCACTTTTATTAACAAAGGCTGAGCTCCAGGGAGGAGCCAAATGAGGGAAAATTAAAATCGAATAGGGAAAGAGCGAGGCGGATAAAACAGGGAAGGTCGTAGTCGAATGATACCGACGATTTCTGAGCCGAAGGGCCACTGATGTGTCTCGTGAATATTGCTGCTAATTAGGAAGGCAAAAGGTCAACTTTAGCTCTTCGAAGGTTACCAACATCTACTACATTTCGTGAGCACGATAAGAATTTATTGAAGTGTGGCCACACGATTGGCTTGTAAATGAACCTCTGGGGGAATATTTGGTGAGCAACAGAGTCGAAAAATTATTGGTTATCACAGGCAAAATGCTGTCGCAGCTGCTCGGCCAACTTTAATGTGAAAATATCATCATTAGAGTCATTTGCTTGTAAGTAGTATTGACGCTCTCCGTGGATGGCCATCTCTTTATACAAAGCCATTGTGAATTCTGTAATGTCGAGGAATTCAAGCTCAGATCTATCTTGTAAATCCTGAAGAAAAACCGACCCTGCCACTATTCCTATACTATCACCAAGCTCAAGATGATCCAGAAGTAGTCTCAAGTCAGAGATTCTTAGTGAAACTGTGATAGGGAGTTTTTTCTGGTAGGCAATCTTATCGATACGGGGCATTTTCTGCTCGTCCATAGCATAATTTGATATGGCTACATTATATTTGAGTATGTTCTCTAACGTGATTTTCGCACTGAAGACAGGATGTCCTTTCTTTGCGACTAAGAAACGCTGTCCTATTTCTCCTATTTCATACTGGGTGATACCGTCCGTATGGGGAGGGTTGATAGATATACAATAATCAAAGTCGCCGTTAACCAGTTTCTTCTGACAGTCTGATGTAATTGTATGTAGTTCGAAAGAAAACGGACTCCCTTCATCCTTAGTAACTTGATTCAGGCAATCAACAATTATGTTGTGAAAATTCCCCTGAGCAGCAATATTTATCACCTTGTTTTCAGCAACGGTGATCTCCATTGCGTGAGCCAGAGCTTGATAGTTCGCGACTAAAGTTTTAGCCAGAGGGTAGAGTCTGTCTGCCAGGTGGTTCGGTTTCATTCCATGTTGCTGCCGAATAAACAGTTCATTTTCAAAAATATGACGTAGTGAGGTCAATGTTCGACTTACTTTTGACTGAGTTATCGCTAACTTTGCGGCTGCAGCGGTTCCGCTCTTTTGTTCATAAAGCTCTACAAATACGGATAATGTAAAGGAATCAAGGTGATCAATTTTTTTCATGAGTGTTTTCCGGAAATATTCTTTGCTGCATGCACCATACTTTAACTGCAGTTAAAGTATGGTGCTATCGTTTCAAATCACACTTTGAAAATATAGTAATCGGCTTTCTTTTACCCGAAAATCAGAAGAATCATTTGCAATTCCTGCATAACACAATCGAAATGGCTGCCAACATCATTAATATACTTAGCGTTCTTTTTGCTTTTTAAAACGCTTAAGACACGCATCTTACCGACTGGTATTCCATCTTAGAGAGCGTGTCGCCGATACCTATTTTGCACAGAAATAGATGGCTTTACTCCCGACAATCACAAGCAGGGAGCAACCCTAGGGTTCTGAATCAAACATACGAAAAAGGGCTACTCTTTCGAGTAGCCCTTCATCTGACTCTCTATTGAAAATCAGGGCGCTGGGATAGCTGACTTTACTCTCCACTATCACAAACGAAGAGGAACCCTAGGGTTCTGAATTGAGTATACGAAAAAGCCCCAAGCATTGCTGCTGGAGCTTCATCTGAATATGGCGGAGGGATAGCTGGTTTTAAACAACAGGAACCCTAGGGTTCTGAATTGAATATACGAAAAAGCCCCAAGCATTGCTGCTTGGGGCTTCATCTGAATATGGCGGAGGGATAGGGATTTGAACCCTTTATATTGAGTTTACGCTACAAACCCAATTCTTTAGTTTTGTGCATACGAAAAAGCCCCAAGCATTGCTGCTTGGGGCTTCATCTGAATGTGGCGGAGGGATAGGGATTTGAACCCTAGATGGGCTACAAACCCATGCCGGTTTTCAAGACCGGTGCATTCGACCACTCTGCCATCCCTCCGAACGCCGCTGATAATAGGGATACTTGAGTTCAATGTAAAGCCCCACATGAATCAAATGACTAAAAAACAATCCGTTAAAGCAAATAAATGCTTAAACAGCCATTTTTCAACCAATAAATACCCAAAACAGCGCAATATTCTCATTCATCGTATAGCTAGCCAACAGCAGGCAAAGCATCAAACATCTGCAACAGTTGCACAGTCATGATTAAAATACCGGCTAAAGTGACCAATGCGAGTCCCAATGCTCCTCCTTTAACCCGATACCCCCCCAGCCCTACTTGTCTACGTTGGGTCGATACCATAGCTACCGGAAGGAAGATGGCCAATACCACGAGTGCAAATGCCGCATAACCTAAGGCAGCAATGAATCCTTGAGGGTAAAACATCGCGAACCCCAATGGCGGCATAAAAGTCACCATGGCGACCTGAACTCTATGGCCCGGCTTTGCGCTGCGCTTCAACAGGTCTGAAATAAAGTCATACAAGCCTAAGCTGACCCCGAGAAATGAGGTTGCCAGCGCGAGATCGGCAAATATCGATACCGTGTTCGCTATCATAGGGTCATGCAGTAATCGACTCAGAGAGCCGATGAACCCATTGAGGCTTTGACTCCCCATCAAATCACCTTGTGTCAACACTCCTTGGCTGGCCAGCATCCATAAGAGGTAAACCGTCAGAGGCAGCGCCGATCCCACGACTATGATCCACCTCAGTGCCTTAGTGTCCTTGCCTAAGTAACGCACGATAGATGGAATTGAGCCATGAAAACCAAACGAGGTAAAAATCACAGGCAATGAGGCTAATACCAGCCCTTGATGCACTGGCAGCGCCACTAAGTTATCGACAGACACGTGAGGCAAAAGCAGGAATAACATCAAGACTAAGGCTATTAACTTCAAAGAAAATAAGCTGCGGTTAATCATATCGACAGAACGAGTACCAATCGCCACCACAGTACCAATTAACATAGTGAAGAGTATCGCACCCAGCTGCATAGGAATATCCAGATCAAACCAGCTTGTGAGTTTGCTATGGATCTGTTCTCCGCCACCGGCGATATAGGCGGCACACAACGCATAAAACAGAAACATCATAGAAAAACTGGCAAGGAGCTGCCCTTTTCGACCAAGCAGCTTATACGCCAGAGTGTGCAGGGTCGCATCTGCCGGGGCAAATTGGTGTACTTCGATCATCAGTAAGGCGGTATAGGTCATAAGCGACCAGATGAGCAACATTATAATACTGGCAACGCCGAAGCCCAGACCCGAGGAGGCAAGAGGCAATGCCAACATACCTGCACCTATGGTCGTGCCGGCAATGATAAGCATACTGCCGAAGATTTTACTTTTATTCATTTATGGTGTTCCAAAATTAGAGAGAATGTAGCCGGAACAAGCCCTGTATTATGGCCAATTTCCGCATAGTAGATGGAATTGCCACAATGGTGTGATCTGAAAATGAGGAGGGACTAAAAATAACCTCTATCTACGCCATTGTGGCTATAGATAGTAGTAAGCATTGTTAAGTGTTAATGACACGTTATTATCCTTGATAACCACTGTTAATCAATGACTTAATAAACAGAAAGGGAGTATAGAGTCTCCACCTTAGTTTTTCCTCATACCTCTGTCAACAGCGAACAATTGTTTATACATGAAAGTAGAACTTTGATAGCTTATACCCATTGATATAACTCACTGTTAAATGAATGGATACCCGATGAAGCAGCTAGCAGCAATATTTATGGTCACTATGGCCCTTACAGTTTCAGGTTGTGCAA
>Ga0316198_10002069_pt1 | contig 12040 bp, 10 predicted proteins | sample OudBieAanoxic_MG_FD_204935 | JGI IMG/M metagenome (GOLD analysis project Ga0316198, IMG submission 204935) | Coastal sediment microbial communities from Oude Bieten Haven, Netherlands - site A anoxic | ecosystem: Environmental > Aquatic > Marine > Coastal > Sediment | place: Netherlands... | reverse complement strand
CCCGTTCCTCCGCGTAAACCCGTGCGGGTGTCGCGAGTTCGTCGATGCCGGGCCGGATCGCCTCGAATCCCGTGACAACCTGCCAGATGCCCCAAAGGGCCAACCCGGCGAGTCCGACCGCCAGCACTGCTGGGAGTACCTCAGGAGGCCGTGAGCGGGATGCAAGCCAGATCAGCGCCAAGACCGCCGCCGCCAACCCGATCTCGCTCACCGACCGCGATGGGTCCCATCCTGCCACGCCCGAGCATGTCAGCGCGGAGAGCACCGCGCCAACGGCGACCAGTTGATTGAGCCCCATTCTTCCCGTCCGCCGCCAACCCCAAGGGACAAGAGCGAGAACGACGGCGGCGACGAGAACGGCAGTCCATGGATTCGATGAAACCGGAAACCACGCACCACCGATCGCGAGCGTCAGCAGCAGGACGAAAGCGACGGAGTCGGACCGCGCGCGCGCTGGATCGGGTCCCAGCGCTGTTTCCGGCGATCGATCCGGAGTATCTGCCATTTGGGGCGTCGGGCGCGGCGACGAACCTCCACATTTCGAGCTGTCCACCTGGCGATCTTACCGCGAATCCATGAGTCGCGCTCAGAACAAAAAACGGGAGCGCCGAAGCGCTCCCGTCGAGAAACAACGTTCGAAAGCGGTCAGTCGGTCTGCACGCCTTCCGGATACGACATGAAGGTGCCGTTGGAGTAGATGATATCGCAGTCCATGTCGGTGGTCGGGACTCGGGAGTAGGTAGTGCTGGAGAGGTTACCCTGCTCCCAAACTTGGTCACGAGCAGCCGATCCGATCGTGTAGAAGCGCGACTCGGACACGGCATTGAAAGGAAAGCGCCAACCATCTTGCGAGGGGGTTTTCTTGACGTAGACCGGTGAGATGATAATCGACAGGGTAGGATCAAGCACGCCGTTCGCGACGGTCGGATAAAAAGACCAATCAACGGCGTAGGCCTCGGTCGCGGTACCGATGGTCCGCATATCGGACATGGACCTCTTTTGGCGGGCGCGGTTAATGGCGTTGAGCAGGTTCGGGATGGCGATAGCGGCGATAATACCGATAATCGCGACCACGATCAGCAGCTCGATGAGAGTGAAACCTTTTTGTCTGCGCATTCGATCCTCCTTTTCAATCCAACCAGCTATAGAGCAAGGTCCATGCCAGGTTTCTGACCAGCGTATCCACGACCGGAGTGACGCTCAGCGTCATCGGCGTGGGGGAACACTGCCCTCAAACGTCATTCAAAGAGATCGCCATCCCAATCCCATTGGTGGCAGGGGGCCCAAACCCCAGGCCACTCGACGCTGGAGGTGACTCTGATTCGGACCGCATCACACCAGTAGTCGTAGGCTTTTCCGTCCTTGGCGTGCACCGCCACGTCAACCAGATACTCTCCGGGCGCCAAATCCAACGAATCGTAGCTGCAGCCGATCTCACCTTCTCCGCCCAGAACTCTCGGCAGATGACCGTCGAGATCGGTGTTGTGGCCGGTCACCAAGGTACCGTCGGGGCGGTGCCACGCCACTCCCACGACAAAATCGTCGATCTCGTGCTGCGCCCGGTACCGGATCTGCAATCGACACGCCGTCCCGGTCGGCACGAGCCGGGTCGCCCCGGCATCGGTCTCCAGCTCAACTGAAACGATCTCAGCCTCTTTGCTGCCCCATCGTTGGCTCTGGCCATCGACTCGAGAACTCGATGCCTGGTCCTCGGCGGGCTTTTCGTGGGTGCCGGCGACATCGCTGCGATAACGGGCAATCACCGAATCCACGGTGCCTCGGGACCGCACCCGGCCCGCCTTGAGATAGATAGCGCGATCGGCGAAGCTCTCGACGAGATCGAGGTCGTGCGACACGAGCACCATGGTGACGCCCGCCTGCCGCATCCTCGCCAGCCGATCCAGGCACCTTCTGGTGAAGGCCTCATCACCCACCGACAGGACCTCATCGATGAGGAGCACATCGGGTTCCACCGCCACCGCCACCGCGAACCCAAGACGGACGTACATCCCCGATGAGTAGGTCTTGACCGGCTGATCGATGAAATCACCGATCTCGGCAAAGTCCAGGATCTCCGGCAAACGAGCCTCGATTTCACGGCGCTCGAGTCCGAGGAGCATTCCATTGAAGAGCACGTTCTCCCGACCGGTGATCTCGGGGTGGAAACCGGCGCCGAGCTCGATGAGCGCCGTCACTCGACCATCAACATCGACGGTGCCTTCGGTGGGTTGCAAAATGCCACCGGCGAGCTTGAGCAGAGTGGACTTGCCCGATCCGTTCGGTCCGATCAGCGCCACCGCCTCACCGCGTTTGATGTCGAGATCGATCCCATCAAGGGCAACGTGCTCCTCCGCCGTCGGCCGGCGGCGGCGCCACCAGGAACCGAGGACCGCCCCCTTGACCGATTCGTTGCGCACCCGGGTCCCGCGCCACCGGTAGACCTTCCGAACTCCGGCAAACCGAAGGCGCCCCTTCACACCGACTCCACAAGGGTTTCCCGAAAGCGGACAAAGATGGACGCCCCGAGAATCCAACCCGCCAGCCCCACCACAAAGGCGATGAACCACAGCCCGGGGCCCGGGATCACCCCGGTGAAGACGACGTCTCGGTAGACCTCCACCAGACTTGCGAGCGGGTTGAGGCGAAGGATCCGCTCGAGCCACGAAGGGACCTCGAGTCCGTCGAGGCTATAGATGATGGGAGTGGAGAAGAAGAGGAGGTTGAGGAGGTGACCGACGAGATCGCGCAGATCACGGAACTTCACCGATAACGCCGAGACCCCGAGCGCCGCCCCTCCGGCGAGCAACAGCCATGGAACCAGCGCCAACGGCAGCAGCCACACGGTCATGGGAAAAGGATGCCAACCGGCGAGCGCAGCCACCACCAGCGCTGCGAACAGCACCGGCAGGGCCAGGAGATGGTGAACAAAGTGGGACACGACGGTCACCGCGGGAAAGATCTCCGGTGGGCACATCACCTTGGCGAGCAAAGGACCGTTGTCGATGAGCGTGACCGAGGAATCGAGCACCGTGCCCGAAAAGAAAAGCCACGGCAGCAACCCGCTGAAGAGAAACAACGGATACGGATCGCCGCCGGGAAAACGCGGGTGGAAGATATAGGTGAAGACCACCGCGTACACAAAGAGAAGTAGCAGTGGATTCAGAAGCGACCAGAGAAAACCGAGGACCGAAGCCCGATAACGCGCGTTGAGCTCGCGACGCACCAAGACCGCAATCAGCGCCCGCTGGCGCCACAGCAGGCGCACGAGGGTCACGGGCTAGTTGCCTTCGGCTCCGGTGACGAGGAGCTCTTGGACTTCGCGGAGAATTCGCTCCCGCTCGTTCGTGATATAGCGTTGGTAGCTCTGAACCTGGCCCTGGTTGACGATGAACATCTTGGGGTAGTGCTTGACGTCCCCATAGTCGTCAAAGAGGATCGGTCCGGTGACTCCCATCAGCTCGTTCATCCCGAAGTGGAAAGCTCTGCGGATCTGATTGGTGTCGGGTGGATCGGCGATGGTCATCACCTGGATGGTCAACCACATGGCGTCGTAGCCGTGGGCAGCGAAAACATCGGGCGCCGCACCGAGGGAATCCATATAACGATTGACGAACCCGAGTACCGGTTCCTTGTCCGAGGTCCGGTCGAACGGCGGGAGCGGGAAGAGAATTCCTTCGGCCGCCTCGCCCGCCTGGAGGATGATCTGGTCGTTGAAAAAGGCCGACGTGGTGACAAAGCGTCCCTTGTAGCCGGTATCCCTGAGGTAGGTGATGACTTCGAGAATCTCCGGCGCATAGCCGATGACATAGACCGCACCGACCCCGCTTCCCGGCACGACGGCATCGGACGCCGACCGCCAATCGGGGTCGGCCAGATCGACCCGCGACACGACCTCGCCGCCGAGCGCCTCGACGTATTGATTCATGAACTCCGGTTCGATGCCTGCGGCGTAGTCGCCCGCACCGGAGTAGACCACGGTCCGTGCTTGGCCGAGCCGATCGAACATGAATCTGGCCGCGGTATGACCTTCGAGCTCATCGGACGGGAAGATCCGAAAGAAGAGTTTCGACCTTTGACTGATTCCGGGAGTCGACGCCGTGGGCGAGAGGCACACGACCTCGAGCTCATCGAGAACCTCGACGATGGCCTGCGCCTCATTGCTCGTGGCGCCTGCAATCACCATCTTGACGCCCCGCTCGGTGGCCAATCGCCGCAGTTCACTGACCGCGCGCTCCGGGTTCGACTGGGTATCCACCCACACAACATCAAAGCCCTCGGGCAGCCCCTCGCGATCACGAGCATCGCTGATGGCGAGATGGATGCCACTCTCGATGGACTCACCATAGGTCCCCGCCTCACCGGTGGTCGGAAGGAGGACCCCCACAACCGGCTCGTTTCCACACCCGACCAATACCACAAAGAGCACAGCGATCGCGCCAATGGTCGGACCGACTCGCCGGAACATGATGGCACCTCCAGTAATCGGCCTCAGGGTATCACAGACCCCATCGAGACAAGCGGAATTCTGCAATGGCCATCGCCATCTTCGGTTCATTTGAACCATCTATCAATCATCGATTGTCTCATGATTGACAAGCGAATCGAAGACCTTGCGCCGACTGACGCCAAACTCCTCGGCGATCGCCTTCAACGCTTCCTTGCGAGTCAATCCGGCGTCGACGGCGACCGCGTAAGCCTGCCTGATTCGCTCGGGCTCCACAGGCCCGGTCGGATCGAGTCGGGCCGATGGGCCCGCCACCACGACATACTCGCCCCGTGGATTGCCGGCTTCGCCACTCTCGGCGAGTTCGCCCAGCGATGCCGAGACCGCCCGCTCGTGCATCTTGCTGATTTCGGCGAGGAGGGTTGCCGGTCGGTCGGGGCCCAATCCCCTCGCCAGATCCCCCAGCTCGGCGGCGAGTCGGTGGGGCGAGAGAAGCACAACCAGGGTCCAGGGAACCTCGGCGAACTCTGCAATCCGGCTCCTGCGGGCCCCGGATCTGGCCGGCAGAAATCCCACCAGGGTGGCCGGCAGAGGCGGTTGGCCCGAGGCCGCAAGCGCCGCGGTGAAAGACGACGGACCCGGAACGGTCGCCACGTGGATGTCCTCGCTCCGCGCCGCCCTGACCAGCACAAAGCCGGGATCCGAGAGTACCGGCGTGCCGGCGTCACTCATCAGCACGACCGATCTCCCGTCCCGGAGAGTCTCCAGCGCCAAGGGCAGGCGATCAGTCTCGTTGTGCTCGTGATAGCTCCTCAGCCGCCGGCCGGGTGCGACCCCCACGTGGCTCAGAAGCCTGCTCGCCCGGCGGGTGTCTTCGGCGAGGATCAAGGCGGCACCGCTGAGGACTTCCCGCGCCCGGGGGGCGAAATCGTCGAGGGTGCCGATGGGGGTAGCGACAATCCACAAAATTCCACGGGAGTCCGACACGTTGTTATGATATCAGGGTGAAACGGATCGCCACTGCACTCATCTTACTGTTTTTCAGTCAGTTGTCCGGCGCGCAGGCCCTCCTCCGCGAGCCCGTCGAGGAGGTGGTGGCCGTCGTCGATCGGACACCTCTGCTGCGCAGCGATATCGATCTCGCCGAACTGGTGGTGCTCATCGACCGCCCCACCGGTGCAACCGAGGCTGACTATCGATCCGCCCTCTTGGAAGCTCGAATTCAACTCGAGGTTCAGTTCCGCGATCTCGAAGCCACGGGAGTGCTCTATCGACTCGAACTCGATGTCGCCGGGGTCCGGCGCTCGGTCCTCTCCGCCGTAGGCGACATCGACTCACTCTCGGAAGAACTTGCGGCCGCGGGTCTCGGCGATGCCGATATCGACGAGCTCGCGCTCCGGGTCTGCGCCTCGAACGCCTACGCCGAACAACGTTTGCGCCCGAGAATCAGCGTCACCCTCCAGGAGATTGAAACCGCCTATCGCAACCTCGCCGTCGAGCTCGAATCCCAGGGCGAGATCGCACCCCCGCTGACCTCGGTGAAGGACCAGCTTCATCAACTCATCGCCGAGCGGAAGCTCAACGACGAGATCGAACGCTGGGTGACGAGAGCCCTCGAAGAACGCGAAGTCACTCGCTTTGTTCGCTGACCGGCCTCACGGTGGATTCCCCGTACAGCTCCTCATACACAGCCGCCGCGCCTAAGACCGCTTCGGTGTAGCCACGGGTGACCGAGAAACTCACCTGTGCCAGAAATCGGGCCTCCGAACATGGGTTTCCACACTGATCCAGCCACAGCCGAGCCTGCGCCTCGCCGGCGTTGTACGCCGCGACCGCGGCAGCACGGTTGCCGCCAAAGACCGCAAGCAACCGCCCGAGCTCAGCAGCACCGAGATCGAGGCTGATGAAGGGTTCGAAGAGGTCATCGGGAACGATCTCCGGGCGGCCGTTGGCGGCGCCGGTGGCCACCGCGGTGGCCGGCATCAACTGCATCAGGCCACGAGCTCCGACCTTCGACACCACATCGGGGTTCCAGCGCGACTCCTCTCGAGCCACCCCCGCGAGCAACGACCACGGCAAATCGTGCATTGATGCGGCGCGATTCACCGTCGAGGAAAACGGAAGCGGATACAACGCGTACCTCAGATCCATCGGCAGCCCCCTCTCGGGGATGTATGGAGACGCCTGCCACCGAGCCGTATCGGCGACGGAGATTGCCAGCCACGGCTGACCGAGCTCGAGTTCCTGCTCGGCGGTCCACCAGGTCGATCGAGCACCATCGCGCGGCAACCCCGTGGGATCCCAGCGCAGGGCGGATGAACGCAGCCCGATAGGCCAGAGCTCGGCAGCGAGTCCCGGCTGGAACTCCGGTTTCTCGGGATCGCCATCGAGACCGACCATCACGACGGCAGCCTTGCGAAGAGCCGCAACACGATCCGGATCGATTTCGAGGGTCAGCAAACGTGCCATGGCGCGCTCACGGGTCCGCTCCGTCGGATCGCCCAAGGCCACGGCTTCCCGGCGGCGCCAACCAGCCTGGACCTCGCTCGGAATCCGAGTCATGACCGACCGGGCTTCCTCGGCCCAGAAGGAATCGAGCCCCGGCGCCGCGGTCACCAATAGATCGAGGGCCACTGAAGGATCGTCGGAGACCAGGGCCAGTTCGGCGGCAATCACCGCGGCCGGCGCCTGCCACGGGTCCCGGTTGACCTGTGAGAGTCGGCTGAGCGCGGCGCCATCGTCCCCTGTCCGTATCTCATCGAGGCCCAGCATGAGTTGGCCCCGCGCCCGAGCCGACCGGGATCTCAACCGGGCCAAACCGGACTGGGCGAGCTCGGGTTCATTCCGCCGCAATCGAAGCCGAGCGAGAAAGAGCCTCCGGTCATCGCTCGTCTTGAACCGGACCGCCCGCTGCGCCGCGGCCACCGCTTCGTCCATGTTGCCGGCGAGTTCGTAGGTCCGGCCGAGGTGAACCTCGAGCTCGGCTCGCCGCTCCCTCGCCGATGCCCTCGAGATGGCCGTCTGGTACCACTTCACGGCCGTCGCCCAGTCCTCCCGGCGAAAGGCGCAGCGACCGCGAAGATAGGCGACTTCGCGACGCGAGATCTGGCTGTTTCGGACATCATCGAGGCTCTCGAAGAGCGGTGCGGCGCGGTCGTAATGACCGTGACGGTAGAAGGTGTTCGCGACCCGCCAGCGATCGAGCTCGCCGAGCTCGGATGTCGATTCGAGTTGGTCCGCCGCCGTCAGCGCCACCAAATCGGCCGTCGACGAAGCAAGAAGGCGACTCAGTCGAGCCCGGTCAACCGGGTCGGAACTCAGGGCCAAGGCAAGCTCGATTCCCCGCCGCAATCTCCGGTTCATCGACGGCAACAGCCGTTCGAGGTCGGCCCGGCGATCGGGATCGAGGCCAACCGCCACCGCCGCTTCCGTGGTCTCGATCGCCGCCCGGCGAATCTGAGACGATGGCGCCCGCCTGAGAAAACCGGAAACCAGATCGAAAGCTCGATCCGGGTCGTCACTCACCACCAACCCGGCAAGCTCCACACTGGCCACCGCATTGAGATCGGACGGACCCACCACCAATTCCAGAAAATGAGCCTGCGCACGCACATCGCCGGCCAAACCCGCTGCGTAAGCGGCGACCAGCGCCTCCTCGGGACGCAGCGGCAGCTGGTCGGCTCGCCGCGTGGCCACCGTGAGAACCTGATCCCAGCGGTCGGCACGCGCCAGAGCTTCAAGTCCCCCGGTGGCGCCCGCCTCCGCGGTCTGGACCCCACCCAACAGAAGGAATAATAGAGAGAACATCATTGTCATCCACCACGCAAGAAGCGGCGCCGCACCCCTTCGTCATTCAACCGCCGGTCTTGCTCCGTCGCCCGTTCTATGGATAATGCATTGTTGCGGCAAGCATTCCCGCCATCGCCGTATTCGGTGATTTCTATCGCCACGGAGGCTCATCCATGGGTTCTGAACACGTCAAGGTCCTCATCATCGGCTCCGGCCCCGCAGGCCTGACCGCCGCCCTCTACACGGCCCGCGCCGATCTCGAGCCGCTGGTCATCGAGGGCATGCAACCCGGTGGGCAGCTCACCATCACCACCGAAGTCGAAAACTACCCGGGCTTTCCCGAAGGCATCATGGGGCCCGAGCTCATGGAGCGCACCAAGGCTCAGGTCGAACGATTCGGCACTCGCTTCATTTTCGACAAAATCAACACGGTCGACCTTGGGAACCAACCGTTCACCGTCCACACCGACTCCTCCGGCGAGATCACCTGTGACGCGCTCATCATCGCGACCGGTGCGACCGCCCAACTCCTTGGACTCGAGTCGGAGTCCGAACTCATGGGATTCGGCGTTTCCGCCTGCGCCACCTGCGACGGGTTCTTTTTCCGCGACAAGGAAGTCGTCGTTGTCGGCGGAGGCGACACCGCCATGGAGGAGGCCGTCTTTCTCTCCAAATTCGCCAGCAAGGTCACCGTCATCCACCGCCGGGACGAGCTCCGAGCATCGAAGATCATGCAGCAACGCGCCATGAACAACCCCAAGATCGATTTTGCCTGGAACTCGGTGATCACCGAGATCCTCGGCACGCAGGACGGTGGAGTCACCGGGGTTCTGCTCAAGGACACGCAGACAGGGGATGTCCGCGAGTTCCCGACCCAGGGCGTATTCATGGCCATCGGTCACCGACCCAACACCGACATCTTCGCCGATCTGCTTGAAATGGACGAGACCGGCTATATCACCACAATCCCCGGAACCACCCGGACCTCGGTCGAAGGGGTGTGGGCGTGTGGAGACGTTCAGGACTCGGTCTATCGGCAGGCGATCACCGCCGCCGGGACCGGCTGTATGGCGGCCATTGAAGCCGAGCATTGGCTCGCCGAGAAAGGGATCGAATAACTCGAGGACTTGCCACGTTCTCATCTTGGAGATAGGCTCACGAACTGCGTCGCTTCGATGCGGCGCGACTGGAGGAACAGATGATTTCGTTTTCCGACACCGCGGTCAGCAAGGTCAGGGAATTCGCCGCCCAAACCCCCGAAGCCGAAGGCAAGAACCTGCGGATCTTCATCCAGGGTATCGGCTGTTCGGGTTTCGCTTATGGTTTCACCTTCGACGAGAAACGTGACGGCGACACCGTCGTTGAAAACGGCGACCTGAAGGTCCTCGTCGATCAGAACTCGGCGCCCAACCTCACCGGCGCCACTGTCGACTTCATCGACGACCAGCGGGGAACCGGATTCATGGTCGACAACCCCAACAAGCCCGATGCTGAAGCCTGCGGCTCCGGCGGCGGCTGCTCGGGCTGCGGCTAGGATCGTGTCCGTCGAACCCCGTCTCCTCGAGGTCGTCCGACTCGGCCACCCGGTGCTGCGCTCCGTGGCCGAACCGGTTCCCGAGGAGTGGTTTGCAACCGGGCGTCTCGAAAAACTCGGCCGCGATCTCATCCGTACCATGCTCGAGGAAGATGGCGTCGGTCTCGCCGCCCCTCAGGTGGCCGAGGAACTTCGACTCTTTGCCTACTGGCTCCCCGTCCATGACGGCGAGGCCGAAATCGAGCCGACGATCGTGGTCAATCCCGAAATCCGGGTCGTCGATCCCGTGCTCGAGGAGGGCTGGGAGGGCTGCCTGTCGATTCCAGGCCTCCGCGGCGTTGTTCCGCGGGCCCGCCGGATCAAGGTCAGGGGCCGAACGGTCGATGGCGAAGCCTTGAGCCTCACCGCTGACGGCTTCCACGCTCGAGTCATCCAACATGAGTTCGACCACCTCGATGGGGTTGTTTTTCTCGATCGCATGACCTCGACACGATCGCTCACGTTCGAGGAAGAATGGGAGCGGTACCGTGTCACCGACCCCGAACCCGACGACGACTGACGCCGGGTCCGCGGCGGAGCCGGTGGCGACCACGCGAGCCCCCTCCGTGACCTCTGGGGCGAACCCCCTCTTCCGCCAGAATCTCCCACCTGTGATCATCGCGGCGGCGGTCTTCTTCGGGCTCGTCTGCGGCGCCTTCGAGATCACCAACACCTCCATCGGCTGGCACCTCGCCAGTGGTCGGTGGATGCTCGAGAACCGCGAGGTCCTCGACCACGACGTCTTCAGCTTCACGTCGGGCGGGGCAGAGTGGATCGATCACGAGTGGCTCTTCCAAGTCGCTTCCTCCGCCCTTTACGATCTCGGCGGAGCTCCAGCTTTGGTCGTCATGCGGATGCTCATCGTCGCTGCGCTCATGCTCCTGCTTGTGCGGATCGGAATGACAAGTGGGCTCGACCCTCCGGTGGCACTTCTCCTCGCGGCTCTGGTGGTTCTCGCCGCACGACCGCGGTTCTTTCTTCGGCCAGAGCTCTTCACCCTTCTCCTCCTGCCACTCGCCATGTGGTTCTTTGCCGATCGCCGCGGGCGACGTTTCTGGCCGCTGCCTCTGGTCGCCGTGATCGCCTTGGGCGCCAATCTCCACGGCGCCATCCTGGTGGCGCCGATCCTGATTTCGATCTGGTTTTCAGGCGAAGTGGGCGACCAACTCATCCGACGCCAACCGGACCGTTCGATGCTGTCATCTGGCGTCGTCGGAGTCGGTGCCGCGTTCCTCGCACCCCTGCTGAACCCACATGGCTGGCTGGTCTGGACCGTACCCTTTCGCCTAGCCGAGATGGTAAAGCAACCCCACATCCCCAACCCGGAGTGGATCTCTCCCGGCCCGGCGGAGGCGCCTGCACTCTTTGTCGCATTCGTGCTTGTCGCGGTGGTCTTGATCGCGGGTCGTGCGATGCCGCAATACTGGCTGTCCGCAACCGCCACCGCCGCATTGGCCGTCAAACACATCCGTAACATCGGTCTCTTCTTCGTCCTGCTGCCACAGACCATCGCGCCGTCTCTGGCGCGCTGGCCGCTTTTCGCAGCGGACGGAGCTCAGGCACGATCTCGACCCCGCGTTCGACTGGTGCTCAGCTTGGCCCTCGTAGGAATTCTCGGGGTCTGGGCTATCGTGCGTCCGTGGCCCCGTGCCGGCTTTGACTTTGCCGAGAATTGGTACCCGGACGAAGCCGTACGGTTCCTCACCACCGAGCACCTCCTGGAGGGAAACCTTTACAACGACGTCCGCTTCGGCGGCTGGCTCATTCTCGACGGCTATCCTGACCGGCAGGTCTTCCTCGATGACCGCAACGAGATTCACGAGCCCCTGCTGCGGGAGATCTGGGAGATCTTCGCTCGAAGCGATGTCGCCGCCTGGGAAAGTCTCCTCGAACGCTGGCGGATCGACACCGTTCTTCTTCGCTACCACGAGCCGATCAACGTCACGACACCGGACGGAGACGACCTCGGGCGCCGCGGTTTCTCGACACTCTGGTTCCGATCTTCACACTGGGCGACGGTCTATTGGGATGATGTCGCCATGGTGCTCGTCCGGCGCTCCTCGGTGCCGGCAGCCTTCCTCGCCGAACATGAGTATCGAGTGGCTCATCCGGATGACTTCGAGCATCTCACCAAGGCTCTACGAACCGACCCCGAACTCCGTCAGGAGGTGTCGGCGGAACTTCGACGGGCGCTTGCCGAGAACCCGAATAGCCGGCGAGCACTCGATCTGGCG
>Ga0316198_10002067_pt1 | contig 12048 bp, 9 predicted proteins | sample OudBieAanoxic_MG_FD_204935 | JGI IMG/M metagenome (GOLD analysis project Ga0316198, IMG submission 204935) | Coastal sediment microbial communities from Oude Bieten Haven, Netherlands - site A anoxic | ecosystem: Environmental > Aquatic > Marine > Coastal > Sediment | place: Netherlands... | reverse complement strand
CCGGCCGACCCTACCTCGCAACTGGTAGAGCTGCGCCAATCCGAGCCGGTCGGCCCGTTCGACGATCAGCGTGTTCACCTGTGGCAGGTCGAGTCCCGACTCGATGATCGTGGTGGCGACCAATACGTCGTAGTCGCCGTTCCAGAAATCGTACATCACCTGTTCGAGCTGCCCCTCACTCATCTGCCCGTGCGCGATCGCGTATTTCGCGTCCGGTACGAGGTCGCGCAGACGTGCGACCGCGTGGTCGATCGACTGCACCCGGTTGTGCACATAGAACACCTGCCCCTCACGCAGCATCTCACGCCGGATCGCCGCCGAAACGGCCTGGTCGTCGTAGGGCCCGACGTAGGTAAGAATCGGATGCCGATCCTCGGGTGCGGTTCGGATGTGGCTGACCTCGCGAATGCCGGTCAGCGCCATCTCCAACGTTCGCGGAATCGGCGTCGCGGTCAGTGTGAGGGCATCAACCGACGCACGCATCGCCTTGATTCGATCCTTCGCGGCGACCCCAAAGCGCTGCTCCTCATCGATTACCAGGAGCCCGAGGTCTCGAAAGTCGACATCGGCGGAGAGCAGCCGGTGCGTCCCCACAACCACGTCGACCGAGCCGTCCGCTATGCCGGCGATGACCTTGCGTTGCTGGGCCGACGTCAGGAAGCGGCTGAGCATCTCGACTCGGATCGGGAACGGTGCGAACCGTTCCTCCATCGTCGAGAAGTGTTGCTGAGCGAGCAGGGTCGTCGGGACGAGGACGGCTGCTTGTTTCCCGTCCTGAACGGCCTTGAACATCGCTCGCAGAGCCACTTCGGTCTTGCCAAACCCGACGTCGCCGAAGACCAGGCGGTCCATCGGTGCCTCGGCTTCCATGTCGGACTTCACGTCAGCGATCGCCGTGAGCTGGTCGGGTGTTTCCTCGTAGGGGAAAGCGGCCTCGAACTCTCCCTGCCAGGGTGTATCGGAGTCGAAACCGTGTCCCGCTGCGCCGGCTCGTGCGCGGTGCAGGTCCACCACCGCCTCGGCGACTACGGCCACGGCCTTCCTGACCTTGCTGCGGGTTTGGGACCACTCGGTGCCGCCCATGCGAGACAGGCGTGGTGTCTCCCCCCCGGTGTATCGGCGGACGGCCGCGAGCTGGTCGGTCGGGACGTAGAGCTTGTCACCTGCGGCGTACTCAACAAGTAGGTAGTCGCGTGCAGCCCCGGCCATGTCTCGGTGTACGAGGCCTTCGAACCGTCCCACGCCGTGGTGGTGATGAACAACGTAGTCTCCAGGATTCAGGTCTCGGTATGCCTCGTCGTGTCGTTCTCCCCTCCCCCTGCGGACCGTGCGATGCGAACGCCGGCGACCGGCCACCTCGCGTTCGCCGACAACAGCGACCCGAAGCGCGGGAAAGACGAAGCCGCTGTGGATGCCGCTGGGAAGCACCGCGGACTCGACGGTTTCGAGGACGTCGACTACGGGGAGTCCGGCACCGGCCTCGGCGAGAAGGCCGGCAACTCGCTTCGCTGCTGTCGAGCCGTCCATGGCGACAACGACGTCGATTCCGCGCCCGGACCAGCCGGTGATCGATGCGGCGACGGATTCCGGATCTCCTGCCGTTGCCCCGAATCCCCTCATCTCATATCCCTCATCTCCGGGAGACGCCGCGATCGGTGGGGCTTCGAGGACGTCGGCGCCTTCGACGGGCGCGAGTGGCAGGTAGAGAGGTGGGTGGGAACCCGAGTCGGGAGCGCCCTTGCCCCAGGTGCCGGAGAGCGCTCCGGCGAGATCCGCCTCTTCGGAGATAAGGTCGCTGCATCGATCCTTGGACCGTTCAGGATCAAAGAGCACCACGGTGGCGTCGGTCTCGTCGAGGATCGTCTTCGGAGGTGACAGCCACGGCAACCATGACTCCATTCCGGGAAACCGTATCCCCTCAGCGATACGTTCCCACGTCGACGACCCCCACGGCGCATCGACCATGAGATCGAGCGCACGAGCGCGCATCACATCCGAGATCAGGACCTCGCCGGCGGGATACACGTCGATCCCGACGATCGATCCCTCCGACCGTTGTGTCGAGATTGCAAACGGTCGGATCTCTTCGATCGCATCACCCCAGAAGTCAATCCGAACGGGATTCGAAGCCTGCGTCGGATACACATCGACGATCCCTCCGCGCACGGCGAACTCGCCCTTTCCCTCGACGCGATCCGTCCGTCGGTAGCCAAGATCCGCGAGTCCAGCGACCAGATCATCAAAGGGCGTCTCTTCACCCTGTACGACGTGAATCGGCTCTACGGGGGTAGGGCTCAGCCGCTGGGTGGCGGCCCGAACCGAAGACACAATGATGGCGGGCTCCGGGCCGGAGAGGGCGTGGCGAGCCACGAGGCGGTCCGCCATCGTTGAGATGCTCGGTGAGACGTGCTCAAACGGGAGCGTCTCCCACGCCGGCAGGTAATGGCTCGTCGAAGAGAAGAGCGCAACGTCGTCCGCGAGGTCCTCGGCTTCTCTCTCACCGGGCACCACAGCCAGGATGCTCCTCCCCGTCCGCGCGGCGATCCCGGCGAGAACGACGGCTCGCAGCGCGGGCGACACCACATACCGTCCCGGGATCGGTGGAACCAACTCACGCCCGAAGCGATCAAGTACGGAAGTGAGGGAAGCGACCACGAGGAGAGAGCGTACCGATCGACCCCAACAAAGCAATCTGCGCCGCTCGTCGGAGATCAGCCGGCGACGAGTCCTTCCTGTGCCAGCCAACGCACCGATCGCTCAAACGTCTCGGCGATCGGCGCGTACGACACCCCGAGGTCGTTGATCGACCGCGAGACATCGAACCGGTGGCCGTGGAGCAGCGTGCGCAGCATCTCGACGCAGATCGGGCGGTCACCCCGAACGAGTCCGGCCATCGCAACGAGTGGATAGGCCAAGCTTGCCAGCGTGCGGGGAATCATGATGGGTTCGATCGGACGGTCGACGATCTTGGCGAGCACCACAACTGCCTCGGAAACCGTGATGCTGGCGCCGCTGATGAGGTACCTCGACCCATCCATCCCCCGTTCCGCCGCCAACAGATGGGCGTTTGCACAGTCGTCGACGTCAACGATCGACAGTGTGGTGTTGACGGCTACCGGTTGCTTCATGTTGAGCGCAAGCCGAAGGATCAGTGTCGAGCCGCTGGCTCGGCCCGGTCCCTGAACCGAAGATGGGTTGACGGCGACCGCCTCGATCCCCCATCGGGACGCCTCCTCGAAGAATGCCAACTCGCCGAGGTACTTCGACCTGGCGTAGTGCGACAGAAACACCCCGGCATGAGCCGTCTCCTCGTTTGCGACCGTGCCCTCCAATTCACCGATCGTCGCAGCAGACGAGGTCAGAATGATCCGACGCACCCCCGCCTCGGCGGCCGCGGCCACGACCACCCGAACCCCATCGACATTTGTGCGATACATCGCCCCCGGGTCGGATGGGCACATGGTGTTGACTCCGGCCACGTGAAAGGTGACATCACAACCGGACATACCCGCAACGAGCGCCTCATGGTCGCTCACATCCCCGATGACCGGAGTCGCTCCTCGCTCAGCGACTCGGTCCGCTGACATCTCAGAGCGAGCAAGCGCCCGAACGTCGGCGCCGGAATCGACGAGGTGGTCAACCACAGCTCCACCAACAAAGCCTGAACCTCCCGTGACGAAGACCGGGGGTTGGCGTCCTGCGCCAACCGGGTCGCCGAGAGAGCCCGGTCTGAGGCAATTCCTCGGGGGCACCAACTAGTCCTTCTCGCGCGCCGTGGTGAACACGGAGCGGAATCGGGAGAAGTAGTCCCCCGCGGACACGACCGTCACGACCACCGCGGCCGCCATGAGCCACTGATCCAGTCGCCACGGCCCGATCACGATGTCGAGTCGCAGGATGGCGAACGAGATCGCTGTGAACTGGAGAGCGGCCTTGGATTTGCCCCACCAGCTCGGGGGCACCGTGGATTGGTCGAGGGCGGCAACACTCCGCAGTCCCATGATGGCGATCTCTCTCGCAATAATGATGAATGCGACCCAGGTCGACACGGTGCCGACTTCCACAAGTGCGAGCAGAGCACCGGCTACGAGGATCTTGTCGGCAACGGTGTCGAGGAATGCGCCGAGCGTGCTAGTGAGCTGCCACCGCCGGGCGAGGTATCCGTCTGCGAAGTCCGTAAGGGCAGCGACCACAAACACGATGGTTGCCACAACCCGAGTGCCTTGGCTGTCAACGCCGACAAGAATCAGCGCCATAGCGACCGGTGTCAGGATCAGTCGGGCGATCGCCAGCAGGTTCGGTATCGACATATGCCTCAGATGGTAAGCGCTTTGGCGATTCGGCTACTCGACCCATCCCATCGAACGCTCAACCGACTTCCGCCAATCGCGGAACTGGCGTTCGCGATCCTCCGGATCCATGTCGGGGCTGAATGTCCGATCCTCTGACCAGTGGCCGGCGATTTCCTCGAGACTCCCCCAGAAGCCCACAGCGAGCCCGGCCGCGTAGGCGGCGCCCAGCACGGTTGTCTCGCTGATCTTCGGCCGCACAACGTCGACGTCGAGCATGTCGGCCTGAAACTGCATGAGGATGTCGTTTCCCACCATCCCGCCGTCGACCTTCAAGGAGGCCAGTTTGATGTCCGCATCGAGCTCCATTGCCTCCAGAACGTCGCGAGTCTGAAACGCCGTTGACTCAAGGACCGCACGGGCGAGATGGCCGCGATTCGCGTAGCGGGTGAGGCCTGTGATCACGCCGCGAGCGTCATCACGCCACCAAGGAGCGAAGAGCCCGGAGAACGCAGGGACGAAGTAGACCCCTCCGTTGTCTTCGACCTCAAGCGCGAGATCGCTGATCTCCTCGGCGGAGTCGATCATGCGCAGGTTGTCGCGAAGCCACTGCACACCGGCTCCCGCGATGGCAACCGATCCCTCGAGTGCGTACCAGGCCGACTCGCCTGCAATCTGATACGCGACGGTCGTGAGCATTCCGTTGTCGGACCGCACGGCCTGCTCGCCGGTGTTCAGCAGGAGGAAACACCCCGTGCCGTAGGTGTTCTTCGCCATGCCAGGCTCGAAACAAGCCTGACCGAAGAGTGCCGCCTGCTGATCACCCAGAATCCCTGCGAACGGGACGCCGGCCAGCGGTTCGCCGGATTCTGCGATCACTCCGACCGAGGGAACAATACGCGGCAGTACCGACCGAGGTATGCCGATCGCGTCGAGCAGACCGTCGTCCCACGTCAGTGTCTCAAGGTCCATGAGCAGCGTGCGGCTGGCATTCGTGACGTCCGTGACGTGTTCACCCGTCAGATTCCACGCGACCCAGGTGTCCATCGTGCCGAACGCCAGCTCGCCGTCGTCAGCCCGGGACAGGAGACTCTTGTCGCGATCGAGCAGCCACCGGGCCTTCGGTCCGGCGAAATAGGTGGCAAGCGGCAGGCCGGTTTGGGCCCGAAACCGGTCGGCACCTTCGTCGCCGCCGAGAAGCCGGCAGAGGTCGGCCGTCCGCACGTCCTGCCAGACGATGGCGTTTCCGACCGGCATGCCGGTCTCTCGCGACCAGAGAAGCGTGGTCTCGCGTTGATTGGTGAGTCCAACGGCTTCGAGATCGGCCGGCGTCGCGTCGACCTGAGCAAGGGCCTCCCGGATCACCAGGTTGACGTTCCTCCGAATCTCCTCGGGATCGTGCTCGACCCAACCCGGCTGCGGATAGATCTGCTCGTGCTCCCGCTGGGCCATGGCGACGAATTGGCCGTGGCGATCGACGAGAGCACAACGCGAAGAGGTCGTTCCCTGGTCAATCGCAGCAACGTAGGAACCCATCAGCGCACCTCTCAATCGTTCAGTTCACCCGCCGTCTGTCGGGCGGCGTCTCCCCCGTCGATTGCGAACACCTCTACCACCCGGAGGCTCCGAATGACTGCGTCGTCGACCGAGGCGCGCTCGACCTTAGCGAACCGATTGAGCACGTAGTCTGCGGGGTCGATCCGATCTGGCGGACGACCGACTCCGATCTTCAGACGCCAGAACTCATTCGTCCCCAGGGAGTTGACGATCGACCTGATGCCGTTGTGACCTCCGGCTCCCCCACCGAATTGCACTTTGAGCTTCGCAAACGGCAAGTCGATGTCGTCATGTACAACCAGGAGCCGATCGCCATCGACGTGCTCGTACCGAACCAAGGGTGCGATCGACTGACCGCACTCGTTCATGAACGTGCGGGGCAATGCAAGGACGGTGCGTGTTTCGCCGACCCGCAGGGAGGCGACGTCCGCCCGGATACCGAGGCGCGCACGCTTGAACCTGAGCTCCGGTGAGACCGCCTCAACAACCTCGGCACCGACGTTGTGGCGCGTGCCGTCGTACCGGGAACCTGGATTCCGCAGACCGACGATGAGCTTGGTGTCCACGCGGCTGGGTTAGCCCTCGTCGGGTTCGACATCGCTGGCTTCGTGGCCCTCTTCGCCCTCTTCGCCCTCTTCGCCCTCTTCGCCCTCGAGGAGGTCTTCCGGAACCTCTTCTTCGACGATGGACGGCAGGAGGACCGTGACGAGCGGCCGGTCCGGCTCGGTGATGTACGTGACACCCTCGATGACGGGAAGATCCTCGACTTTGAGCGTGTCGCCGATACCAAGATCGCTGATGTCAACAGCGATCGAGGTCGGAATCGCCGTTGGCAGTGCGGAGATCATGACAGCGTTCTCGACCGTCTCGATGAAGCCGCCTTCGTCCTTCACACCGAGCGGCGTTCCGGTGAATTCGAGCCCAACCTCGGCGTCGATGGCAATATCGAGGGAGACCTTGATGAAGTCCAGATGGGTGATGTCGCCGCGAACCGGATCGCGCTGAACCTCACGAGCAACGGTCAGGACGTCGTCCCCGCCTTCGACGTGAACATTGATCAGGGCATTGAGCCCGGCTTCCGTGTTCAGCACGCCGAGCAAGCTGCGACGTTCGATCGCGATCTCTTGGGTGTCGATACCGGCGCCATATACGACGGCCGGAATCTGACCGTCGCGGCGCATCCGACGCGCGGGGCGGCTTCCCGAAATGGTGCGCTTGAGAGCGCGCAAGGTTTCCTGTTGCATGACTGGGCTCCTCGAAGAACTCTGACGAAGTCCCACAAGTGTAGGACCCCGAACCGTACAAAGCACATGCGCCGTGCGCGGGCGGTCGTCCCGTAGTCCGGAGTGGCGTATTCAGTAGTCCGTAGTCAGTAGCCCGTATCGGAGCGTTCAGCCGCTCGCAAGGTCCCCTCCCGCGGCGGGCCTCATCAGCGCGATTCAGGCTCCCAAACCGCCCCCTCCCGCCCTCGCTGACGCTCGGGCACCCGGCCACCAAGCCTCATCCGCGCGATTCAGGCTCCCAGGCCGCCCCCTCCCGCCCTCGCTGCGCTCGGCCACCCTCCCCCACTCCGTGGTGGAGGGAAGGCTTGGCTATGCGGCGGCGAATGAGAGGCGTACCTGCCGAACTGGGTTGTCCTCGTTGGGGTCTACGAGCACGATTGACTGCCATGTGCCGAGGGCGATACGGCCCTCGAGCACGGGAACAGTGGCGAACGGAGCGACGAAACCCGGCATCACGTGATCGGCACCGTGACCCGGTGATCCGTGGCGATGGCGGTATCGCCGATCGTCCCGAGGCAGGACTGCGTCGATGGCATCCATGAAGTCGGCGTCACTGCCGGCACCCGTCTCGATGATGGCGATCCCAGCGGTTGCGTGAGGAACGAAGATACTCAGCAGTCCATCCCCACGACCCGAGACAAAGCGGGACGCGTCGGCGGTCAGATCGAATATCCCTCGCTGGTGCCCTGTCTCGATCGTGAGGATCTCGGTATCCATTGAGCTCTCCTCCGATCGGGGGCTAGATGTTCTCCCCTTGGAAGATGTCACTCACCGAAGCGTCGGCAAAGATTGCGCTCACCGCGCCTGCGAGGATCGGCCCAACGGAGAGCACCGTGATCTTGTCGAGGTTCTTCGCATCATCCGGAAGCGGGAGGGAGTTCGTGATAACGAGTTCATCGATCGGCGCCGCAGCGATCCGCTCCACGGCCGGTGGCGACAGAACGCCATGAGTCGCAAGGGCGCGAATTGAGAGTGCGCCGCGCTGTTTGAGGAGTTCGGCTGCACCGACGACGGTGCCGGCGGTGTCGATCATGTCGTCGACGATGATCGCGTGCCGGTCCTTGACGTCACCAACAACCCAGAGCGTCGACGACTCGTTGCGGATATCCGCGGCGCGTCGTTTGTGTACGAAGGCGACGCGCGCCCCAAGATGAGCTGCGTAGCGAGACGCCAGCTTCACCCGGCCCGAGTCCGGGGAGACCATGGTCGTGCGACCTTCTGTGGTCTTCCTCAGATACTGGCTGAACAGGTGGAGTCCCGTGAGATGGTCGAACGGCTTGTCCACAAACCCTTGGATCTGGCCCGTATGCAGGTCGAGGCTGACAATTCGGTCGGCTCCGGCTGCGACAAAGAGGTCTCCCATCAACCGGGCCGAGATGGGTTCTCGCGGGCGCCCCTTCTTGTCTTGCCTCGCATATCCGTAGAACGGCACAACCGCCGTGATCCGCTTCGCCGACGCACGTTTGAGCGCGTCGATCATGATCAACTGCTCCATGATGTTGAAGTTGAGGGGCTGCGTATGGCTCTGGATAACAAAAGCGTCCGCTCCGCGAACGCTCTCGGTGTAGTGGATGTAGATCTCGCCGTTCGCAAAGACAGATCGCTCCACTCCGCCGAGTTCCACACCGAGAATATGGGCGACTTCCTCAGCCAGGGGTTCATTGGCGGAACCCGAGAAGACCATCAACCGCTTCTGGCTCCGCAGCTCCATTACTTCCCGTCCTCAGGCGCCCGACGCTTCCTCCGCTCAGCGTAGCCAGCGATCTCCTCCTGATGCGAACGCTCCAAGGCGAGCGCCCCCGGCGAGACATCGCGGCTTATGACGGAGCCGGCGCCTGTGTAGGCGTCGTCCCCCACCGACACAGGAGCGACAAGGATCGTGTCCGAGCCGATCTTGACGCGGTCGCCGATCTCAGTGCGATTCTTCGCGAAACCGTCGTAGTTGGCGGTGATCGTCGCTGCCCCGACGTTCGAGTCTTCACCGATCGTGGCGTCGCCGATATAGCTGAGGTGAGGGACCTTCGAACGCGGGCCGATTTGAGAGTTCTTGATCTCGACGAACGACCCGGCTTTGGAGTCGATTCCGAGGTCCGCTCCCGGTCTGAGGTAGGTGTACGGCCCGACGGTGACCTCGGGACCGACGACCGCTCCTTCGAGCACCGAGTATCGAACGGTCGCCCCTGCCGCGATCGACGAGTCCGTGGCGTGAACATTCGGCCCGATCTCGGTACCTCCCTCGATCGTCGTGGCGCCCCGGAGGTACACATCGGGAAAGATGTGGGCTCCAGCGCCGACATCGACCCCAACATCGATGTACACCCTGTCGGGATCGAGCATCGCCACACCGTCGTGCATCAGTCGCTCGTTGATACGGCGTCTGAGCACCTTCGAGACCAGCGCAAGGTCCGCATGGGAGTTCACCCCGACGCACTCACCCTCATCGGCGACAACACTCGCTATTCGCTGGCCGTCCGCCACGAGTATCCCGATCACATCGGTGAGGTAGTACTCGCCCTGATCGTTGTCGCTCTGCAACCGGCCGAGTACATCGCCGAGGACGGCGGCGTCAAACGCATAGACGGAGACGTTCATCTCCCTGATCGCCCGTTGCTCCTCGTCGGCGTCGCGTTCCTCGACGATTGCCACTACCTGGCCCTTCTCCCGCACGACGCGCCCGTAGCCGGTCGGATCCTGGAAGACGGCCGTGAGGAGGGTGGCGGCCGCCTGCTCGGTGCGGTGCGTGTTGAGGACCGCCTTGAGCGTGGCAGGACGGAGCAGTGGCATGTCGCCGAGAATGACGAGGACGATGTCGGCATCCGGTGTGCATGCTCCGAAGCCGACTCGCGCTGCATCACCGGTGCCGAGCTGGGGTTCCTGGACTACACCAACAGCCCCGTCGGGAAGAGAAGCCACGACATCATCCGCTCCGTGACCGACAACCACGACGGTCTCGTCCGCCTCGAGTGGCTCGGCGGTTGCAAGTGCCCATCCGAGGAGACTCCGGCCGCAAGCGTTGTGAAGCACCTTCGGTAGATCCGACTTCATCCTCGTGCCCTTCCCTGCGGCGAGCACGATCACGGCAAGATGCATTGGGTCTCCAAGGGACATAGCTGGGGGGACAGGGCTCGAACCCGTACCGGATGGACCAAAACCACCTGTGCTACCAGTTACACCACCCCCCAGGGGTGACCCCGAAGGTTAGACCTGATAGGACACTTCTTGGTCAGTAGTCCGTGGGCAGTAGTCAGTAGTCAGTACTCCGTAGTCCGTATTGGCGGCTGGCGACCTCACTCGACGACTTCATGGCCCCTCGGTGTCGGTTCGGCGGCTTTTGCTGCTGTTGCTTCGTTCGGGGCTGCGGCTACTGCGTCTTCGGCTTCGGCGCGGGTTGGGAAGTACGAGAACAGGGCGGCGCCGCTACCGGTCATGATCACCGGTACGCCCCATCGGTGGACCAGTTCGGCACGCCACTCGTCAACTTCGGGCGCCACGGCAATGGCTGCCGGGTACAAGTCATTCGCCAGCGGGGAGTACTCGCGCAGAACGGGTGGCAACGCCACGACATCGATTCCCCGTCCGGATGGTCCGCCAAGGTCATCCCAGGTGCGATACACCTCCGAAGTGTTGAGAACGATCGGCGGAACCACGATGGCAAGGGCAAATCCCGTGGCGTCGGATCGGGGGGTAACGAACTCACCTCGCCCCGAAACGAGCGCGGTTCCTCCCACGAAAGCGAACGGCACATCCGAACCGAGGTCAACAGCAAGCGTGCGCACGTCATCGAACGAGACCGAGAAACGGCGCGCCGCAAGATGAAGAGCGGTGGCGGCGTCGGCACTCCCCCCGCCAAGCCCTGCAGGTGAAGGGATCTGCTTCGACACCACCAGCCGTATCGGACGATCTGTGCGTCCGAGCTTGCGCGCAGCGGCAACGGCCTGCCACGCGAGATTGGTCTCATCTTCGGGAGCGCCACCATCCGGCACCTCGATCGAGTCGGCATCCGCGTCCTCGAGGGTGATCTCATCGTGCCAATCGATCGTCTGGAAGAGTCCCCGTAGCGGGTGGACGCCGTCGGCATCGGGCGATCGCACATGCAACCCCAGATTCACCTTGGCATACGCCCTCGCCTTCATCGTCCTACCTCACCGGCGATCGCAACGAAGGACGCTGGACTCAGATCCTCGGCCCGCAGCGTCGGGTCGACGCCGCAGCGTTCCAAGGCCTCCGAAGCATCCGGGATGATGGTGGCAAGGCTTCGCCGCAGCATCTTCCTGCGCTGTCCGAACGCAGCGCTCGCGATCGCGATGGCTCGCTCGGCGTCCTTGGGAGCTGGGTGCCGGTCGAGTTCGATGACCGCCGATGCGACCGAAGGAGCCGGATAGAAGACGGTTGACGCCACAGAGAAGGCAATCGAACCGTGTGCGTGCAGTGACGTGATGACCGACGGGATTCCGTACGACCGTGATCCAGGACCGGCCAGCAACCGCTCCGCCACCTCGCGCTGAACGAGCAAGACGAACCGGCCGACGTTCGGAGCGCGACGAAGCGCATCAAGGACGATGCCGGTCCCAACGTTGTACGGAAGGTTGGAGACCATCGACCATCGTCCGGCGCCGAGATCACGATCGAGATCCACGTTGCTTGCATCGGCGTGGCGGATTTCGATGTTCGGCAGGCCCCCGACCGCGTGTTCAAGCACGCGAACGAGTCCAGCATCGACTTCGTAGACGACGACGCGAGCGCCGGTCGCTGCGAGCGCCGCCGTGAGCGTCCCGGTGCCTCCGCCGATCTCGACGACGTTCGATTCCGGACCGACGCCTGCCAGCCGCACAATGCGGTGGATCACGTTCGGATCAACAAGGAAGTTCTGTCCGTAGGCCTGGTTCGGCCTCAGACCGTACTCGTCAAGAAGCGCTCGA
>Ga0316198_10002066_pt1 | contig 12048 bp, 13 predicted proteins | sample OudBieAanoxic_MG_FD_204935 | JGI IMG/M metagenome (GOLD analysis project Ga0316198, IMG submission 204935) | Coastal sediment microbial communities from Oude Bieten Haven, Netherlands - site A anoxic | ecosystem: Environmental > Aquatic > Marine > Coastal > Sediment | place: Netherlands... | reverse complement strand
CTGTGCATCGACTGCAAGACCCGCCAGGAAGAACTCGAACGCGTGCAGGCCTGACGCCTGCCCCACCACTCCACGTGAACACGCCCGCCTATCGGGGGCGCTTTGCACCTTCACCGTCCGGCCCCTTACATTTTGGCTCCCTGGTTGCCGCAGTGGCCAGCTTTGCCGACGCCCGCCATCACAGTGGGAGCTGGTTGATAAGGATAGAGGACGTCGACCAGACACGCAGCCGGCCCGGTATCGAAGCGCACATCCTGGATACCCTGTCAGCCTTCGGGATGCAATCAGACGAGTTACCCGAACGCCAGAGCGGGCGCAGCGCACGCTACGAGGCGGTGCTCGATCAGCTGGCAAAAAGGGGCCAGGCGTACCGCTGCAGTTGTAGCCGGGCAACAGTCGCCGCGATCGCAAGAACGGGCCCCGAAGGGCCGATATATCCCGGCACCTGCAGGCGTCGTCCGCCCGACCCGAAACTGCCTGCCGCCTGGCGGGTCACGACTAACGACAGGCCGCTAGACTTTGTAGACCGAATTCTCGGGGAAACCACCCAGAATCTGGCCGAAGATATTGGTGACTTTGTGGTAAAGCGTATAGACGGTTACACCGCCTACCAGCTCGCGGTGGTGATCGACGATTTTGATCAGGGCATCACGGACGTCGTGCGTGGCGCCGACCTGTTCTGGTCGACACCCAGGCAGATCTGGCTACAGCAATTGCTGGGTTTTCCGCAGCCCCGCTATGCCCACCTCCCATTGGTATATACGGCAGATGGATGCAAGCTCAGCAAGGCTGATCAGGCGCATCCGATCGATAATCACAACCCGGTGAGCGGGCTGATCGACGCCTGGTCGCACCTTGGGCAGAGGTCCCCGGATGGCCACTTTGCAGACTCTGGCGAATTCTGGGAATGGGCCATCCCTCGTTGGGATATTTCCCTGGTGCCACGAGAACGGAATATCAGATTATGAATGAGCCGACAGCGTATCAACTCTTAGGTGCAGAGCAGGGCGTGCGCGAGTTGGTAGAGCGTTTCTACGACTATATGGACACAGAGAGTCAGGCGGCCGGGGTTCGCGCAATGCACGCCCAGAGTCTTCGTGCCTCTCGCGAGAAACTGTTTCTGTTTCTCTGCGGTTGGCTGGGCGGCCCTGAGCTGTATGTACAGAAATACGGGCATCCGATGCTCCGCCGGCGCCACCTGCCTTTCGCAATAGGAAAAAGCGAACGCGATCAATGGATGCACTGCATGCAGAAAGCCCTCGCCGACATGCCAATCGGAGAAGATCTGCGCGAAAAACTGACACGTGCCTTCATGGCAACCGCCGATCACATGCGCAATCAGCCCGAGCTTGGTTCGGATGACAGGCTGCCGATTATCCGTGGTGAATAAACTGCCACCCGATCCAGATGCCCAGGGTGGACCGCTTAAAAGACGCCAGGATCAGACTGGCGGTCTATGATTAGCCATTAGGAGGGGGAAAAAGACTGTTTCGGCAGCTGAACAGGAAGGAGGGGGAGCGTCATGTCTGACGACAAATGGTGCTCATTGGCACGCGAAGATTTCGAACATGCCCTGGATGACCTCGGCACCCTCGTCGACGTGAGTGTCAATGATCTCATCACACTGACGGAAAAGGCCCGCAAGCACGCGCAGATGCGTCACGCGGAGGCGCTGCAGATCGACAATCTGATGAGCCGGCCGGTAAATACGATCCATGCCGATTCTTCGCTCGGAGAGGCCGCCCGGGTGATGCTGTCAGAGCGAATCAGCGGCTTGCCGGTGGTAAATTCCGCCAATCGTCTGATCGGGCTCATTACCGAGGCTGATTTTCTAAGTGCGATCGGTGTTCCCTGCCATCTGCCTTCGCAGACTTTCTGGCAAAACCTCTCGGGCATGTTCTCGCAGCCATTGCATCTGCATGAGCCGAGCGAAAACGTCGGTGCCCTCATGGTGACTGAAGTGATCACAGTGCGCCCAAGTCAAACCTTGCACGAGGCCGTCGAATTGATGAAGTCACACCGCGTCAAACGACTGGTGGTCGTAGACGAGCAGCACACCCCGGTTGGCATGCTCACCCGCTCAGATCTCGTCCGGGTGTTCTTTCAACGTTTTCAAGAAGCCGAGCACCTGGGCTCCGACAGCCATACAGCATCGCGATGAAGGTACTGATGTTTACGGTCAGCCACCAGCACCTCGAGGAACTGATGTGTAAGGGGTGCATTGCCCGGTTATTCCGCATCGAAGACCTGGGACATGTACGCGATCAATACGTGGTAACCGCATTGGTGCGCCAAGAACACCTTGATTCAATCATCGAGAGAAGCGCCGACCGGCCGCGCTGGGTCAAGTGGCCTGAATCCTGAGTGCTGCGCAGCCGCAGCCACACTTCACGCATATTTCGCAGCGGTCGAGATCTAAACGGCGTTTCTGTGATCTATCCGAGTAGGCCTGCGGATCGAGAAATAAAACTTTCACCTACATCGGCTATGGTTCTTTCAGCGCTACTGTCAGGGGAGGCCGGCATGACTGATATTCAAACCTTACTAGGCGAAGAGGCGGAAGATTTGCTGTCGCATCAGAGCCAGACTTTTGACCGTTCCCTTTTCCAGTTCCCGGGCGTCGACTACGTTGACCGCGTGATGGCGCAAAAAAGCCTCAAGCCGAGTGTATTGCGCGGGATGCAGGCGCTCTTAAATCATGGCCGCCTGGCTGGCAGCGGCTACTTGTCTTTGCTGCCGGTTGACCAAGGTGTTGAGCATTCCGGAGGGGCCTCGTTCGCCCCCAACCCAATCTACTTCGACCCGGCCAACATCTGCGAATTGGCCATCGAGGGCGGCTGTAATGCAGTGGCTTCGACACTCGGTGTCCTGCATTCGGTGGCTCGGCGATACGCACACAAGATTCCGTTCCTGGTGAAGATCAATCACAACGAGATCCTCAGCTATCCGAATTTCTACGATCAGACCCTGTTCGCCTCAGTCGACCAGGCGTTCGATATGGGTGCGATTGCGGTGGGTGCGACCGTGTATTACGGCTCGCCCGAGTCGCGCCGCCAGATCCAGGAGATCAGCGAGGCCTTCGAATACGCGCACGAACTGGGCATGATCACCGTTCTATGGGCATACCTGCGCAACTCCGCTTTCAAGGTGGACGGTGTCGATTACCACACCTCGGCCGACCTCACCGGCCAGGCCAATCACCTGGCGGTGACCATCAATGCCGATATCGTCAAGCAGAAGCAGGCCGAGGGCAACGGCGGGTACCGTGCGATAAAGTTTGGCAAGACCCACGCCAAGGTCTACGACCAGCTGACCAGCGAGCATCCGATCGACTTGGTGCGCTATCAGGTGGCAAATTGTTTCATGGGCAGGGCGGGCCTGATCAACTCAGGAGGTGCTTCCAGCGGTGCCGGCGACCTTGCCCAGGCGGTACGTACTGCGGTGGTCAACAAGCGCGCCGGCGGCATGGGCATGATCTCCGGGCGCAAGGCATTCCAGCGCCCGATGCGTGAGGGCGTCGAGCTGCTCAACGCCATTCAGGATGTGTACCTCAGTAGTGAGGTCACGATCGCCTGAGAAGAGGAGATGCCGCGGTCAGCATATGCGCTTCGCCCCTATCGAGCCTCAACAAGGAAAAGCGCTAATCGCGTAGCACTTGCTGTCTAGTAGCACTTACTGTCTAAAGGACTAGCTGTGGACCAAGAAAACAAAGCGAGGTCGGGCGGAACCGCCAGGACTCCATATGTTATCGAATTTGTTGGTGCCCGGAGCCGGAATCGAACCGGCACGGTTGCAATAACCGGCGGATTTTAAGTCCGCTGCGTCTACCAGTTCCGCCACCCGGGCTGAAATCACGAGAGACTTTGATTTAGAAAAACCCTATAAACTATTGTTTTATAAATGGAGGCCGAGCCCGGAATCGAACCGAGGTCCACGGATTTGCAATCCGCTGCATAACCACTCTGCCACTCGGCCAAACTGAGTGACTCAGCGACGCAAATGCGTCGGCTGAAACAAGAAACCCCGCTGACCCGCGGGGTTTCCTGGAATATCTGGAGCGGGAAACGAGACTCGAACTCGCGACCCCAACCTTGGCAAGGTTGTGCTCTACCAACTGAGCTATTCCCGCCGAACGAGCGCAGTATTCTAGGCAATTGACTGATCGTGTCAAGCCCGGCAACTACAAATCCGGCGGCGGTGAGGCATCGTTTTCATCACCCCGCAGACTCGGCCAGGCGGCGCGCAGATACAGTGTCATCGACCACAGAGTAAGCACCACGGCGATGTACAACAAAACCAGACCAACCGTGTAGATCGGCACTCCCCAGAGATCGTCACGATAGATCAACAGTGAAATTGCAACCATCTGGGCCGCGGTCTTGAATTTACCAATCTCTGAAACAGCGACCTTGGTCCGATTGCCGATTTCGGCCATCCACTCACGTAACGCCGAGATGGTGATTTCACGTCCAATGATTACCACTGCGGCCGCTGCCACCAATATCTTCGGATCTGACTGCACCAACAAAACCAGCGCCGTTGCGACCATCAGCTTGTCAGCCACCGGGTCGAGAAAGGCGCCCAACGCGGAGACCAATCGCATGCGCCGGGCGAGGTAGCCGTCAAGCCAGTCTGTAACTGCCGCAAGCACGAACACCGCTGTGGCCGCCTCACGCGCCCAAGGCGTCTGCAAATAGAACACCACCAGGAATACCGGGATCAGAAGAATCCGCAGAACGGTGAGCAGATTGGGGATATTGTAAATTGGGTTCATTTGTTTCCGTGGAAAGCGGCGTAGATTTCCAACGCCAGTTTCTCGCTGATGCCTTCAACGGTCTTGATGTCTTCAATTCCGGCGCGTGACAGACCCTGGAGCCCACCAAACTGCCTGAGCAATCGGGCGCGGCGCTTGGGGCCGACGCCACTGATGTCTTCCAATACCGACCGGGTCTTCGTTTTTCCGCGGCGCTGACGATGCCCTGTTATTGCGAAACGATGGGCCTCGTCGCGAATCTGCTGCACGAGGTGCAGCGCCGGCGAATCTGGCGGCAGTATAAGAGGCTGCGTTCGGCCCAACAAGAACAACTGCTCCATGCCGGGACGCCGGTCCGGACCTTTGGCCACACCCAGCAACAGAATATCGGCCAAACCCAGGCCGCCGATGATCTCGGCCGCTGTCGACAGCTGGCCCTGGCCGCCATCGATCAGCAGAATATCGGGCAATTTTCCCTCGCCGGCCAATACGCGCTTGTAGCGCCGTTCCAGTGCCTGACGCATAGCCGCGTAATCGTCGCCTGGGATGATTCCACGAATATTGAAACGCCGGTAATCGGCCTTGCTGGCAGCGCCATCGACAAACACCACGCAGGAGGCGACCGTCTGCTCACCCTGGATATGGCTGATATCGAAGCACTCCAGGCGCTGCGGCGGCTCAGACAGCTGCAGGACCTGTTGCAGGGCTTCAAGGCGTGTGCGCGTATTGCCGGCACTTGCCAGGCGCGACGCCAACGCCAGGGCGGCATTGTCCTGTGCCATCTTTAACCAACGCGCACGTTCACCGCGCGGTCGTGACTGAATGGCTACCCTGCGTCCGGCCTGCAGACCGAGCGACTCCTCGAGTACCACCTTGTCCTCGGGCTCGACGCTGACCAGGATCTGCTGCGGAACCGCCCTGCCCAGGTAATGCTGCGCAATAAATGCAGATATGATCTCGCCCTCGCCGGCCCCGTCACCGGTCCGCGGAAACAGACTCTTGTTGCCAAGATTGCGGCCCTGGCGAACATAAAACAACTGCACACAGGCGATGCCCCCCTCGCTGGCCACCGCCACGATGTCGAGGTCTCCACGTTCGCCACTGACGTACTGTTTTTCCTGCACCGCACGCAAAGCGCTGATCTGGTCGCGCAGCTGCGCAGCTTCTTCGAATTCGAGCCGCCCGGAGGCTGCCTCCATCTTCTCAACCCATCGCGCGACCACGTCTTGCGCCTTGCCTTCGAGGAACAATGCGGTATCGCCGACGTCCTGCGCGTACGCCTGAGGCGTGATGAATCCGACGCACGGCGCGGAACAGCGATCTATCTGGTACTGCAGGCAGGGGCGCGAGCGGTTGCGGAAGTAGCTGTCTTCGCACTGCCGCACCGGAAACAGTTTCTGCAAAAGCTGCAGGGTTTCACGCACCGCGCCGGCACTTGGGTAGGGTCCGAAATAGCGCCCCTTGGCCTTGCGCGCCCCACGATGAAACGCGAGTCGCGGAAACTCTTCGTCCGACAGAAACAGGTACGGGTAACTCTTGTCGTCACGCAACAAGACGTTGTATCGAGGCCTATGCTCCTTGATCAGGTTATTCTCGAGCAGCAAGGCCTCGGCCTCGGTGTGCGTGGCCGTAATCTCGACATTTCGAATCTGAGCAACCATGCTCGCGATTCGCCGATTGCTCGCACGGGTAAAATAGCTGCCCACCCGACGGCGCAGATTTTTTGCCTTGCCGACATACATCACATCGCCGTCTGCATTGAACATCCGGTATACCCCCGGACCCTGCGTCAGGTTGCGCACAAACGACTTATGATCAAATGTGGATTTCGACTCGGTCACACAGACAGTTTACTGTGCCGTCGCTACATGGTCAGGCCAACAAAGCCCTGGCGCGGGAAAAGACGTGTTCAAACATCGCCGTGGTCAGACGTCGGGTCTGGGTGTTGTAGCGGCTGCAGTGGTAAGAGTCGATCAGGGTGATGCCTCGCGGCATGGCGTGTTCCACAGCGTGCCCGAAAACTGCTTCCTTCTGCCGCTGCCCGAAAGCCGCGACCACAGATTTGTGGGCGATCGAACCCAATGCGAGAACGACGCCGCCACTCCTGAAGTTATTGAGTTCTGAGCAAAGATACTCCCTGCACTGCTTGATTTCACCGCCTGAAGGCTTGTTTTGCGGCGGCAGGCACTTGACCGCATTGGTGATCCGGCAATCGATTAGCCGCAGCCCGTCGTCAGCGCTGGTCGATCCGGGTGCGCTCGCAAAACCATACTTGTGCAAAGTCCGGTAAAGCAAAATACCGGCGTGATCCCCGGTAAAGGGGCGTCCAGAGGCGTTGGCGCCATGCATTCCCGGCGCCAGCCCAACCACGAGCAGGCCTGGGTCAGGGGCGCCAAAGGCCGGCACCGGCCGACAAAAATAATCAGGGTGCTGCAGCTTCACCTGGTCGAGAAACTCCGCCAGTCGGTCGCACCGGCGACAAGCGGAATCGAATACAGCTGATGTCATTGAGCGTTCTCGAGCAGACCGTGACGGATTGCCAGATGGGTCAGTTCGACATCGTTCGAGACATCGAGTTTTTCGAACAGACGATGACGGTAGGTACTGATCGTTTTCGGGCTGAGAAACAAAGCATCCGAGATTTCCTGATTGCTCTGGCCGCGGGTGATCATCAGCATGATCTGCATCTCTCTCGCGGACAGGGTGTCCAGCGGCGAGGCCTCACCGCGTCTGCGGAAATTGGTCAGGGTCAGTTTCTGTGCGACATCGCTGGAGATGTAATAATTTCCGCGCATCACGGTCTCTATCGCTTCCATCATCTCTTGCGATCCGCTGCCTTTGGAGATGTAACCGCGCGCGCCCGCATCCAACAACTGATTGGGAAACGGGTCGTCGCTCAAGACAGTCACTGCGATGATCTTGGTCTGTGGCGCAATTCTCAGAATTTTGCGGGTGGCTTCGATACCACCGATGCCCGGCATATGTACGTCCATCAGCACCAGGTCGGGCGCCTCCCGGCGCACCGCCTCGATTGCCTGTTCGCCATCGGAATATTCGCCCACCACCACCATGCCATCCCGGCTGCGCAGGATGCTGCCCATGCCGGCCCGGAACAGGTCATGATCATCGACGAGCAGTATTCGAATCATGCTGGCCACTGAAAGGTCCTGGATCCGTGTATTGTTACGAAAATATTACCACGCCCGGACGTCGATGCCGCCCGAGCAGACGCTTAAGCCCGACTCCCGGGAAGCACAGATCGCCGCAGATTCAGGTTACGTGATAACGGGCTCCGCGCCTCACGCGTGCGTTGTAAGTCCGTACCTGGGAAGGCGCGATGATCACGCACGCCAACCAGACCAGCGCAATCAGCGGCCAATAGATCAGCCCGAGACAGGCCGCAATGAACAGCGCAATGAGTGCATTTCGCGGTTGCGTATAGATACAACCTAGAGGACCGTAAAATAACGCGTAGAGGACCCCGGTCACGGGGCTCTTACTGTTCACGTCGACATATTTTTTTATTCTCTGTCGACGCCGCTCCCTAATCACATCTTCCATAAACCGATCTCCTTGGCATATCACCCTCTTCAATGGGGTGTTTCATCGACGCGATAGATACTGCTCTGCCACGCATGCTGAGATCGTATCCTCGGACTGGGTAATCCGCAAACAATACTCGCGCCCGGCAGGGGGGAAAACACATCTTCTCTCGAGCCACGGCAGGCTCTCAACCCAACGCGGCAACAAGCGAGCCGCAACTCGAGATTGGATCAGGCGGTCAGATCCCGAACATACCAGTCCATGGCCTCGGCCAGACCTTCGCGGATTCTATGGGTCGGCGCATAACCGAGGAGGTCCCGCGCCTTGCCGATATCGGCCAGTGAATGCCGAACGTCTCCAGCACGAAAATCGCGATAACTGGGCTGGAAGTTCTTCAGGTGCGGAAAGCGGGGCTCGAGGATAGAGCGAATCGCCTCGAACAACTCGTTGAGCGAGGTTCTGTCGCCAACGGCCACATTATAAACTTGATTGATTGCTTCCGGGTTTTGCGTGGTCGCCGCGAGCAGATTGATCTGCACCGTGTTGGCGATGTAGCAAAAGTCGCGACTGGTCTCGCCGTCACCGTTTATCCATACAGGTTCATTTTCAATCATCGCCGCCGTCCACTTGGGTATGACCGCAGCATATGCGCCCTCGGGATCCTGGTGCGCACCGAAGATGTTGAAGTAGCGCAGGCCGATGGTGTTGAAATCATAAGCCCGCGCAAATACCTCAGCGTATTGCTCATTCACCAGTTTGGTCACCGCATAGGGCGACAAGGGCTTGCCGATACGATCTTCGATCTTCGGCAATCCCGGGTGGTCACCGTAGGTCGAACTGGATGCGGCATAGACAAAGCGTGCCACCTGGGCATCACGCGCGGCGACCAGCATGTTCAGGAAGCCGTCAATATTGTTTGCATTGGTGGTAATCGGATCTTCCAATGAACGCGGCACCGAGCCGAGCGCGGCCTGGTGCAGCACATAATCCACCCCGTCACAGGCAGTCCGGCAGTCTTCCAGTTTTCGGATATCGCCCTCGATGAAACGGAATCGCTGCCACTGATCGTCGCGGACTTTCTGCTGAACCTGATCCAGATTGTGCTGATGGCCGGTCGAAAAATTGTCCAGACCAACCACCGTCTGATCCAGGCCGAGCAGTTCCTCCAACAGGTTGCAGCCGATAAAACCGGCGACACCGGTCACCAGCCATTTTCTCGGCTTGACCTTGAGTTGGTTTCTGATTGTTTCGATCTGCATGTGTCTTACGGCTTGAATTGGGGCTCACAGGGTTAACGGCCGGCTTTGGCTGATCCTTTGAGTGGATCGCCCGGGGTTTGCAGGCAGAACGTGGTGGCTCTTATCTCACGGACATCACCAGCAGGATCACCAGGCCCACCACGGCTGCCAGCGGCAGCAGCACCGCCTGCCAGTCACCTTTCTCGGCCTTGGGGCTGTTGGCCGACCAGTGTTTGTACGCCGGCCACAGGATGAACAGCATCATCACACCGGCAACCACGCCCAGTATCTGCATCCACTCCATGTCAGACCCTCTTCGCGGACAGAAAAAACCCCGGCACCTGGCCGGGGTCGTTTTGGCCTGTGCGGCCGGACTAATCGTCGCCCATGATCCCGAGGATGTTCAACAGGCTGATGAAGATGTTGAAGATACTCAGGTACAGGCCGTACGTGGCCATGATGTAGTTGGTCTCGCCACCGTTGATGATGCGACTGGTGTCGAACAGGATAAACCCACTCATCACCAGGATAATGCCGGCCGACACCGCCAGGGACAGCGCGGGCATCTGCAGGAAGATATTGGCGATCATCGCCAAGACCAGCACCATCATGCCCGCAAACAGAAAGCCGCCCATGAAGCTGAAGTCACGCTTCGCGGTCAGCGCATATCCAGACAGTCCGAGGAAAATGATTCCGGTGCCGCCAAAGGCGGTGGCGATTATCTGCGGACCGTTCGGCAACGCCAGGTACAGACTGAGCACCGAGCCCAGGCCGAAACCCAGCAGACCGGTGATCAGGAAGATCACCCCGATTCCTTTGCCCGAGTTCGCCGTGCGTGGCAGCACGAAGATACCCAGCACCATGGCGACGATGACCGAGAGCAAATAGGCCATGGGCGGCACGCCAATCGACATCGAAAGCATTGCTGTCAGGGCACTGAAACCGAGCGTGGCCGAGAGCAGCATATAGGTGTTCTTGAGAACCTTGTTGCTGGACGCAGCGCGGGCACCGCTTTGCGCGATAACATTCTCGTAACGATTCATCAGCAAATGCCTCCTGGGCAGTTGATTTATACAGTTCAGCGGGTCAGACCGGCTTCCGGCCCGAAAGTTTCCGCGAGGATAACCGAAAACTGGGCCCAACCCAAAGCTACTTCAAGTCCCAAAAGACAGTTGTCTTGTAGGGAAATTGCGGTATCCTACGCCGCCTCGCTCACACCGGAGGGGTGGCAGAGCGGTTGAATGCAACGGTCTTGAAAACCGTCGTGGGTGAGAGCCCACCCAGGGTTCGAATCCCTGCCCCTCCGCCAAATTGAACAGGGCTCCGTTTTCGGGGCCCTGTTGATATCTGCGGCGGAGTGCACAGCCACAGTACCCCTGCAGGGGTATGTGTTGCGGGCTCGAATCATCCCCCCTTCGCCGTGTTTTGAATGAAACAGGACTCCGTATTGGCACGCCGCGTTGTGCGCCGCAACATGAAAACCGATCGCACCGTATGCCATACCCATGGCCACCAGACGCACCGCCTGAAGGCGTCACATCCAGAACCGCACCGACTCCGTGCACCGGGATATGCGCTCAGTTCGCTGCGGGGCTGAAACCCTGTCATCCGGGTGCCATACACAACTGGTTCAATACTTGCTGTGCAACTAACGCCGGGGCCTTCCCGGAATTTCAAGATTTATGGAGAAGTAGTACATGGCCAAAACCACTAGCAAAACCACGAAGAAGAGTGCCGCCAAGGCAACAAAGGCACCGGCGAAGAAGAAGGCGGTGAGCAAGAAATCCACCGTTAAGAAAACGACCACTAAAAAGGCAACGGCCAAAAGAGCAACAGCGCCAGATACCAAGACGAAAGCGTCCGCACACGCCACAAAGCGCAAGACGGCGGCCAGCAGAGTGTCCGGCGCCAAAACGACCCAGATATCGGCGAGCCAGCGCCACCAGATGATTTGCGAAGCGGCCTACCTGCGTGGAGAAGCCCAGGGGTTCCTGAGCGACGATTATGAAGACTGGCTCCTGGCGGAAGCCGAGATAGATGCACGCCTGACAAAGGCCCGGATCGCGATCAAGGACTGAATTTACCCCGTTAATTTTAGGGGTACCGCGACATCGAAATCTGGGTGGGCTCTTGCCTCGGCTACAATGGCACGGATGATCCACAATTGTTCACCATGCCTTCCTTCTCGGCAGAGGACCGCTGCCATGCATCGTTGCCGATCCGCCATGCGTCGAATTTCGTGGTCGATTCTGATTCTGGCGTTTGCCCTGTGCGACGGAGTATCGGCCAGGGATTTCGACGACGCGGTATCTGGCCATATCGCGAATCCGGACTGGTTCGCAGAAAGCACCTTCAACGATCTCGAGGGTCTGCTCGACGAAGCACGATCGGAAGCCAAGATCGGCCTGATGGTCCTGTTCACCACCCAGGGCTGCTCTTACTGCGAACAATTCATTCGCAAGAGCCTGGGCAATGCCGAGATTGCGGCGCGTGTGCAGGCGAATTTCGTCACCG
>Ga0316198_10002065_pt1 | contig 12050 bp, 8 predicted proteins | sample OudBieAanoxic_MG_FD_204935 | JGI IMG/M metagenome (GOLD analysis project Ga0316198, IMG submission 204935) | Coastal sediment microbial communities from Oude Bieten Haven, Netherlands - site A anoxic | ecosystem: Environmental > Aquatic > Marine > Coastal > Sediment | place: Netherlands... | reverse complement strand
GTTCTTTGCCAGGTAAAGAAACGATTGTGTCGTTCTGAAATTGCGCCCAGGCCAACTGGCGACGCACTTTGCCGGCAGCATCGAGCGACAGGCGACCAGTGGCGCCGTCGAAGTCACCAACACTCTGGCCGCGCGAGCTGTACAGGGCGGCAATCAGGTTATACGCGTCATAGCCCATCGCATGCAGTCTCGCGAGGCGGCGTTCGTCCGGCCAGAATTCGGCGTATTGCTCCGGCAGATTCTCGATCCAGGGTTGCGGATCGATGACCCACGGTACGTCGGTGAACATGATGTCGTTGAGGTCGGCATTCGAGCGGCCGTCCATCGAGTTAACGGAGGAGGTCGAATAAACGGGTAAATCGCCTGAATAGTGAAACTTGAGCTGCGACTTCAGCAATCGGGCGGTGGCGGCGTTGGTCGCAAGAAAAACAAACTCCGCATCCTGGCGTCGTCGCGGATCGAATTGCAGCGGGACGCCGAGATTCGCGCGCATGCGTTTATAGCGCTGCACGCTGCCCGTCAGGCCCATCAGCCCTTCAATATCATTCGAAAAATCCTGCATACCGAGCTGAAAGCTGCGGTAATCAAGCAGCGTGCCGCCCAGGCCTTCAAATTCTGTCGAGAAGCTCGTGAGTACTCTGCGCCCCCAGTCGTTATCCGGCACGAGCGCCACCGCGCGCGTATAGCCGTCCTCGAGCGCGCGCACAGCCGCTGACGCGGCTTCGTCCTCGGGCGCGAGTGCGAACTGAAATAATCCCGGTGGTACGAGCGTGTCGTCGGGGAGGTAGTTCAGGATGAGCACGGGCACCGGTGGAATGATGGCGTTTGCAAGTTCCAGTACGCTGCTCTTCAGAAGCGGACCAACAACGAATTCGGCACCTTCATCAACGGCAATGGTGTAGGCCGCCATCGCTCCGCCCTCGGCATTAACATCATAAATACGCACGCTCTGGCGGTCGTCGAGACCACCGGCGCTGGCGAAATATGCACCGAGGAAACCGTTCTGCACCGCCTTACCGGCGCGACCGGCCTGGCCGGTGAGCGGCAATAGCAACGCGATGCGCTGCGGATAATCAATCAGTGTCGGGTCCGACACCGACACTTCGCCGAGAAACGCGATCGCCGGGTGATCCGGGTTCGCTGCCTGCCAGCGCTGTACACCGCTGGTCCAGCCGGCGCCTTGCTGACCGGTTGATTTTGCGAGCAAGCCAATGGTGAGCCAGCCACGTACGGTCGGGTCCAGCGTGGTGTCGGTAGCCGAGCGCAGCGCTGTTGCGTTGCTCACGAGCAACCCTTGCCAGAGTCGCTGCCGGCTCTGTTGGAGACCGCGATCATCGTCGATCCAGGACTCACGCTGGATCATGATCTGAACGGCTCGCGCCGGATCCTGTTTCTGAAACCACGCATCGGCGCGTAGCGCTTCAACGCGCAGGCGGTCGCGCTGCGACAACGCTTCTCGACTCATGGGTTCGAGCAGATTCAAAGCAGCATCTGCCTTGCCCTCGTAGAGGGAGAAGGCCGCCGAACTCGTATTCCACAAAGCGACGAGGTCGCCGCTGGCGGGTCGGTTGACACCACCGAAGGCATTCCGCGCCCGCTCAATATCGCCAGCATCCAGCCATTGCTCCACAGCGAGCAGCGTCAGGCGGTCGCGTTCGCTATCGAGCGCACCACTGGCGAGAGCAATGTATGCGCCAGCAGCTTCGCTGTGTTGTCCAGCGGCGGCCAGTCGCGCCGCCTGCGCTTCGCCGCCACCGCCCAGCGCGCCGAACGAGGTTGTTTCGCAGCCGCCCAGCGCCAGCATCGCGGTCAGCAACATGGCAGCGCTTGCCAGTAAGCGTCTTTCACGGGCAGGATGGGTTGAACAGTTCATTGTCATTTCGTTAACCGTAGCAAAGGATCGGGCGCCTCATGAGCGGCAACCTGTACGTTGTAGCAACGCCGATTGGTAACCTTGAAGATCTGACGCCCCGAGCGCGCCAGACGCTTGCCGATGTGGATCTGGTTGCCGCCGAGGATACCCGCCACACCGGGCGATTGCTATCGCATTTAGGGCTGAAAAAGCGACTTATTGCGCTGCATGATCACAATGAGGAGCAGGTTGTGACGAAGGTCATTGCCGAGCTCGAGGCTGGACAATCGGTGGCGCTGGTGAGTGATGCGGGCACGCCGTTGGTGAGCGATCCCGGCTACCGGTTGCTGCGCGCCGCCCATCGACACGGCATCACTGTCTCGCCGATGCCGGGTGCCAGTGCTGTGACCGCGGCGCTGTCTGCAGCAGGCCTGCCTACCGATCGATTTTGTTTTGAAGGATTCCTCCCGGCCAAAGCAGTGGCCCGACGCAAGCGACTGCAGTCGCTGATGAGCGAGTCACGCACGCTGGTTTTTTTTGAGTCAGTACACCGTATCGCCGCCGCACTGGCCGATCTTGGCGACGTATTTGGCGAGGAGCGCGACGCATTTATCGGGCGCGAGCTCAGCAAGCTGCATGAGCAGTGCGTGCAGGGGTCGCTGGGCTCGCTCAGACTTAAGGTCGATACAGGTGTCATCGTTGGCAAGGGCGAATTTGTCATTGTCGTTGCCGGCGCCGACATCGAGGCAGAATCGACGCTCGATACCGACACTCTGCTCATCGAGCTTGCGAAACATCTGCCCGGCAAAGATGCGGCGAAAGTTACCGCGAAACTAACGGGTGAAAAGAAGAACGCGCTGTACCAGCGTTTGCTCGAGATTCGCAGTTAACCGCGCTGTTTTCAGAGTGCATGGTGTAAACTCCGCCGCGAGAGAGCCGGAGTCGGCCAGGCAATCGCTGCAGTTTTCTGCAGAGGAAAGTCCGGGCTCCTTCGGACAGGGCGCCAGGTAACGCCTGGGGGGCGTGAGCCCATGGAAAGTGCCACAGAAAATATACCGCCGGGCAATGTCCGGTAAGGGTGAAAAGGTGCGGTAAGAGCGCACCGCGCGACTGGCAACAGTTCGCGGCACGGTAAACCCCGCCCGGAGCAAGACCAAATAGGGGAGTAGCGGGACGCACATCTCCCCCAATAGGGGAGATAAGGCGCTCCCGCACCGTCGGTTCCGAACGGGCTCCCGGGTAGGTTGCTCGAGGTAGCTGGTGACAGCTATCCCAGATGAATGGTTGTCGTAGACAGAACCCGGCTTATTGCTGGCTCCGGCTTTCTCACTTTTATCTATAAAAACAATAAGTTATACAACAAACCCCGGTACTTTCTCTAACCGCTGCGCACCCTGCGCAGAGTCAGTCGAATTTCGTCGCCAGGCGTGCGCTGTCGCGTATTCGCGACCCGTTTCTAAGACCTCCTCGAGGAACAATCTGTAAACGATTGATTTACTTGGCGCGAACCCCGCCACAATTCGCCCTTTTTGAGCCACCAAATAGTCCCTAAGTCACTGTACAACAACAATTAATCGGTTTTGTTTGTTGACGGTCGTGCAGGCCGCCACCTATAGTGTTGAAAAGTGGATAAAAGTGGGAGAAGAGGGGTAGCTCGCCCAGATTTAGCGTCTTCTAAGCGCGGATTAGGCAGCCACCCACAGCCTTATGTTTCGAGGGGCCACCAAAGTCAGTCTTGACGCCAAAGGGCGTATGGCAATACCGACCCGGTACCGGGAGCGGCTTGCTGCCCGTTGTGATGGCCAGATTATCGTGACTGTCGATAAGGATCACTGCCTCCTCGTTTATCCGCTGCCCGATTGGGAAGAGCTGGAACGCAAACTCGTGCGCCTGCCGAGCATGAACAAAGCGGCGCGACGCATCGTGCGCATTATGGTCGGTTACGCCACCGAAGTCGAAATGGACGGTAACGGCCGCGTACTTGTGTCGCGCGAGCTTAGGGATTTTGCCGGCCTCGAGAAGAGCGCGATGTTGATCGGGCAAGGCAACAAATTTGAATTGTGGGACGAAGCAACCTGGAACGAAAAACGCGACGCATGGCTCAGCGAGGAAGACGACGGCGACATGCCGGCTGACCTCGAGTCGATCTCGTTCTAGGTTGCCGTTCAGATCATGAGCAGCAACGCGCATGTGCCGGTGCTGCTGGGGCCGGTCCTTCACGGACTGAAAATAAAACCAGACGGATGTTACGTCGATGGAACGTTCGGACGCGGTGGTCACAGCGGGAAGATTCTGGAACAGCTGAATGCCAGCGGTCGGTTAATTGGCATCGATCGGGATCCGCAGGCAATTACATCAGCGCCGAAAACGCTAACAGATGACCCGCGCTTCGAGTTGATCAGGGGCGAAATTGCAGAACTTGAGACATTCATTTCAGCGAGAGGGCTTATGGGCGCAGTCGACGGCCTGCTATTCGACCTGGGCGTCTCCTCGCCGCAGCTGGATGAAGCGGAGCGGGGCTTCAGTTTCATGCGTGATGGACCACTCGACATGCGGATGGATCCGCAGTCGGGCACGTCGGCGCGCGACTGGCTTGCAACTGTGGGCGAATATGAATTGAAACGTGTGCTACGACAATTTGGCGAAGAGCCGGCAGCCGTACGCATTGCCCGTGCAATTATTGCCGAGCGTGCGGTGGCGCCGATCAGCAGCACGGGGCAGCTCGCGAGCCTCGTCGAATCCGTAGCGCCAAAGCGCGGCCAAAAGAAGCACCCGGCGACCAAGACGTTTCAGGCTATTCGAATATTTATCAACCGCGAACTGGAACAGCTGCAAGCCGCTTTGCAGCAGTCGGTCACAGTGCTGCGCAGCGGGGGACGTCTCTGCGTCATCAGTTTTCACTCGCTGGAAGATCGCATCGTAAAGCGCTTCATGCGCGAGGCGTCCCTGGAACCCGAGCAATACCGTGGCTTGCCATCGATACCCGAGGAGTTCCAACCGAAGCTTGCGGCCGTTGGCAAAGTCATCATGGCAACAGCTGACGAGATCGCGGCTAATCGTCGCGCCCGCAGCGCGCGCCTGCGCATCGCGGAGCGGACCTGATGCAGAAGGTATCGCGTCAACAATCCTTTCTGCTGACCTTCGTGTTCGCCGTTGTTTGTGTGATGAGCGCCATTACGCTGGTCTATGCAAAGCACGAGTCGCGCAAGTTATTCGTCGAACTCGAAGCGCTGACGCAAGAGCGTGATGCGCTGAATATCGAATGGGGTCAGCTGCAGATCGAACAGAGCACCTGGGCACAACATGCCCGGATAGAGAAAGTCGCAACTGACGATCTGGCGCTCATGCGGCCGGCCGCCGCGGACATCTACGTGATCGAGCAACCATGACACGCGGCGCAGAAACCAAACAGAAAACGGCACGCCGTTTCGTCGTCCGGGTGACCCTGGTCGCCGCGTTCTTCAGTCTCGCGGCAATTTCGCTCGTGGCTCGCGCCGTGCACCTGCAGGTATTGGACAAGGATTTTCTGAACGAGCAGGCTGATACCCGGCATCTGCGTACCGAGAGTATTTCAGCGCATCGCGGCACGATTACTGATCGCAACGGCGAGCCGCTCGCGATCAGTTCGCCGGTCGACAGTATCTGGGCCAACCCGAAAGAGTTTGCCAGCGCCGTCGACAACATTCCGCAGCTCGCGCGTATCCTGGACGTGGATCCGCAGATGCTGATGCGTCGTATCACGCGCAGCATGGACAAAGAATTCCTGTACCTGAAGCGGCACCTTAATCCCGAGCAGGCGCTCGAAGTGCTGGCGCTGAAACTGCCCGGTATCAACGTGCAGCGCGAATACCATCGTTACTACCCCGCCTCCGAGGTCACCGGACACCTTATCGGCTTCACGGACATCGACGATCAGGGCCAGGAAGGCATCGAGCTTGCATTCAATCACTGGCTCGCGGGTGAGTCGGGTGCGAAGCGCGTTCTGAAAGACAGGCTGGGCCGTTCGATCGAAAATGTTGCGAGTATCCGCCCGCCGCATCATGGCAAGGATCTGCGCACCAGTATCGACCTGCGCGTGCAGTATCTCGCGTACCGCACGCTGAAGGCCGCGATCAAGACGCATGAAGCACGCTCCGGTTCGATCGTCGTGCTCGATGTCAGCACCGGGGAGGTGCTGGCAATGGTCAACCAGCCGACCTACAACCCGAACGATCGCTCACAATTCACGGCGGAACGATACCGCAACCGGGCCATCACCGACATTTTCGAACCCGGTTCGAGTATCAAACCATTGGTGGTCGCCGCGGCACTGGAAAGCGGACAGTACCGCCCGAGCAGCATCATCGATACGGCACCTGGTTTTGTTACGGTCGGTGCAAAGAAGATAACCGACAGCCATAACCTGGGTCGCGTCAGCCTGACCACAATATTGGCGCGTTCGAGTAACGTCGGCGTGACGAAGCTCGCCATGACGCTGCAGCCGGACCAACTGTGGGACACGATGGCGCACTTCGGTTTTGGCGAGTTGACCAGCAGCGGCTTCCCGGGGGAGTCGGCTGGCATGCTGACACACCACAGCAACTGGCAGCCGATCAGCCAGGCAACGCTCGCCTATGGTTACGGCGTATCCGTTACGCCGCTGCAACTGGCACAGGCCTACGCGGCGATCGGTGCCAACGGCATCACGCACCCGATATCGCTGGTCGCACTCGAGCAGCCGAACCGGGGCGAGCGAGTTATTTCCGAAGCCACCGCCGATGCCGTGCGCCACATGCTTGAGGAAGTCGTGCGGCCCGAAGGCACGGGCACCAAGGCGGCGGTTGATGGATACCGTATCGCCGGGAAGACCGGCACAGCATGGAAGTTCGCGTCTGGCGGCTATTCGGAAGATAAATACATTTCGATATTCGCGGGTCTCGCGCCCGCCAGCGATCCGCGCCTGGCGACCGTCGTCGTCATCGATGAGCCGCGCGGCAAACTTTATTACGGCAGCGACGTGGCGGCGCCCGTGTTCGCTGACGTGATGTCGGAGTCATTGCGTCTTCTGGCCGTGCCGCCTGATGCCATACCGGCCCGCGATCCCGGCAGTGTCATGCAGGCGATGACGGCCCGGGAAGAGAGTCGATGAGCATGCCTGCAGAACAACTCATCACGGCACCAACCGTCGCCGACCTGCTACTGGGCTACGTGGATGCGCCACCGTTGCCCGTTGCCGGTATCGCCAGTGACAGTCGACAGGTTGAGACAGGTTTTCTGTTCCTGGCGACGCAGGGTCTGGCTAGCCACGGGCTTGATTACATCGACAACGCGCTGGCAGCAGGCGCGGCCGCGATTGCATTCGATGCTGTAACGGCCGAGGCGCCGGCAAACGCAGCAGTGCCCATGCTGGCTGTCCAGGATCTCGCCGCGAAACTGGGCGAGATTGCCAACCGCTTCTACGCCCGCCCATCCGAACGGCTCAAAGTGGTTGGTGTGACTGGCACCAATGGCAAGACCACCGTCGCCTGGCTGATTGCGCAGTGTGACGAGTTGCTGGGTGAGTCTTGCGGTTATCTCGGTACGCTCGGCTATGGCGTCGGCGAATTGACTGGCGCAGAGGGCATGACCACGCCTGCGGCTATCGAGCTGCATGGCCGGCTGGCCGAATTCTGTGATCAGCAAGCCACCAGCGCCGCCATCGAAGTGTCGTCGCACGCGCTATCGCAACGCCGGGTCGACGGCGTGCGCTTTGAGGCCGCGTTGTTTACCAATCTGACGCGGGATCATCTCGATTACCACGCTGACATGCGGCAGTACTTCGAAAGCAAGGCGCGCCTGTTCGAAGCGGCCGACGTGCAGCACAGAATCGTCAATATCGATTCGGAGTGGGGCGCCGAGCTGGCCGCTCGTTGCGGCGAGGACGTGGTGGTGGTAGCAACTCAGGGAGACCGTGTTGCCGAGCGCGCATCTGATAATCAGCCGCACGTTTTCGTGCGTACTGTCGATGCCACGGAGCAGGGTTCGGAATTTGTCGTCGATAGCTCCTGGGGCAATGGCCGGGTGCGGCTGCCTCTGCCAGGCGAGTTCAATGTTGCCAACGCCGCACTGGTACTGGCTCTGTTGCTGCAGCGCGGGGTCGACTTCGACACGGCCTGCGGCGTGCTGTCGCAGGTGAGCGCGCCGCCGGGACGCATGCAACGCGTGGCGGCTGCTGGAGTCAATGTTTACGTTGACTATGCACACACACCGGAAGCGATCGAGGCGTCATTGACGGCCCTGCGTGCGCATTGCAGCGGCAGGCTGTTCTGCGTTTTCGGTTGCGGCGGTGAGCGCGATTCCGGGAAGCGGCCGCTGATGGGCAGGGCGGCAGAACAGCACGCAGATACTGTCGTGATCACCAATGACAATCCGCGTAACGAGTCGCCGCAAAAAATTATTGCAGAAGTTGTCGACGGTCTGCGACAGCCGGAGCATGCCATCGTGATCGAGGATCGCGCCGCCGCAATCGCGTGGGCGATCGGCCAGGCGAGCGCCGGTGACGTTGTGTTGCTGGCCGGCAAAGGGCATGAGGCTTACCAGCAAGTTGGCGACGCGCGCTTGTCGTTCTCCGATTTGCTGGTGGCACAAACAGCGCTCGGTATTCCGGTTACGGAGGGCGCGGCATGATCAACACGCTGGCCCTGGCAGCCGCAAGCATGAATGGCGTCCTGCACGGTAATGATCGTACGTTCACCGGCGTCAGCACCGATACCCGGTCGCTGCGCGAAGACGAGCTGTTCTTCGCGCTCGAAGGACCCAATTTTGACGGTGGTGAATACGTCGGCACGGCAGGCGCGAGCGGCGCTGCCGGCGCTGTCGTCAAGCGCACTACGGATGCTTCACTGGCGCAGATTGCTGTAGACGATACGCGCCTGGCGTTAGGCCGGCTGGCCGCAGCGTGGCGCGAGCAGCTCGCGGCAACGATTGTCGGCGTCACCGGAAGCAATGGTAAGACGACGGTTAAAGAGCTGATCAAAGCCTGCCTGCTGCAGCGGGGACCGACATTTGCGACTCGCGGCAATTTCAACAATGACATCGGCATGCCGCTGATGCTCGTTCGCATCAAGAAAGAACACCGTTTCGCGGTCCTCGAAATGGGCGCCAATCACGCAGGAGAAATCGCCTACCTGTCTGCGCTCGCCAAGCCCGACGTCGCCGTCATTACCAATGCGGCAGCTGCGCATCTCGAAGGATTCGGTTCGCTCGAAGGTGTATCGCAGGCGAAGGGCGAGATCTTGCAGGGCCTTGGCAAGGACGGCATCGCGGTACTGAACGCGGATGATGACTACTTCCCTTACTGGGTGTCGCAAGTCGAGGGCAAACAGGTTGTGAGTTTTGGTCTTGGCGCCGGCGCTGATGTGCGTGCCGTGGACATTGAGACCGGTGCCAGCGGGTCGCACTTCAAGCTGCAGCTGCCCGACGCGGAGCAGACAGTCGCTCTGCCACTTGTTGGCATTCATAACGTGCGTAACGCATGCGCCGCGGCGGCCGTCGCGCATGTCTGTGGCGTGGCGCCGGCAAACATCAAGACGGCGCTCGAAAGCGTTGTTCCGGTCGGCGGTCGACTGCAGCCGCTAGACGGATGTAATGGCGCCACGCTGTTCGATGACAGCTATAACGCCAATCCGCTGTCGGTTGTGGCTGCGGCCGAGTTTCTGGCGAGCCTGCCGGGCGATAACTGGTTGGTACTCGGCGACATGATGGAGCTCGGCGATGATGCTTCGGGCATGCACCGCGAGGTCGGTGAGGCCGCCCGCGACTGTGGCATCGACAGACTATTTGTTGTCGGTGAATTGTCGCGAAACACCGTAGAAGGCTTCGGCGAGCATGCGAGCTGGTATTGCAGTGCGGATGCTTTGATCGATGACCTGAGCGCTGCGCTGTCGAGTTCTGTGAACGTCCTCGTCAAGGGTTCCCGTTCGATGCGAATGGAAATCATCGTCGAGGCGTTACGCGAGCGCGCGGCTGCGAGGAAGAAGGCCTGATGCTGCTCTATCTCACCAAATACCTGGCGCAGTTTGAATCCGGATTTAACGTATTCAACTACCTGACGATGCGCGCGATTCTCGGCGCGCTGACCGCGCTGCTGCTGTCCTTCATCATTGGTCCGCGCATGATCAAGCGCCTCACCGTCAAGCAGATCAGTCAGCCGGTGCGCGAGGATGGCCCTGAAACGCATCTCTTGAAGACCGGCACGCCGACGATGGGCGGCGCGCTGATTCTGGCCGCCATTTCCATCAGTACTTTGCTGTGGGCCGACCTCGGCAACCGCTACGTGTGGGTCGTCCTGTTCGTTACCTTGTCCTTTGGTGTCATTGGCTTCGTCGATGACTACAAGAAACTCATTCTGCAAAACCCCGCCGGCATTTCGGCGAAGCAAAAGCTCTTCTGGCAGTCTGGCGCGGCCCTGGTCGCCGCCATTGCTCTGTACGTTACGGCAACCGATGCGGTGCAAACCTCATTACTGATTCCGTATTTCAAGGATCTGGCCCTGCCCCTGGGCATGTTTCAGATTGTTGTAACGTACTTTTTTATTGTCGGCTTCAGTAACGCAGTCAACCTTACTGATGGCCTCGACGGTCTGGCGATCATGCCGACCGTTCTTGTTGGCGGTGCGCTCGGCATTTTTGCCTACGTCACCGGCAACGTAAATTTCGCGGCATATCTCGGCATCCCTTACGTCGCCGGAACGGGCGAAATTCTCGTGTTCTGCACGGCGCTGGCCGGTGCCGGCCTCGGATTCTTGTGGTTCAACACTTACCCAGCCCAGGTATTCATGGGCGATATCGGGGCACTCTCGCTGGGCGCAGCACTGGGTGCCGTAGCGGTGGTTGTGCGCCAGGAAATTGTGCTGGCGATCATGGGTGGCGTTTTCGTCGTTGAAACATTATCCGTCATCATCCAGGTGGCTTCTTTCAAGCTGACCGGCAAACGCGTCTTTCGAATGGCGCCATTGCACCATCACTTTGAACTCAAGGGCTGGGCCGAGCCCAAGGTCATTGTTCGTTTCTGGATCATCACCGTCATCCTGGTGCTGATTGGCCTGGCGAGTTTGAAAATACGATGAACACGGCACCGGCAACAACACGTAAAGACCTCGTCCTCGGACTCGGCGCGACCGGTCTGTCGATTGCGCGTTACTTGCGCCGCAGTGCCGGCGACCCGCTGTTTTTCGATACCCGCAAACAGCCGCCGGGCATCGAAGAGCTCGACGCGCTGTGGCCGGACGCAGAGTTGCTGCCAGGCGATGCACAGCTGCCTGCCGGTGTGGACCGCATTATCGCTTCACCGGGAATCGCCGACAGTCACCCGTTACTGGCCAATGCCCGTCTACGCAATATCGAGGTCGTATCCGACATCGAACTGTTCGCCCGCGAAGCGCGTGTACCGTTCGCGGCCGTTACCGGCTCGAACGGCAAGAGCACGGTAACGACCTTGCTCTATCACATGTGTCGGGCTGACGGACGTAATGCGCTGGCCGGCGGCAACCTCGGCGAGCCCGCACTCGATCTACTCGAGCGGCCGGTGCCCGATATCTATGTGCTGGAGTTATCCAGCTTTCAACTGCAACGCACGCAGACTTTGCCAGCTGCAGTCGCGGTGCTGCTCAATGTCTCGCCTGACCATCTCGACTGGCACAGCAGCGTCGCGGAATACCGGCGCTCGAAATACCGGATATTCCGTGAAGCCCAGGCTGCGGTCATCAACCGCGCCGACGCAGAAGCGCGTCGGCAGTCAGCGTTACTCGATCGTGTTATCAGCTTTGGTAGCGATGCGCCGGATTCGGGCCAGTACGGGCTGCGCAGTGACCACGGCGCCATGTACCTCGCACGCGGCGAAAAACTCTTGTTTGCCGTGAACGATTTGGCGATGGTCGGGACGCACAACCAGCTCAACGCGCTGGCCGCGCTGGCGGCCGGTGAACTGCTTGGCCTGAGCATGCCGGCGATGCTGCAGGTAATTGCCGAGTTCCCCGGATTGCCGCATCGCATGCAGTTTGTTGCCCGCGTGGCCGGAGTCGATTACATCAATGATTCGAAAGCAACCAACGTGGCGGCAGCGGTTGCGTCGATCCATTCGATCGATGGCGGCCTGGTGCTGATCGCCGGCGGCGATGGCAAGGAAGGCGACTTTCAGGACCTGGCCGCAGCCGTCGAGGGCAGGTTGCGCGCTGCCATAT
>Ga0316198_10002064_pt1 | contig 12053 bp, 10 predicted proteins | sample OudBieAanoxic_MG_FD_204935 | JGI IMG/M metagenome (GOLD analysis project Ga0316198, IMG submission 204935) | Coastal sediment microbial communities from Oude Bieten Haven, Netherlands - site A anoxic | ecosystem: Environmental > Aquatic > Marine > Coastal > Sediment | place: Netherlands... | reverse complement strand
GACGTCAAGAGCTGGGTCGAGTCGATGATCAATGACCGCCTCGCCACATTCTTCGAAGAAAATCCTGCGGTCGCGAAGCTAATCGTCTCCAAATGTCTCGATGCCGCCCGCGCCCGCGAGGCGGCCCGCAAGGCGCGCGAGCTGACCCGGCGCAAAAGCGCCCTCGAATCCTCGGCGCTGCCCGGTAAGCTTGCCGATTGTTCGGAGCGCGACCCCGAACTTTCCGAGATCTTTATTGTCGAGGGCGATTCGGCGGGAGGCTCCGCCAAACAGGGACGTAATCGAATGTTCCAGGCCATTTTGCCGCTCCGCGGCAAGATCCTCAACGTCGAAAAGGCGCGCTTTGACCGCATGCTGGCATCGGAGGAAATCCGCGCCCTGATCCAGTGTCTCGGCACCGGCATCGGCAAAGACGAGTTCGACCCCCTCAAGGTCCGCTACCACAAAATCATCATCATGACTGATGCCGATGTCGACGGATCACACATCCGGACACTGCTTTTGACGTTCTTTTATCGACAGATGCAAGAGCTCGTGGAACGGGGCCATCTCTTTATCGCCCAGCCGCCGCTCTATAAGGTGAGCCGAAAGAAAAAAGAGACCTACCTCGGCGATGATGGCGACCTTTATCGTTTCCTGCTCGATCGTGTCGAGGATGAGTTTCGGCTGGTGATCGGCACGACCGGCCGCGAGCTTGCTGGCCGAGAGCTGCGTCGCGCCATTCTTGCCGCCCAGGATTGGAACCAGAGTCTCGAGCACCTCGATCGTCGCGGCTGGCCCCAAGACCTTGTCCTGGCGGCGCTCGACACCGAGTCCGGGTGGGACGGCGGGGCGGGGGGCGATGGTTTCGCCGAGGCGCTGGCTAACGAGCTCCGCGAACTCGGTTACGAAGAAACCCGAGTCGAGCTCGACGAAGAACACGGGGTGCCGGAGGTGATCTGCCTGGTTGGTATCAATGGTCGCGGGCGCGAAGTGCGCCTCGGCCAGCTCCTTGGCGCGAGCGGCCACTATCGGCGAGCGCGAAACCAGCTGGCCCAGGTTGAAGCTCTCCGCGTCGGACCGTTCCATCTCGACCGCAATGGGGACCGAGAGACCCTGGCGAGTCTCGGCGAGCTTGTCAGTCGCGTTTATGAGGTCGCGAAAAAGGGCCTCAACATCCAACGGTATAAGGGCCTTGGTGAAATGAACCCGCGACAACTTTGGGGCACCACCATGGATCCTGAAACAAGGCGCCTTCTCCAGGTTACCGTCGAGGATGCCGCGCGAGCCGATGAGCTCTTCACGATTTTGATGGGGGATGCCGTTGAACCCCGCCGCAACTTTATCGAGGCCAACGCGCTCGAGGCCCGTAACCTGGACATCTAGATGGCTGATCCGACGTCTCCACCGCGCGCCGACCGTTTTCCTGTGACCATCGAGGAAGAGCTTAAGAAATCTTATCTTGACTACGCGATGTCCGTGATCATCGGTCGCGCGCTGCCCGATGTGCGAGATGGATTGAAGCCCGTACACAGGCGAATTCTTTTCGGCATGTGGGAGGGCGGCAATACCGCTTCGCGAGCTTACAAGAAATCTGCGCGAATCGTCGGCGATGTCATGGGTAAGTACCACCCCCATGGGGACCAGGCGATCTACGATACCGCCGTCCGCATGGCCCAGGACTTCTCCATGCGCTACCCTCTGGTCGACGGCCAGGGAAACTTCGGCTCGGTCGACGGGGACTCGCCGGCTGCGATGCGGTACACCGAAGTTCGGCTGACGCGGTTGGCAGAAGAGCTGCTCGGCGACGACATCGCAAAGGAAACGGTGGAGTGGGCGCCCAACTACGACGGCTCGATGAGCGAGCCAACGCTGCTCCCGGCACGCATTCCCAATCTTCTGGTCAACGGGTCCTCTGGAATCGCCGTTGGCATGGCCACCAATATCCCCCCCCACAACCTGAGCGAGACAGTAGATGCTGCGATTGCGCTGCTCGGCGACTCCGAGCTCAGCGTCGAAGATCTCATGACGTTCGTGCCAGGGCCCGACTTCCCAACCGCGGGATTCATCCTGGGCCGCAAGGGGATTCACGATGCTTACACGACCGGTCGCGGGATTGTGCGTATGCAGGCCCGGACCCGCATTCGCGAGGCCGAAAAAAAGAAGCGGGCGGCGATTATCGTAAGTGAGCTGCCGTACCAGGTGAACAAGGCGCGCCTGGTGGAACAGATTGCGAGCCTGGTCCAGAACAAGCGCCTCGAAGGCATTGCCGATCTACGAGACGAATCTGATCGGGACGGCATTCGGGTGGTGATCGAACTCAAGCGTGATGCCGTGCCCGAGGTCGTGCAAAACAACCTCTACAAACTGACCCAGATGCGGACGACGTTTGGCATCAACCTCCTTGGGATCATCAACAACCAGCCGAAAGTCTTCAACCTGAAAGAGTTGTTGCAGCACTTTCTCGAACACCGGCGCGAGGTGATCCTGCGCCGCACGGCGTACGACCTCTCCCGCGCCCGTGACCGCGTCCACATTCTCGAGGGGCTGGTCATAGCCCTCGACAATCTTGATGCCGTTATCGCCCTCATACGAGGTGCGGCTGATCCCGAAGCCGCACGCGGAGGGTTGATGAAAGAGTTTGGTCTATCGCAGATACAGGCGCAGGCAATTCTCGATATGCGACTGCAGCGCCTGACCGGGCTCGAGCGAGACAAGATCATTGAAGAGCACGCCGAGGTGCTCAAGCTCATTGCCCACCTCGAGGCGGTCCTCGAGTCCGACGAAATGGTGGCCGAAATAATCGCTGAGGAGCTTGCCGAAGCGAAGAAGAAATACGGCGACTCGCGACGGTCCGAGATCATCGAAGACCCGAGCGAGATCTCCATCGAGGACTTGATCGCCGAAGAGGAAATGGTGATCACCGTTTCCCGCGGCGGGTACGTCAAGCGTTCCGCGGCCGCGACATACCGCGCGCAGCGGCGCGGAGGTCGCGGGCGGCGCGGCATGGGGATCAAAGACGAGGACGAGGTCTGGAAGCTTTTCGTCGCCTCGACCCACGCAACGATGCTCTTCTTCACGTCGACCGGGCGAGTCTTCGTGCGCAAGGTTCACGAACTTCCCGATGTCGGTCCGGCGGCCCGAGGGCGCAACCTTGTCAATCTGCTCCAACTCGCTCCCGGCGAGAATGTTCGTGCACTACTGGCGGTGAGAGATTTCTCGGAACACGAAGATGCCTTCCTCTTTTTTGCGACCCGCCTCGGGAGGGTCAAACGAACACCTCTTCGTGAATATGCAAACATCCGCGCCAACGGGCTGCGGGCTGTGGTCATCAACGAGGGCGACAATCTTCTCTCGGTCCGGCTTACCGATGGCGCGACCCATGTCTTCATGGGCACGAATCGTGGGATGGCCATCCGCTTCGAGGAGACCGATGTGCGATCGATGGGCCGGGTCACCGCCGGCGTTCGCGGGATCAATCTTCGCAAAGGAGACTTCGTCGAGGAGTTCGCCGCCTTCGATCCGGCTGAGGATAACGATATCTTGGTCGTGACCAATCTGGGTTATGGCAAGCGAACCAAGATCTCGGAATTTCGCGTTCAGCGGCGGGGCGGTTATGGGATCAAGCTCATCCAGTTGACCAAGAAGAATGGGAAAGTAGCCGCAATTCGTTATGTCCGTGAAGAGGACGAGATCCTTATTGTGACCGAGGGAGGGATGCTGATTCGGACCAACGTCGCGGGAATTTCGCGCTTTGGCCGTGCTGCGCAGGGTGTGCGGGTGATTCGTCTCGCTGATGGCGATCGCGTAGTGTCGGTCGCGCGGGCCGAGGCCGTCGAGGACGAGGATGACGACCTTGAAGTCGAGGAGGCGGTTGACGGTGGAAGCGAGCGGCCCGCTGATGGGGGCCGGGAGTAGTCTGGCCACCAATTACGACATGGGTCCCCACGAAGAGTCCTCACCCCGAGCGATCCCGGCGGTCGCCATCATTCACCAAGAGGGGGTCATCGGCGTCATCGCGCTGGTCGGTCTGTCCCTTCGCGCCGGGGGGGTCCTGGAAGGCCTCGCGCCCCGCGGGTCGTTGGCCCTCGGGGTCCTCATGGGTGTAATTGCAGGCGTGCTCTGCGCGGCCGGGCTTTGGGCCCTACGCCGCCTTCCGGCGCTCGCCGATCTCGAGGAATGGCAGCAGCGGATGGTGCGGAATTGGACGGTCACGGACGCAGCTGCCGTGGCAGTCTTCTCCGGTTTGGCCGAGGAAGCGCTGATCCGAGGGCTGTTGCAGCCGATCATTGGTCTGCTGCCGGCCGCACTGCTCTTCGCGGCGCTCCACATCGTTCCGGACCGCCGACTCTGGTTGTGGCCGGTTCTCGCCTGTGTGCTCGGTGCGGGGTTGGGCATGATTTTCGAATTCGGCGGCTATCCGGCAGCGGCCGCCGCCCACATCGTTATCAATGCGTTTGCATTGCTCCGTCTACAGCGACCCACCGAGGAGTGAGGCGAAACACGAAGAGTCTTCGCTGGTGTGTACAATGAAGCCGAGCCGAGGGAGGAAGACGATGGATCACAAAGATTCCCAGTTTCGAGTCAAGGTCGGACTGGCGGAAATGCTCAAGGGCGGCGTGATTATGGATGTCACCACCGCCGAGCAGGCGAAGATTGCAGAGGACGCCGGTGCGGCGGCGGTGATGGCCCTCGAAAGAGTGCCAGCCGACATTCGGGTGCAGGGTGGAGTCGCGCGGATGTCGTCGATCGAAAAAATCCACGAAATCCAGCAGACGGTGTCGATCCCGGTCATGGCCAAGGTCCGCATCGGCCATATCGCGGAGGCGAAAATTCTCGAAGCACTCGAGGTTGATTTCATTGATGAGAGTGAAGTCCTGACTCCGGCTGATGAGGAAAACCATATTTCCAAACACGGCTTCAAGGTTCCCTTCGTGTGTGGCTGCCGCAACCTTGGCGAAGCCCTGCGAAGGATCGGCGAGGGAGCTGCCATGATCCGCACCAAGGGCGAGGCCGGCTCGGGGGATATCGTCGAAGGTGTCCGTCATTTACGCGCCGTGCAGCGCGGAATTCGAACCCTGACGATCCTCGAAGAGGACGAACTGATGAGCCACGCGAAGGAGCTCCAGGCACCCTTCGAGCTGGTCCGCTGGGTGGCCGAAAACGGTCATCTTCCGGTGCCCAATTTTGCTGCTGGCGGAGTCGCCACACCGGCTGATGCGGCCCTGTGCATGATGCTTGGTGCGGAGTCCGTCTTTGTGGGGTCGGGAGTGTTCAAGTCGGACGACCCCGAGCTTCGTGGGCGCGCGATCGTGCAGGCGGTCACCCACTGGCAAGACCCGGCCAAACTGGTCGAAATTTCCCGCAACCTGGGCGAGGCGATGCACGGCCTCGAGGCCGGGAAGTTGACCCCGGAGGAAATGCTGTCACGCAGGGGATGGTAGCCATTGAAGGCGATTGGCGTTCTCGCGCTGCAGGGCGATTGGGCGGCGCACTCAGCGGCGCTCCGTGATTTGGGGGCGGAGGTCCGAGCGGTCCGTTCGGCGGCGGACCTGGAAGATGTTCGCGCGCTTGTGATTCCCGGGGGAGAGTCCTCTGCAATGCTGCGGCTGATGAAGCCCGAAAATCTTTCCAGCCGGATCTTGGAACGGACCCGGGCGGGGATGGCGGTTCTCGCCACCTGCGCTGGTGTCATTCTCCTTGCCCAGGCGGTGGTGCCGACACAGGCCAGCCTTGCGGTGCTGGCGATCGAGGTTGAACGCAACGCGTATGGACGCCAGGTCTTTTCAACAATCGTGGAGATCGATCTCGTACCCGAACTCGGAGAACCGCCGCGGATGGAGGGGGTTTTTATCCGCGCCCCCCGAATCATAGAGCGCGAACCGTGCGTCGAGGTGCTCGGGAGCTGGGGTGACGACGCGGTTCTGGTCCGCCAGGGCAACGTTCTCGCGGCCACCTTTCACCCGGAGTTGACGGATGATCGGCGGGTTCATGAACTATTCCTGCAGATAGGGGAGGAAGCAAATGGCTGACGATGTTCTGGTCCATGAAGAGAACCGAGGTATTCACCGCCTGGTGATGGCCCATGGGCCGAACGCGCTCGATCCGGGGCTTATGTCGGCTCTACGGAGGAGCCTCGAGCGGCTTGCGGGGGAGGGCGCACCATGTGTAGTTCTCGCCTCCTCACATCCGACCCTCTTCTGCCCGGGCTGGAACCTCAAGCTGCTTGCCAGTGCAGATCGCGACGAAGTCGGGGAGTTTCTCCAAGCCTTCAATACGTTGATCCTCGATCTGTTTTCTTACCCGGGCCCGACAGCGGCCGCAATCGGTGGCCACGCCGTGGCGGCTGGCTGCTTGCTCTCACTCTGCTGTGACCTGCGTGTCATGGCGACCGGCCAGGCGAGACAGGGGCTGTCGGAACTCAATCTTGGCGTGCCAATTCCCGGTAGCAGTCTGCGGATGCTTCGTGCCCGCCTCAGTTCTCCCGCCCTTGACGAGCTCGTTTTTCGTGGAGAGGGATGCACAGCGACCCGAGCGCGGGAACTCGGGATCGTACATCGCACCTCGGCCGCAGCGGACACCATGGCGGTGACCGAGCTCGAGCTCGGGAAGCTGGCCGGCCGTCCCCGCCAGGCGTTTGTTGAGTCGAAGCGATTCCTCTTTGGCGACACATGGGAAACCATGCGGCTTGGAGCACCGGACGAAGATGCCGCGTTCCTCAACTGTTGGTTCCAGCAGGAAACCAAGGAGCGGATCGCCGGCGTAGCCAGTCAACTCCGCCAGTGACCGGAAACGATCGTCGGCGCGCGGCCGACCCGGCGATCGACCGCGCGGTGGCGAGCATCCTCAACCGGCCACTTCGCTGGTCTGATCGAGACCGAGGTGAGACCGAAGAGTCTGTCCTCGCCCGCGGCTGGTTCCGAGGCGCCGGAGAATGTGCCCGGGTCCTCGCCACTCAGGCACGGCTGGAGACCGGTGAGTGCCGAGGTTTCGGGGTGAGTTGGCCGATCCTGAAGAGCGGGGCCCGGACGATAGCGCCGGCGATGCCGGTGGCTGTAAGTGGGGAAATGGCAGCGGGTATTGACGGCGAGTATCGGCGCGATTCGACGGGAGTGTGGCGCGAGGCTGGGGGGGTAGAAAGCCTCTTCTTGACCCCCGACCCATTGCAGCCCGCGCCGGGAACGCCATTCGATCTTCTGTGGTTTGGCGATTTCGAGCGATACCTGGTGCGTGCCAGGACGCTGGAAATCGAGGACCTTTTCGGAATCCTTCGAATCCCTGCGAACCCCCGGTTGCTCGAACGCCTTCTTATTCGTTCTCAACGTGTGGAGGGCGGAGTCCTGGTTGGTTTGCCAATGATCGACCAATCCAGACCACAGACAATCGAGGTCCGGCGTTCCGACGAGCTCAGCCCTGAAGAGCGCTGGCGGGACGCCTCGTTCTTTCTCTCGGCGCGCGCCGATATAGAGAGCGCGAGACCCCGAGGGGCAACCGTCGAAGCGCGGGTCGTTGACGGTTCAACGGCAATCTTCGGACTCGATGAAGATGAAGACGGCTGGCGGTTGACGCTCCGAGACGGGCGCTATGTCTTCACCGGTATCCGCGTGTCTCGCCGGGCGAGGACGCTCAGCCTGTGCGCAACACTCGATGGTGACATAGATGCATTGGCGCCGGGTATGCGAGGACGGTTGGTTTTCGATCTCCGCGCCGATCTCGTGACCCTTGGCTGAGGTTGCAGAGCGTTCAGAAGCGGTACAGGCGGTCCTGTACGAGCTCTTCTACGGGAACCGGAAGCTCTGCCGCGGCCAACTCCTCGCGGAGTTCCTCAATATATGGCGGCTTGAAGTGATAGAGGTAGACGGGGACGTCGCACTTGAGTTTTCCGAGTTCGGCGCGCAGGGTCTTCGGTGTGAGGTGGCGGCTGACGTCGGCCACTTCCTGCATCCGATTTGGGAAGGAGACCTCGGTGATGATGGCGGCCAGGTCTTTGGTGGCATTAGCCACCGCCCAAATTCGCGAGGTCGGACCGGTGTCCGAAGTGAAGATCACGCTTGAACGGCCCTGGCGGAGCAACAATCCGGTCGTGGGTACGATGTGGTTGACTTCCACCGCGGTCACCTCGAGAGGGCCGCCTGGAAGGTCGTCGATGGTGAAGGGCTTCTCGATCTCGATTTCCTCAAACTTCACCGATGGGTACATATGGTTGGGTATCCGGGTAAAGTCGGGCCAGGTGTCGTTGTTGAAGAGGTGCCGGCGGACTCCCGCGAGAACCCGCTTGGTGCAGAATATCGACACAGGCTGGTCGCTGGAACCGAAAGAGTTTTCGATCAAAAAGGGAAGGGAGTTTGTGTGATCCATGTGGGTGTGGGTAATCAACACATGGCGCACCTGTCGCTGCTCGGAGATGGTAAGTGCGCGGGTGATGGCGCCGGCGTCGACCGCTACGTGCCCGTCAACCAGAAAGGATGTCATCCTACACTCGGGACTGTCGCCACCGAAGCTCCCAAGAACCCGAAAATCCATGCTCTGAGTATAACCGGAACGGTGCGGGTACCATGAGTGCGATGAATCACGTCGAGGAAAGGTTCCTCAGGCTCGGTTTGGTGCTCGCTGGTGGAGGGTCCAGAATCCGGCGCCTGGTTGCGGAAGTGTCTGGAGGAGAACAGCTCTTCGCCAGCCTCTCCAACAGCGGTGCGCCTCGAGCCCTTCTTGAAACTGCGACAAGACTTGCGCGTGCCGAAGCAAGGACCACGGTCGAGCGCATCACGACGGCAGGCTGGCGATGGCTGATCCCCAGCGATGGTCAATATCCTGAGTTGCTCGCGGCCACCGCAGACCCGCCACTGGGTCTCTTCGTGCGGGGCCGTCTCGAGGAACGACCGACGGTCGCAATCGTCGGCTCCCGCAAGGCGACCCCGTATGGCATCCAGGTTGCGCGCTTACTGGGTGAAGAGCTTGGAAATGCCGGCGTCGTGATGGTATCGGGCATGGCGCGGGGCGTCGATGAAGCCGCACACCGTGGCGCCCTCTCCTCCGGGGGGCCGAGCTGGGCGGTGTGGGGCACAGGACCCGACCGCATTTACCCTCCCGAACATGGAAAGCTGGCCGAAGAACTGGCCGCGAAGGGCGCGCTGATCACAGAGTATCCGCCCGGCACACCGCCGCGACGGCATCACTTTCCCGAGCGCAACAGAATTCTCTCCGGTCTTGCCCGGGCAGTCGTTGTGGTCGAAGCGGCGGCCCGATCGGGGGCGCTCATTACCGCACGTCTCGCGATGGAGGAGGGGCGCGAAGTATTGGCCGTTCCGGGCAACATTTTTTCCACGCTTTCGGTTGGCCCCAATACCCTTCTTCGGATCGGCGCCAGGCCTCTGCTGACGCCGCGCGATCTCTTCGAGGCCATCGGCCACGAGGCACCGACCCAGACCGAATTGCTCACAGAGGAGGGCCTGCTGCGGTTCATTGGCGCGGGCGAGGCCTTGACAGCAGATGAGATCGCAAGCCGGGCTGAAATCGAGGTTGGAGCGGCCCTTGGAGACCTCCTTGCGCTCGAACTTGCCGGCGAGATTTCACGCGGAGCGGATGGGCGGTATGTACGATTGCATGTCCCCAGGGGCGGAAAAATCGGGGATGCGGTTTGAGCAGCCCCCGGGTGCTCGTGGTAGGTGGTGGGCTCGCAGGCAGCGAAGCGGCGTGGCAGTTGGCGGAGGCCGGCGTCGACGTGGAAATTGCCGAAATGCGCCCCGCGCGCCCAACGCCGGTTCATCAAGGCGGTCTCCTCGCCGAGCTTGTATGTTCGAACTCGCTCCGGGGAGATGCGCCAACCAACGCTGTTGGTGTTCTCAAAGCCGAAATGGAAGAACTCGACTCTTTGATTGTCCGCACCGCTCGGCAGGCCGCTGTGCCAGCGGGCGGGGCTCTTGCTGTCGACCGGGACATCTTTGCGCGCGGTGTGACGACAGCAATTACTCGGCACTCGAGGATCACCGTTGATCGTCGGGAGGTGGTCGCCGTGCCCGACGGACCGGCCATCATCGCCACCGGGCCGCTCACATCGCCCGCGCTTCATAGTGCCCTCAACGACGAACTCGGCGGCGAGGAGCTGTCCTTCTTTGACGCTGTGGCGCCGATCGTCGCCGCGGACTCGCTCGATATGGGACGTCTCTTCAGAGCTTCTCGGTACGGCAAGGGGGAGGGCGCCGATTACCTCAATTCCCCGCTCGGGCGCGAGGCCTATGAAGAGTTTATTGATGCTCTACTGGGGGCGGAGAAGGTCGCCTTCAGAGATTTCGAAAACCGCGACATACAATATTTTGAAGGCTGTCTGCCGATCGAGGTCATGGCCGAGAGGGGCCGCGAAACCCTGCGATTCGGGCCAATGAAGCCGGTTGGCCTCGAAGATCCCGCAACGGGGCGCCGACCGTGGGCGGTCGTTCAGTTGCGCCAGGATGACCTCGCCGCAGAATACTGGAATCTCGTCGGCTTCCAAACCAAGCTCACACACGGCGAGCAAAAACGAATCTTCCGCACCCTTCCGGGGCTGGAACAGGCCCGCTTCGTGCGCCTCGGGATGATCCATCGAAATACATTCATCAACGCTCCGCGGCACCTCGATGCCACCCTTCGATTACAGTCCCGACCAACGATCCGGCTGGCGGGCCAGATTACCGGTGTAGAGGGCTATGTTGAGTCGGCGGCGACCGGACTTCTTGCGGGCCGCCTGCTCGCCGCAGAATTGGCAGGGCTCGAACTGAGACCACCGCCACCCGAATCGGCCCTGGGCGGGTTGGTTCGGCACCTCACGGGCAGCAGCCCCTCGACATTTCAGCCCTCCAACATCAATTGGGGCCTTATGTGCTCACCGCCGGAGCTCGCGGCGAGGAGGAGTCGGCGTGATCGTCGCCTTCACCACGCAGATCTCGCGATCGAATCAATTCGCAGATGGGCGCTGTCGATCGGGACATGTGATGGCGATCACGACCGACAGTGAACCTTTTGCCCTCCAACATCGTCTATATACATGAGGACGGTGACGTGGGACCACGAAATATCAAGCGGGTTCGGGTTACGGGGAACGACGGATCGGGCTGGGCCGCGTTCCGGCAGGGGCGGGAAACGGTTGTGATTGCCGATGCCGGGGCGACGGCCGAGGTGCTGCTGTTCTCACCCGACGAACAGATCGCGCAGGGCGGGAAGTTCCGCTATCGCGGAACGACATGGGTCGTCACCGGCGCCCGCCGAGATAGCGGCATTCTCGTCGCAGAGCCGACCGCTCACTGATCACGCCGACCACGGCTATGCGGCTGAACGGCTATTCGGCCCACACTCTTGACAACGCCAATACCAGGCTCAATCGTCTTGCCGTAAAGCCTTCCCCTTCGGATGACTGCGTCTGTGGACCGCCATGAGATGCGCCAGGTCGACCTTGGTATAAACCTGTGTCGTGGCAAGGGAGCTGTGACCGAGGAGCTCTTGGATTGCCCGAAGATCCATGCCCGCTTCCAGAAGATGGGTGGCAAATGCGTGACGCAGCGCATGCGGGTGGAGATGGTTGAGATCCGCAGAATGACGGACAGCGCGGTCAAGTTGGCGACGGATCGACCGATCACTGAGGCGCCCCCCGCGCTGGTTGACGAACAGGGGTTCCCCTTCGTCAATGACAACTTCGCGCCAGCGGGCGCGGTCGGGGAGATAGGCCTCGAGGGCCTTCGCCGCCGGCCGGCCGAATGGGACGAGGCGCTCTTTGCGACCTTTGCCGCGCACCCGAACCACCCGCTGACCGAGTTGGACATCACCGAGGTCGAGAGCAACGAGTTCGCCGACGCGGAGCCCCGCGGCGTAAAGGAGTTCCATCGCCGCGCGGTCACGGCGCCCCGCGGGGGTGTCGGGAAATGCCTCAAGAAGTTCCTCGATTGCGTAGCGATCTGCAATTTCGGGTGTTCGATGGACGTCGTGCGGGTGGGGGACCGCGTCTGCCGGGGTCGCCTCGAGGGCGTCCTCGGCAACCAGGAAGCGGAAGTACGTCCGGAGCGCAGCGAGCGCGCGTGCTACGGAGCGCGGCTTGAGACCGCGCG
>Ga0316198_10002063_pt1 | contig 12055 bp, 13 predicted proteins | sample OudBieAanoxic_MG_FD_204935 | JGI IMG/M metagenome (GOLD analysis project Ga0316198, IMG submission 204935) | Coastal sediment microbial communities from Oude Bieten Haven, Netherlands - site A anoxic | ecosystem: Environmental > Aquatic > Marine > Coastal > Sediment | place: Netherlands... | reverse complement strand
GACAAGGAAGTCTTCACCATGCGGGTGCCTCCCGGGCGGCAGGATGCGCTCGTGCTCGCGGAACATGGCGAATACGACGGTCACTTGGAGCCGGGGCCTGCCGTCCTGCCGGCGTTCGCGATCGAGTTCTTCCACCATCCGGCGGGACCGCGCCAGCTTGGCGGCGAGGTGGGCACCGAGAGGAACCTCATCACGTCGAGCCAGCAGGTCGGCCTCCAACCGATCCAGGTCATCCAGGGAAGGGTAGTCGGCCAGAAATCCCTCTGCCGTGCGCCTGGCAAACTCCAGGTGTGCTGCTTCCCGCAGATCCAGGCCGCTGGGAGCCGAAGCAAAGCCGTCCATTCATCCCTCTCGATTGGATTTAAGGTTTCACGCTAATGTACCTGGCGCCGGTCGACCAGATTCCCTCGGGCTCCCCGCACAATTACGGATAGCGTACGTCTCCCTGCCTCATAGTATTCCCGCGAGCAGAATGGTCCCGGATTCCCGGAACCCGGGGAATCCACCGTTGGAGATGGATCCTACGACCCCCTCGGAGGATCGATGAGAGGCACCGAGAAGACTCCGGGCCGCGGAAGGGACGTCGGCCTGTGGATACTGGCGTTCGTCCTCATGCTCTCGGCCGGCGTGTACCAGCGGCTCACGGGGCCCACCTACGAGCTTCGGGGCTCGTACACGGTTGGCGAGCAGGCGGTCAAGTACAGGCTTGTCCGCTCGGCCTACTCGACGGCGGACACGGTCGCGGTCATTCCGGCTCCGGTCGGCGTCGCTGGGGACCTCGTGTACCGGCGATACCCGACCGACGACGAGTTCACCCGGGTCCCACTGGAGAGACGCGGCGACGAGTTGGTCGGGACCCTGCCCGCTCAGCCGCCCGCCGGCAAGCTGGAGTACCACCTCGAGCTCATGACGCCCGCCGGAGCCGTGGTGGCTCCGGACACGGGAGAGAACGCGGTCATCCGATTCAAGGGTTGGGTACCGGCGTGGGTGCTTATCCTGCACGTGGCCTTCATGTTCTTCGGAGTGCTCGTCGCCTGGCGCGTCGGACTCGGGGCGCTGTTCTCCGGCAGAGGAATCAGGAAGCTCAGCTGGGCGGCGTTGGGCCTGTTCACCGTGGGAGGGTTGTTTCTGGGCCCGTGGGTCCAGAAGTACGCCTTCGATGACTGGTGGACCGGCGTACCCTTCGGGTGGGATCTCACGGACAACAAGACCCTGGTGATGTGGCTGGCGTGGTTCTTCGCACTGCTGGTCATCGGTCGCGGAGCGAGACGGGATGAGGCGGAAGGCGGCGTGGTCGGCGAGAGGAAGGCCAGGCTCGCAGTGGTGATCGCCGCCATCGTCACGGTCGCCGTCTACCTGATCCCGCACAGCATGGCCGGAAGTCAGCTGGACTACGACGCGGTGGATCGCGGCGTGGCTCCGGAAGAAGCGATCGGCATCGGCTGATTCAACGGAGGAAGTACAATGGCAGAGATCACGGCCGAAGTCCTGGGCGGAACACGGGTCGCCCTGAGCAATGGGCGCCACGACTGGTACGGCGATGAACCGGAGAGCAACGGGGGCGAAGACACGGCCCCGACGCCCTACGAGATGCTCCTCGGCTCGCTGGCTCACTGCACTCTCGTCACGCTCGTCCTCTACGCCCGCCACAAGGGTATCGAGCTTGGGCCGGTCTCGGCCCGCTACGAGCACGAGAGGGTGCCGGCTCCCGAGGGTCAGAAAGGCGAGGTCGACCGGATCACCAGCTATGTCACCATCGAGGGCGAGTACGAGGAGCCGGTGCGGAAGCGTCTCGAGCAGATCGTGGGCCGCTGCCGGGTCCACAAGACGCTCACGGCCGGGGCTGAGGTCGTCGACGAGGTCGAGTTCATCGCGTAGCGGGGCCGGTTTCTTCTCACTATCTTACCAACAGAGTCTGGTCCTACGGCCCCCTCGCTGCCGTTCCAGGTACATACCGGTCCCCTCCCGGCGCTGCGCCCACTCAGCCTGAGGGAGGTACGCCGTGAAGCCCTTGCTCTATCTCTCCATCTTCTTCGTCACCGCCGGTCTCTGCGGCTGCTCCAGTGACGACTTCGTCGAGCCGGACGAGATCGTGATTGCGGACCTGGCCGGCACGTGGACGTGCACCCAATTCCTGGCTGTCAGCACCGACGACCCACAAGTGCAGTTCGAGCTGATCGCGATGGGCGGCGCCTTGAGCGTGACGGTGGCTCCGGACGGCACGTTCGTAGGCGAGGCATCGTTCCCGGATCCGGACACGGGTCAGCTTATAGTGGTGCCGTTCGCAGGTACGTTCGACCTAATCAGCCAGACAGTGATCGTGGCCGGTTTTGTGGTGGAAATCCCACCGTTCCTGGAGAACGGAAGCTTCGATTTCTCGCTCAACGGGAACACGATGACGCTGCAACAGGAGGTCACGACGTTCGACTTCGACTTTGATGGCGTGGATGACCCTGCGGAGTTCGCCGCGACCTTCGTCCGATAGGGGAGGGGCGGGCGAGTCCTACGGCGTGGCCATCAGGATCAACAGCGCCGCCGCCACCACGTGGGCGGTGCTGCCCGCCATCACGCACAGGTGCCAGATCGCGTGGCCGTACGGGATGCGCCGGTTCGCGTAGAAGTACACGCCACCGGTATAGGCCAGCCCGCCGATCGCCAGCCACAGCAGGGCCGCGCCCGGTAAGGCCTCGACGACCGGCTTGGCGGCGACTACCACGAGCCAGCCCATGGCCAGGTAGATGGCGGTCGAGGTCTTCCTGAATCGCCCGGTGAAGAAGAGCTTGAACACGACACCGGCCGCCGCCAGCCCCCAGATCACACCGAACAGGATCCAGCCCCAGCTTCCACGCACCCCGGCCAACGTGAACGGCGTGTAGGTGCCGGCGATCAAGAGGTAGATCGCCGAATGATCCAGGACCCGCAGCCGCGCCTTCACGCTTCGTTTCGGGGCCGCGTGGTACAACGTGGAAGCGGAGTAGAGGAGGACGAGCGTCGCGCCGAACACGGCGGCCCCCACGACGTGGAAGACGTCGCCCTTCAGCGCCGCCAGCGTGACCAGGACTCCGGTGGCTGCGATACCGCACAGCGTGCCGAATCCATGGGTCAGCGCATTGGCCAGCTCCTGGCGGCGGTGGCGCCTCCGCGCCACCCGTATCCCTCGCACCTTCGAACGACTCCCTGTCCAGTGTCCTCTCGATTAACTCCCCAAAATAGCGCCGACTCGGTCGGCAGGGAACGCCGGGCCGGGAACCGCATCACGGATTCTGCCGTTCTCACAGTCGACAGCCCCACCGAGGCGGGGCAACCAAGAGACTGCGAGAAGGAGAACGAGATGAGGCGTCTGACCTGGCTGGCCCTGACGGCCGTACTTGCCCTGGCGGCATGCGGAGGCGGAGATGCTGGCGCCGAGGCGGAGACGGCGGCGGCCAATCCGTGCGCCGCGAATCCATGTGCGGCCAAGGACCTCCCGGTAGATGCCATTCGGCAGGGAGACCGGCCGCTGAACGACCACGGCATGTCCTTGGATGAGCTGGCGGCGCAGGGAGCCGAGCTGTGGAACGACAAGTCCCTCAGCGGTACCGGGGCGACCTCGTGCAGTACATGCCACACCGGCGGCGGGACGGCCATGATGAACGCCTCGTTCGCGGAGCCTTATCCCCACCCGGTGACCATGGCCATGGACCGTGCCGGTCTCGAGCAGGTGAGCGCGGCGGAAATGGTGCAACTGTGCATGGCGATCCCGATGGCCGCGACACCGCTCGACTACGGTTCGGTTGAGCTGGCGGCGTTGTCGGCGCGCGTCGAGCAGCTCCAGTCCCAGTTCGATGCCTCGCAGGCGGGCGGGATGAACCCATGTGCCGCCAACCCATGTGCAGCAAACCCGTGTGCGGCGAATCCCTGCGGGGCCGATCAGTAAGATCCCGAGCTTTCTCAAGCCGGTGCGATGACGATGAAGAGGGGGCGCCGCTAGGCCCTGGGCGTCTGTGGGACCTGCGAATTGGCGCCTTTGAGCAGCGCTTCCGCTTCATCCCTGGCAGGGTTGCCGTGGTTGGCCCGCGCCACCTCGGCCATGGAGGGTTCGAGGAGTAGCATGGCCAGCAGGGCGGCCCTCTCCGGGAGGCTCCGAACCACGACGTGCTCGTGGGACGCGTGCGCCCCGTCCCCCATCGGCCCCAGTCCGTCGAGGGTCGGTGTGAACAGGCTCGTGACGTTACCGTCGGATCCCCCGCCAGAGGTCCCCTGCTGAAGACCGAGGCCCAGCTTCTTGCCCACCGCTTCCGCCAGCTTCCACAGATGCTGGTTGCCGGGGGTCCGTTCCATGGGAGGCCGGTTCATGGTCCCCGAAATGACGAGTTCAGTTCCCGGCGTGGTGGCCTCGAGCGACAGCACCTCGGCCTCGATCCGGCGAGCGTCGGCGATCGTGAGGACCCGTATGTCCACGGTCGCCCGGCTCTCCGGGGCCACGATGTTGGTGCGAAGGCCCCCGTCGATGGTGCCGACGTTTACCGTGATCCCGCGTTCGGCGTCGTTGAGGGCGAAGAGGCGCTGAATGACCATCGACAGCTCGAGGATCGCACTGGCGCCCCGCTCGGGCTCCAAGCCGGCGTGTGCTGCCCGGCCGAGCACACGGATCTCGAAGAAGCCGTTACCTTTGCGAGCGGTCTTTAGCTTCCCGGCCGGCCCGAGCGCCGGCTCCAGCACGAACACCCGTTCGGAGACCTTCGCCAGGCGCTTGATGTGCCTCATCGAGTCGCAGCTGCCGATTTCCTCGTCCGAGTTGATCAGGACGATCGGCGTCACCGCGGGCCGGAGCCCCAGCGTCTGGAGGGCTCGGAGAGCGAACAGGATGTTCACGAGCCCGCCCTTCATGTCGTACGTACCAGGGCCGTAGAGCCGCCCGTCCTTCTCGATCACGGGCATGGCCTCGAGAGTGCCGATCTCCCAGACCGTGTCGCTGTGCCCCACCATGAGCTGGATGGAGCTGTTCTTGGGCCGGGCGTGCGGTATGGCGAGCAACTGCCCGCCGGATTCCACTCCTGGAATGAAGCGAACGACGAAACCGAGACGCTCCAGCTCAAGCCGGAGAATCGCCTGGGGGCCGGCCTGCGATGCCGGATCGAGGGACGGCGACTCCGTTCCTGACAGTCGGCTGAGCAGCCGCACCATCTCCCGCTCCCTGGACAGCAGGTGCTCGAGAACCCGGGACGCGACTTCGTTCGCCATCTGGATCAGCGCTCGAATCCGTCGGGGAGGGGGAACGCGTAGGTCTGCTCTATGGAGGCGAAGCGCCATGGCTGGAGATATGCGAGCATCGGGGCGTCGTGGATCATGTCCTGCCCGTCCCGCTCCAGCGTGCGCAGGGAGTCCCGGGCTACAGCGGCCTCGACGATCCGGCCCACAACGAGGCTGTTCTCGCCGAACCCGTCCACCATGCGATCGAGCTCGCACTCGAAGAACAGGTACGACTGGGCCAGGTGGACTCCGGCGACTTTCACGGCGGGTCGCGTCTGCAGGGCCTCGAGGATGGGTTTGGCACTATCGTCGCACCTCGGAGCCGCGCACAGGCTGGCCAGCACCACCTGGTCCGGGCGAGGCATGGAGACCGTGAAGACGCCGTCTCGCTCGATGTTCCTGTAGGTGGAGTGCCGCGGTGTGCAGACGAACCCGAAGTAGTTCTGCCACCCCATGGGAGTGGCCATGTGCTTGGGAGCCAGGTTGGGAGTTCCGTCTTCTTCGAGCGTGCCCACCACGGTAAGTGGCGAGACCCAGAAAAACCTGTCCCATATAGGTTTATCCAGATTTAGCTTGACGAGAGTCTGAAGTGGCTTGGGTGTCATCGCGGATCTCCCTTCCGTTTCGACTTTACATGATGGCACTGGTGGTCGTAAATAGCCACATCACCTGAAGCCACCACGACCGGTACACCCGGTCCTACCTGGAGAGCGGTCATGGCGGACCGGAGTGTCTTTGCCGACGTCGCAGAGGAATTGAAGGTTCGACCGGCCCTGGCCCGCGCCGAGACGGTTCCGTCGGCGTGGTTTACGGAGCCGCGCTTCCACGACCTCGACTCCGAGGCGATCTTCGCCCGCACCTGGCAGGGCGTGGGACACGCGGGGCGCCTGCCCGAGGAAGGGTCGTGGTTCCTCGCCGACGTGGCCGGGGACCCGGTGATCGTCGTGCGGGACCGCGCGGGGGAACTCAGGGCCTTCTACAACGTGTGCAGACATCGGGGAGGCCCGCTGGCCACGACGAACGGATGTGGTCGGGTCCTCCAGTGTGAGTACCACGGATGGACCTATCAACTCGACGGCACCCTGCGCGGCGTGCCGCACTGGAACCTGGTCGAGCTATTCGACCGGGAGGACTATGGCCTGGTGCCGATCCAGGTGCAGTCGTGGGAGGGGCAGATATTCGTCAACCTGGACCCGGGAGCCGTGCCCCTGGACCAGGTGCTCGGTGGGATCAGTGAGCGGATTTCGCCAGTGCGTCCGGGCCGGATGCAGAACTACCGCCGGGTCGAGTACGAGGTGCGCGCGAATTGGAAGGTCTACGTGGAGAACTTCCTCGAAGGGTACCACGTTCCGATCGTGCACCCGGAGTTGATGACCCTCTACGACTTCCGCAGCTACAAGACGGAGACGTACGACTGGTACTCGCTTCAGACCAGCGATTTGACGAATGAGGAGAATATTTACGAACGACGGGGGGGAGGTGAGGCCTGGTACTACTGCGTCTTCCCGAACTACATGCTCAACATCCTGCCCGGCCGACTGCAGACGAACCTGGTCGTTCCGGTCGACCATCAGAACTGTCGGGTGATCTTCGAGTATTTCTATGACGACATCGAGTCGGAGGCCGCTCGCCGAAAGATCGACGAAGACATAGCGTTCGCGGATCGCGTGCAGGACGAGGACATCGACATCTGCGAACACGTTCAGCGGGGTCTGGGATCCCGGGGCTACGACCGTGGACGCTTCTCGGTGAAATTCGAGGGCGGTGTGTACCACTTCCAGAACCTGGTTCGCGAGGCGTACGGCCGCTGGCTCCAGGGTGAGGAGAGACTGATCAACCCGCCGGAGCCACTGGATCCGAGACACGACGACTGAGAACACCGCCCGCAGGCAGGGGTCACGACACACAGGGGACAATACATGCAGACACAGATCTCGACACGCGGCATGGAACTGACCGGCGACCTGGAGTCCAGGGTCGAGGCGGTGTCGGCGGACCTTTCGGTCCGGACGACCGGACTGCAACTGGCCAAGTTTGTACTGGAGGAGCGCGAGACCATCAAGGCCGTGGGCCTGGTGCTGTCGTGGGGCGAGAAGAAGGATACCGTCGTTCGACACGCGGAGGCCGGCGACTGGGAGCGGGCCTTCAAAGATCTGGAGCGCAAGCTGGAGCGCGCGCTGGAGGATTCGACCGAATCCCCTTGAAACCAACCGCATCCCTCAGCTAGAATTGTGCATCCGGGCCGATCCCGCCGGCCCGGCAGATGCCACGAAACTGCGCCCCTCATTCAACTTGAACGCGAGTCGTTCATGGAGAGGAGGCGCCATGCCGCAGACCTACGAGCTGGTTCTCACCGGATTCGACTTCCCCCGCAAGCTCCCCCGTCGAAAGGCCAACTTTCGATTCGTCGCCGATGTCCGGTACGTGAACGGCCGCGGTGAACACGACACCGAGCATGCCGTGCTTCCGGATCTCGATCGCTACTGGGAGTGCGATCCCGAGAGGAAGGGGTCGCCCGAGTATGTACGGGCGGCCGACAACGGGAAGACCTCCTCCTTCAACATGTCCCGTATCGATGCGTGGGACCGCCTCGTCCTCCTGGTGCGTGGGGACGCGGTGCACTCTGTGCAGTTCAAGGTGCTCGACGTCAATCGCGCCGATGGGTGGGATCGCCTCCGGCGTGCCCTGGGCGATGTCGTGGCTACCCTCATCGGCCGAGCCCGCGCCTCCGTCCCCGACAAGGCGTGGGTGGTGTCCGATTCGCTGGGGACGGCTGCCACAGACCTCGAGTCGACCCTCGTGACGAGGCTGGCTGGCGGCGACAGGCCGCTGTTTCGGGGATCGGTCGCGCTATCCGGGCCAGGCGATTACGAGGTCTCGGGGAAGGGCACAGAAGGCTCCTATGCCATCCAGTGCAGGCTGGAGGTAACGGCAGACTGAGAGTCCCCTCCCAGGCCGGTCAGCCGAGGTTTCAGGTTCCCCCTTGACGGATCGGTTAACAGCGTTAATGTAACATTGTTAACTTAACGCCGTTAAGGGTGAACTCATGACAGAACCTCACATCGCTGAGAAGGTGCGCTCGCGAGAGACCGAGACCGCCATTCTCGAGGCCGCTCGCAACCTTCTGGCCGAGGGCGGGCTGGACGCGCTCTCGATGCGAGCCGTCGCCTCGCAGGTCGGCCTCAGCGCCACCGCGATCTACCACTGGTTCGAGGGCAAGGAAGACCTGGTGGACCGGGTGGTTCAGCACGGGTTCCAGCGCTCCGAGGCCTACATGTGGAAGGCGATCGAGGACCTGCCGGCAGGTTCCATGGATCGCGTGGCTGCTCTCGGAGAGGCCTACATCCGGTTCGCTCTCGAGAACCGGGAGTACTTCAAGATCATCTTCGCGATCCAGACACCGACCCCACGTCACATCGACGATGTGCCGGGAAAGGGCGGGTACCGGGTGCTTCGCCAGTGTGTGGTCGAGGCGATGGACGCCGGCAACATCAGACGCACGGATCCCGACATCGTAGTTCTTTTCCTGTGGTCCGTCGTGCACGGGTTGGTGACGATCTTCATGGCCTGTGATCCCAAGGAAATGCTCGTGGAAGCCGGGTGCTGCGACGACCTGGATGAGAAGGACCTGACGATCGAGTTGTTCGCGCGGTTCCGCGACCTGGTGCGCGTCGGGCTCGAGCCCGGGGAAGGGACGGGAGGAGTCGATGATGCTTGAGATCCAGTGGACGAAAGAAATGTGGAAGGGGGCGCTGGTGTTCCGTCGACACGCTATGCGGCTGGGAAGGAGGGCACCCGGGTCAGGGCTCCTCGTCCTCACCGTGGCGAGTTTCATGATCGGCGCGTCGGCCGGTCGCTCGTACGGGCAGGAGGCGGAGGGGACGGGGGCGACCGAGGACTCGCCGGTACTGCGTACGGGTGGCGGACTGTCGGCCCAGGTTGGCCTGGGTGAGCCCTTGCCCTCCCCGGAGTCGGGTGCACAGCCTCCCATGCAGGAGGCGATCGGGGAGTATGGCGATGCACGCCCCTATACCCTCGAGAGCGCGGTGGGAATCGCGCTTCGCAACAACCGTCAGCTCGCTGTGTCGCAGTACGACCTGGACGTGGCCAACAAGCAGGTCTCGGAAGCCTACGGGGCCCTGTTCCCCGAGATCGACGGCTTCGCGTCCCTGCAGCGAAACCTGGAGCTCCCCTCGGCGTTTCTCCCGAAGATCTTCGTCGATCCCGACGCCGATCCGAACGACCTCATCGCCGTCACATTCGGGGCGGAGAACCAGTGGAACGCCGGGCTGACCCTCAACCAGCCCTTGTTCGATGCTGGGGTGTTCGTCGGAGTAGGCACGGCCGGGTCTTTCCGAAACCTCGCGCGGGAGGCGCTGCGCGGCTCGGCCCAGGGCGTCGCCACGGCGACCCGTATCGCCTACCTGAACGTCCTGCTTGCCCAGGAGGCGGTTCGTGTCACGCAGAACAGTATCGAGCGCGTCCGGCAGACCCTGGAGGAGACCCGCGCCCTGAATCGAGCCGGACTCGCGGGCAACTACGACGTCCTCCGGCTGGAGGTTGAGCTGGCGAACATCGAACCCAACCTCCGCCGAGCACAGAACGAAGTGAGCGAGGCCCGGCGGGTACTGGCGATCGAGATGGGGCTGGGGGAGACGGCCAGCGCTGCGGCCTTCGGCGAGCTGCACCAGATCGATCTGTCCGAGGGCGCCGCGAACAGCGAGGACAACGTCGCGCTGCTCGCGTTCACCGGTGTCCCGGAAGCCGCGTCGGTCGACTACGAGGAGCTTGAGGCCGTGGCGCTCGCGCATCGGACCGACCTGCAGCAGGCACGTCTCCAGCGCGATCTCGAAGAAGCGCGGGTGAAGTATGAGCGAACACAGTTGTTTCCCACGATATCGGGCTTCTTCAACTGGGGGCTGCAGGCGCAGGAGAACGGCGCCCTCAACTTCTTCGGAGAGAACCCGGATCAGCGCTTCACGACGTCGGCGGTCGGCGTACAGCTGGATGTACCTCTCTTCTCGGGAGCGCGACGCTGGAACCGGGTGGAGCAAAGGAAGATCGGAGTGCGCCAGGCCGAGGAACGGATCGGTGATCTGAGACAGCGGGCCGCCAACGAGGTCGTGACGGTTCTGTCGAACCTGACCGAGTCCCGGTCACGGGCTGAGGCTCAGCGCCAGGCCGTCTCGCAGGCCGAGAGGGGCTTCGACATCGTGACGACCGAGTACCTGGCCGGCACCCAGCCGCGACTCGAGGTGACCGTCGCGGAGCTCGCGCTCCGGCAGGCGGAGCAGAACTACGCGCTGGCCATCTACGACTACCTGGTAGCCCAGGCCCAGCTGGACCTGGCGGTGGGCGTCGTGCCCGCGGTGGACCCGGTGGTGGAGGCGATGATCGAGGGGGACATACGGCCCGAGGACCGGGTGGATCCGGACGCCGCCGGCGATCCGGTCTCCACCGACGACAGGGAAGGCGACCGATGAGGGTGACACGAGGCATGAAAATAGATCGAAGGACAGGATTCGTCGTGACGGCGGCCGCTCTGCTGCTCGTCGCCGGCACGGGCTGTGGTTCATCGGAGGCCAGCGGGAACGCGGACGCGACTGGAGCGGCCGCGGACTACGTCAAGGTCGTGAATGTTGAAATACGCGAGATCGAGGCGGTGGATTTCACCTCCTACATACGGCTCACCGCCGCGGTCGAGGCCTACGCTGACGTGGTCGTGAGCTCCCAGGAGAGCGGAGTGATCGACCGCATCATCGTGGACAAGGGGTCCAGGGTGCGGGTGGGGCAGCCGATCGTCAGGATCGATGACGAGATCCTCGCCGCCCAGGTCGATGAGTCCCGGGCCTCGGCCTCTCTTGCCAGGGAGCGCTACGAGAGGCAACGCCAGCTGTGGGAAGACGAGGGGATCGGCAGCGAGATCGCCTTTCTCCAGACCAAGTTCGAGGCCCAGTCGGCGGACGCACGCCTGGCGTTTCTCGAAGCGCGCCTCGCCAGGCACACCATCAAGTCTCCCATCACCGGATTACTCGACGACCGCTATGTCGACGTCGGGGAGATCGTGGCCCCGGGCACTCCGGTGGCCCGGGTGCTCACGATCGACCGCCTGAAGGTGGTGGGGGGGGTCCCCGAGCGTTTCGGGCCATACGTGACTGAAGGCGGGTCGGCTATCCTCGACTTCGACGTCCTGCCGGGTGCATCGATCGAGGGGACGATTGCCTTCGTCGGCGCCGCCGTGGATCGGCAGAATCGCACATTCCCGATCGAGATCCTGCTCGAGAACCCGGACGGGCGCCTCAAACCGCAGATGGTAGCGAACGTGCGCGTGGCGACGGAGCGGCTGCAGGGCGTCATCGTGGTTCCGCAGGATGTCGTCCTGCGCACCGAGGACGGGTACCAGGTCTTCGTGGTGGCCGAGGGTCCGGACGGAGCGCTGGCGGAGGCCCGGGCCGTGGCTCTCGGACCGAGCTTCGAAAACGAGGTGGTGGTCGCGAGCGGGCTGGTGGCGGGCGATCGACTCATCGTCACCGGCCACCAGATGGTGGACGCCGGCGACCGGGTGCGCGAGGTGAGCGAGGGGGGCGGGCGATGAGTTGGTTTGGGAGATTGTGGCGCCGCTTGCGGAGTGGCCGGCGTGACGAGGACCGCCTGGCGGCCGGGAGCGCGGCCGACAGGCTGTTCGAGCGGCGTGACCCCCTCAAAGACGATCTCGGTCGCTACAAGACATTCTGGCTGACCGATTTCGCGGTTGATCATCCGATCAGTGTGCTCACGCTTATCGCGCTGATCGTTTTGGGAGGTCTCTACTCGTACCTCACGG
>Ga0316198_10002062_pt1 | contig 12056 bp, 8 predicted proteins | sample OudBieAanoxic_MG_FD_204935 | JGI IMG/M metagenome (GOLD analysis project Ga0316198, IMG submission 204935) | Coastal sediment microbial communities from Oude Bieten Haven, Netherlands - site A anoxic | ecosystem: Environmental > Aquatic > Marine > Coastal > Sediment | place: Netherlands... | reverse complement strand
TGACAGAAGTATCAAGGAATGTACGGCAGGTCAGCCGCTTCATAGGCGACCTGATGAATTCACAGGGCTCTGCGAAACTGGAAGACGGTCTGGAATTGCTCATTCCACAGGGCCTGGAGCTACCCGCGGCACGTGGTCGCCTTTTTTTCCAAACCCGCTCGGCAGAAACTCACCCCAGCCTGTTGCGTGATGGATCATTCGCCGACAATGAAATCCTCAGCACGGCCCTGGCCTTGCAAGAGAGTGTAAAAGATCGCGAAATCGTCCTGATCTCCAAAGATATCAATCTGCGCATCAAAGCTGCCATTCTGAACGTCCTGTCAGAGGACTATTACAATGACCGCGCGCTTGATGATGTAGATCTGCTTTTCAAGGGTGTAAAGATTGAGGATGAGTCATTCTGGGAACGATACTCGCAAGTGGACTCATGGAACGATAATGGCTCGACCTATTACCGCGTCAAGCGGATCGAAGGAGACGCCTGGTATCCGAACCAGTGTGTGATCATTGGTGAAGGTGATGGTATCGAGGCCATCGTGGTTGAAGTCAATGACGAGCTTGCCGTGCTTAAACTGGTCACTGATTACATGTCCGGCAGGAACACGGTCTGGGGCATTCAGGCCCGTAACCGTGAACAAAATTTCGCATTGAACCTGCTGGTCGACCCGGAGATTGATTTTGTTACCTTGATGGGCATCGCCGGCACAGGCAAAACCCTGCTGACGCTGGCTGCCGGTCTGGCGCAGACCATGGATGAGAAACACTACAACGAAATCGTCGTCACCCGTGCAACGGTTTCTATCGGTGATGAAATTGGCTTCCTGCCTGGTACCGAGGAAGAAAAAATGACGCCGTGGATGGGTGCTCTGACGGACAATATTGAAGTATTGACTGACTCTGAAGAGGGTGGTGAATGGGGTCGTGCGGCGACCAACGACCTGCTGGCCAACAGAATCAAGGTTCGCTCAATGAGCTTTATGCGTGGCCGCACCTTCCTGAATCGCTTTGTCATCATCGACGAAGCACAGAACATTACACCCAAGCAGATGAAGGCACTGGTCACACGTGCGGGGCCAGGGACAAAAATGGTCTGCCTTGGTAACGTCGGACAAATCGATACACCCTACCTGACAGAAACAACATCAGGGCTGACCTTTGCCGTTGACCGTTTTAAGAACTGGTCACACTCAGCCCATATAACACTGCACCGTGGAGAACGCTCACGTCTGGCTGATTTTGCTTCAGAGGCACTCTAGATAACACCCCGCCGCCTGAAGACACCGTCATTACCGCGACAACCGGGATGACGGTGCAAAAACGTGATTCTTAAAAGATTATCAGGCTTGTTCCGGCTCTTCTTCTGAGGGTAAATCAGCGCCTTCTTTATCACCTGCATTTCGCGGCCAGGCCCTTAATACAGCCTGCACCACGGTTGCCAGTGGAATGGCAAAAAACACACCCCAAAAACCCCATAAGCCGCCAAAAACCAGGATAGCAACAATAATAGCCACCGGATGCAGGTTTAATGCTTCGGAAAATAACAATGGCACCAGCACGTTGCCATCGAGGGCCTGGATAATGCCATAGGCAATCATGACCTGACCAAAGCTCCAACCCCAACCCCATTGGAAATAGGCAACGAAAGCAATAGGCAGCGTGATCACCGCCGCGCCGATGTAGGGAATCAAAACTGAAAAACCTACCATCGTAGCGAGCAAGGCAGAGTACTGCAGACCCAAAGAGATGAAGGTGACATAACTGACAGCGCCAACGATGACAATTTCACCGGCTTTGCCACGAACGTAATTGGCGATTTGTGCTTCCACATCAGCCCATACGGATGACACCAGGTGCCGATCTTTAGGAAGGAAGCCCTTGAACCAGTCGATAAGCAAACCCTTGTCCTTGAGAAGGAAAAACACCAGTACGGGTATCAATATAAACAAAATCAGTAAACCCACCACGTTACCAACCGATGTCAACGACCATGTCAGAAACTGCTGACCGGCACCCGCCACTTCCGCGCCTACACTGTTAATCAGGTGCTGGATTTGCTCTTCTGAAATAAGCTGGGGATAACGCTGAGGTAGCTGTAATAGTAGATCCTGGCCCTGGGTTATGTAGTTGGGAAGTTGCTGAACCAGTTGTGTCAGCTGACGCGTCAGCTTCGGCACCAGGCCAAACAGGAGAAAAAACAGGCTGGCAAGAAACAACAGGAAAACCAGCAGCACCGATGCGATGCGGTTCAAACCAAGCTTTTGCAGACGTATGACCACCGCCTCCAAAAGATAGGCAATGACAATACTGGCAAAAACCGGAGCCAGCATGCGACCCAGACCGGCTATGGTCAGCGCACTGACGATCAGAACGATACCCAGGATAACTACCTGTGGATCGGCGAATGTTCGTCTGAACCAGGAGGTTAACAATTTCATGTACGGAGGCCCTGATCTACACGATTAAGGTTGTGGACAAACCGGGTAAGACACGGAAGTTTTGGCTGAGGTCGAAGAGACAGACCTCAGAAATCCCAGGTCCAGTAAGCTTCGAGCTCGAACTCCTGGCTTAGCTGATCAGTGGTGACACCCAGCACGTTTCCACCAAAAGCATACTCTGCAGGTGCATAGGCAGCGTTGATATTAAAACGGCTTGTCATACTCATGCGACGGCTGTAGCCAAGCATGACTGCATTCTGTGCCAGGTCACTGTCAATTGCCTGGCTGAGAATCCTCGAGCTCGGTGACGGTTGATTGCGCGTACTGAAGTCGACATACCAGGAACTACCCTTACTATCCGCCCAGGCCCAACCTACCGAATATACGGTCAAGTCATCCCAGGAAAACGTCGGGCTGGTTGAATCACCCAACAAGGACAAAAAACGTCCCGGCAGGTTGCGACTGGCAAAAGCACCAATTTCACTATAAAGCACTCTTTCCACCGACACATTCAACCACGAATGGTCACTCGCCTGAAAAGCCAGACCAAGCTTGGCGCGGGCCGGGATGTCCAGATCTGCACGCTGCGAGTAGACACCGTGCAAATTGTAAAACTCGTCCATATCGATATGTGAACGGTAGCCGGCTTCCATTGTGATGCCTTTAGTCAGTTCACTACGCAGCGCAAGACTTACACCGGCACCATATGATGATTCCTGGAGAGGATCATATAAACTTGAGCGATAGCTGGCAGGTATTGACTGGTTATAAGTCTGCATACCAAGCTGCGACACACCGAAACTTTGGGTCGCAAATACCGCTGATACACCAATGAGCTGGTTGTCGTTCAAACGATGCATCAAACCAGGGGATACCAGTTTGCGTTCAAGCCCCTGTAAGCCCGTGTTAATGAATGGGTCAAAATCATTCACCGCCAACTCGTCTGAATACTGCCAGTCAACTTCAAGTTTCAGGAATGTTTCGGGCTCACCGAGGAGTTCTTTCGCGAAAAATGGCAAAACCACCACCGAGTGATCACTCATCCACGATACATTAAGTGGTTCCGCTGCAGGGTCGAGCATAAAGTCAGGGGTCAGTTCACGGGCGAGATAACCCTGCCAGGGACCTAACTCAAAGCCCAATACATAGAAAGGAGTCAGGCCTGTTCCAGCGGCACTCAAGCCGGCCATCGGCGAACCAGAAACACGGGCGGCAGAAAGCCCCGGAATCAAAACCGTAAACACCAACAATGTTGTCAAAAAACGATATCTCATTTCCGACGCATCAACCCAACTTATAACTATCTGCAATTATGTGGCAATATGGCAGGAAAACAACAATATGTCAATGTAAAGCGGTCTCACGGGACAAATAAGAAAGAGAGGCAGGTTTAAATCGAAAAACGCAACATAAGGTGCTGTTTTATCGCAAAAATAAAGACGCGAAAAGATTTGACTTCAAATACCAAAAAAGTCGCGCATGAACGGAAAAACGAGGCTTGACGTTGCAGGAACGCAACACCGGGCAATTCAGGCGTCGGACATCACTTTTGAACCTGAAAGCTTGCCCTCGCTATCAAGCTCAACCAGGTCGGTATACCCGCCAATCGGGACACCATCAAACAGGATTTGGGGAACAGTGGTCCCACCGGTCAGTTTCCGCATTTCTTTTTCCGCACTGAAATTGCCCGCCAGCTCAATTTCTTCGAAGGCTAATCCTCTTTTGGTCAGCAGGTTCTTGGCGGCATAACAGTAGGAGCAGTAGGATTTAGTGTATATTTTGATTTGCATAATTTTATAAAATTGATGTCAACCGTTTCCGATTTAGTTCAGACTTTCTTTCGACGACCAGGCTGTCTATTATTTGTTTATGTACCAATCAAGGCGTCTTCAATTGAAAATCCGCGATAGACTAAGGACTTTAACGAACAAATGACCTTTAAAAGTGTCATAAATGTGATATTTGCAGTCTCAGGGAAAGCATGATTCCGGTCAAGCGAAAACACAGGTTTTTGAAGCAATTTATGGTTGCGGTGCTGATCACCGCTGTCAGTCTGTCCAGCATTGCACAGACAGGACGGGTCAACCTGCCTGAACTGGGCAATTCCGCCAGCAATATGCTCTCAAACAGTGAAGAGCGCGAATACGCCGAAGGTCTTATTCGCCAGATGCGCGCCTATGAACTATTAAATGAAGATCCGCTGATCAATGATTTCTTTTCCAACATGGGTTATAAGCTCGCTGCAAACAGCGATCAACCCGGTGCGGCGTTTACCTTTGTCATTCTCGATCAACCTGTCATCAACGCATTTGCCGCACCAGGTGGTGTCATTGCCCTCTATAGCGGCCTGATTCTGCTGGCAGAGACGCAGGACGAGGTCGCCGGCGTACTGTCACATGAAATTGCCCACATCACACAATTGCACATGTACCGCGCTTTTGAAAAAGCCAAAACCATGAATATAATTTCCATGCTGGCCATGCTGGGTCTGATCCTGGCCAGCGGCGGCAATGGTGAAGTTATCCAGGGAGCCGTCATGGGATCTCAGGCCATGGCAGCGCAGGCTCAGATCAACTTCACCCGGCACAATGAGGTCGAGGCTGACCGGGTCGGTATCAGGACACTCTCTGCAGCCGGTTATGATCCGCAAGGCATGGCTGATTTTTTTGAAAAAATGGGTCAAACCAGCCGCAGTAATGGCGAAGGACCACCCGAATTCCTGCGTACGCACCCGGTATCAGTCAACCGGATCGCCGAAGCCAAAAGCCGGATTCAGAACCTCCCACCCGTTGAGGCCGGCGATGGACGGCAGTTTTATATCGTGCAAGCCAGACTTCGCGCGTTGTTGGAGAATGACCCGAAGAAGGCAATTGAACACTTCAATAACGAATTGAAGAAACCTCTCTCGGATGCCAGGATCAACGGCAACCTTTACGGGCTTGCTATAGCAAGCCAGAGAGACGCACAGTTCGACGAAGCCGAGGCTATTTTGAGCGAACTGCTGGAGAAACAACCCTCACAGCTGGCTTTTCAACTACAAATGGCAAACCTGCACAGGAAAAGAGGCCAACCGCAACAGGCCATCGACAGTCTTGCCGAGCTTTACCATACATTTCCCGGCAACCAGGCCATTGCGGTTGAGTACGGCAAAGCACTTTTGGAAATGTCTGATCCGAAACTGGCCGAAACTGCCAGTGAAGTATTGAGACATCAGCTTGGTCGACGAAAAAATGACCCGGCCCTGTATGCGCTTTATGCCAGGGCGGCCAACCTCGCAGGTGACGAAGTTCGCTCAACCGAAGCCATCGCCGAGTCCTATTATCAACGGGGTGGAACCGAAGAGGCCATCACTCAACTGGAAAGCCTGGAGCGACGATCTGACCTTGATTATTACCAGCGCGCCAGGGTCAGCGCCCGCTTGATGGAATTACGTATCGAGGCCGGCGAGTCAGATAGCCCGTCTCGCAGCTAATACTTTGAGACATGGCCGGCAGGCGATGTTTCATCCTTCCCGCGGCCAAAGCCATTCGCAACAATGTCATCAAACTGTCATATACCCCCTTATAATATGCACAATGGGTACTACCCCTTTCTGTGATGAAGAAACCAGGGAAATCAGTGACTGGGAAAAAAATCAAGGTTCTGGTTGTAGATGACGAATCGGCCATCCGGGAAATGATCCGCTTTGCACTTGGCAAATCGGACATGAAGGTGACCTGTGCCGCGAGCGGAAAGGAAGCACTGGAAAAAATCAATGAACGGCCGCCGGATATCATCCTCCTCGACTGGATGATGCCCAATATGAGTGGACCGGAACTGACCCGCCGACTGCGAAAAAACCCGGTGATGGAAACAATACCCATCATAATGCTGACAGCCAGGGTTTCCGAGGATGACAAGGTCACCGGATTGAATGCCGGCGCAGATGACTACATAATCAAACCGTTTTCACCACGCGAGTTGATTGCCCGAATCAACGCGGTTCTGCGCAGATCTGACCCTGGAGGGACAGACGGAAAAATCACAACTGGCTTAATCAGTATGGATACCCTGTCAAGACAGGTGTTTCTGGCTGACAAACCGACACATATCGGGCCGACCGAATACCGCCTGCTCGAATTTTTCATGACCCATGAAAACCGTGCTTTTAGCCGCTCACAATTGCTGGACCATGTTTGGGGCACCAATGTATTTCTTGAAGAACGCACCGTTGATGTACATATCAGACGCTTGAGAAAAATATTGCAAAAGGCAAAGCTCGACCACTATATACAAACGGTTCGCAGCCATGGCTACCGTTTTGTTGCTGCTGAGTCCTGATGCTTAAGCGTGGTTGGCTTTTCCACCTGATCCGACTGGGTGTGGTTTCTTTTCTGGTCCTGCTGGCGGGGTGGCTATCGGGACACTTCATACTGATCACAGGTTTATTCCTGGCCTTTTACCTGACCTGGCAGTTTTATAACAGCCTGCGCCTGTACCGGTGGCTCCAGTCCTGGGCGAACAAGCCACCGGAAAGCATTGGCATGTGGTCGGATATATTTGACCGCATAGCTGCGTTACAAAAACAGAACATTAGAAGAAATGAACAATACCAACAGGTTATTGATGATTTCGAGGGTCTTGCAGATGCTTTTCCCGATGCCACCGTGGTTATCGATGATCAGGGCCTGATCCGCTGGTTTAACGACTCAGCAGTTCAATTACTCCAGCTGAGAACGTCGGACGACAAGGGACAGGCCATTACCAATCTCATCCGCGAACCGGCATTTGCAGACTGGCTGGCCATCCAGGACAAGTTGCACAGTACACTCGACATCGCCTGTCCGGCAGATGACAACATCAACTTGCAACTCAGTGTCGTTCGCTTCAGGAGGAATCAACGCTTATTGATCCTCCGGGATGTCACTGACCTCCGTAATCTTGAACGCATCAGGCACGATCTGGTTGCCAATGTTTCGCATGAATTGCGGACGCCGCTCACGGTGATGCTCGGCTATCTTGAAGTACTCAAAACGCAACCGGAGGAGCCAAATCCGAAAGCGATCAAACGCATGTTCAAACAAGCCCGCCAAATGAACGATATGCTGGAAGACCTGCTCGAGTTGTCACGCCTGGAAGATAGCGAATCACTCGACGGTGTATCGGTTGATGTCCCGGCTTTACTGGCCCAGCTTGAGGAGCAGGCTGAAGACCTGAGCAAGGGGCAGCATAAGATTATTTTCAAGGTTGAACCCGGCTTGAATTTACTGGGTGCAGCGGCAGATCTTAAAAGTGCATTTCAAAACCTGGTTGTCAATGCAATCAACTACACACCCGACAACGGCAAGATTAAAGTGGTCTGGCGCGAAAATGGTGACGACCTGATTCTTAGCGTCATTGATTCCGGTGTAGGAATCGCTTACCGGGAGATTCCCCGCATAACGGAGCGCTTCTACCGCATAGGTGATGACCGTAACCGGGAAACGGGGGGTACGGGACTCGGACTCGCCATCGTCAAACACGTGCTCCATACTCACAACGCACGACTGGAAGTTCGGAGCGAACTCGGCAAAGGCAGTGAGTTTCGTTGTATTTTCCCACCTGAAAGAAAAGCCTGAAAACCGTTTAAGCCCTGAGCAACCCTGACTATCCAGGCCAAAGCCTGCGCTACCTGCACCCCATTGTCATTAACCTTTCATGTGTCATACAGCTGTCACATAAGCACTTTAACATTCCAGATATTGGACTCAGGCTCAAATCCAAATTCTCTAGAACTTCAGGAGTGAAAATTATGAATACCCGAATTTCTGCAATGCTCATTTCGCTAACGCTATTTAGCGCGAATAATGTAATAGCTCAGGCGACGGTTGATGAAAACCTGCCTGCCTATGAAAAAACCAGCGGTGTCTCCGGCAACCTGTCCAGTGTGGGTTCTGATACCTTGGCCAACCTGATGACTTTATGGGCTGAGTCTTTTAAAAGGACCTACCCTAACGTCAATGTTCAGATACAGGCCGCTGGCTCTTCAACCGCCCCGCCTGCCCTGACCGAAAACACGTCAAACCTTGGCCCCATGAGCCGTATGATGAAGGACAAGGAAGTGGAATCGTTTGAAAAGAAGTTTGGATACAAACCGACACCCATCGCCGTCGCCATTGACGCCCTGGCGGTCTTTGTACACAAAGACAACCCCATCGAAGGACTTACCATTCCCCAGATCGACGCCATATTCTCTTCTACGAGAACCTGCGGCGGCCCTGAGAATGTCGAAGACTGGGGAGGTCTTGGCTTAACGGGCTCCTGGACTGGGCGCGACATACAACTGTATGGACGCAATTCAGTATCAGGCACCTATGGTTATTTCAAGGATAAAGCCCTGTGTAAAGGTGACTTCAAAAATTCCGTGAACGAACAACCGGGGTCTGCATCTGTGGTGCAATCAGTCAGTGCATCCGTTAATGGTATCGGCTACTCGGGTATTGGTTACACGACTTCTTCAGTCCGGGCTGTTCCCTTATCCAGGGCAGCGGGTAAAGAATATGTATCGGCCAACCCGGAGAATGCAATCGCGGGCAAATACCCACTGTCGCGCTTCCTTTATGTCTATGTAAACAAAGCACCCGGAAAACCCCTTACACCATTGACAGCTGAGTTCATCAAACTGGTTCTGGCTCGTGAGGGCCAGGAAGTCGTCCTTAAGGATGGTTATATCCCGTTACCTGCCAAGGTTGCTGAACGTGAGTTATTAAAAATCCAATAGAGGAATCAGTCGACATGACTTATAGAAAAATACACTATCGAATAACGACAACTTTATGCACGCTGCTGCTGCTTTCACCCGTCGTATCACAGGCAGCAACCGACGAAGATTTTGCTGCCATGCGGGCGCAAATGATGGCCCTGAGTGAACGGCTTGATCGTCTGGAAGCCGAGAACCGTGAGTTGTCCGCGGCCAATGCCGAACTAGTCAAAAGCAGCCAGGAAACCGCCGTGACCGTTGCCGCTGTCAGTGAAAAAACCGACGCGGTGGCGGCCGATGTAGAGGAACGGGCCGCAAAAACCAGCTGGGCTGAAAAGCTTAAATGGAAAGGCGATTTCCGCTACCGTTATGAATCTTTTGATATCGAAGGCCAACCGAACCGCGACCGTAACCGTGTTCGTGCGAGGGCAGCACTTATTGCCAATTTGAACCCAACCATGGAGGTCGGGCTTGGCCTGGCCACCGGTGGAGACGATCCGGTTTCTTCCAACCAGACCCTGGGTGGCGGTGGATCAACCAAGGATTTGAGACTTGACCTTGCCTACTTTGACTGGTCTGGCCTGAAAGACACCAATGTTTACGGTGGTAAATTCAGTAACTACATACATAAAGCCGGTAAAAACGCCCTACTATGGGATAGTGACTGGCGTCCGGAAGGTACCGGCATCAAGTGGGACAACGGCTTGCTCTTCGCCAATGGCCTTGGCACCTGGATCGAAAGTGACTCCAACAGGGGTCAGTCATTTGCCTACCTGACCCAGTTGGGTATCAAATTTCCGATCGGCGACAATTTCAAGCTGACCACCGGCGTGGGCTATCACGTGTTTGATACCGCAGGTTCAGGATCATATTATGGTGATGACGATGATTTCTTCGGCAATAGTTTTGATCCACTCACAATGACCTACCTTTACGATTATGAAGATCTCGAAGTCTTTGCAGACCTCGGTTTCGAGTTGTTTGGTCACCCGGCACTGCTTTTTGGCAACTACGTACAGAACCAGGCAGCTGACGAGAATGACACAGCCTACGCCTTCGGCTTCAAGTACGGCGCGGCCAAGAACAAGGGCGAGTGGCAGTTTGGTTATGTCTACCAGAAGCTTGAAGCAGATTCGGTTCTCGGCCTGCTGACCGACTCCGATTTTGGTGGTGGCGGTACCGATTCAAAGGGCAGCATCATCAAGGGCAGCTACGCGTTTTACAAAAACTTTAATGCCAACCTGACCTACTTCATTAATGATGTTGGTCTGAAGTCAGGTGATCCGATTGACTTTAAGCGACTACAACTGGATCTGAGCTTTAAGTATTAAAGGTTGTTTTCTGTTGCCAGCCAGGCAACAAGCCGACCACAATTCAAAAAGGCGGGCCCGAGAAGGCCCGCTTTTTTTTGTCCTGCGCAAGTCCCTTTACTTGCAGCGGATATAGCAGAAACCATTAATCCCCGGCGAGCATAAAGCTATAATCACCGCATGAAACCCGACCCTCAGTCCGAAACCTATGCAGCAGTTGATTTAGGCAGCAACAGCTTTCACTTGCTGGTCGCACGCCGTGAGCACGGCGAATTACGTGTGCTGGACCGGATAAGAGAAATGGTTCGCCTCGGTGGCGGGCTTGATGAAGAAGGCAATCTTGATATCGAAGTCCAGCAACGTGCATTGGATTGTCTTTCCCGCTTCGGTCAACGCCTGCGGGGCATCCCTGCCGCCAACCTGCGTGCTGTGGGCACCCAGACTTTCAGACGCCTGAAAAACGCCGATGAGTTTTTACTGGCCTCGGAGAATGCCCTCGAGTGCCCGATTGATATCATCGCCGGTCGCGAGGAGGCCCGCCTGGTCTACCTGGGTGTATCACAATGGGTTGCCGGCGCACGGCAAAGAAAACTGGTGATGGACATAGGCGGTGGCAGTACGGAACTGGTGATCGGTGAAGGCGCAGACCCCATCAAAATGGAAAGTTTGCAATTTGGCTGCGTTTCGGTGACAAACCGGTTTTTCAAAACCGGAAAAATCAATGCGAGAACACTGCGAAAGGCCCAACGTGCTGTCGCCGCTGAATTACAGGAGTTACAGACGGTCTACCGCAATGCCGGTTGGCAAACGGCCATCGGTTCCTCAGGCACGTTCCGCTCAGCAGCATCCATGTGCGAGGCCAATGGCTGGTGCGCAAAAGGCGTCACTGCCCAGGCGCTCAAGAAACTGAAACAGAAAGCATTGTCATTCAAAACCATTGATGACATCGATATTGCCGGTTTAAGTGAGGGTCGCAAACCGGTATTTATTGGCGGGTTGGCCGTTTTACTGGCCTGTTTCAAAGCATTGGCGATAAAAGAAATGCTGGTATCGCCTTATGCTTTACGAGAAGGCGTGCTGCAGGACATGTTGGGCAGACTTGAACACCGTGATCCAAGGGATAAGGCAGTTAAAGCGCTGATGTCGCGTTTTGCCGTCGATCCAGCCCAGGTGGCGCGGGTACAAAGAACGGCTCTCCATATATTTGACAGCATCGCCGCTGATACGGCGGTCAGTGAAGCGCACCGGAGAATGCTGTCATGGGCCACCGAGTTGCATGAGACCGGCTTGAGCTTATCGCATGAAAGTTACCAGCGACATTCCGCCTACCTGGTCGAAGCTTCCGACATGGCGGGCTTCTCCCGCCAGGAACAACTTTTCCTGGCTTTACTGGTGGGCCTCCAGCGGCGTGATATCCCGCCCGGTTACGCCAGCAGGCTTCCCGGTCGTTTACACCAGGCCCTGAATGTGACTTTGCTGTGTGTGCGACTGGCCTGGATTTTCTGCAGAACCCGTGAGGACGCCGCTATTCCGGGTTACAAGGTCAAGCTGGATGATCGCAAGGTGTACCTTGCCCTGCCCCATCACTGGGTT
>Ga0316198_10002061_pt1 | contig 12058 bp, 8 predicted proteins | sample OudBieAanoxic_MG_FD_204935 | JGI IMG/M metagenome (GOLD analysis project Ga0316198, IMG submission 204935) | Coastal sediment microbial communities from Oude Bieten Haven, Netherlands - site A anoxic | ecosystem: Environmental > Aquatic > Marine > Coastal > Sediment | place: Netherlands... | reverse complement strand
GGGATCACGCTCTCGCCGCCTTCGAGCGAGAAGCGCTTTGCGCCGGTGTACTTCGTGTGCAGGAACTGCTCGAAAATCTCGGCGTCCGTGAGCTTGGTCAGGATCCGGATCTGCTGCTCTCGGCTGAGATCGATGTGATTGCCGGTCAGCTCCATGCGGTCGCGCAGCCAGTTTCGCGCCTCGCGCTTCTCGAGGAAGGTGTACTCGACCCCGATCGTTCGTGAGTACGTGTCCTTCAGTCGCGCGATGATGGATCGAAGCGAGTCGTTGGCGGGGCCCGCGAGGTCGCCAGTCGAGAAGATCGTCTCCGGATCGACGTGCGCCAACCCGTAGCGTTTCAAGACGAAGTCGTCTGCTGGCAGTTTTCGACTGAGACCGAGCGGATCGAGGTTGGCGAACAAGTGTCCGCGGACGCGATGCGCGTTGATCAACGCCGACAGCCGTGCCTGCAGCTCTGTCGCCGCCAACACCTCCGATGAAGGAGGGAACGACGCGCGCGCGGCGATTGCGGGGTTGTCCGGGAGCACCGGATCGAGGGCGGTCTCAGCCGTAGGCGGCAGGAACACGGAGTCCCGCGCAACGGTTTCCTCATCGATCGGTCGAGCATGCTGCGCAGGCCCAGTTGGTGAGGCCTCGACCGCATGAGGTGCGAGCGCGCCGTTCTCGTCCTGCGGTCGCGGTGCTGGGCTGAGTATTCCCGCCACGGTGACGGGGGCGAGAATCGTTCCCGCGCTCGAGATCTGCGGAAGGTCGTCCGGCGCGAGGTTCTCGAAATACTCGCGCCAGGCGTCGTCGACAGCGAGGGGGTTATCCACCCACTTGAGAAACTGTTCTTCGACCAGGCCTTGGTTTACGCCAAAATCTGCGCTCATCTCCGAGTCGTAGCTCCAGAACCCCAAGTGACCCATCATTGGGGCGATGTCCAGGATCTTCGTCATTCTCTCCGGTCTGCTCGGCTTCACGTCTGTGGCATTGGGCGCCTTCGGGGCGCACGGGCTTCGGTCACGCCTTCAGGATCTTCCCGACGGGGTCAAACGCTTAGAGTGGTGGAATACCGCCGCGCAGTACCATTTGAGTCACGCTCTTGCGCTGGCGGTCGCGGCCTGGCTCGTGCATCGAGGGGCCGGCGCGGCGGCAAACGTGGCCGGTTGGTCGTTTGTCGGCGGTATCGCGCTCTTCAGCGGCAGCCTCTACGTCATGACCGTGACCGGACAGACGAAGCTTGGAGCGATCACGCCGTTCGGGGGACTGCTGTTTCTCGTGGGGTGGGGCGCAGTGATGCTTGCAGGGTTCCGGCTCGGCGCCGGCGGTCACTAGCGCTGCTGCTGCTGTGCGCGGATCTGTTCCTGGAGCTGGCGCATGACTTCGGGCGGTAGCTGTGGTTGGCCTTGCCCCTGCGGCATGGCCGGCATCGCGGGCGGCTGAGCTGGCGGCGCGTCGACTTTCTCGAATGCCTTGCTGTCCGGTTGCAAGCGCTTGGCCAGATACTCTGACACCAGATAGACGGTTGGGTTGCCTCGGCGCTGCAAGTAGACTTCGCCCTGGTCCTCCGTCACCTCGCCAAGCTCGAGCACGATCGGCTCCACGCCTTCGGCGAACGTCATCGTAACTGTCACCTTGGACTCGGTGAGCCCAGCGCGCGCCTCGGAGATGTCCTCGGCAGCGAAGCCCGATGCGGTTAGCCGCGCGGCGGTCGAGACGACCCCGTCGACCTTCTTGGGGTCGAGCTCACCGAGCGCGTCTTGGCCTTGCGTGGGCGTCCACCCGTCCTTGTTGCGATCGAAGGCAAAGGTCCCGTTGGGGCTCTCGAACCGGATCGATTGCACGCTCTGCGCCTCCTCGGCCACGATCCTGCGATTGCGCCAGGCCTTGAGCTCCCGGTCGAATGCGTAGCGAAGCGAGCCGCTCGCGCCGAACACTTCGATGCGGTCGTCCAAGCGAAGCATCGTCATGCCATCGGCATACTTCCCGACCGTCAGCGTGGCTAGGATCTCGTCGCCTGCCTTGACCACCACCTCGACCGCGTTGGCGCCGTCGACCTGCAGGCGGGCATAGTTCTCCGGCTGCGTCGCCACGACGCGTGCGAGCTGCAGATCGGCCAGCCGATTCAAAGCCGAGTCCACGTTGCCCTGGTCCGCTTCCGCGTCCAACGGCTTTGTCACGCGCCATGCGCCATCCACGTTCGACAGCACCACCAGGTCGTCTCCGGGTCGCCTGACCTCGAGCGCCGTAATGGCGTCCTTTTCGATCTCCACCGCCGGGACTTCGGACGCGCTGGTGGGCGCCCGGTTTCCGACGTTCACCGCCCACAGAGTCAGGCCGAGCAGCGCGACAAACACCACTGCTCCAATCGCGATTCGGTTCTTTCGCCAGTTCATGTCGAATCGTCCCCTTCGTCAGAGCTTGAGGGTCTTCTTCCTGTTCGAGCGCTGCCGCCAACGGAAGAGACCAAACAGCGCCACGAGGAACGGAATGCCTAGCGTATTGAGCCACCGGTAGGCGCGCTTCTTCGCGTCCCAGGACTCGATGGCGGCGCGCCGCTCTTCGAGCCCAGATTGAAGGCCGGCCTCGTCGCCTTCTTCAGCAGCCGCAAGCACCGAGCCTTCCGCTGCGAGGACCGAGTCGGGAATGTCGAGCGCAGGCTCCTCGATCGTCTTGGCGCGAATCGCGATCAGGTCGGAGTCCGCGGCCAACCAGTCGATGGCGTTGAGCGCCAGCGCGAGGGCAGCGTTCATCTGCACCTCCCCTTGGGGCGGCCGTGGCGGCATGAACGAGTCCTCGAGGAACGTGCTCGTGCCGACGACCAGAACGCGTACGTCACCTTCCGCGAACGGTGGGGCCTCCACTCCGGTCGCGGGCTCCTCGTTGATCGGCGCCGCATAGGCAGAAGGCAGCTTGCCCTCGAGCGCAACCATCAGATCGAAGGGGCCGGCCTCCGCGCTCATCTCCCACTCGCGCGGATTGCGTGGCTCGAGCCCAATCGTGGCGCCGGACATCGTCCAGGAGTCCTCGGAAGAGCGGGCCAGCACGGTAAGCGAGACGCCGTCGGGCGCGTCACCGACCTGCAAGGGCGCGACGAATGGCAGCATCGGAGACGCGAGCCGGAACATCACAGGATGCTCGAGCTGCTCGTCATCGAGCTGGAGCACTGGAATCGGGGGGTACGGCACCAGCACCTGGAGGCCGAGCGGGCCGCGCATTGGCGCGCGGCTGCATTGGGCATCGGCCACGATCTTCGAACCGAGCTCCACGCCCCAGCCACTCAATAGGCCGCCGAGCCGCGAGTTGACCGGGCGCGCGGACGGACCGGTTTGGCCGCCGAGGTCGACGGCTAGGGCGCCGCCGAAGATGCCGAGCGAACCGCCGCGCATGACGTACTGGTCGATGCGCCTGAGCTCGTCGTCGGTGAACCCCTCCTGTGGCCCGATGATCAGCAAGGCGGCGAGGTTCGGGTCGATCTCCTGGGACGCGTCCACCTCGCTGGCGTCGTAGAGCGAGAGGACCGACTGCAAGCTGGTCAGCCCTTGCGTGAGGCTCGGGCTGCCGTGCCCACCCACGATACCGATTGGCGCTCGCTCGCCCACCAGCTCCTTGATGGCCGACGTGATGATGTACTCGAGCCCGGTCGTGTCCTGAATGACGGGGATCGTACGGCTCCTGTCGAGGTGGCGGAGCACCATGCCGCGGTAGCCCTCGACGACAGCGACTTGGTCTTCCTCGATCTTCTGATGCGCGACCGGCTGTACGCCGTCGGCGAGCGCCGCCTGCTGGGTGGCCTCGTCGTTGGGGTTGACGAAGCGCACGACGATCTGTCCGTCCGAAGCAGCCGCGTACTCGGACAGCAGGTCACGAACCTGCCGTTCTGTGGCGTTGAAGGGCGGAGGGAGGTTCTCGGTGAAGTAGGCGGTGACCTCGACCCGATCTGTGAGGCTCGCGGCTAGTCGCTCCGAGCCCTCCGCCAACGAGAACAGTCCATTTCGAGTCAGGTCGATGCGGGGCGATCGGAAGGACGTCGCGAGGACGTTGAGGAGGATGAGAATCCCGGCGATGATCGCCAGAAAGATCAACGACTCGCTGGCGGTACGCCTCTGTGCTTTCGACGACATCGTTTAGCTCCACCGCCGAGATTCGAGTGCCCGAAACGCCGCGGCGAGCGCGACGATGGTCACCGACAAAAAGAACAAGACATCGCGGAGATCGACCACGCCACGCGCCATGCTTTGGAAATGGTAGTCGAACGACAGCCACTCGAGCGCCGACGCGGCGTTCGTGGGCAACAGCGCCAGGAACTTGTCGAGGACCCAGAAGAAGACGCTCAGCGTCAACGCCACGAAGAGCGCGATGAGCTGATTGTTGGTCCAACTCGAAGCCATGAGCCCGATCGCGAGCAATGCGGAGCCCTGCAGCACCAACCCGAGGTAGCCGCCCCAGACGGGGCCCCAGTCGAGATCACCGAGCGTCGCCACGCTCATCGGGTAGGGCAGAGTCAGCGCCAGCAGGACTGCGTACAACCCGAAGACGCCCAGGAATTTCCCGAGGATGACTTGGGCCTCGGTGACCGGCATCGTGATCAGGAGCTCGATGGTCCCGGTTCGCTTCTCTTCGGCGAGCAGACCCATCGTCAGTGCTGGAAGAGCGAATACGAGGATGAGGCCAAGCCAGCGGAACATCTCTCTCGCGCTGGCGCGGCCGAAGAGAAAGAACGTCTTCCAGAAGAAGAAGCCGAGCGTGAGCATGACGATGCAGATGACGATGTATGCGACCGGCCCGTTGAAGTAGCTCCGGAACTGCCTGCCGCCGATGGTGAGTATGTGCTTCATGGTTATGCTCCGCCCGTTCCGGTGGTGAGCAGTCGAAAGATGTCTTCGAGGTTCTCTCCCCGTTGCTCGAGTCCGAGCAGAACGAGATCGGCCGCTACTGCCGTCTGAAAAATGTCGGCGCGAAGGTCTTGAGTGCCCTTCGGCACCACTTCGACGATCAGCTCGTTCGGCCCGTTGCCGTCGCGGTCCTTCACGCTTTGCGCGTCACCGATCTTCGAGAACGCCTCCCGGATGTCGGCTGGACTATGACCGTTGCGCCGCACCGTCGCGATGAAACGGGGCTTTCCGGCGCGGGCGGCGAGCTCCTCGGGGGTGTCGTCAGCGACGAGCTGGCCCTGCGAGATGATGAGCACGCGTCCGCAGGTCACCTGCACCTCGGCCAGATTGTGCGTGGACAGGATGATCGTTCGCTCGCGGCCGATTTCGCGAATGAGCTCGCGGATCTCGGAGGCCTGGTTGGGGTCGAGGCCGCTCATCGGTTCGTCGAGAATCAGGACTGGGGGCTCGTGGATGAGAGCTTGGGCGAGCCCCACCCGCTGCCGAAAGCCTTTCGAGAGCTCGCCGATGCTCTTGCCGATCACATCGCCGAGGCTGGTTTCCTCGACGACCTTGCGGAGGCGCGCCCGGAGGCCATCGCCGTTCAGGCCGCGCATCTTGCCGGCGAACTCCAAGTACTCGAGCACCAGCATCTCGGTGTAGAGTGGGGTGCTCTCCGGGAGGTAGCCGATGGCCTGGCGGACCGCGATCGGGTCTTCGAAAATATCGGCGCCGCCGACCCGTGCGGTCCCCTCGGAGGGCGCGATGAAGCACGTCAGTATCTTCATCGTGGTCGTTTTGCCGGCGCCGTTCGGGCCGAGAAAGCCGACGACCTCTCCGCGGTTGACTTCAAATGTCGCGTTCTTGAGGGCGGTGACCGAACCGTAGTGTTTCGTCAGGTCCCGCGCCTCGATCATCACATCGCTCATAAACTCCCTCGCGTGTGATTCATGGTTTCTTCTCCAGGGCTGGCGGAGGGTAGCCAAGGCTCTAGGGCTGTCAAGACACCCCTCCCGTGGCACGCTCTCAACCATGAAGCCGTCCGAGGTATTCCCTGAGTCGGTTCGCCGAGCCGCCCCTCGTGTACGGGCCTCATGGCGTCGTCTCGCCGACCTTTGGCCCTTCACCGCCCTCGGCATGGCGCTCGGCCTCGTGGCGTGCATCGCGCTCTTCAGCTTCGGGTTCGGCAAGCTCGACTTGGTTCTTCTGGTCCTCGGCTACGGCGGGGTCGGGCTTTTGACCTTGTCCTCGATTGTGGTCGTGCTGAGCACGATCGGTATCCGGCTGGCGCTCCGCCGCTCACCGAGCGGATGGTCGGCCTCGACGTTCGAAACCGGAACACGCCTCCCGACCGGCTTCTCGCTCCCGAGCGTTTGGTGGTTTCCGCTCGTACAGGTGCGATGGCTGTGGTTGTCTCCCGAGGGTGCGGCGGCCGACCAGGCGTCCGAGCGCGGACGGCTTCGAGAGCACGTGGTCCTCGGACGGCGCGGGATCTTCGGGGAAGTCACGCGCCGGGTCGTCGTCCAGGATGCGTTCGGTCTCGCGCGGCTTGCGTTTCGGCATCGCCAGCCTGGCCCGGTAGAGGTGTTGCCTCACTTGGGCGGGATTCGCCGCTTGCCCGTGCTGACTTCGCTCACCGGCGGCGAGGAGCATCCCCATCCGATGGGCCTCGAGGACGGAGATCGAGTCGAGCTCCGGAGGTACGTCCCCGGTGACTCCGCGCGATTCATTCACTGGAAGGTGTTCGGCCGCACGCGCAAGCTCATGGTCCGCGTTCCGGAGCGCGCGCTGAGCCGAGCACGAAGGACCGTGGCCTATTTGGTCGCAGGGCCGGGAGATGAACCCGCCGCCGCTGCTGCCCGCGCCGCAATCGAAGAAGAAGCGTTTGGCACCGACTGGCAGTTCGGCGCGGACGGCGCACCGGAGGCGACCTCCGAGCGCGAAGAAGCGCTCCACAAGGTGATGACGTCTTCGGCGGCCGAGGGTCGGAGCGGAAGTGGATTGAAGCGTTTCTTGGCCGAGGTCGATCCTCGAGGGCCGGCGGCCCTGGTCGTGTTTGCTCCACCCACGACCGGGAGCTGGCTCGATGAAATGCGTGTGCTCAGCATGCGTCGATATGGCCGGGTACGCGTCGTGATCGCCGTCGACGCCGTGCACGAACAGGGCGAGCCACCGAAGTGGCGGCGCTGGTTGTTGACGCCAAGCGCTGCGACCGGGATCGCGCGAGCCGAGCTCGAGCGTGTCGGTAGGGCGTTGAGCCAGTTGCGGTGCGAAGTCGTGATCATCGATCGGGTCAGCGGTCGCGTGCTGGGCGACGGGGTTCGCTTGACCGTCGGCGCCAAGAGGGCCGCATGAAGCCCTCGGTCGATAGGCCCGCCGGCCGAAGCGCCAACGCCTTGGCAGAGGTCGCTCGGTCCGTGATCCACGGTTTGGCGTGGAGCGTGCTCGTCGCGACCATGGCGCCCTCGGGGTCGGCGGCCGCCGCCTTCTTGGGCGGTGCAGCCGGGTGCCTGTGGGGCGCGCGCCTCGGCCGAACCCGCCTACGGACGGGGGCGTTGTTGATCGGCGCCGCGGTTCTCATCGCGCTGGTCGCCTGGTTTCGCAGCTCCCTGACCCACGGCTCCGGATTGGCGAGCGTGGTCGGTCCGGTGAGCGCGCTCCGTGTCGCGACCACACTCACAGCGTTGATGTCTTCGACGATCGTGAGCGCGGCCATGCGCGCGTGTTCGAAGCGACGCGCGATCTTTGCGGTCTTCGAGCTCCTGCTCGTCGCGGTCGCTTTTGCCCAGTTGTTGATTCCGCACCGCCACGGGGCGATCAACCGGCCATTCTACCTTGCCGACTGGATCATCGCGCTTGGCTGGGATCCGACCTGGCTCTTCTTGTTCATGGGCGGGACAGCGACCGTCCTCGGGCTGGTTTTGCTGCTTCGCGAGCAGCGCTTCGGCCGCGCGGTCTTGAACCTCGGCATCGTCGGCATCTTGTTGGCGCTCATCGTCGTGGCGACGCCAATGGTGGGGATGCCTCCGCCTCCCGAAGGCGGTGGAGGTCTCGGACTTCGCCCCGACGCAGCGGAAGGCAAGGATGGTGAGGGTAAGCAGCGGCAGTCCGGCGGAGCGTCCAGCAGCGAGCTCGAGTTTCGCAACAGGTACGACAACGGCGGGGCTCGCGTCCCGGTGGCGGTGGTCCTGTTCCACGACGACTACTCGCCGCCCAGCGGGGTGTACTACTTCCGGCAGGGCGCATTCAGCCAATACAACGGCCGAAAGCTCGTCGTTTCCGGCCGCCGCGACGTCGATCGCGATCTCATTCCATTCTTTCCCGCGCGGCCGATCGAGATCGAAGACGCACCCCCGATGAACGAGAATCGGGGTCCGCTCGAAACCACGATCGCGCTGATGGCGGACCACATGCAGCCCTTTGCGCTCGAAGCGCCGGTCGAGGTCGCACCGCTCGACAACCCGTCGCCCAATCGGTTCCGCCGCGTCTACCGGGCGACGTCCGGTGTTCTGACCGCCGACTACGCCGCACTACTCGACGGAGCGATGGGCTCTCAGGAATGGTCGAAGGAACAGTGGGCGCACTACACCGAAGCGCCGCCCGACGCGCGCTACACGGAGCTTGCATCGGAGATCGTGTCGCGCCTGCCCGACGATCTCCGCGCAAACGGCATTGCGAGGGCGTTCGCGATTACGAGCTGGCTGAGCAAGAAAGGCATCTACAGCCTCAAGAACGAGCACAGCGGCGCTGAGGATCCGACGGCGAGCTTCTTGTTTGGCGACCTGACCGGCTATTGTGTCCACTTCTCGCACGCCGCCGCCTATTTGATGCGGAGCTTAGGCGTCCCGGCCCGCGTGGCGACCGGCTATGCAGTGAGCGAGTCGGCCCGCCAGGGGGGGTCTGCGCTCTTACTCTCGGGAGCCGCCTCGCATGCGTGGCCCGAGGTGTTCATCGATGGCTTCGGGTGGGTCGTGCTCGACGTGTATCCGGAACGCGCGCTCGATCCACCCGAGCAACCGATGGATGCTGATCTTCAGAGGCTCCTCGGTGAGCTCGCCCGTGGCGCTTCCCCAATTCCGCTGTCGGCCACGGACATCCCCAGGCTCAAGGAGCTGGCGCGGCGAGTCACGTTCACTGTCGGGGCTTGGCTCTTGGCCATGGTTATCGGCGTGCTCTTGGTCCTCTACGCCGTGAAGGTGTGGCGGCGTGTCGCCCCGAGCTTCGCCTCTGCGCCGTCGTTGCCGCGGCTTGTGTACCGTGCGGAGCTCGACCGGCTGGGGGAAGTGTCGATTCGAAGAACGCCGGGAGAGTCCAGGGAGGCGTTCGCATATCGGCTTCGGGATCATCTGCCGTCCTTCGAGGGGCTGACCTCGGCTCACGTTTCAGCCGCCTTTGGCGTCGGCACGCCGGATCCGGGCGCGTTGCGGCAGCAGGCCGCAGGGGTGCGACGGGACGTTCGCGGCGGTTTCCCGCTTTGGAAGCGTTTTTTGGGGCTGATCACGCCCTGGTCTTGGTTACGTTCAAAATGATGCCATCCTTCACCGGAGCCCGGAGCTGACATGCAGCAAGCGATCCAGTCACCCATCGACGACAGCCTCGCAGGCGCCCGCGAAGTCGCGGAGCGTCTCGGAGCCCGCCTGCGAGCGGCCATTCGCGGCCGTGACGACGTGGTCGAGCTCGTGCTCGTCGCTCTGCTCGCCGATGGGCACGTGCTGCTCGAAGATTACCCTGGCTCGGGCAAGACGACGCTTGCGCGCGCGCTCGGCAATGCGCTCGCGGAGCGCGACGGCAGCGTAGGTGTGTCGGCGTTTCGTCGAATCCAGTTCACGCCCGATCTTCTTCCGAGCGACATCACCGGCACCAACATCTTCGACGTCGAGACGAGCAGGTTTTCGTTCCGGCGCGGTCCAGTGTTCGCCCATATCGTCTTGGCCGACGAGATCAACCGTACTTCTCCGAAGGTACAGGCGGCCATGCTGGAAGCGATGGCGGAGAAGCAGGTGACCGTCGACAACGAGTCGCACCTGCTCGACGACCTGTTCTTCGTCATTGCGACGCAGAACCCCCTCGATCTCGCCGGGACGTATCCGTTGCCAACCCCGCAGCTCGATCGCTTCCTCTTCAAGATCGAGATGAAGCACATCGACCGCGCGTCCGAGCTCGAGGTCCTCGACCAGTATCCTCGGGCAAGCCTCGACGTCGCGCGTGACCATCCTGGCGTGACGCGGGACGAGGTGCTCGCGGCGCGCCGGCAGACGCGCGGCTCGGTTCACGTCGCGCCAGTCGTCAAGGAAGCCCTCGTCGACTTGGCGCGGCTCCTTCGAAGTGACTCGCGCGTGCTTCAGGGGGCGTCGACGCGCGCGCTCGTCCTGATGCTACCCGCGCTTCAGGCGCGCGCGGTGATCAAGGGACGCGACTTCGTCTCGCCAGAGGACATCAAAGTGTTGGCGCCCTACGTGTTCAAGCACCGTCTCGAGTGCGCGCCGGGCGTCGAAGACGTCGACGCGCTCATTGCTGAAGCGACTTCGGTCGAAATCGAAAAACTGGCGCGCGCCAGCCTGCGCCGCGGGTGACGATGCGCGGGCGTGTTTCAACGCGGGTAGCGGTCGTGTTGGGGGCGCTGTGCCTCTGCGCCTCGGCCGCCCGGGCCGACGAAATGATCGCGCCAATTCTCCTCGAAGGCGAAGACGCGACGGTGGAGGAGCTCTCACTCTGGGAGCTCATCGAGCGCGAGCGGTACGTGAGAGCTCGCGAAGAGGCCGAGGCGTACCTCGCGGAGCACCAGAGCTCGTATGTGGCGCACCTAGTGTTGGGGATGGCACAGCACTACGGCGAGGCCAACTTCCCAAAGGCTCTCTTCCACGAAACGCGCGCACTCGAGCTTTTCGAGGCAGTCGAAGGCACCCAGCCGACGCAAAGCCAGCCTTGGCGGTGGCATGCGCGCATCCTCGTTGGGCTCACGCGTGCGCACGGGGATCTCGAACACTACGACGAACAACTCGGCCTGATGGTTCGCTACAATGAGCTCTACACACCCCAGCTCAAAGCCGAGCTCGCCTGGCCGCTCATGAAGAAGCGCGAGTTCGACAAGGCGCGGCTTGCGGCGGAAGAGGGCCTCGCAACCGGCGACCCCTATCAAGTCGAACGAGCAAAGAACGCGCTTTGCGCGATCGAGTTCGAGGCTGGTGACGACATCAAGAGCTACGAGGCGTGCGCCGAGGCGGTGGACTACGGTCGCAGCCACTTCGGAAGCGCGACGGCAGTCGACCTCGGGAATTTCGCCGAGGCTGCGCGGTCCGTCTTTCGTTTCGACGAGGCGGAACGACTCTTGATGGAGGCTTCGAAGAGCGGCCTTTCTTGGTACGGCAACCCTTGGCTCGAGCTCGCCGACCTCTACATGCGGGCCGGACGCTTGGCGGAGGCTCTCGCCGCTCTGCGCGAGGTGCCGCGCCATCGCGCGTCGCGTCCGGCTCACGTGCGGGACTCCGATCGCAACGAAGCCCGGCGTTCGCTTGCGGCGTTCTTGCTCTTGATGGGGCGGCCGGACGAGGCGTTGCGGATCACAGGCAAGGCTTCGGTCCTACCGGACCGGCGCGCCCACAACAGTCGAGACCCGGAACAGGATCGAAGCATCGTGGCACTCCTCGATCGGCAGGCGCGACTGATGCTTGCGGAGATGACCGTCGAGCGGGCGGTCGCGGAGCCGTTCTACGCGCGCTGGTGGGCCCGGTCTGAGGCGCTTTGGCTGCGGTTCCAAGCGTGGATGAGCGCGCGGCAAGCAGCGCGCTTTCTCGATGACGAAGCACGTCTCGTCGGCACCTTCGCGATCGGGACGGCGCGGAGCGCGGTGATGCCACCGTGGCTGATCGGCGAGCTGATCGGCGTGCTTGGTCCAGGGGTCGTGCGAGCGGCTGTCGAGCAAGTCGCCGGCAAGGACGCACGCGAGGGAGCCGTCGCGTACTACGACGCTGTCCTTGCGGAGGTCTCGCTCGCCCAGCGGGACTACGCCGAGGCGGTCGTGCACGCAGAGAGCGCACTTCAGGGCCTTCAGCCCGGTGACGCGCTCCTTCGCGAACGCGTGCGCGCGGTGCTCGGGAAAGGGCTCTCTGATCCGCGACAAGCGACCGCGCTCTATGAGGAAGTCCTCGCGACCGACCCCGGACTGTTCCGGCGCCTTGGCTGGGCCCTACCAGTGGAGGTTC
>Ga0316198_10002060_pt1 | contig 12060 bp, 10 predicted proteins | sample OudBieAanoxic_MG_FD_204935 | JGI IMG/M metagenome (GOLD analysis project Ga0316198, IMG submission 204935) | Coastal sediment microbial communities from Oude Bieten Haven, Netherlands - site A anoxic | ecosystem: Environmental > Aquatic > Marine > Coastal > Sediment | place: Netherlands... | reverse complement strand
TGGCGACGCCTGGGCGGCTCAAGAGCGATTGCTCCGTGTTCTTCGATGCTCACGATATTCCAACAAAAGTCCGCCGCTTTGCCGACGAACCGACCAACCCGATCCTAGCAGGACCTCCCCCTGACCCGTTAGAAGTCGGCCCAGCTCGAGCAGGTGGCTGCGGTTGGGGGTTAAACCGGTTTCCTGAGCGATCCAGCCACGTAACCATCGAATTCGAAGGGGCGCGGCAAGCTCGCTCAGCGGGTCGATAGGGACCCTGCCCTCGCCCTGCGGTGGCAGCTCTGGAAGCTGTGCGTCGAGGTAGGCACCGAGCTCGGCGGCCTCGTCGCCAAGTGCGCCGAGATGCTCCACCAGGCGAGGGTCCTCGGCCATCAAAACGGGCAGGACCTCATGACGAATCCGAACTCGCTCGAAGGCGCGTTGGTGATTCGACGGGTCATCGACGAAAGCAAGTCCCCGATCGAGAACGTAGGCCCGAATGTCGGAACGACGGCAATCGAGAAGCGGCCGGATCACACCGTCCGAGCGCTGCGGCTCGATTCCCCCGAGGCCGCGGAGTCCCGTTCCGCGAAGAATTCGAGCAAGCACCGTTTCGGCCTGGTCGTCCTGGCTGTGTCCAACCGCGATACGTGCGGCGCCATGAGCGTGAGCGATTCCCCGGAGCGCCTCATAGCGCAGCTCGCGCGCCCGGCCCTGAATCGATGCACCTTCCCTCGGCACCTCGACCCGGTTGCAATAGAACGGAACGCCAAGGCTGTTGGCCAGCGCGGACACGAGCTCGACCTCGGACGCGGATTCAGGCCGCAGTCCGTGGTCGATCGAAGCAATGCACAGCGTGATGCCGAGCTCGGAGCGCAGGCGATGAAGCACGTGTGCGAGCGCGGTCGAGTCCGGCCCGCCAGAGCAGGCGACCAGCACATGATCTCCAGCGGAGATCAGGCCGCGCTCGCGTACGGTCCGCCGCACCGTCGAGGTGATCATGAAGGGACGCTAAAACACGCCAGAGGCGAGGGAAAGCCGCATCTCGGTTCGGTCGCGTAGGCCACCCATTCGCTTGGTTTCAGCGCTTTGCTCGGCCCGCCTAGAGAACGAAAAGCCAGGTGCTGCCACGCGAAGGCCGGAACGCGAACGCCGAAGAAGCCCGGGTCCCGCCTCGGCCGTCTCGAAGGCGCGTTGCTCCTGTTCTGTTCGGAGCTGAATCTGCGGTGTGGGCTCCCAGCGATCCTGCCGCTCCTGTCGCACGCCTTTGACCGTGACAAGGATGGCAGGCATCACACCAGCCAAGCCAACGGCAAGCGCCGCAACGGAACCCTTCTCACGACCGGGCTTGTCGAGCGCGAAGTATCCAGCAAGCGCGCCGCCAGCGGCGCCGACGATTGGAAACACCGAGAGTGCCCAGGCATTGTTGAGACCAGACACCGACGGAATGATGAGCCCGAGCTCGGCGCCCACCAGGCCGAGGCCGATGGTGCCCTTGGGCGTGGCACGCAGGTCGTCGAAAGCGACCGGAGAGGTCTGGGCCTCAGCCACGCGCGGCGTAGCCGACAGCGAAATCACCGCCGCCAGTGCCAGAGCACATCCGATTCGTTCCCAGTTCAAATCCCCCTCCGCCTTCTACAAGGGCCACATTACACGCAGGCCGAAACAGCTGCAACCACGCGAGGTTACGTAGAGAATCATTTGGCTTGAATTCGCGGGATGGCCGCCCAAGAATCCCGCGATGGAGGAGCGCGACTTTCAGTCCCTGCTGGTACAGCAGGACGGGCACATCGTCACCCTGACGTTCAACAAGCCCGAAAAAAAGAACCCTCTGAGCCAGGAGCTGGTCAATGAGCTGCTCTGGGCGCTCGACGACGCCGAGGCCGATGAGCAGGTCCGGGTGATCGTCCTGACAGGCGCCGGGAATGCGTTCAGTGCAGGCGCCGACCTCAAGGGCATGACTTCGGAGCGCGGGAAGCTCGAGAAGAAGGGCGAGTTCGACGACCTGTTGCTGCGCTTCGATACGATGAAGAAGCCCATCGTGGCCCGTATTCCAGGGTACGTCATGGGGGGCGCGATGGGGATCGTCGCCTGCTGCCACTTCGCCATCGCTTGCGAGAGCGCAATTCTCGGGACACCAGAGATCAAGCGCGGCTTGTTCCCGATGATGATCATGGCGGTCCTGCAGCGAGTCATTCACTCGCGGGAGCTGCTCAAGCTCATGCTGCTCGGCGACAAGATCACGGCAGCGAAGGCAAAAGAGATCGGCCTGCTCACCGATGTCGTTCCCGACGAGCAGCTCGACGCACGCGTCGCCGAGCTCGCCGGACAGCTCGCCAAGCAGTCGCCCAACGCGATGCGGATGGGCCTCAACGCTTTCAACGAGCAACGCAAAATGTCCGTCGAAGAAGCACTGCCCTACCTTCGTGAGCAGCTCTATGCCGTGCTCAGCAGCGAGGACGCCAAAGAAGGCCTCTCCGCTTTCTTTGAAAAGCGTGAGCCGCAGTGGAAGGGACGCTAGTCGAGCACGTCTTTGATGAGCAGCTCGACGGAGCGCCCACCCATCCAATGGTCCGGCTGAAACTCGCCGACTAGCCGCAGGTCCTCTCGACCTTCCACGCGCGAGAACATGCCCGGCGCGAATGCGCGAACCGAATCCTGGCCGATGCGCAGCTTGAGCTTACCGTGGACGCGCCCTTCCCCAACTCCGTTCGCTTCGACGACGTGCGCGTCGAGCATGAACGAGGGCTCTGAATGACCTTCGCCAAAGGGGCCGAGGCGCTGCAAGTCCTCGACGGTTGGAACCCGGAACGCACCGCCGAGGGCGACGTCCACGACGAGTTCCTGCGCCTGGCCGTCCCCCGCGCCCTGCGTCGCAGTCAAGAAGGAGGCGCGAAAGGCATCGAGCTCGCGCTTCTGTAACGAAAGCCCGGCCGCCGCACGATGCCCGCCCCATGCGCTCAGATGGGCTGCGCAGTCGGCGAGCGCGCGATAGACGTCGATGTCGGGCGTCGTTCGAACGCTGCCGTGACCATTCTCCCCGTCCAGGGCAATCGCCACGGCGGGAACGCCAAAAGCGTCCACCAGGCGGGCGGCCACGATCCCAACGACCCCGCGATGCCAGCTGTCACTCGCGACGACCACACCTTCCTCCGGCGCCTCCCCGTAGAGCTCGAGCACCTGCGCGCGCGCCTCCTCGGTCGCCTCATGGGTCAGCGCCTTCCGCTGATCGTTCTGCGCTTCGACCTCTTGGAGCAAGCGCCATGCTTCCTTTGCCGTCTTCGCCGTCAGAAACCGAAGAGTGAGGTCAGCGAAGCCAAGCCTGCCGGGGGCGTTGAGCCGGGGCGAGAAACGAAACGCCACGTCCCGTGCGGTGAGCTCCGCAGACTCGGGAATCTTGGCCGCTTGCCGAAGCGCGGCGAGCGCCGGCCTGGCCTTCGGGGAGCCGATGGTCTTCAAGCCGGCACGGACCAGACGCCGATTGTCACCGGTCAGAGGCGCGACGTCGGCGATCGTTCCAATCGCGACCAGGTCGAGCCATGCGCGTAGATCGAGTGCGGCGCCGAGCTCAGTGCGAAGCGCAGCGCCCAGTGAAAAGGCGAGGCCTGCACTGCAGAGACCTTTGTACCCAAAGCCGCAGTCGGGCCGATGCGGATTGAGAAACGCGAACGCCGGAAGAGTCTCCTCGGGAACGAGGTGGTGATCGACCACGATGACGTCGACGCCGGCCGCCTTGGCCTTCGCGATGCGCTCGTGATCACTCGAACCGCAGTCGCAGGTCAGCAGGAGGCCGGGCCGCTCGGCGAGGCAGCGATCGACGGCCTGCTCGCTGAGCCCGTATCCACCGTTGAATCGATCGGCGATCAGCGTGCGCACTTCTCCCCCAAGAGCAGCGATCACTTCGCTGAGAATCAGCGCCGAAGTGGTGCCGTCCACATCGTAGTCGCCAAAGACGACGATGCGCTCCCCCGCGCGGATCGCCCTTGCGATTCGCTCCGAAGCCCGCGCGCGGTCGGCCATGGGCTCGGGGGAGCTCAATCCGCGTAGCGTCGCCTCGAGGAAAGGCAGGGCCTGGTCCGGGTCCTCGATACCTCGGTGCAAAAGCACCTGAGCGGCGCTGAGCCCGAGACCGGAGGCATCGGCAAGCATGCCGGCCGCCCGTTCGTCGGAAGACCGCACGCTGTACCGCTTCACGGAGCTAGCCCCGCGAACGACTGAAGAGACGGCGGTCCATGAGCTCGGTGATCGGCGCCGCGATGAAGATCGACGAGAGAGTGCCCACCATGATGCCGATACCTAGCGCGAAGGCGATGTCTTGAATGACGCCCGTCCCTAGGAAAAAGAACGCGGACACCGACAAGAGCGTAGTGAGCGAGGTGACGATCGTTCGCGACAACATCTGCGAGGTGCTGATGTTGATCAGCTCGCGCAGGCTCTTGTCTCGGACGCGCACCATGTTCTCTCGGATTCGGTCGAACACGACGATCGTGTCGTTGATCGAATAACCCATGATGGTCAGCAGGGCGGCCACCGTCGTCAGGTTCACTTCCTTCTGGAGAAGGACGTAGATGCCGAGCGTAATGAGTGCATCGTGGAACATGGCGATGACGCCACCGGGCGCGAATCGCAGGTCGAAGCGGAACGCCACGTACAACATGATGAACGCGATGGCGTACAAGAGAGACTGAATCGCCGCATCGCGAAGCTGCTCACCTGCCTTGGGACCGACCCACTCGACACGCAGCGCATCTTGGGGCGCTCGCTCGCCGAACACGTCGCCGAGCGCAGTCATGAGCTCGTCCGCAACGCCAACGAGTTGCGCCTCATAGCGCGGATCGCGGCTACCTGTGAGGGAATTGACGGAACGCACATGTGCTCCCCCCGAAACGAGAGCTTCTTGGAGCTGCTGCGCGTCGACCGGCCCCGCCACGCGTAGGGTGATTTTGTCACCGCCCGGGGAAACTTTCATCTCTTGCAGGACGTCTTCCCCAAGAGACGCAGCGACCGACTCGCGGATCTTCTCCACCTGGTCGTCCGGCAAGGAAGACACCTCTTGAACGCGGATGATGTATTCGTTCGGCTTGTCTTCCACGCTGATCACGTCCGGGCGCGCGTAGCCGGAGTCCACGAGAGCCTTGCGGACTTCGGAAGGCGTCGTGTCGCCGTTGAAGAGCAGCTGAATCTCGGTACCACCGGCAAAATCGATGCCGTAGTTGGGACCGGGGTAGAAAAGCGAAATCAGACTGAGGGTAGCCATGATACTGAGGACGGTGATCACCGGCCCGCGGTACTTCATGAAGTCGATGTAGGTGCCGGGTTTGATGAATTCCATGTCAGCCCACCCGCAGTCGCTGTACGCGCGCGCCGCGCACGAGCCAGTCAAAGAGCACCTTCGAGCAGAACGTGCCGGTGAAGAGCGAGGTGCCGATTCCGATCAGCAGCATCGTGGCGAAGCCCTTGATGGGCCCGGTGCCGAACTGCCAAAGGACGACGCCTGCGATGGCCGTGGTGAGCTGGCTGTCGAAGACCGACGAGTACGCCCGGGCGTACCCTTGTTCGACCGCCGAGCGTGGCGACTTCCCGAGCCTCAGCTCCTCGCGGATTCGCTCGGTGATGAGCACGTTGGCGTCGACCGCCATGCCGACAGTGAGCGCGATAGCCGCAACGCCTGGCAAGGTGAGCGTGGCCCCGATGCCCGACATCACACCGAGGAGAAGCTGCAAGTTCAACAGGACCATCGCGTCGGCAACCAGGCCGGCAACTTGATAGTACAAAGCCATGAACACGACGACGAGGATGACCCCAACCAGCGCAGCGATTGCGCCCTTGCGGACCGAGTCCTGACCGAGTGTCGGGCCGATGAGCTGCTCGTTCGCGGGCCGCAGCGGCGCAGGAAGCGCGCCCGCCTGAAGCACGACGACGAGGTCCTTGGCCTCTTGCAGTAGCTCGTTGCGGTCGAGGTAGGCACCCAGCGTGATGCGGCCGCGTGCGCCGATCTGGCCCTGGATGACCGGAGCGGATTCGACGCGGTCGTCGAGAACAATCGCCATGCGCTTACCAATGCTGCGGCCGGTGAGGTCGGCCATGCGCGAGGCGCCGCGCGTGTTCATCGTGAAGTCGACCTCGGGGCTGCCGCTTTGCGGGTCGAATCCCACCGAGGCGTCGTCCAAGTCCTCGCCCGTCGCGTCGGCCACGCGGTAAAGGTAGTAAGTCCGCCAGCCCTCGCCTCCCCGCTCGGGGTCGGGTTCCTGACGGCCAATGCTGAGCTCATGATCGTCCGGCACCGGAAGCGTGGCTATGTATGCGCGAAGGCGGTCCCGCGCATCCTCGCCGAAGGCCTCGGCGAAAGTCTGCCCACCCTGGTTGAGGTAGATGCCCTCGGGCGGCGAGGTGAAGATAGACCGTGAGTCGGACTCGTCATCGACGATTTTGAAGCTCAGCTGCGCTGTTCGGCTGATAATCGACTTGATCCGCTCGAAGGAGCTCTCTTGAGCGCCGGGAATCTCGATGATGATGTCACCGTCGTTCGGCCGGGCAATGACCGTCGGCTCGAGCACGCCCATGCTGTCGATGCGGTTGGTGATGGTGCGTTCGGATTGGCGAACAGCCGTCTCTCGCATGTTGGTGAGCTGCTCTTCACGCATGTGAAGGTCGACGACGAGGTCGCCCACGCCGCTCGCGACGCGAAGGTCGCGGAAGTAGTCTTTCACCCAGGTTTTGGAGAGTTTGTTCGCGTCCTCTTGATTCGAAAACGTGATTCGAATCGCCCGCACCGCGCCGCCGTCCTTGTCGACGCGCTCGACTTTGCAGCGCTGTCGAATCCCATCGAGCTTGGCTCTGTCGATGTCGTCGACGTCCTCCTCGGGAACGACGCCGATCAAGACGCCGCACTGCCGCTGCACCTGCTCGGCGATTCGGTCGCGGCGATCGCGAATGTATTCATCGACCTCGACTTCGTACATCAGCCGCATGCCACCCTTGATGTCGAGGCCGGGATTGATCTGATTGTTGAAAGTTTCTTTGACGATGTCCGGGCATGGCAACCATCGATCTACGCTCGGCCACAGGGCAAGGAAGCCCAATAAGGACGAGCCGACGACGATTGCCAAACGAAAATACCAGCCTCGATCCATGATCCTCGCCTGTGCGTTCAGCTTTTCTGTTCGGTGGGTTGATCCAACCCAGCGATGTGACTCCGCAGCACCTTGATGCGGGTCCGTTCCGCGACCTCGATGGTCACATCCCGCTCGTCTAGTGCCGTGATCTCGCCACGGATTCCGCCATTGGTTCGGACGATGTCACCCTTCTTGAGGGCACCCATCATCGCGTCGTGCTGCTTGGCCCGCTTCTGCTGAGGACGAATCATCAGAAAGTAGAGGACCGCGAACATCAGGAGAAGGAAACCGATTTGCTCGGTCCCGCCACCGCCACAGCCCAGGGGCCCCGGCACCGGTCCGCCACCGCCAGTCGGAGGCGCGCCCACAGGACCGCCGCTGACCTCTGGCTGAAGCAAAATGTGAAATAACGAGTAGAGCACGACTAACCCTCAATGCGCGTAGAGCCCGGATGCACGCTGCTATCCAGGCTCCTCAAGCGCCGGCGTTTCTACTCCATGCCCCCAATCAGGTCAACTCAGCGGAATTGCCGATTTATGCTACAACCGCGCGACCCCCGATTGGAGGGGGTGTAAGGAGCGGCAATGGTGGACAAAGTGGACAAGATCTGGCTCGATGGAAAGCTCATTCCTTGGGATCAGGCGAACGTCCACGTATTGACGCACACGCTTCATTACGGGCTGGGCGTCTTCGAGGGCATCCGCTGTTACAGGTTGGAAGACGGACGAAGCGCGATCTTTCGTTTGGAAGAACACATCCGCCGCCTGTTCGATTCAGCCCTCATCTGCATGCTCCCGATGCCGTACAGCCAGCAGGAGATCGTCGAGGCCTGCCTCGAGACAGTCCGGGCCAACGATCTGGATGAATGCTACCTGCGCCCGATAGCCTTCATGGGCGACGGCGAAATGGGGCTCGGAGCGAGGAGCAATGCTACCCGCGTCTCGGTCATCGCCTGGCGCTGGGGCGCCTATCTCGGTGAAGAAGGCCTTCGACGGGGCATTCGGGCCAAGGTGAGCTCCTTTCAGCGCGCTGGCGTCAACACCCTGATGTCCAAGGGCAAGATCAACGGCCACTACGTCAACTCGATCCTGGCCAAGCGCGAGGTCCAGGCAGTCGGCTACGACGAAGCGATCATGCTCGACACGCAGGGCTACGTTTCCGAAGCCTCGGGCGAGAACATCTTCGTGGTCCGCGACGGCGAAATCGCCACCCCACCAATGGGCGTGTCCATTCTGGGCGGCATCACTCGCAGCTCGGTCATCCGAGTCATGCAGGACCTCGGCCTCACTGTCCACGAGCGATTGATCTCGCGCGACGAGCTCTATATCGCCGACGAGGTCTTCATGGTCGGCACTGCCGCCGAGGTGACCCCCGTGCGCGAGCTCGACGACCGAGCCATCGGCATCGGCTCCCGCGGCCCCATCACGGAGAAAGTGCAGAGCGCCTACTTCGACGCGGTGCGTGGGGTGAAGGTGCCGGACGATAGCTGGCTCGCAATCGTCTGATCGGTCAGTCCTCGATAACCGCTTTGTGAATGATGATCCGCCGGCAATGCGGGCACTGGTGTAGTTCGTTAGCACGCTGCAGCTCGATCGTGAGTTGCGGTGGCAAAGCCATTCGGCAGGCGGTGCAGGTTCCGTCACTGATGATGATCACAGCGTTGGGGATGCCGGTCTTGAGACGCTCGTAGCGCTTGATGATCGTCTTCGACACCTTCGCGGCGAGAACGTCTCGGCCGTCGAGCAGCTTGGCGCGCTGCTCTTCGAGCTCGGCGATGCGGGCCCTGGATGACTCTTCGTCGGCCTGAAGGGAGCTCTTGGTCGCTTCGAAATCGCTTTCACGCTCGGCAAGGGACGCGGTCTTGGCCTCGATTGCATGAGCGATTCGGCCGAGCTCGTCTTCGCGCTCCTTGATTGCGCGGCGATTGGCTTCCACCTCTCGCTCGGCGGCGTTGGCTTCGCGAATGTTCGATGCCTGAGCAACCTTCTTGCGAGCCCGCTGGAGTCCCTCGCTGCGATCCTTGAGCTCGCCGGTTTGCTGCACCTTGAGCTGCTCGGCTTCGCTCAGCTGCTGACGCTCCTGTGCGAGCATCGTCTCGAGCGTCTCAACGCTGCTACGCAGCTCTTCGAGTTGCCGCGGTATCTGCTTGAGCTCGGCGTCGATGTCGCGTGCCGAGTCATCCATCTCAGCAAGTTTAGCAAGCGCTACGAGCTCTTCGCGCAATGATCGCCTCCCTGGTCAGTCAAAGCTTGCGGGGCTGTAGCGTGCCTTCGCCGCGGGTGCAAGAGAACGGGATCGGACGTGGCGGCGTAGAGTCAGCGCGTTGCTCCACCACCCGGGGCTCGCTCAAAACCGCGACTCGGTTTTGAGCGGTAGGCCCACCTGGACTCGAACCAGGAACAACCCGGTTATGAGCCGGGGGCTCTAACCAATTGAGCTATGGGCCCTTGTCGGCACTTCTAGCTTGATCGAGGGCTCAGCGCGAACGGACGACAAGATCACGATCGGAGAACGGCTCGCGACGGGCGTGCTCCCAGGTGGACCGGGGCGCGGAGACACCAAGAACCACCTGCCCAATCGGCAGGCGGCAGCGCGAGCCCGAAGGGCGAAGCCCGCCTCTCCGACCACAAATACAAGCCGAGCCGTTTGACGCAGCTCTGGAGCGCGCCCTTTTTCGCCCCCGTTAGTTATCCATGAAGCTGCGAAGTTGCTTCGAACGGCTCGGGTGGCGGAGCTTTCTCAAAGCTTTGGCTTCGATTTGGCGAATTCGCTCTCGGGTGACTTCAAAGTCCTGGCCCACCTCTTCGAGGGTGTGGTCGCTCTTCTCGCCGATGCCGAAACGCATGCGGAGAACCTTTTCCTCGCGGGGTGTCAAGGTCTTGAGGACGCGGCGGGTCTGGTCTTCGAGGTTGCCGCCGATGACGGCGTCGACGGGGGAAATCGCGTTCTTGTCTTCGATGAAGTCGCCGAGGTGGCTGTCTTCCTCTTCACCGATCGGCGTCTCGAGGCTGATCGGCTCTTTGGCGATCTTGAGGACTTTGCGCACCTTCTCGAGCGGCATCTCCATACGCTCGGCAATCTCTTCGGGATCGGGCTCGCGGCCGAGCTCCTGCACCAGATAGCGCGAGGTTCGGATCAGCTTGTTGATCGTTTCGATCATGTGGACCGGAATTCGGATCGTTCGGGCCTGATCAGCGATCGCCCGTGTGATGGCCTGACGGATCCACCAGGTCGCGTAAGTCGAGAACTTGTAGCCGCGCCGGTATTCGAACTTGTCGACGGCCTTCATCAGGCCAATGTTGCCTTCCTGAATCAGGTCAAGGAACTGCAAGCCCCGGTTCGTGTACTTCTTGGCGATCGAAACGACGAGACGAAGGTTGGCTTCGACCAGCTCCGCTTTCGCGCGCTCGGATTGGCGCTCGCCTTCCGCAAGAGCCCGATAAGTATCGCGCAGCTGCTGAACCGGCTGCCCCATCGATTCTTCGACTTTGACGATGGCCTGCTGCGCCTCGCGGATGTGTTCCTCGGAGAGAAGGATCTGCTCTTCGGAGCCGTACTTGCGCTGAACCCGCTTCTCGACTGCCTTGCTCTCTTGCATGTCGCGCAGCACGCGCTTCATGTCTCTGTGCTTGAGGCCACCCACACGAGCCTCGGCTTCGTTCACCTCGCGCTCCGCGCGCTCGACACGACGGGTATAGGCCTTGATGGCGGCGACGACGCGATCGATTTGCTTCTTGGTGAGGTTGAGCTCGCGCAGAAGCGCGATTCGCTCCTGAAGGTGTTTTTCGAGCTGCGCTTCCTGCTGCTTCTTGCCCCGATCGGAGACCTTCTGCTTGCTTTCGATCTCGCTGAGGACCTTCGTCATCGAAGACTCGATGCGCTTGACTTTGTCGAAGAGCTTGAGGGAGCGAACCTTCGCCGCCTCGAAGTCGACTTCCTCTTCTTTGTCGAGATCTCGGACGACGTCTTTGATGCGGAGCTTGCCCTTTCGAAGGTTCTCGCCGATTTCCAGAATCTCGCTCACGCCCACGCGGGAGTTGAGAATCACATGAAAAATCTTACCTTCGCCGTCTTCGATTCGCTTGGCAATCTCGACCTCGCCTTCGCGCGTGAGGAGCGAAACCGAGCCCATCTTTCGCAAGTACATACGAACCGGGTCGTTCGACTTCTGCGTGTAGCTGTCGTCGGCGGGTGGCGGGATAGTCGAGGCGCGACGCGTGGAGCTTCGCGTCGCTGCCACCGGAACCTCGCTGGTTCGGCTCTGACCTTCCGGCGCGCCATCAACCACGTCGATGTCTTCGCTCTTGAGCCAGACCATGAGGTCGTCGATTTGGTCGGACGTCACCATGTCGGGCGGGAGCGCTTCGTTGAGCTCGTCGTATGTCAAATGACCATGCATGCGCCCCCGTTCGAGAAGGACTTGCACTTCCTTTCGCTCACGACCTTTGATCTTCGGCACAACGCGCGAAACAGGTTCAGAGTTGAACTTGGATGCAGTCGCTTCTTCGGTACGCACTGAGCTCTTGCTCGCCATTTTCACCTCTGCTTAGTGTTCGACTTGAGCTTGTGTGCGCTGCGCGTCAGCTCCACAAACTCTCGAGTGAGCCCTGCCGCCAGTGCGTCGTCGCCTACTCGGCGCGCTTCGACGATGCGCTGTTGCAAACGGGGCAGCTCTTGTTCGATGTTTTTTCGCTCGAGAAGTGGAAGACCTTCGTCGAGGATTTGGCGTGCCTCTTCGAGACCGTGCTCTTGCACTGCCAACCTCGCTTCCAACCACGGCCTGAGTTGATTGTCATTCAACTCGTTGAGCAATGCCGAGACATTGAGCGATCCCTGCGTATCCACCATCTGCAAGATAGAATCAAAGATGGCGCGAAGATCGGGGCTCGTCAAAAGCTTCGGCAGCTTATGCACCCCCTCGTGGTGAACTAAGCTCGGTTGATCGATCAGCAACGAAATCAACTTC
>Ga0316198_10002059_pt1 | contig 12061 bp, 9 predicted proteins | sample OudBieAanoxic_MG_FD_204935 | JGI IMG/M metagenome (GOLD analysis project Ga0316198, IMG submission 204935) | Coastal sediment microbial communities from Oude Bieten Haven, Netherlands - site A anoxic | ecosystem: Environmental > Aquatic > Marine > Coastal > Sediment | place: Netherlands... | reverse complement strand
CGTGCGTGGCGAGCGTTGCCGTCTCGATGTCCAACTTCGACACAATCCGGCAGTACTCGGCGGCCGCGAGCACGACATTGACCACAGCTGAGGTTTCGATGCTGCGCCGCTATTCGGACGAGATGTACGACAAGTACTGTCGGTTCTGTGGCGAGTGCGAGGCGAGCTGCCTGCACGGCGTGGCGGTGGCCGACATCAATCGCTTCGCCATGTACTTTTCTGGCTACGGCCGCGAAAAAGAGGCCATGCGGCGTTATGACGCCCTGTCTGAACGGTGCTCGGCTCAGGCGTGCGAAGACTGCTCGGGTCCGTGTGATGCTGCGTGCCCATTCGGTCGATCGGTACGGGCTGAGCTCCTCGAGGCGCACCGGCAGCTGAGCTTTCGGGAGGCGTGATTGAAGGCGAGGGCCGTGTGGGGCGTTGTGGCGTTCTTCTGCGTCTTCAGCTGTGGCCGGGAGGCTCCGCCTGCTCACACCGAGCTCGAACTCGAACGGCTCCTACCAATCGATTCACTCGGAGAGTGGGTTGTCGCCGACGGCCCATTGCCCTTCACTCCCGACGACCTCTGGGAGTACCTCAACGGTGGCGCACCGCGTTACGAGGCTTACGGATTCAAGCGACTGGTCCACGTCAGGTACCAGCTCGGGGATGATCCGCTGGCGAGCATCACCGCCGACGTTTACGACATGGGTTCCGAACTCGGGGCGTTTGGCATCTATCGAAGCATTCGGCCTACCGACGCGGTAGTTCGAACCTGGGGTGCCGAAGGGTACCGCTCCGGAACAGTGGCCGCGGCGTGGAAAGGCGAGGTCTTTGTGCACGCGTCTTCCGACGATGAGCGTCCCGAGTTGGTCGAGAGGATGGAAATGCTCGTGTCTCGGGTCTGCGATGAAGCGGACGGCGGGGTCTTGCCGCCGATCATCCTCGATCCGCTGCCCCCGCAAGGCCTGGTTCCGTACAGCGAGCGTTACGTGGCATCCAATCTTCTCGGCCACGCAGCTTTCGGAGAGGGGGTTGTGGCGACCTACGAGATCGACGGTCTTCGAGGGGAGCTCTTCTTCTCGGAGCTCGAGAGCGAGGACGTAGCGCGGCAGGCGGTGGAGTCATACCGCCAAGAAAAAGAGCGTTGGGCGGAGGTCGCGGACGCGCCTGCCGGCTTTCGATTCCAGGATCAGGGATCGGGGTCGGGAACCGTACTCCAGGCCGGTCGCTTCGTGGCCGGTGTCCACGGTGATCTACCGTTCGAGGCTCAGGACGATCTCGTCGAGCGGTTGATTGCCCGCCTCGACAGTTAATTTCGTTCGCTGCACGTGGACCCCGCTATTTCCCCTCAACCTGATATTCTCTTTCGGCTTTGATTGGGTTGGCCCCGCCGCGATGACTGAACGGGCGCGGATGCCGATGGAGGATCGTTGAACAGAGAAGAATTCCAAGAGGTGCTGGAAGCTGTCGCCGCCGGCCAACTCGGTGTCGACGATGCGATCGACCGCTTGCGTACTCAAGGGGTCGAAAATCTCGGCTTTGCACGCCTCGACACCGACCGTGAGCGCCGCACCGGCATGGCCGAGGCGATCTTTGCACCCGGCAAAACCGACGAACAGCTCGCCATCATTGTCGAACGATGCCTCGACGCGCACGGCAACGTGCTCGTAACGCGTCTCGACGAAGAACGCGCGACACCGCTGCTCGAACGCTTCGATCAGCTTCGCTACCACTCTGCCGGCAGGATCCTCGAAGCCCGGCCGGACTCGGAGCCCAAGGGATCGCCTGTCGGAGTGGTCTCGGCCGGTACTTCCGATCTGCCGGTCGCCGAGGAGGCAGCGGTCGTCCTCGAGCACCTCGGGCACCCGGTCGATCGGATCAACGACATCGGCGTGGCGGGGATCCATCGCCTTTTCTCGGTCCTCGAACGGCTTCGTGCGGCGAGTGCCCTGGTGGTTGTTGCGGGAATGGAGGGTGCGCTGCCTTCGGTTGTCGCCGGGCTGGTGGAAAGCCCGGTGGTCGCGGTGCCGACCTCGATCGGCTACGGCGCCAGCTTCGGCGGTGTAGCAGCCCTCCTCGGGATGCTCAACTCATGCGCCACCGGCATCGGTGTTGTCAACATCGACAACGGTTTTGGTGCCGCCACCTTGGTACATCGCATGACCCGGGTCGGCGGCGGGAGCGCAAAGTGAGCCGGCGCGTTCTCTTTCTCGACTGCGCGGGAGGAGCGGCCGGCGACATGTTGCTGTGCGCTCTGGCCGAGGCGTGTGGTGACGTGTCGTTTGTCGAGGAGCTGCCGGAACGGCTCGGATTTCCAGATGTGACACTCGAGTGGCCGGCGGCGCGGCCCGGAGGATTTGCCGCTCGAAGGCTCGACGTGCGGTTCGACCCGTCCGCCCACCCCCAACACCGCAATCTCGACGACGTGGAAAAGATTCTGGGTCGCTCCGGTGTGTCTTCGCAAGCCGTGGACACGGCGCGAAAAGTATTCCGCCGGCTGGCCGAGGCAGAGGGCGAGGTGCACGGTCAACCGGCCGACGAGGTTCACTTCCACGAGGTTGGAGCGGTGGACGCGGTCGTCGATATTCTCGGCGCTTGCCTGGCGCTCGAACGTCTTGAGGTCAACGAGGTGGTGTGCTCGGAGCTTCCCATGGGCCGCGGAACCGTGAAGTGCGAACACGGCGAGCTGCCGCTTCCGGCGCCAGCGGTGGCCGCAATGCTGCCGGGCGTGCCCGTGCGGCCGGTCGACGTCGAGGGCGAGACCGTGACCCCCACCGGTGCCGCGCTGGTCACCGTTCTGGCCGACCGCTTTGGACCCATGCCCGCGATGACGGTGGACAAGGTGGGTGTTGGTGCGGGCTCGAGGGAGTACCCGGGCCTTCCCAACATAATCCGTGCATTTGTTGGTTCGGCGGCGATACCGGCCGGAACCTCGCAGACCGGGAACGTTATCGTCGAGAGCAATCTTGACGATCTCGACCCGCGGGTCCTGCCGGTGGTGATCGACCGGTTGCTCGAGTCAGGGGCGCTTGATGCCTATGTCACCCCGCTGGTGATGAAGAAGGGCCGGCCGGGTCATTTGATCACGGTGATAGCGCCGGCTCAGGCCGTAGAGACCGTGGTCGACGTCATCCTGCGGGAGACATCGAGTCTCGGCTGCCGCACGTATCCAGTTACCAAATACCACCTCGGGCGGCGCATGGAAACGGTGGCGACACCATGGGGCCCGGTGCCGGTCAAGGTCGCCCTCGCGGGCGATACGGTCCTGCGGCGGGTCCCAGAATTCGAGGCTTGCGCCGAGCTCGCCCGAACCACGGGTGTGCCGGTGCGGGACATCCTCGCGGCAGCTGGCGGTGCGTTTGACGGGGAAGCTGAATAGTGTCCGACTACGAAGCACTTACGCAATGGTTCCGTGACGCCGGTCCGGCCCTTGTGGCCTTCTCAGGAGGGGTCGATTCAACTCTGCTCGCGAAGGCCGCCTTCGATGCTCTGTCCGAGCGGGCGGTGGCGGTCACCGCAGTCTCGGCTTCGCTGGCGCCGCGCGAGCTCGACGAGGCGCGCGAGCTTGCGGCGCGGATTGGCATCGCGCATCGCCTGGAGACCTCTTCGGAAACAGCCCTCCCGCAATACCTGCTCAACGACAGCAACCGCTGCTACCACTGCAAGACCGAGCTCTACACGATTTGTGAACGTGTGGCCGGCGAGCTCGATCTTGCGGTCATCGTTAACGGCCTCAACACCGACGACCTCTCGGACCACCGTCCGGGCAATCAGGCGGCCGAGGAGGCCGGTGTGCGCTCGCCGTTTGTCGAGCTCGGTCTCGACAAAGCGGCAATTCGCGAACACTCACGACGCCTCGGTCTGCCGACCGCCGAAAAACCCGAACTCGCCTGCCTGGCCTCACGCTTTCCGACCGGGACCCCGATCTCGATCATCGGGCTCGAGCAGGTAGCGGCCGCCGAAGAAGTGGTTGCCGGGCTTGGCTTTTCCCAGTACCGGGTCCGCTTTCACGGCGACCTCGCACGCATCGAAGTGCCGGCATCGGAGATTGAACGTCTGACGGATGCCTCGCTACGTGATCAGCTTCTCGATGGTGTGAGGGCGGCTGGCTTTCGCTTTGTCACAATCGATCTGGCGGGCTACTCTCGGGGCTCATCCAATCCGGTAGCGATGGCAGAGCCCCCCGGCACGGAATGATTTCGAGCTAGTGCCCCGGCACGCCCTCAACCCCGGGGCGAAATCGGAAGATGAAATACGGCGCCTGCGAAGCGATGTGCCTCTTCGACCGCATCACCTGATCAGGGATTGCCGAATCCGCCAGATAGAGCCAACCGTCGGGTCCGAAGGAGAGGGCGTCCGCCCAGCGGATGCGAGGATCCTCAACCCAGGTTTCGAGCGTGCCGTCCGGCGCCATCCGCAGCACGGCGCCGTGCTCGACGTCGGTGATCCAAACGCCACCCTCGAGATCGGCCGAAAGCCCGTCGGAGAGGGGCTTGCGGCCGAGGATCTCGACACGCGACGCAATATCTCCCTCACCGATCGAGGGATCCATGAGTGCTGCGGTCGGCACCCGGAAAAGAGTGTCGTGACTCATCGCCCCGTAGGCGAGCCACGCTCCATCGGGCGTCACCGCGATGCCATCGATGCCGGGCTTCATCGCGGCCAACCCACCAAAGAACGTCATTTTCTTGACGGGCGTTTTGATGATCCAGTCCTGAGCCGAAACTGATGGGTCATCCTCAAGAACTCTACGATCGGTGGCTGTTCCGACGTCGTGGACGATGATCGCCGGGTCCTTGCGCCAGAAGCTGGCATCGGCGATGAACACGGTATGTCCGTCCGGGCTCACCTGGAGGTCCTGGAGGAAGGAACCGCCCGGTGCCGCGGTGTTGTCGAAAGCGTGATCGTGTACGACCTCGTCGGTCAGCAGATCGATGGCCACCAGACGCGGAGTGTCGAAGCCATGCCGTCCATGGTCGATGATCCACAGCTTGTTGTGCCGGTCGACAGCTACGCCGAGCGGCGTCTGAAAGAGCTCGTCCTGAAGCGCCTCAGCCGGGTAGGGCCAGGCGGCACCGTCGCGAAATTCGAGCAGCTTGGCGCCCTCCGGCCGTGACTCGGGGTGGACGGTGAAAAACCCACGACCGTCGCTGCTCACTGCCACGTTGCCGATCGGCTCGGGGTAACTGAGGACAGTCTCGAGCTCGTTCCCGGAGAGGATGGGGGCTCCGGTGACATCGGGGTAGGGTCGGCCGCCGCCGTAACGGACGCGGACCGCGAAAGCCAGACCCGTCACCACGATGAGGGCGATCCACAGCACGATTCGAACGACACGGCGCATATCTCATGCAATCGTCTCAAAAACCCGAGTATTCCTCGGGCGAGATATTGCGCTATCCTCCCGAGACCAGGGAGGGCCCGTCATGACCGATTTTCGCATTCTTCGGCTCCGTCACCTCGTAGCCGTCATGGTCGTTTTTCTCACCGCAACCGCTGCGCTCCATGCTGGAGATCGGCCGCTGACTTTCGAGGATCTGATGAAGTTTCGTCAGATCCAAAACGCTTCGATTTCCGAGGACGGAACCTGGGTCGCCTATGCCCTCGTTCCCGACCGGGGGGACGGCGAAGCGGTAGTGCAGTCCACGATCTCGGACATCCTTTTCCGGATTAAACGCGGCGAGGATCCGGTGATCTCTGCCGACGGACTCTGGGTGGCCGCCGCCATCACGCCTACGCTCGAGGAGCGCGAGAAGGCGAAGGCGAAGAAGGGCGAGAAGGGCGGCGGATCAGACGACGACGACAAGCCGAAGAATGGACTTTCGTTGCTCGATCTCCGCGACGGCTCCGAACAGCGCATTGAAGAGGTCGAGTCCTTTGCGTTCTCCGACGACGGCCGTTGGCTTGCCTACAAACATTACGAGGAGAAGGAGACGCCCGACAAGGACGCCGAGGAAGACTCCAAAGAGGCGACACAGGAAGATGACAAGGACGAGAAGAAGGAGCCGGAAGTCGGCACAACCTTGAAGCTCCGCGACCTGACGACCGGCGAGGACCTCACGATCGAGCACGTCAGCGAGTTCATCTTTGCCGAAGAGGCGCCGGTCCTGGTTTACGCGGTGTCGGCGCCGGAGAGCGAGGGCAACGGCGTCTTCGCTCGGCGGTTGGACGGGAATGGCGCCTCCGACTCACCTCTCCACACAGCGGAAAACGGGCTCTACACGCACCTCATATGGGCGCGAGAGGCAACCCACCTCGCCTTTGTGGCCGCCGTGCTCGATGACGATGGCGAGCCCGGTGACGCCGAGGTCTGGGTCTGGCGGGGGAAAGGCGACGCGGAGCGGACGGCATCGCGTGATGACGCCCCCGACGGCTGGACCGTGCCGTCGGAGAACGAGCTCAGCTGGAGCCTTGACGGGCAACGCCTCTTCTTCGGTTTCAGGCCGGTCGACGAAGACCAGGATGACAAGGACACGGGGGGCGACGAGGGCGATGGCCCGCCATTCGACGCGTACGATTTCGACGCACTGCTCGACACGCGGGAGGTCGATGTCTGGCACTGGAACGACCCGCGCATCAATTCCAATCAGAAGGAGCGCTGGGAGGAACACGAGGAAAACCGTGTCTACCGCGCGGTGGTCCACCTCAAGTCCGGCCGGGTGGTGGCGCTCGCCGATCTCGAGATGCCCCAGGTCCGTCCTTCGGACAACCCACGAGTCGCGCTTGGCGGCTCTGACGTGCCTTACCTCAAGGAGATCACCTGGAACGGCCAATTCTCCGATCTCTATGTGGTCGATCTCAAAACCGGGAAACGGCAAGAGGTCGCGCGGCGGGTCGCGAGCGGCCGCTCACGGGCCGGTTCGCTGTCTCCCGATGGGCGGTTTGTGATCTTCTACAACGACGGTGACTGGCGACTCTATGATGTGAAAAAAGGGGAGCTGGAGAACGTGACGGCCGGGCTCGGGGTCTCCTTCGCCAACGAGGACCACGACTATCCGATGGACCCGCCGGGTTACGGTCTCTCGGAGTGGCTGGCCGACTCGAGCGCAGTCTTCATCTACGACAAATACGACATCTGGCGGGTCCCGACCGACGGCGGTCAGCCGACCTGTCTAACCGCCGGAGAGGGGCGAAAGAGCGACACAGTATTCCGGGTGATCGACCTCGATCCGGATGAGGAAACCATCGCTCAGGATGGGCAGCTGCTGCTCGATGCCTACCACGACCTCGAGAAGCACGATGCGCTGTATTCGATCAATCCCGCCGGTGGCGAGCTGCGCCGGCTCTACGGCACCGGGAAGCACAGCCTTGGTGTCATCGCCAAGGCTGAAAAGACCGACCGCATCCTCTTCACCCGCGAGCGCTACGATGAGTTCCCGAATCTGTGGACGTCGAATGTTGAGCTCGAGGAACCGAAGCGCCTCACCGACGCCAACCCACAGATTGCGGACTTCGCTTGGGGGTCCGCCGAATTGGTCGAGTGGTCGAGCGCCGACGGTGTCCCGTTGCAGGGCATCCTCATCAAACCAGGCAACTACGAGCCGGGCAAACGCTATCCGGTATTGGTCTACTACTACCGCTTCTTCTCCCAGCGCCTCAACCTCTTCAACGAACCGGTGGTCAACCACCGTCCGAGCTTCCCGGTCTATGCGTCCAACGGCTATGCCGTCTTCCTGCCGGACATCCGCTTCGAGGTCGGCCAACCGGGCTTTTCGGCCACCAAGTGTCTGGTGCCAGGGGTCCAGAAACTGGTCGACATGGGGATCGCCGATCCTGAAGCCATCGGCCTCCACGGCCATTCGTGGAGCGGCTACCAAACGGCCTTCGTGATCACGCAAACCAATGTTTTCGCGGCCGCGGTGGCCGGCGCTCCCGTCTCCAACATGACGAGCGCCTACTCGGGGATCCGCTGGGGGACCGGGCTCGCGCGCCAGTTCCAGTACGAGAAGTCGCAGAGCCGCATTGGTGGCAGCCTGTGGGAAAAGCCCGAGCTCTACATCGAAAACTCGCCCGTCTTCTTCGCCGATCGCATCGAGACTCCTCTTCTGATCCAATTCGGCGACGAGGACGGGGCGGTGCCCTGGTACCAGGGGATCGAGCTCTACCTGGCCTGCCGGCGCCTCGGCAAGAACTGCATCATGCTGCAGTACCGCGGCGAACCACACCACCTCAAAAAGTACCCCAACAAACTCGACTACTCGATCAAGATGAAGGAGTTCTTCGATCACTGGCTCAAGGGCCAACCGGCCCCGGCGTGGATGACCGAAGGAATTCCATATCGCGGCGAGTAGCGTTTTCGACCAGTTGCGATTGAACACAACTCACAAGGGGTTTGGATGATGTTTTCGAAAGAATCCTACCGCCAACGTCGGGTGGAGCTGAGGAGCGGAATCGAAGGCGGCCTCCTGTTATTCCTCGGCAACGGCGAGAGCCCGATGAACTTCGCCGACAACTGCTTCCCCTTCCGCCAAGACAGCTCCTTCCTTTACTACTTCGGGCTCAACCAGCCTGATTTGGCGGCGGTCATCGACGTCGAAGAGGGCGCCGAAGTGATCTTCGGTGACGAGCTGACCATCGACCACATCGTCTGGATGGGGGATCTGCCGACGATTGCCGAGCGCGCGGCGAGGGTCGGTGTGACCGGTACCCGACCGCGAGCGGCGCTGGCCGAAGTCGTCAAAGCGGCGTTGGCCGCCGGTCGGCCTGTTCGATTCTTGCCGCCCTACCGAACTGATAACGCTCTCCTGCTGCATGAGCTTCTCGACGTGCCGCTGCGGGAAGCTGCCGATCGAGCGTCTCTCGACTTTATCCGGGCGGTGGTGGACCAGCGGTCGGTCAAGTCGGACGAGGAGATTGTCGAGCTCGACGGGGCGGTCGACATCTCGGTCGAGATGCACATCACCGCAATGCGGATGGCACGCCCCGGGATGCTCGAGTCTGAGGTCGCGGCCGAGGTCGAGCGCGTCGCGGTCGCGGCCGGGGGTCGAATCTCGTTCCCGGTGATCGCCACCATCCACGGCGAGACGCTGCACAACCACTTCCACGGCAACAAGCTTTCGGAGGGTGACCTCTTCCTGCTCGACGCCGGTGCCGAAACTGCGATGGGTTATGCGGGAGACCTCTCCTCGACCTTCCCGGTCAGCCCGACCTTTTCTGAGCGGCAGCGAACGATCTACGAGCTCCAGCTCGCGGCCTACGACACCGCGGTGGCGATGTTGGCCCCCGGTGTCCCCAATCGCGACGTCCACTTTGCCGCTGCGCGGGTCATTGCAGATGGTATGAAGGACCTGGGCTTGATGAAGGGCGACATCGACGAGGCGATGGCGGCGGGAGCCCACGCGATGTTCTTTCCCTGCGGTGTTGGCCACATGATGGGCCTCGATGTACACGACATGGAGGATCTCGGCGAGGTCCACGTCGGCTATGGCGGTGAGGCGAAGAGCACCCAGTTCGGACTCAAATCGCTGCGCCTTGGCCGCGAGCTCGAGCCTGGATTCGTGATCACGATCGAGCCTGGCATCTACTTCGTTCCGCAGCTGATGGATCTGTGGCGTTCCCAGAACCACTGCGCCGACTTCCTTGACTTCGACGCCCTCGATCAGTGGCGTGACTTTGGTGGTGTCCGCAACGAGGAGGACTACCTCATCACGTCTGACGGTGCACGCCGCCTGGGCAAGGCAAAACCACTGATCATCGATGAGATCGAGGCGCTGCGGGCTTAGGTTTTTGTCTCGAGGTTTGCGATCACGTCTTCGAGATACGGCACGAGAATTTCGGCCAGCCGGCGATGGCCATCCGCCGTCGGGTGCAGGCCGTCGGGCTGGATCAGCGCCGGATCAGCGCCGACCTTGCGCACGAAACCAGGCACCAGGGTTGCCCCTTCCTCGTCAGCGATACGAACGTACATTTCGGCGAAAGCCGTTCCATAGTCCGGCCCGTAGTTGGTAGGAATGTCCATGCCGAGGAGAAGAACGCGCGCACCGGTCTCGCGGGCGCGGCGTACGATCTGTCGAAGATTCGACTCGATGTGTTCGATTGACTGCCCGCGGAGTGCGTCGTTGCCGCCGAGCTCCACCACCAAGACATCAGCCTTCCGCCCAAGCACCCAGTCGAGGCGGGCGAGGCCTCCGGCTGAGGTATCGCCGCTGACGCCGGCGTTGACCACCTCGATGACGGTTCCTGAGTCCCGCAGGAGCGCCTGCGCAACTGCGGGGAAAGCGTCGGCTTCAGCGAGCCCGTAACCCGCGCTCAAGCTGTTGCCGAGGAAGACGACTCGCGGCGCATCGATCGGTCCGGCCGGTAATGGAGACCTGGCTTGGGTCGTCTCGGGAGGGGAGGATCTGCTGCACCCGATGGCGACGAGAATCAGCATCATGAAGAGGCGAAAGCTCGTGCGCCGTGAAATGATGATCGCCATGTTCGTGATTGTAGCGAGTAGGGAGAATCTGTGTGAACGAATTTTCAGCCAATGATGCGGTTCTTTCCCTCGCGGGGGTCGGGCGGCGACTGCCCTCGGGAGGGCGGATGCTGACGATCCTCGACGACATCGATCTCGATGTGCGGCGCGGCGAGTTCGTTGCGGTTCTCGGTCCATCGGGCAGTGGCAAATCGACGCTGCTGGCGCTGATGGCCGGTCTCGACCGGCCGAGCTCCGGTGCGGTCCGTTTCGAGGGCGAGCGGATCGACCGGTGGTCCGAAGATCGATTGGCCCTCCTTCGCAGACACAAGATCGGTTTCGTCTTCCAGTCCTTCCAACTTCTCGGGAACCTGACCGCGCGCGAGAACGTGATGTTGCCGATGGAGCTTCTCGGGATGCGCGACTCGCGGCGTCGTGCCGACGACTTGCTCGGCGCGGTTGGGCTGTCGGAGCGCGGCCACCATTACCCGACTCAGCTCTCGGGCGGCGAGCAGCAACGGGTGGCGCTGGCCAGGGCATTCGCTCCGCGCCCGGCCCTGTTGCTGGCCGATGAGCCGACGGGCAATCTCGACGGTGCCACCGGCCGGGTGGTGCTCGACATGCTGGTGCAAATGAGAGCCGAAGAGGGCGCGACCCTGGTGCTGGTCACCCATGATCCGGCGGTGGCTGGGCTCGCCGACCGGCGCATCCATCTCCTCGACGGACATATCGAACGTGAGGAAATGGCGTGACGCTCAAATCGTGGTTGGCGCTCGCCGCACGAGAGTCCCGCGGGTCGGCCGGGCGGCTGGTCTTCTTTGCCGCCTGTCTGTCGATCGGCGTTGCTGCGGTGGTGGCGGTGGCCGGTCTCGCGCAGGCGCTCGACAGCGGCATCCAGGCACAGGCGCGCCAGCTGCTGGCGGCCGACCTCGCCGTCAGCAGTAGGCGGCCGATCGCGGACGAGGTCATCACCGCCATCGATCGCCTTCAGGGCACGAGGCGCACCTCGGTGATCGAGCTGCCGACTGTGGTTTCCGTCCCCTTAATCGATGATAACGTTGATCGTCCTGGACCCTCGTTGCTCTGCGAGCTCAAGGCGGTCGGGCCTGGCTATCCCTTCTACGGTTCAGTGGTGACCGAACCCGCACGATCACTTACCGAGCTGCTCTTCGAAGATCAGGTTTTGGTGGGACCAGAGTTGTTGATCCGCCTTGGGGCTGAGGTCGGCGAAGATCTTCGGATCGGCACCGAGGTCTATGAGATAGCCGGCACGATTACCAGCGAGCCAGATCGCCTCGAAATTGGCGTCACCCTCGGACCGCGGGTCCTGCTTTCCACCGCGGGTCTCGAGCGCAGCGGTCTCATGGGTTTGGGAAGCAGGGTCGGGTATCGGATCCTGGTGCGCCTCGCCGATGGATCGACACCGGCACTGGTGGAAGCCGCCGCAGAAGCTGTGCGCGAGGCGGTTGCCGAATCCGAGTTCGTCAGCGTGGAAACCTACACCCAGGCGCAGCCGGCGCTCCGCACCGCGCTGTCCAGGGTCGAACGGTTCCTCGGAATGGTGGCATTGCTGTCGCTGCTCATCGGTGGCATCGGTGTTGCCCAGGCGGTGCGGGCGTGGCTTGCAGGCCGGCTCGACGCCATTGCCGTCCTCCGGGCGCTCGGTGTGCGGCCGCGGGAGGTTTT
>Ga0316198_10002056_pt1 | contig 12067 bp, 9 predicted proteins | sample OudBieAanoxic_MG_FD_204935 | JGI IMG/M metagenome (GOLD analysis project Ga0316198, IMG submission 204935) | Coastal sediment microbial communities from Oude Bieten Haven, Netherlands - site A anoxic | ecosystem: Environmental > Aquatic > Marine > Coastal > Sediment | place: Netherlands... | reverse complement strand
TTCCGTGACTTGAAACCCAATGAAGCGCGCTGCGTACATGCTCTTGCGGGGCTCTGCGCCCGCCGATGGAGGATCGATGAACAAGAAAATCTGGTTGGGCCTCGCGGTCGTGATTGTGGCAGCGGCTGCGTTCATCCTCAACGCGGTGCCGAAGGGTTCTGAGTGGACCACATCCTCGCCGGAGGCGCGGGCCGAGTTCACCGCCGCGGTGGACGCGCAGATGAAGCTCTACCGCGGTGACGTGCGGGCACATCTCGAAAGGGCTCTCGAACTCGACCCTGATTTCGTCATGGCCAAGCTCTCTCTCGCCGATCAGCTCAAGATGGATGACGATGGTCAATCCGCCGGTCTCTGGAACGACGTGATGTCGGCCGATCAATCAAAGCTGTCCGAGCGCGAACGGGTCTACATCAATCGGGCCCGGGCCATGCAAGAGAAGCGGTATGCCGATGCGGACGAGATGCTCGACACCTATCTTGCCGATCACCCGAACGATCCTTTTCTCCTCCATCAAAAGGCGCTCGCGCTGTGGATGACCGGTGAGTTCGAAGAGGCGGAGAAATTGAACCGCCGCCTTATCGAAATCGCGCCGAACTGGGTCATCGCCTACAACCAGTTGGGCTATATCGCCATGTCGCAGGGGCGATTCGCCGAAGCCGAGGAGTACTTCACCAGCTATCGGTTCGTCGCGCCGGACCAGGCGAATCCGCACGATTCGCTGGCCGAGCTCTACATCATGATCGGTCGCTACGAAGAGGCCGAGAACTCACTCTACCGGTCGATCGCGATCAAACCCGACTTCTGGAACGCCTACGATCACCTCGCCATGACGATGATGATGGTCAGTGACTTCGTCGGCGCCGAGGAAGCCCTTGCCATGGCCGAGGAGGCAGGGGATGTTCCCGAGTACTGGAAGAATGGGATCGGGTGCATCATTCGCATCGAAGAGTTGGCCCACAACGAGCAGTACCGGGAGATTCTTGCGTTGAAGGAAGAAGAACCCGAGTGCTTCAAGGGTCATTCCGAGGGCCACGGGAGCGTCACGGCTCACCGCGCCGCGAGCCTCCTGGGCGAGTGGGAGATCGCTGAGGCCATCGAGAACGACTTTGCCGTCATCATCGAGAAGATGAAGGACAGCGGGGACGAGAGGGACGAGTCCGACGTGGCTGGAGCCCTCGCTCACCTCCAGGGCGTTCGGCTCGCCGTTCAGGGTGATCTCGAAGGCGCCATCGAGCGGTTCAAGGTCGCCGACCACAACATGACCTATATCCAGGCCGGGAACGGCCTGTTCAAGCTCTACAACCGTCTGTTTCTGGTCGAGACCCTCTTTGCATCCGGGATGGACGGCAAGGCCCACAAGGTGCTCTCGAAGGTCCGTTCGGTCAACCCGAGGTTGGTCGAGGATTTCGAGGAGCACGGGCTCAAGATTCTCGGGTTGGAGCGCGAGTAACGACACGAATTAGGAATGATGAATGATGAATGATGAATTGCATCGCATCGGATCCACTCTCATCGCAGAATAGAGAATGCGACGTCATTCATCATTCCTAATTCATCATTAGTAGTACCTATCGAACTCTGCTCAGCGTTCGGCCTCGCCTTTCTTCATCAGATGCTCTTCGAAGAAGTCCGCGATGGCGCTGAAGACCTGGAGATGTGAGCCCGGGGCGTCGATCCCGTGCGCCAGGTTGGGTAGGAGCATGAGATCGAAGCGGACCCCTTCGCGCCACGCTCGGTCGGCGAGCTGGAGCGTGTGCTGGACGTGGACGTTGTCGTCCCCCGTCCCGTGGATCACCAGGAGCGGATCGGCGAGATCGCCGACGGCGTCGAGGACTGAACCGGCGGCGTAGCCCGCCGGGTTGGCTTCGGGAGTGCCCATATAGCGCTCGGTGTAGATCGAGTCGTAGAGTCGCCAGTCGGTCACCGGCGCCACCGCCGCACCGGCGGCGAAGGTGCCGGGACTGTGGGTCAGGGCGTAGGCCGCCATGTACCCACCGTAGGACCAACCCCAGATCCCGATTCTGTCGGGATGAACCCAGGGTTGGCTTTGAAGCCACGTGACGCCGGCGAGCTGATCGGGGAGCTGTGTGGACCCGAGGGCGAGATCCATTGCGCCCTCGAACTCACGACCGCGCCCCGCCGATCCCCGGTTGTCGAGGGCGAAGACGACGAACCCACGACCGGTGAGGATGTTGTTGAACAAACCGCTGGTCCGCGGCCACGCATTGACGACGACCTGCGCGTTGGGACCTCCGTAGGTGTAGACCACCACAGGATACTGTTTTGATTCATCGAAGTCCGGCGGCAGCAGCAGCATCGCGTTGAGGACGATGCCGTCGTCGGCCTTGACCTCGACGAATCGGTGTTCCGCGTAGTCGATTCTCGGGATCGGGTGTTCAACAGGGATCTCCGCATCCCGCGCTCCTGAATCGTCTATCACCCATCGGCGGGGAGGTGCGCCCAGGGTGGATGTGGTGACCAGAAGAGCGCCGGAAGCCGCGAGCTCGGCCGAGTGGGTCCCTGCGCTTGGGGTGAGACTCGCTGTGTCGCCGGTTGAAAGATCGACTCTGAACAGACGGCGTTCCATGGGATTCGGCCGTGCCGCCTGGTACAAGGCGAAGCGATGAGTCGTGTCGACTCCGACAATTTTGGTGACCTCCGATGGCCCGGGGCTCAGATCGACGAGTTCACCATCCTCCCGGACGCGATACAGGTGCGTGTTGCCCTCCCGCCGACTCAGCCAGAGAAACGAGCCGTTGTCGAAGAAATGGAGGCCATCCACCGGCAGGGTCCAATAGACATCCGACTCTTTGATGAGGGTGTGGTGGGTGTGACTCTCCGAATCGACGCGGACCAGTTTCAGATGCTCCTGAGCCCGGTCGAGTGCTTGGTACCAGACCTCTCCGTCGGGGGTGATTCCAAAACGGGGAATGTACCCGACGGAATCGCCAAACGTGATATCGCTCGAGTGGGTGACGGACTCGCCTTGGCCGAAGACCCTCAAGTGGAGAGACGGACGCGGGGAAGGGTCGCCGGGATTCGGGTAGCGCTGCTCTTCCACCTTCGAGTGGGTGTCCATCAGGTCGATGAGATGGAACACGGGGATCGAGCCGTCGTCGAGCCGCAGCCAGACAATGGCCGAACCTTCATCCGCCCACTCGAAGGCGCGGCCGTCGCGATCGGCGAGTTCTTCCTCATACACCCAATCAAAGACTCCGTTGAAGACGGTTTCGGAACCATCGTGGGTCAACCGGATCTCCGTGTTCAGACCGAGATCGTAGACCCAGAGGTCGTTGCCGCGGACCCACGCGATGCGCATGCCGTCGGGTGAGAACCGGGCGTGCATCTCGACCCCTGCGCCGGTTTCCAAGAGCATCATGGTTCCCGCATCGAGATCGAGGAGGTAGGGGTTCTCGCCATCATTGACGAGAATCGCCCGACCGTCCGGTCGCCAGACCGGGTCGTCGAGGAGGGGCGCCTCACCGGGCCGATCACCTGACAACGCGACGAGGCGGTGGTCGTCGAGGAGCATCCGGCGATCCCCGCTCGATGGATTGAACTCAATCAAACGTGAATTCGACGCATCCGACCGGTCGACCCAGATCACCGTGTCGTGCCCGGGGCGCCACTCGACCCGTGGTGTGTAGAGGTGGACCTCGGCCGTCTCGCCGAAGGCGATCTCGAGATCGGAGGGCGCGGGACTATCGCTTGATTTGTCGGTGGTTGCGACCGCCGTGGGAACGAAGACGAGAAGGAGGAGAAGGAGACAACGAGCGAGGCCGGGCATGCGCACCTCCGTGGCTAGATGGGGTCAATCTCGAAGGAGTCTGATGACCTCGGCCAGTTCAGAAGTCAACTGGTGATCTCCCAGTCGCAGGCGAATGGCGTCAAGAACGCTCGAGAAGTACCAGAGCTGTTTTTCCTTGGGAGCATTGAACCGACCCCAGACCAGCTGAGGGTCGGAAGCCTCGCTGAGATCGAATTCGAGCGAGAGCAGATTGTGGAGCATATCGGCGCTCTTGATGAGGACCGCGTCCCTGGGCATGGATTCGATATCGGCAATCTGCTCCTGTTTGCGCAGCTCCCATGTCTCGTCCCGACTCCGATCGGATCGCTTGTCCTCGGTCACGGCCAGTACCAACTCGAGCACCTCGTCATTGGTGATTTTGCGAATCCGCTCTCGACCGTTGGGATCGGGGACGTCTTCGAGATAGTCGTGAAGGGCGGCGGCGGCGAGCACTTCGTCCGGCGCGCCGTGGCGGGCGAGAATGGTCATCGTCCCCATGAGGTGGGTGATATACGGGATGTGGTCGTCGGGGAGAGGAACGCCCGTGGACATGGGTGCGTCGCCGGTGCGATCGCGTTTGCGGAACTGATGGTAGTGGCCCTGTGCGGCAAGGCGAACCGCGGCCTCGATCATGGGTGAGTAGAGCGGCGGTCGTCGGCAATCGGTGGTGTTCGTGCTCAATACCAGTCCTTCGGGCCATTGTAACCCCGCAGTTCTCAGCAAAAGGGGTAGACTTGTCGGCAGGAGGTACGGATGCGACGCATTACCCTGCTCACGGTTCTCACCCTTTTGGCGGTTTCCTCGGCGAATGCCCAGTTCGTGGCGCCGGGAGCATCGATCCCGGTGGTCGCCAATTTGCCCGGGCTCAACGCCACCGACTGGCGAACCGATATCAGTGTGGTCAATCTCGGCGAGACCGAGACCTCCATCAGACTCCTGCTCCTGCCGGAGATCAAGAATGGCGTGCCGGTCTTCCAGCCGGAGATCACCGACCCCATCATCATCGCCGCCGGCGCTCAGAAGACCATGCGCAACGTCGTCGAGACGGTCTTCGGGTTTTCCAACACCAAAGGCGCGTTGTCGATCTTCTCCGATGATTTCGCCCCCCTCGCCGTGAGTGCGCGGATCTACACCCTCGGTGACGACGGTGGGAGCTACGGCCAGAATGTCGAAGGGCTGCTGGTGGCCAATGAGGCCTGGACGCCGGGCATCACCCACGACGATTTCTACCGCAGCAACATCGGGATCTATCTCCCGTTTGACCCTGCTCCGGGCCACCCGGTTCGATTCACGATCACAGTCTTCGACGATGATGGCGACGAGGTTGGGGACGGGGAGATCGTCTTCAAGGACGCCGGAATGCAGCAGTACAATCTCTCTGACTTCGGAGTTGAGATGCTGCTCGATGGGTACGTCGAATTCGACTGCATCGATCCGACCGCCACCTTCTACGCCTACGCCTCCCGGGTCGACCAGGTCTCGGGTGACGCGGTCTTTCGTCAGGCGAGGGGCCGTCAGAGCGACCTGCCCTAGGCCGGTCTGAACCGCGCATCGTCACCTCGATTCTTCGAGATCGGCGGGATTTCGCGGGCGAGACGCCCGCGCCACAAAGGCTGGTAAAATTTTTGGTGCGGGCGTCCCGCCCGCTGGCGGCTCAGCCGAGGATCACAGAAAGCCGCGTTCGCGCATCCACTCGTCGTTGTAGACGGTGCTGAGGTAGCGGAAACCCGAGTCCGGGAAGATGGTGACGATTCGCGCCGGTGCGTCGAGCCGGCTGGCGAGTTCGCAGACTCCCCAGAGCGCGGCGCCGCTCGAACCGCCGGCAAAGATGCCCTCGATCCGAGCGAGTTTTCGGGTGGCGTGGAACGCGTCGGCGTCACTGATGCGGATCATGTCGTCGATGATGTCGAAATCGGGAACTGAGATGAGTTCCTCGTCACCGAGACCCTCGATGAGGTACCGGCCGGGTTCGACCAGGGTGCCGCTGTGGAAATGATCGAAAAAGACCGACCCCTGCGGATCGATGGCGACGACCTTGATGGTCGGGTCACGCTCCTTGAGGAAACGGGCGATGCCGCAGATCGTACCGCCGGTTCCGATCCCGGCGACAACGTAATCGATCTTCTGGGCCATCTGACGCCAGATCTCCGGGCCTGTGGTGTAGTAATGCGCTTCCGAGTTTTCGCGGTTGTTGTGCTGATCCGGAAAGTACGCCGCCGGGTTTTCCGCGGCCAAACGGCGAGCGGTCCGGTTGTAACTCTCGGGGTGTTCCGGTGGGAGATCGCCATCGACCAGAACCAGCTTGACCCCCATGGCGATGAGGCTGTCGAGCTTCTCCTTCGAGGTCTGACGGCGGACGACCATGGTGCATTCGAGACCCTCCATGACCGCCATCAGGGCGAGCCCCATGGCAGTGTTGCCGGAGGAGTTTTCGATGATCTCGTCACCGATGGCGAGGCGACCGTCGGCCAGAGCCTTCTCGACCATATAGCGCGCGATCCGGTCCTTGACGCTGCCCATGGGGTTCATGAACTCGATCTTGGCGAAGACTTCACAGTCGAGGTCTTCAACGGATCGATGAAGGCGGACCAGGGGTGTCCAGCCGATGGCGTCGGAGATGCGCTCGAAAACACGGAGTTCGTTCATGTGCGGAAGTATAGTCGGCAATCTCGTGTCCGCGTATGACGGAAGTGAGGCAATAACGGGGCGCGGTTCCATTCCCGAGTGTTTTCGTTCCTATCACGAGAGACCATGGCTGCTCGGAGCAGCCATGGTCTCTCGTGATAATCAGTTGTTGATTCTAGCCAACAGAGATTCGACGGCCGGGGCCGATTCCTCGGGCACCCACAGGATGACGTGGTAGATCGTCGAGGGGCCGATTCGGGCCCATTCGGTGGCCATGGCCCACCTCGCGTTGGTGTCTGCCACCAGACCTTCGGGTTGGCCCTCGGCATCGGGGTCATAGGTTGCGGGATCCACCAGCTCGGCGATGGCCGGTCGAGCGGGGAGGGTGAGCCAGACGGCGGTCCGGTTTTCGAGTCCGCTCTGACGCAGGGCGAGGATCAGCCGCTCGCCGAGTTCCTGGAGCAGCGGACCGACGGGGAGCAGGATGGCGTCGGGTTCGGCGGGGTCTCGGTAGATGTGGTGATAGTGATCGTCTGATTGACGAAGGAGTTCGGCGATGCGGATCACCGTGCCGGTCAGCCGTTTCGGGAAGTCTCCGGTGGAGCGGTAGGGGATATCGGCGTCGAGATCGATCCGCAACCGACCTGAGGAGTCGGCCACGGGCCGGGTTTTCCAATCGATTCGCCAATCGGAGCCGCGTCGCCGGCTCTGCCAGGTGCGAACCAACCCCACCGGGATGGCCAGGATCACCAGCGAGAGGAGCCCAAAGGCATAGGAAAGACAACCGTGCCGGGTCTTCAGGCTCTGCTTCACCGCGTGTGGCAGGTTCTCGAGTTGGGTCATTGATCGAATTCACCACGACCGAGGGGAGGGTCAAAGAGCGGCTTCACCACGAGAAGGTAGGCGATGAGCGATCCCCAGATGAGAGCTTGGGCGGCGACGTGAATCCAGGGCGATGTCGGCCAGACGGCTTCGAGGAGCGTCCGTTGTTCGGCCAGCAGACCCTCGATTCGGAAGAGATCGCTCGGGTCGATGACGGCAAAGGTGACGGCCGAGGAGATCCCGCCGATGCCTGCGGTCGCCATGGCCGTCCACCATGCCCAGGGCTCGCGCCGGGATGTTCCCCATGCGAGCGCGCCGCTGAGGAAGAGGACGATCAACCAGCACACCGCGCCTGCAGCTCCCGACAGCACCCGACCGAAGAACGGGAAGACAAAGCCGTAGGCGGGCATCGCGACGATGCTGAGTCCGCCCAGGGCGTAGGCCACCGTCAATGCGAGCAGGCGTTGCGGGCAGCGATCGGTCCAGTCGGGTCGCGGGTCACGCGAGTGGCAGGTGGCGATGACGTTCGGTGAGCGGTAGAAGAGGATGAACGCGCCTGGCAGCACCACATAGATCACGCCCAGGAAGAGGGTGATGGCGATGGCGACCACCTGGGCGGCGCCGGCGTCGAGACCTGATGCGGCGCCGAGTGAAGACCAGACCCCGGGCAGCAGCCACAGGGAAAGGGCCACGGTGCCGACACCGGTGATGAGCCACACCCAGGAAAGCGACAGCGTCAGGGCGACCGCCCATCGACGAGCGCGGATCGATCCCACCCCGAGGGTGACGAGCCCCACCGCGATCAGGCCGTAGAGCGCGAGCGAGGGGAGCACGACCCGCAGGTCGATGATCGGGGACAGTGAGGCCGCGGCAATGGTGAGCGGGATGAGCGAGGCGCAGGCGAGCCCGATGAGGATCTCGGCCGCGCCGAAGATGACCAGACCGGTGCTGCGATCTCGGGGGCCGTCGGTTCGGTGGCTGGATTCAATGTTCCTCATGGTTGTCGACTCGCATTATCCCCCGGAAACCCATGGCGTGAAGTGCAGTCGAGAACAGGCCGTTGTGCTACCGTGTGGCACCGATCGGCGGAGACATGAAACTCGTCATTCAGATCCCAGCCTGGAACGAGGAAGAACACCTGGCGGAGGCCATCGCGGCGCTCCCCCGGGAGGTCGCGGGTTTTGACGAGATCGAGGTCCTGGTCATCGACGACGGCTCCGAGGACCGCACCGTCGACGTCGCCCGTGCATCGGGAGCGCAGGTGGTTCGGTTGCCGGTCCACCGCGGGCTCGCTGTGGCCTTCGCTTCGGGCATCGAAGCGGCCCTCGAGCGGGGCGCCGATGTCATCGTCAATACCGACGCCGACGGTCAGTACGACCCGCAGGACATCCCCGTTCTCGTGGCGCCGATCCTTTCGGGGGATGCCCAGATGGTCATCGGTGATCGGCAGGTCCACACCATCCGCCATTTCTCCGCGACCAAGAAGATCCTCCAGAAGCTCGGCTCGTGGGTCGTACGAAAGCTCTCCCGCACCGAGGTCACCGACGCGACCTCGGGCTTCCGGGCGATCTCGAGGGAGGCCGCTCTCAAACTCCACGTGTTCACCCGTTTCACCTACACCCTGGAGACGATTCTCCAGGCCGGTGAGGCCGGTCTCAAGGTGGTGTCGGTCCCGGTCCGCACCAGGGCCGAGGAGACGCGCCCGTCGCGGCTTTTCCGCAGCAACACCGGGTACGTGCTGCGTTCGCTTGAGAGCATCGCCCGCATCGTCATCCTCTACAATCCGTTGCGGATTTTTCTCCGACTCGGCGCGTTGCCGGTTCTCGTCGGCCTCGCCCTTCTGGCCCGCTTTCTCTATTTCTACATCACCGGCGAATCGCCCGCAGGACACCTCCAGTCGCTCATTCTCGCGGTCATCCTGATCACCGTGGGAGTTCAGGTGTGGGTGGTCGGGGTGGTGGCCGATCTCATCGCCGTCAACCGCCGGCTCCTCGAAGAGGCGGTGGAGCGACAGCGTGAGGGCCTCGGTCGTGACCGCTGACGGATCAGCCGGAAGCTGAAGTGAACCGGACAGCCGACCTCGGTGGATCCCGGTCGGCGCAGCGCGTCGTTGGGGTCATCGTTGCCGTTGCGCTGGTGGCAGCGGTCCTCTACCTGGCCCGGCCGGCAACGGTTTGGGAGTTGCTCGCGACCGGCGATCCCGTGCTGCTGGCCCTGGCAGCAGCCTCGGCCGGTGCGGCGCTGGTCATCCGGGGCGCGCGCCTGGTGGCGCTGCTGCCGCCGGGCGACCTCCGCCTTCATGAGGGGACCGTTGTGGCGGCTGCCGCTCAGGCGGCGGCGCTCTTCGCCCCGGCGAGGGTCGGCGAGTTTGCATTGCCGTGGCTTCTCCGCCGCGTGACCGGACGCGATCTCACGGCCGGCGTCGGGACCCTGTTGGCGGCTCGGGCCCTCGACCTGGCGGGACTCGGCCTGTGGTCCGGTTGGGCGGTCCTGGCCATCTGGGGCTGGACCGAACCTGTTGCGTTGATTGCTGCCGCGGCACTCGTGGCGCCGCCGCTGATGCTGCCGATGACTTTACGGCTGGTCCATCGCCTCGCCGTGCGATGTCTTGCTCCCCGCGGCCGCCGCGGCAGGCGGTGGGCCCGATACAGTCGCCGACTCTCAGACGGGGTTGCCGAACTTCAGCGGCGACCGGTTCGGCTGGCGGCGGCGGTCGCTGCATCCCTTGCCATGTGGGCGTTCCTGTGGAGTCTCGCCTGGTTTCTTCTTGCGGCGATGGGTTATCGCTGGCCCGTCGCCGAGGTGGTGGCGGGTTCGGCCGCCGCCTCGTTGAGCAATGTGCTGCCGGTCAACGTGATCGGAAATCTGGGCACCCTCGAGGCGGGCTGGACCGCCGCGTTCACGGCTCTCGGGATCCCCGTGTCCGTGGCCGCCGCCACCGGGTTGGCCAGTCACCTGTGGGCTTTGCTCTTCGCCGCAATCTACGGCCTCGCGGCGTGGCTCGTGATCACAAGGCTCAACCCGCGCGAGTCGAATTGAGCGGCAGAGGACCATCGCAGTTTCACCGCCAAGAACGCCAAGTCCATCGCAAAGACCATCGCACATTTGACTCATCGCACCATCGCAACGGAGAAACCGCAGATCACGCAGATGGACGCAGATTTCGTCGCATCATCGCAATTCAACGCAGAGGCGCAAAGACGCTAAGGTCCAGAGCCATTGCAATTGAGCGTGGGCCAGGCGGGTATTGAAAAGTGGCGGAATTCGTGATGCGTCGATCTGGGTTGGAATGCACAGCCTCATCCCGAAGGCGCCGCATTCGCGAATTTTGTGGAGATTGCGGGCTCGGTGCCTGTCCGGGAGCGCGATCCGACGAGGTTCTGTGATCGCGGTTGCCCGTGAATGAACAGGCCTTGCGGTATCATTGGCGAGAGCATTGATGAAACCACAATTTCTATCTCTTCTATGCCGATCGCCCAGGTTGACGGCTATCGCAGCTGCGGTAGTGCTCGCCGCCGTCGGGTCGATCGATGCGAGTGAGCGCCCACCTTCGAGTTCTTCCGGGGAGATGGTCTTCGCCAGGATCGTCGAATGTGAGGGCTGTCCTGAGATACAGATTCTGGTGCGCGAGTTCCCCGACGGTTCGGCGGTCCAGACAGACCTTGCGATCGGTGAACGGGTGGTCTCGTTTGTGGAAGCGAAGGGTGTCGGCCGGCGGGCGTGGTGCGGGTTTGTTTACGTCGATAGTTCTTTCTGGGTCGGTGGCTGCAGTGTCTACGATGTTGCATTTGGATCGTTCGGTGAGCTCATGGATTCGATGGTCGCATGTGAAGACTGCAAGTCTTCCAGGCGATATGCGATCAGGGCTGGTGAATCGGGTTGCAGTCCGATCTTTATCGCTGAGGGAAAGGGCTCGGCGGTCCGGAAGGTCAGTGATCTTCAGTGGCTCTTGGAACTGACCTCGTGGGCGCCGGCAGACATCGAGGTTCTGCGTGAGGCCCTTCGCCTTGTGGGCAGCGGCGGGTGTCCGTGGTTCTGTGGAGAATTGGTCAAGTTCTTCGATCTCATTCAATTCGGAGTGCTGCGAGCCGGCAGTTTCAACTCAGTCGGCGAGATTCCGGATTCGATCTCGTTGTTGATGGACCATGAACAGCTGAACGGTCTTGTCGGATTTATGGAACATGAGGTCGATCGAATTCCTGGCGAGGCGCCACGAGGAGTTTCACCGCGGTGGAGATCCGAGCCCGCCAAACTCGATGTGAACGGCTGGTCCGGCACCCTTCTGGAATCGGAAGAGCCATTCGTTGTTGACGTTTCGGAAGTGACCACCGACGGCGTTGCGCTCATGGTCGGAGGCGTCAAAGACGCATCCGGCACCACCATGGCATTCCTCGTTCCGACTCCCGGCGAAGCGCTGATCTCCTCGGCCTGGGCCGTGAGCTCGTTGGCCGAGGACGCCGCGCTCACGTTGTGGTCGGACGGCACATGTGAGCACTTGGCGTTGCGGACCACGCGATCACCCGCCGATCTGGATAAACGTGCGCCGTGGTTGGGGTGGGCGGTCTCTGAGTCGGATGTCGCCGCCTTGTCCGCTCTCCAAGGTAGCGAAGATGAGTTCTGGCCGGTGCAGGAGATGTGGTTGGGACTTGGTCCGTTTCATCCTCAAGGTGGATTGGATGTTCCGGTCGAGATCACGCGGAAGGGCATCACAAACCCACTCGAACAACCGGAGATGCTCCAGCAGTACTGGAGCGAGATCGTCAATCGGTTCCTCAGAGGCCGTGATCGTTTGGAGCGGGTCGAGGAGCTTCGGATTGTCGAGGTCTCCGATTC
>Ga0316198_10002055_pt1 | contig 12068 bp, 3 predicted proteins | sample OudBieAanoxic_MG_FD_204935 | JGI IMG/M metagenome (GOLD analysis project Ga0316198, IMG submission 204935) | Coastal sediment microbial communities from Oude Bieten Haven, Netherlands - site A anoxic | ecosystem: Environmental > Aquatic > Marine > Coastal > Sediment | place: Netherlands... | reverse complement strand
AGTTGGCGGGCGCCGTCGGCGTGGCATCGGTGTCCAATGCGTTGTCGTCGGCGATGACCGCGTAGGTTCCGTTGGGGATATTCGTGAACGTGTATGCGCCGGTCTCCGAGTCGGGCTGGACCACCTGAAGGACCGTTCCTCCCTGGACCAGCTTGGCCCACACGATGTCACCCAGGCCGATTTCGTCAAAGTCCAGAGAGCTGTTGGCGTTGGCGTCGTGGTAAATGGTCCCTGAAATGGAAAACACCTCTATCGATAAATTGGACGCGAATTCGGAGGTGTTGTTGCTCGTGTCGGTCGCCGTGGCAGTTGCCGTATCACCGATGTCAATGCCACTGGCGAGCAGAACGGCTTGCACGGAGCCGGCGGTCGGGTTGGCATCGGGTACGGCACTGATATGCGGGCCACTGCAGGCGCCGTCATCCACGCAGCTTCCCAGGTAGAGATAGCCTTCGCCCGATCCACTGGGATCGGCGGTCACCGCCGGTGCGGACGCATTGTTGACCCGGAAAAACTCGACCGTATCGCCGCTACCGGCGGTGGCAGTGATCGCGAGATCGGAACCACTGAGGGCAATGCCGGTAATGACAGGAGCGGCCTTGTTGTTGTTGGCGCCGCCGCCGGTGCCCACGCCGTCGGAATCGAGATCGATCCCCAGGCCGCCGTTTTCGAAAATGGCGTTGCCGGAGATGAGGTTAAAATCAGTTGTCGATCCATCGATCCACACACCGTCGCCCGTGCTGTAGGCAATGACGTTCCCTTCGCCTGTAGCGCTGCCACCGATAATGTTATTTGTTGCCGTATTGGAGATCTCGACACCATGACTGCCATTGCCGAGTGGACTGGCACCATCGACCTGGGTTCCGATGAGATTCCCCAGTACCCGGTTGCTTGTCGTTACGCCGCCACCGATCCACACACCAACACGAGAGTTACCGGAAATGAGGTTTTCTTCTCCGGCCCCGCTTCCCCCGACCGTATTGTTGATGCAGTTGGAAACGCTGACGCCTTCCCGTTCGTTTCCGATGGATACGGTCCCGGTGCGGTCGGTTCCAATATAGTTTCCGATCACGCTATTTCCATCGGCGTGCCAGAACATAACGCCACTGCCGGTTGTCCATTCACTGCCGTTGTAGTCGTTGCCGGATATCAGGTTGCCGGCCCCCGGGGAACTGCCGCCGATGGTATTACCGGTTGATTCATAGACGTAAACTCCGCTTCCGCTGTTTCCGAGGTCAGTGGTGCCCGTGGCGTCGGTGCCGATATAATTGCCCTCAATGATGTTGTTACCGAACGATACCAGGTATATGCCGTCATAAGAGAACCGATTGATCACCAAGCCCCGAATCGTGCTGCTGCCACCGGCGACGAAAAGTCCCCTTACCGATGCACCGGCGCTGCTGCCGTCCAGCTCGACTTCCGGCCCGCGGCTGTTGGTGTCGCCGTTGTTGACGGTCTGGGTGGTGGCATCGATGACGGTGCCGGCTGCCGTTATCGCCGGCAATGCATTGTTTGGCGAGATGCGCCACCAGGAATCGGCGCCGTCACTCTGATTTCCAGGGCCGGGAATGTTAAATGAAATGGTCGTTCCCGGATTGTCGTTGGCGAAATTGATGCACTCCCGCAGAGAGGCGAAGCCCGAATCAGCCGTGGTGGTAACGACGCCACCGGGGCAAATAGACGCATAAACGTTAACCGCGAACTCGGAGGTATTGCTGCTGGTGTCGGTGGCTGTGGCGGTTACCAAATCCGTGTCGCTGAGACCGCTGGAGAGGAGAACGGCTTGCACGGCGCCGGCGGCCGGATTGGCATCGGCCACAGGGCTGATATGCGGGCCGCTGCAGGCGCCGTTGTCCACGCAGCTTCCCAGGTAGAGATACCCTTCGCCCGAACCACTGGGATCGGCTGTCACCGCTGGTGCGGCGGCATTGTTGACCCGGAAGAACTCGACCGTATCGCTGCTGCCGGCGGTGGCGATGATCGTATAATCGGATCCGCTGGGGTTAATGCCGGTAATGACGGGGGCGGCCTTGTCCTCGTTGGCGCCGCTACCGGTGCCCACGCCGTCCGGATCGAGGTCGATCCCGAGGCCGCCATTTTGGAAGATGGAATTACCGGAGACTTTGTTGCCATCAGTTCCGGAACTGTTCATGCTGATCCCGTCGCCGCTGTTGAAGGCGATAGTATTCGCTTCTCTTGTCGCAGTGCCGCCGATCGTATTGTTAAGGGCGCCTTGGTTGATGTTGATGCCTGAGGAGCCATTGCCGAGATTGCCGGTACCCGCCGCGTTAGTGCCGATCAGGTTGCCCTGGACGCCATTGTTGTCGGAGCCGCTGTTGGCAATGATCAGGCCGTTACTGATGCTGCCGGAGATGACATTTCCTTCGCCGACTGCGTTGCCGCCGATCGTATTGTTGGCAGCGCCGGCCCAGATGATAGCCCCCGTTCCGTTGGCGACGGCAGTAGTACCCAGGCGATCGGTGCCGATGTAGTTGCCTTTAACAACGTTCAGGTCGGTGCCGCTGTCCTTTATCTCAGCGCCGTATGTAGAGTTGCCGGAGATGACGTTGCGTTCGGCAACAGAGGTCCCGCCGACGGTGTTCGTTTGAGCTCCAGCCCCAATGGCCACGCCGATGTAGTTGGCGACCGCGGCGGTGCCCGCATAGTCGGTGCCCAGGTAGTTGCCGGTTACCGTGTTCCCGGTCGCCGAGGCGCCGGTAATCATGATGCCTGCCGATAGCGTACCGCTGAAGCCGTTGATGATCAGTCCTTTGACGGTATTGTTGGCGCTGTTTAGTTCCAGACCATAGGTAAAGGAGGTGGTAAAACCGCGGATCTCGACTTCCGGCCCCAGGCTGTTGGTGTCGCCATGGTTGGTGGTTTGGGTGAAACCGTCGATGGTGGTTCCGCTCGTGGCGTCATTTATGTTCGGTAAGGCGGCGAGAGGTGCTATGGATGCAACGCCATTGGCATCTAAAAGACCATTTGGAATCCGGAACTGGCTGATGTTGGCCGTCGTGCCACCGGCGCTGCCGATGGCGTTGGCGTTTTTGATGAACTGGCGCAGGGAACCCTGCTGGCTTTGCACGCTATCGGCGTTGGTGTCGTCACCGGTGTTAACGATAAGGTTGTAGGCGAAGCCGAAGTTGACGCTGCCGACATCGCTGCCGCTCACTGTCACGGTGACGTAAGTGTCCCCCGGGCCGGCATTGTCGGCGGTGGCGGTGTCGTCCACGGTCGGGCTCCGGCCGCCATAGAGGGCGCCGCCATTGGCCCAGGTCATCTCGGCCAGGGGATTGGGCCAGTTGGCCGGGACGGTGGCGTTTAGACCGCCCTTGGGGGGCGTGTCGGCGTCGCCGACGGTAGCCGAGCGCACGCGGACCTTGTAGGTGCCGTCGGCCAGGCCGGTGAAGCTGTAGCCGCCGGAGGCATCGGTGGTGACTGACGTGATGTAGGTATCGGTGGCGTTATAGAGTTCCACGTCCACGTTGGCCAGGGCCAGGTCGTTTGTGCCACCATCGTATTCGGTCGCTGTGCCGGCGAAGTTGGCGTCCTCGAAGACGGTGCCTTTGATGGTCGCCCCCAGCGGTGCGGTTTCATACGCACCGATATCGTAGTCGCCGGTGACGGGGCTATTGGGCGTGCCGTCGCCGTCGGCGCCGCGGGCCACGCCCCGCTGGTCGACGGCCGGGGCGCTGGTGGTGGTGCCGGCATCGATGGCCGGGCTGCCGGCCAGCAGCGCTTGGGTAAAGGTGGGCCCGCCGTTGTTCTGCAGGGGGCCGAGCAGGGGATTGGTGTTGATTTGGTCGCCTGTGCCGGCGAGGCTGCATTGGTTGGTGCTTTCGAGGTTGTATCCCAATGACGTCAGGGAGCCGTCGCAGTTGGCATTGCTAGAGGCGGTGTTGTTGGCAATAATGCTGTTGCGTGTATTGATTACACCACCCCCACGGCGCACGCCACCGGTTTTATTCGTGCCCGTGTTGCTTGCCAGCGTGACGTTGGTCCAGCCCACCGTTCCACCGTTGTGATACACGCCGCCTGCTTCTTGAGCCGTGTTGCCGCTCACGGTGACGTTGGTCATGGTTATGGTGGCGCTGTCCTGGTAAATGCCACCACCTTGGCCTGTTACGATATTTCCACGGAATGTCACCCGATTAGCGTTCAAGGTGGTGTCTTTGATATAGATGCCGGCGCCATTATCGGCCCGATTGTCCTTCACGCTGACCTCGGTCAGTTGGAGCGACGAATCTGTGTTCACAAAAATGCCGCCGCCATCATCGCCAGGTGGATCGCCGCCCTGAATGGTCACGCCGGAAATCGTTGTCGCGCCTGTTATGAGATGAAAGACGCGATCGATACTATTGCCATCGATGATGGTGGTCGGTGCGCCCGCGCCGGCCAGCGTGACGGCATCCGTGACATCAAGGTCCCCCGCATGCGCTGCGTCTTCGCCGGTCCCGCCAATCGCCAAAGTATATGTGTTGGCCGGCACGCTCAAGGTGGGGGCGCCGTCGATGGCGTTGGCGTTCTGGATGACCTGGCGCAGGGTCCCCTGGGCCGTGCGGTTGGCGGCGATATCGTCATCACGGTCGGCCGTGTGGCTGATCACCCGGAAGGAGAAGGCGAAATCGACCCCGGCGACGTTGCCGCCGCTTACGTCCACACGGGCTAAGTGCTGGTAGGCATTGTTAGCCGGGGAGGTGCTGGCGGTGTTGAACTCATCCGAGGTTCCCACCGTGCGGCCGCCGATCCGCGCCCCGAGATCCAGGGCCGCCGTGGACGGGTTGTCGCCGTAGGTCTGCTCGGCCCATACATCGCCCTGCACGAAGCCGACGTTGAAACCGCCGGTGGGTCTGACACTCTTAGAGTCGACCGCCACCAGGTACTTGAGTCCGGTTGTGGCCGTGTCCAGCGGCAGGCTGTAATGGCCGCTGGTATCGGTCAGTTTCTCGCGAATGAACATGTCGCCGGCGTCCACCACACCGTCGTCGTTGGTATCGGCGTAAAGGCGCACCTGCACCCCGGCGGCCGCCACCTTGTCGAACAGGTCGGCATCGCCGTCGACGTCTTCATAAACATTGCCGGAGACGTTGTCCGACGTCTGCTGGCTCTCGTAGGCACCGATGTCGGTCACGGCGATGCTGTCGCCATCTCCGTCGTACGGCCGCGGCTGCCCTCGCTGGTCAGTAGCCGGGGCGCCGCTGTTGGTCCCGGCGTCGACGGCTGGGCTCAAAAGTGCCAGGGCATGGGTCAAAGTAGGTCCGCCGTTGTCCTGCAGGGGACCGAGCTGGGGGTCGGTGTTGATCTGATCACCGGTGCCGGTCAAAAGACACGAGTTGCCGCTGTCAAGGTTGTAGCCGGCGGATGTGATATCGCCTTCGCAGTTGGGACCGGTTGGCGCGGTGTTGCCGGCGATGATGGTGTTTTTCAGACTTGTGGTTCCACCGTTGCGCCGGATGCCGCCACCTTTGTCCGCGGTGTTGCCGGTTAGGGTGACGTTGACCAACGTCAACGGATCGTTGCCGTATATACCGCCGCCATCGCTGGTCGACGAGTTGCCGCTGAAGGTGACGTTGGTCAAGGTGGCGGTGGTGCCGCCGTCGTGGTAGAGGCCGCCGCCATGGCCATTAGCGGCGGAATTGAAACTGAAGGTCGATTGGGTCACCGTCAGCGTGCCGTCTTTATTGTATATGCCGCCACCATGTTTACCGGTGTTGTTCTGGATGGCAAGCCCGATTAGGTTCACCACGGCGGCGTTGTCGATGTATATGCCGCCGCCCTCTGTGCTGGTGCCGAGGTTGCCGAACCGGACGGTCATATCTGAGAGGGTGGCGTCGGCCAGAAGGTGGAAGACCCGGTCGATGCCGTTGGTGGCGCTCGTGCCGGCCTCAATGATGGTGCTGCCGGCACCCGCCCCATTGATCGTCATATTCGAGGTGATATCGAGATCGCCGGTAGCGGCCGCGTCTTCTCCCTGACCGGCGATGGCAAGGGTATAGGTGCCGGCAGGGACGGTGAGGGTGATCCCGGAGTATTTGTTGGCTTCAATAATGCATTCACGCAGCGTTCCGGGGACTCCGGTGTCGTCCGTGGTCGCTACCACCCATCCGGGGCAGGGACCGGCCGGAACTGCGGCATTCGCTCCGAACTCGGATGTCCCATTGGTGTTATCGCTGGCTGTGGCACTCACGGTATCCCCCCCGGAGAGGCCACTGGCCTTTAAGGTCACTTGCACTGTACCGGCTGCTGCATTCGCATCGGTTACCGTCGTATCGATATGGGGACCGGAGCAATTGGCACCGTTATCCACACATAACCCCAGGTAGAGATATCCCTCTCCCGCTCCGCTCCCGTCCGGATTCACCACAGGAGCAGCGGCGTTATTGACACGATAAAATTCAACGATGTCACCGCTCGTCACGGTTGCTACGACCGTGAAATCAGACCCGCTCGGGGTGACAGAGGTTATGGTCGGTGCGGCCTTGTCGTTGTTGGCGCCGGTGCCGGTGCCCAGGCCGTCGGGATCGAGGTCGATGCCGAGGCCGGTATTGGAAAAAATAGCGTTTCCGATAATCTGGTTGTTGTCTGCATTCGCATCGGCCAGGTAAACGCCATCCCCGGCATTGAAGGCAATCGTGTTTCCCGCGCCAGTGCCAGTGCCGCCGATCCTATTGTCGTCCGCCCCCATCCAGAATCGGATGCCGGCTGCGCCGTTATTGGGCACCGGCGATGTGCCGCTGGCGTCCGTGCCGATGAGGTTACCCTGAATGATGTTACTGCTGGAGGAAGGGTCGTAGATGGAGATTCCGTCACCGCCGTTGCCGGAAATCAGGTTGCCTGCGCCGACAGCCGTACCACCGATGGTATTACCGGGAGCGCTGGCGATGTTAATGCCGTGGGTCGTGTTGCCGATGGCCGCCGTCCCCGCAGCATTTGTACCAATGTAATTTCCGAGGACGAAATTGTTGGTTGTGGGTGCCGTGATGAATAGAATCCCGGCGGCGTCGTTCCCGGAAATGACGTTCCGATCGGCGACGGTCAAGCCACCGATCGTATTATTGCCAATGGACAAAGCAATGCCATTTCCGCCGTTACCCAGATTGGCGGTACCCGTGGCGTTGACCCCGATGTAGTTGCCGGCAATCGTGTTACCGCCGGCGGTTTGGGCGACGATCCCCTGTCGAGTGAAGCGGTTGACGACGAGGCCGCGCACCGTGCTGCCGCCCCCCGTGAGGCTCAGGCCGTCGGTATTCGCAGCTGTCCCCGCGCCGTTGATTTCGACCTCCGGCCCCAGGCTGTTGGTGTCGCCTTGGTTGACGGTCTGGGTAGTGGCATCGATGATGGTTCCGGCGGCTGTCACGGTCGGCAACGCACTGGTTGGCGAGATGCGCCACCAGGAATCAGCACCGGCGCTTTGATTTCCAGGGCCGGGAATATTGAAGCTGATGGTTGTCCCCGGATTGCTGTTGGCAAAATTGATACACTCATACAAAGATCCTGCGCCGGAGTTGGCAGTGGTCGTCACCAAGCATGAGATGAGCTGATCCTCTGGCGACAGGGTCTGATAGGTATCGGGGGTGTTCTGGTTGCGAAATGAGGCCGAAATCCATTCAGGGGTTCGGGCGATCTTGGAGATGCGGACCTCATCGATGGTGCCTTTGAACAACTCTGAGGACAAACCTCTTCCGATATCTAACGGGGACGCCGTAGCGGTCGGTAGACTGGCGCTGGTGATTGTCCTGTCCAAACCACCATTTAAGTATGTATACGCCGTGGTGGTACCGGCGTCTAAAACACCAACAACGTAATACCAGGTATCTGCGGAGGCGGTGGCAGCAAAATTGGTTCGGCGGACGCTGCCAGTGCTCCAACGGTAATGAAACTGATTGTTCGGCCCGTCGTAGGTCAATAAGTACCAGTTGGCATTGCTGCTGTTGCCGTGGTTTATAATACCGTGCCAACCGCTTGCCGGCAGCGGGGCCGGGATTCTGACCCATGCCTCGAGCGTCATTGAGACCACCCGTAGGCTCGTGCTGTCAGGGACGTTTACATAGTCGTCGACCATGTCGAACACGTCGGCGCCGTCGATCTTGCCGGTGGCCGTCTGCACCACACCGTTTTGAGGAGTGCCGTCGTTATTCTGTGAGGTCGAATCGAAGTGAGTACCGGACGTCTCCTGCAGGTGCTGGACCATGACGAAGTCATTGTCCCAGGTCGCCGCCACACTTTGCTGGTTGGTCGCCGACCCGTTGCCGTAGTACATGTAGATGTCGGTGTTGACGGCTCCTGAGATGGCGGGCACCTGCACCCAGATGTACAATTCGTTGGTTGCCGGATTGTACAACTCGATCTCGTGGTTGAGCTTGGTTGTCTCGTCGGCGGCCGTAAACAGGATGTCGTCGCCGTCTGCCTGCGGAATGGAAAAAATTGGATTGGTCGGGTCGGTTATTTTTACCAGATAGGGGAAATTGGTCAGATCGGTGTCGGCCAGGGTCGGCAGAATCGTGATTTTCTGCCGGTTCGACCAGCTCGCATCATACCAGGCGGCTTGAGCCTGCAAAGGAATAATTAAAAGAGCGACAGTGATCAGGAGAAGAAGTCGAACGAATACAAATAGACTGCGACTGGAAGAATAGGCGCTGATCGCCTTTCCTCGCCGTTTATCATTCGATCGGTTTAAAGTAAAATTTTTATGTTTATTTACTTCCACTAAAGTGCATTCTTTTCTTTGGTATCTTTATGCCTTCACTTATTTTCCGCGCCGAGCGAATCAATAGAATGATTTTTTGAGAATCGCCCGACTATCGGCAGCACTGCTTTCCGTGCGCCTAACCGCACGCCGTTTGGGTCCCGGGGTGCTTCATTGAATTTTGGTCGAGCATTTTGCCCAGCACGGCTTTGGTATCCTCGACACACCCATCGACGTAGTTTATAAAGCGCGGATTCATGGAGAGGGCTTTGCCGACCGTGACGAGACGCCGATCGGGCAGAATGAGAACCAGTCGCGTGTTTGCGAAGAGATCGCCCTGCGCGATGAAGGCGTTCAGCTCTTCGGTATCGGCAGCGCAGAGAATAGCGATTTCGGGTGTTTTACCAGGCTTCTTGAACCGTCGGATCAGCTCTTCGCAGGACACGCAGGTTTCCGATTTCTCCTCCGCAGACAGTGAACAGACGAATTCCTGAAGATCTTCGACGGCCGCGGCCTTTTTCGAGGAGTAGAATAGAACACTCATTTGGGGCTTCTCCTTTCATGCTCCCTTGAGAAAGATTGTTAAAAATCCTTCCTTATAAGGGCAAAAAAAGTGCCAAGTGAGGCATAAATTAATTATAGTGAATAATTAAGGGTAGTTAGGCTGGAAAATGCCGGTGGGAGGGAGAAAAATTGATTGCTTTTTGAGGGCCTAAATTGTCCGGAAAAGCGGATCAGTCCGGAAAAGCGGACATAAAAACACGGATAAAATCACGGTGTGATTTTATATAAAAATCCCGCAGCCGCAGCTGCGGGATAAAAGAAAAGAAGATAAAATAATTGCTTCTGATGAGGCGAAAATATTCTCCTCTTTTGAAGTAACCGACGGGTGCTGACCAAGAGACTTCAGGGCAGGCAGGATTTACAGGATCTACAGGAAATTTTGGTCTCTCCTGTTGAGAGGCCAAAAGGTGCTATCCCTCTGAAGCGGACCTGGGTTTTCACCATTCCATCCCGAAGTCAATATTTACCCAAACTTTGCAAAAACCGAAGGGCTTCAGAGCCGTAGGCCGCAGGTTCGAATCTTGCCGGGCATACCAAAAATAGACGCAGGTGATGGTCATGCTTAAATCGTCACCTGCATTTTTTGTTGCTTCGGACAGAATTATGGCATAAAAATTATATTCAAACATACCTTTTTAATTTTCATGCAAGATTCAGGTGATAACCGCAGGAGATGGTACACATGGAAAGTTTAAAACAAGAAGCGCTTAACGTTATATCAAAAATGCCTGATACGGCAGAAATCGATGACATTATGTACAGGCTGTACGTGATCGATAAAGTGCGAAAGGGCCGGGAAGCCATACAGAGGGGTGAGGCTGTATCTGTTGAAGAGCTCAAGAAAGAAATAGAATCATGGTAAAATGGTCTGTTCCAGCAAGAAATGATTTAAAGCAGATTCATGATTTCATTGCCAAAGATTCAAAATATTATTCGCGAAAGGTTATCCAAGATATCGTCGCAAAAACGGAAACGTTAACTGGTTTTCCGGAAGCCGGCCGTGTTGTTCCCGAAATAAGTGATCAAAACATCCGTGAGTTGCTCGTTTATTCATACCGGCTTGTTTATGAAATCTCAGTAGAAGGCATCGAAATCCTTGCCATCATTCACGGCAGAAGAGATTTCAATTCAGCTTGGAATGAAAGATTAGAGTAAACAAGCTCCAAACTGTGCCCAAATTGTGCCCGCCAAGGTCAAACATTTCCACACAGTTCCAAACAAAACCAAACCTCTTTATAACAACAGCTATAATCTTGTTGATCCTGTCAGAGAATATAGAGAATGGTGTTATTATAGTCCCTTTTAGGGGCCTTCCTCATAATTCACCCTATTGGCAAATTTATTGATCTATAGCGTCTGCGTGTGTCTGCGGCTGTGGCGAAGAAATCGAAAGATCATACTTGGCGAGAAGTTCGTAGAGGCGGGAGCGGGAAATGCCGGAGGCTTGGCAGGCTTTTTTGACATCGCTGCGGCTCTGCGCGATCAGATCCTCCAAGTATTTCTTCTCGATAGACTGACGGAATTCCTTGAATTTGGGGAAGTTGCCGTTGAGGGGTTTGCATTCATTGACACGACTTTCGCGGCCCTTTCCCTTGCACACCGCATTACGCGCCATATGAACGCGGATGTTGGTCGGCAAATGGGTGTGATAGAGTTTGGGGTCATTGCCGCTGACTGCGAGCGCGTTGTCTATGGCGTTGACCAGTTCACGGATGTTGCCGGGCCAGGAATAGGCCTCCAGAGCCTGGAAAAATTCAGGCGCAAATCCTTTGGTGTCCAGGCCGTATCGATCGCACAGTCGGGCCACGTGGTAGCGGGCCAATTCTCCGATGTCTTCGCAGCGCTCCACCAGCGGCGGTAATTCAATGGTCATAGAACGCAGTCGGTAAAGCAGGTCCCTGCGGAACAGCCCGTCTTCAACCATTTTTTCGAGATTGCAGTTGGTCGCCGCCACGAGCCTGAAATTGCCCTTTGTTTCTTCTTTGGCACCGATTCTTCGAAAACGGCGTTCCTGCAGAACCCGCAAAAAGGCTTTCTGGGTCGACAAGGGCAGCTCACCGATTTCATCGAGAAAAAGGGTGCCGCCGTTGGCCTGCTCGATCAGACCCGATTGCGCTTTATCCGCGCCGGTGAATGCGCCTTTTTCATGCCCGAAAAGGACGCTTTCGATCAATTTTTCAGGAAGAACCGTGCAGTCGACAATCACAAAATTGCCTTCAGCGCGTTGGCTGTTGAGGTGTATGGCCCGGGCCATGAGTTCCTTGCCGGTACCGGTCTTTCCGGTGACGAGAACATTGATGTCGCAGGTCGCAGCCAGGGCCAGAAGGTTCAGACAGTCTCCCATGGCCTGGCTTTTTCCCACAATTCCGTCGTACTTCAAAGCGACGGGCACTTTGTGGGATGTTTTTTCCTCACGGTAGGCCAGGGCCCGTTTGAGAGGAAGCAGCATGTCCTTTTCTCTTGGCGATTTTTCGATGTAATCCCAAGCGCCGCTTTTGATGGCGATCTCGGCCGCATCCGGATCCCCGTTGGCCGTAACGATGATCACCTCGGGCTGGGAAGGCATTTCTCTGACCTTGGTAACGGCATCGATGCCATACCCGTCGGGCAGGTAGACATCGAGCAGCACGATGTCGAAATTTTCTGCAGCGGATTTTTTGAGGCCCTGCTCGAGCGTGTGCGCGCATTCGGCTGCATGTCCGAGGCTGTCGATGATGAGACAGAACCGCTCGCACATCATTTCATCGTCGTCTATTATCAGAATCTTGGGCATAGCGAATACGAAACCCTTGTTTAAGCAGCCGAAATCAAAAGA
>Ga0316198_10002054_pt1 | contig 12071 bp, 10 predicted proteins | sample OudBieAanoxic_MG_FD_204935 | JGI IMG/M metagenome (GOLD analysis project Ga0316198, IMG submission 204935) | Coastal sediment microbial communities from Oude Bieten Haven, Netherlands - site A anoxic | ecosystem: Environmental > Aquatic > Marine > Coastal > Sediment | place: Netherlands... | reverse complement strand
AACCGCGATGCCAATACGCTGCCCCTGCATCTGCGCATGCTCCGATAAGGGACTACCCTTGGCGAACTCAATGGCGTAGTAGAGCAGGTGGCCGCCATCCAGCACGGGGATGGGCAGAAGATTGAGTACGCCAAGGCTGATGCTGACGATTGCAAGGAACTTGATGAAGTAATCGGCACCGTAGCTGGCCGTTTTTCCGGCGGTTTCGGCGATGGTAATCGGGCCGCTGAGGTTCTCGACGGATGCCTTACCGATCAGCATTCGGCCAATCATACGCAGCATGAGCACGCTCATATCGGCAGTCTTGCCGATGGCTGCGCCGATGGCCTCGATCGGCCCGAGCCGCACTTCGACACGATACGCTTCGAAGAGCGTCTCGGACACCTCGACCGAGGCACCGATTCGCCCTATTTTTCCGTCCTGTCCGTCTGTGGACCGGGGTGTCAGCACGATCTCCATCTCTCGACCACTCCGATCGATGACCACGATCATGGCCTCCGCTGGGTGTGCCTGCACCATGTCGACCCACGACCGCCAGCTCTCCACCGCTTCGCCATCGCTGGTCAGGATGCGATCGCCAGGCTTCAGACCTGATTGCTCCGCCGGTTCGCCCGCCATGACCTCGCCGATGACCGGCGCAAGGATCGGCCTTGCCGCCGACAGCCCAAGGTTCGAGAGAATGGCCGGGTCGTCCGGAAGTTCGGCGAGCGCCATGCCGTCGAGCACGCGCACCGTTTCGTAACCGTCAGGGTCGCGCACGCGCAGCGGCAGATCATCGCCGTCCAGCGACTCGGCCATCAAGGCAAACACAGCAATCTCCCAAGTGGGGGTCGGGCGATCGCCCACTTGGACTAGCTCTTCTCCCGCAACGACGCCAGCATTCGCAGCGATCGAGTCGGGCTCTACTGTGCCGATCAGGGCACGGGTTCCTGTATCGCCTGAAACCAGGATTCCCCAATAGACCAGGATGGCAAAGAGAAAATTAAACAGCGGACCGGCGGCTACGATGGTGGACCTCTTCCAGAGCGCCTGCCGATTGAAGGCACGGTGCCGCTCCGACTCATCCACCACGCCCTCCTGCTCGTCGAGCATCTTGACATAACCGCCGAGAGGCACACCGGCAATAACATACTCGGTGCCGTCGCGTCGGCCCACCCAGCGCAGCAGCGGCTTACCGAAGCCGATGGAGAAACGCAACACCTTGACGCCGAGTCGCCGTGCCACCCAGAAATGTCCAAACTCGTGGACCGCAATCAGGATGGCGAGCGCAACAATGAAGGAGAGAACTGTAAAGAGAAAATCCTGCATAACGCGACTTCAGACAAAGACCGACAGGCTTTGTTCCGCAACAGTACGAGCCCGACGATCTGCCTCCAAGAGTTGATCCAGTCCGCCCTCGCCCACTGGTTCGCAAGGCAGCCGATCCAGGGTGGCGTCGACAAGGGAGGCAATATCGGCGAATCCGATACGCCGATTCAGAAACGCAGAGACTGCGACCTCGTTGGCCGCATTGAGGATTGCTGGTGCCGTCCCCCCCGCCTCCGCCGCCTTGGCGGCGAGCGCCAGGCATGGAAAGCGCTCGAGACTGGGGGCCTGGAAATCGAGGTGGTGAACCGCGAACAGGTCCAATGACGCCACCCCCGACGCCATGCGTTCGGGCCAGGCCAGCGCATGAGCAATAGGGGTGCGCATATCCGGATTGCCAAGCTGGGCAAGCACGGAGCCGTCCACATACTGCACCAGCGAATGGATCACGCTTTGCGGATGGACCACGACCTGAATCCTGTCGGGGCGCGTGGCAAAGAGCCAACAAGCCTCGATGAGTTCCAGACCCTTGTTCATCATGGTGGCGGAGTCCACGGAGATCTTTCGCCCCATGTCCCAGTTGGGGTGGGCACAGGCCTGCTCCGGGGTGACCTGCGCGAGTTCGGCGACCGGCGTATCGAGGAAGGGACCACCTGAGGCCGTGAGCAGGATGCGCTCGACCCCAACCGCAGCAAGACCTTTCCCATAGTCAGGTGGCAGGCACTGGAACACGGCATTGTGCTCGCTATCGATGGGCAGCAGCACGGCGCCGCTTTGTGCGACGGCGGACATGAGGGCCTCGCCAGCAACAACCAGGGCCTCTTTGTTGGCGAGCAGCACCCTTTTCCCGGCGCGAGCCGCGGCAAGGGTCGGTAGCAGCCCGGCAGCTCCGACAATGGCCGCCATGACGTCATCCACCCCAGGAAGCGATGCCACCATCTCGAGGGCTTGGGCGCCTGCCAACACGTCTGGTGGAGAAGCCATGCCAGAGAGCAAGCCGCGCAAGCATGCAGCAGCCTTGGTATCGGCCATAACCGCAAGCTCTGGCCGATGCCGACGACATTGCTCAGCCATGCCCTCCGCATCCCGGTTGGCGGTCAACGCAATCACGCGATAGCGGTCGGGATGACGCGCGACCACATCGAGCGTACTGACGCCGATAGAGCCGGTGGACCCGAGAACGCAAATACCCTTCACAGCTGAGCCCCTAAGTAAAGCACACCCAGTGTGAACACTGGGGCCGCGGCCATCAAGCTGTCGATGCGGTCGAGCATCCCACCATGGCCCGGGAGCAGACCCCCAGAGTCCTTGACCCCCCGACGGCGCTTAATAAGGCTCTCGTAGAGATCGCCAACCACCGAAATGAACGCTGTCGCAACGCACAAAATGACCGCAACGCCCGCAGGAGCCGAGGAAAATCCCAGCGCCCAGGCAAGCACAAGACCGGCCAACACGGCTCCGGCAAGCGCACCACTGACGCCGGCCCACGTCTTACCCGGGCTAAGCACAGGCGCCAGCTTAGTCGTACCCCAACGCCGGCCGGCGAAATAGGCAGCGATGTCGGCCGTCCAGATCAAGATCAAAAGGAAAAGCACCAGCTTCGGTCCCGACTCCGAAGACCCGTGCAGATACACGATCGCCAGCCAAGATCCAAGCAACACCGGCACGGCGCTCGCGAGCAGCCAGGGCGCGAACCCTTCACTTGTCTCAATTTCGCGAATGCGAAATAGGTAGACGGCCAGCCCGAACCACCACAACGTGAGCAGCGCCAAGACCGACGGGACCCACTGACCAGCCATACCTTGCCACAGGAGGAACAGGGCGGATGCCGTCGTGACAACGAATGCCCCACGTCCCGCGAACGCACCGATTCCTGCGAGCGCGGACCATTCCCAGGCCGCGATCAACAGGACAAGGCCGAACAACATGGCAAAATGGGGCGTAGGAAGCAACAGCACCCCAGCGATGGCCAAGGGCGCCAGCACCGTAGCGGTCAGGGTGCGGCGTTGCAGGGCACTGTTCAGCACAACAAACTTAGGCAGTCTCAGAAACGTGACCCGCGACCACTTGCTCGCCGGTCAAACCGAAGCGCCGCTGACGCCGACCGAACTCCGCAATGGCCTCCGCATAAGCCTTAGCACTGAAGTCAGGCCACATCAGACCACTGAAATAAAGCTCGGTATAGGCGGACTGCCAGAGCAGGAAGTTACTCAATCGTTGCTCCCCTCCAGTACGGATGAAGAGATCAGGATCGGGCTGATCGGCGAAGGACAGCTGCGCCGCCAGGTTAGACTCTTCGATTTCCGACGGTTGGATGCGTCCCACGGCCACATCCTCGGCCAATCGCCGTGCCGCTTGGATGATATCCCAACGCCCGCCATAGTTCGCGGCGACCTGCAGAAGCATGGCATGGTTGCCGCTCGTCGCCGTTTCCGCGTCCACAATGCCGCACTGAAGCCGCTCTGGAAAAGCGCCACGCTCGCCGATGACGCGCAAGCGCACACCGTTTTGATCGAGACGCTTGGCCTCGCCTCGCAGTGCGCTGATGAACAATTCCATCAGCATATTGACCTCGGACTGGGGTCGGCGCCAATTTTCGCTGCTGAAGGCGAACAGGGTCAGAACCTCGACGCCCTGCCGGACACTCTCCTCCACCACCGCACGGACGCTTTTGACACCTGCCCTGTGTCCAGCCGTCCGTGGCAGGTGGCGTTTCCGTGCCCAGCGCCCATTGCCATCCATAATAATGGCGACATGCTTCGGTACGATCCGCTCACCCGTCTGCGAGCCATTCGCCACCTCTCGATTATCCACGATATTGATCGGGCTATGCCTCTGGCGGGATCAAATGGACATCAGATCTGCTTCCTTCGCTTCAAGCACAGCATCCACTCCCTTGACATGCTCGTCGGTCAATTTCTGTATCAACTCTTGGCCACGGCGCTCATCGTCCTCAGAGATCATCTTCTCCTTGACCATCTCTTTGAGCTCGCTGTTGGCGTCGCGGCGGATGTTGCGGATAGCAACGCGGCCATGTTCCGCTTCATTCCGCGCCACCTTGATCAGGTCGCGGCGACGCTCCTCGGTGAGCGGTGGCATGGGCACACGGATCACGCTACCTGCAGTATTGGGATTGAGTCCCAAATCCGATTGCATGATGGCCTTTTCCACCGCTTGCACCATGTTCTTCTCCCACGGCGACACGGCCAGGGTCCGAGCATCCTCGGCGGTCACATTGGCGACCTGCTTGATGGGCGTATCCGTGCCGTAGTAGCTGACCATAATATGGTCGAGCAGCGACGGATGGGCGCGTCCTGTGCGAATCTTGGCCAATTCGTGGCGCAACGCGTCTACGCTCTTAGCCATTCGTGACTCTGCGTCTTTCTTAATATCGTCGATCATCTCAATTCCCACTCACCACAAGGGAACCGATCCGCTCACCATAGATCAGCCGCATCAGCGCCCCCGACTCGTAAATATTCATGATCCGCATGGGTATGCGGTTGTCCCGGCACAGGACGATGGCGGTCGCATCCATGACCTTCAAATTCTCGCGCAAGGCTTGATTGTAGGTCAGCTGCTCGTAGAAGACCGCATTCGAGTTTTTCATCGGATCAGCGGAATAAACGCCGTCGACTTTCGTCGCCTTGATGAGTATGTCGGCGCTGATCTCCACAGCTCGCAGGCTGGCTGCCGAGTCGGTGGTGAAGAACGGATTTCCGGTGCCGGCAGCGAAAATGGTTACACGCCCCTTCTCCAGGTGGCGCACGGCGCGGCGACGGATGTAGTCCTCACAGACCTGGTTGATCTTGAGCGCCGACATGACACGGGTCGCAACGTTGATTCGTTCCAGCGCATCCTGCATAGCCAGGGCATTGATGACGGTTGCGAGCATACCCATGTGGTCGCCGGTGACACGGTCCATGCCACCGCCGGCGAGACCTGCTCCGCGGAAGATGTTACCGCCGCCAATCACAAGCGCTACCTGCACCCCAACGCCGACCAGCTGCCGCACTTCCTCGGCCAAGCGAGCGATGACCTTCGGATCGACACCGAAGTTACCATCACCCATCAGGGCCTCTCCGCTGAGCTTGAGCAGAATCCGTCGGAAAACTGGCTGGGTCACCTGGTCACCCCTGTTGTGCATGAATCCTCAAAGCTTCTGGAATCAGTCTGCTTAGCAATCAGCTGCCGCGCACCTGCGACATGACCTCATCGGCGAAGTTCTCCTGCTTCTTCTCAATGCCCTCTCCGACCTCGACGCGGGCGAAACGGATCACCTTGGCGCCCGCTTGACCAAGCAACTTCTCGACGGTCACGTCTGGATCTTTGACGAAGGCCTGTCCAAGCAACGTTACCTCCTCAAGATACTTGCGTACACGCCCACCAATGATCTTCTCAACGATATTCTCGGGCTTTCCGCTCTCCAGCGCTTGGGCACGAAAGATCTCCTTTTCCTTCTCCAGCGCATCGGCTGGCACCTGCTCGGCACTGACGCACATGGGGTTGCTGGCGGCAACGTGCATGGAGATGTCCTTGCCAAGATCCGCGTCTCCGCCTTCTAAATCGACGATCACGCCGATACGCACACCGTGGCGGTAGCTGCGCAACGTGCCCTTCGCGTCGTTGAAGCGCACCAAGCGGCGAACCTGGATGTTCTCCCCGATCTTAGCCACCAAGGCCTCGCGAGCGGCAGCGATGGAAATGTCCTCACCGGCGCGGACAGGCAGCGCAGTAAGCGCATCAACATCAGTGGCATCGCTTGCCAGAGCAGCACCGGCGACTGCATCAGCGAATGCCTGGAAGCTACCGTCTTTCGCGACGAAGTCGGTCTCGCTATTGACCTCGACCATGACGCCTTGCTTGCCGTCGTCGCTGATCTTGATGATCACGACGCCGTCTGCCGCGGTACGTCCAGCCTTCTTGGCCGCCTTAGCCTGACCGGACTTGCGCATGTCCTCTATGGCGGCTTCGATATCGCCGTTGGCCTCCACCAGGGCCTTCTTGCACTCCATCATCCCGGCGCCGGTCCGTTCTCTGAGTTCCTTAACCAAAGCGGCTGTAATTGCCATGACAACAATTCTCCGAAAAAATTAGCTGATATGCGCCACACAGGACCGCCAAAGGACCTTGCGCAACGACGAAATCCGGTAGTGACGCATGCGAAAACGGGCGGCAACTAACATCTGAACACCACAAGAAGCAAGTGGTGAGGTTCGAGAACCGCGTGCACCCGTCATCGAAAGCGCCGCCAGCAAGACCGGAACATCGCGATCGGCGATGCCCCGGTCCGTCATTCACCGATCAACGGCAAGCCCGAGCCGAAACGCATCCGATGGCATGCTGGCGACGGGTACGCAAGCGCTTAGGCCTCGGCGGCCTGCGTCTCCGCTGGGGCATCCTCTACAACATAGTCATCGGGACGTCCTGCCATCGCAGCTGCGCTATTGCGGCCATCGATAACCGCGGCAGCAGCCCCGGCAATATAGAGGCGTACGGCACGAATGGCGTCGTCGTTTCCCGGAATGACGTAGTCGATGGAGCCTGGGTCATTGTTGGTGTCGACGACCCCTACGACTGGAATACCGAGCTTGTTGGCCTCCGTAACAGCGATCTTCTCGTGGCCAACATCAATGATGAACAAGGCATCTGGCAGCCCCTCCATGTTCTTGATACCACCCAGACTCAGCTCCAGCTTATCCCGCTCGCGGCTCAGACCCAATGCCTCCTTCTTGTTAAATCGTTCGATGGATCCATCCTCGAACATAGCTTCCAATTCCTTCAATCGCTTGATGGATTGCTTGATGGTCTGGAAATTGGTCAGCATGCCGCCGAGCCAGCGGTGGTTGACGAAGGGCATCGCGCAGCGAATCGCCTCTTCGCGAATGCCCTCACGGGCGGCTCGCTTGGTGCCGACAAACAAGATCTTGCCGCCGTTCGCAGCCAGAGAGCCCATAAAGTTGGTCGCTTCCTGGAATAGGGGCAGGGTTTTTTCCAGATTGATGATGTGGATCTTGTTGCGGTGACCGAAGATGTAAGCCCCCATCTTGGGGTTCCAGTATCGTGTCTGATGCCCAAAGTGGACACCTGCCTCCAGCATCTCCCGCATGGATACATGGCTCATATGAATCGTCCTCAATTTACCTGGGTTGAACCTCCACGCATCCCAGGGAACGACCCGCATAGCAGGCACCCGGCACCCTGTGTCGACACGTGTGTGGCATTGATCGGATCGTTGACGGAAAAGCGCGCTAACTGCGGCCTCACCTACCCTAAGATCCTAAAAATAAAACGAAAAACGGTCGTTTTTCGCTCCGGCTCTTGAATACAACAGCAGCTACGCTGCTGCGGCATGTGCAGATCGTTTGCCGATCTGCGGCAGGTTTTATACCATAAGAGGTTTAATTCGGGCAATTTTATGCGCCTCCCAAACCCCTCCCCGCATCCTGGACGATCACGACGCACACCATGAGCGTTACCATTAAAACTGCTGACGAAGTCGCCAAGATGCGTGTCGCAGGGCGCCTAGCTGCTCAGGTGCTGGAGATGGTCGAGGAGTATGTGCGCCCCGGCGTTACGACCGACGAGCTCGACCGGATCTGTCACGACTTCATCGTCATCCAACAGCAGGCCATCCCCGCACCACTTAATTACCGTGGCTTCCCCAAGTCCATCTGCACCTCTGTCAACCATCAGGTCTGCCACGGTATACCGAGCAACAAGCGACTGAAAAAGGGCGATATCGTCAATATCGACATCACCATCATCAAGGATGGATATCATGGCGACACCAGCAAGATGTTCTTCATAGGTGAGCCGTCCATACTCGCCCGACGATTGGTCAAAACCACTCATGAGGCCATGTTGCAAGGCATTGCCGAGGTCCGCCCCGGCGCCACGCTGGGGGATATCGGTAACGCCATCCAGACCTACGCCGAGGCGCGCAACTACTCGGTGGTGCAGGAATATTGCGGCCACGGCATTGGCCGCGAGTTTCACGAGGAACCGCAGGTCCTCCACTACGGTAATCCCGGCGAGGGTTTTGTACTGCGCGAAGGCATGTGCTTCACGGTCGAACCCATGATCAATGCGGGCAAACGCTTCATCAAACTGCTGCCGGACGGCTGGACCGTAATCACCAAGGACCGCAGCCTGTCGGCTCAGTGGGAGCATACGGTCCTGGTCACCGCGAACAGCCACGAGGTACTCACCCTGCGCCAGGAAGAACGCGAGGATTACGGCTGAAATGATGACCGGCGCCCGACTCGAAGCGCTCTCCGCGGTTGCCGGTTCAGAACTCAGCATGGTTTTAAAGGACGGCACCGCACCAGTCGTGGCCTTTCGGCACGCACTGCAAACAGGTAATCAGCGCCTTTACGCAGGCCTCGACGAAGGCGTCCCCATCACCGACTTGGTGCATGCCCGTAGCTTCCTTGTGGACGCAATTCTGGCCCGAGCTTGGGAGCAGCATATCCCTGCACAGTCCCGGGCGGCACTCGTGGCCGTTGGCGGCTACGGCCGCGGGGAGCTGCATCCAGCCTCAGATGTAGACATCTTAATTCTGCTCGACAGTCAGGCAGCTGGTGGCACGGACGCCCTGAACGGCCAGCTTGAGGACTTTATCACCTTCCTCTGGGACATTGGCATGGAGGTCGGCCAAAGCGTGCGCACGGCGGACGAATGCGCCCAGGAAGCGAAGGCCGACGTTACCGTCATGACCAACCTCCTAGAGGCGCGCCTGCTCATTGGCACCCATGCCCTGTTCGATGCCATGCGCGAGGCCACGGCTGAAAACCTTATCTGGAGCAGCGCCGCTTTCTTCGCCGCCAAAAAGCGCGAGCAGAGAGAACGTTGGCGCAAGTACGGCGACACTGCCTATAACCTCGAACCCAACATAAAAGAAAACCCCGGGGGATTGCGCGACATTCAGATGATCGGCTGGGTCGCCAAGCGTCACTTCTCAGCAGAGAACCTGCACGACCTGGTCACCCACGGCTTCCTCACCGAGGGCGAGCACCTCACTCTGCTCGAGGGACAGGCACTGCTGTGGCGCATCCGATTCCAGCTTCACCGCCTCACCGGGCGGCGCGAGGACCGGCTGCTGTTCGACTATCAGCGCACCCTCGCCACAGAGTTCGGTTTCGTCGACGATGGCGACCACAACCTGGCCGTCGAACAGTTCATGCAGCAGTACTACCGCACGGTGATGGAACTCAACCGCCTCAACGAGATGCTGCTGCAGCTCTTTCAGGAGGCCATACTGTTCGAGGACCGGCTGGGATCGCCCGCGGCGATCAACAAGCGCTTCCAAACGCGCAGTGGTTTCCTGGAGGTCACCTCGCATGACACCTTCCGCCGCAACCCCTTCGCCCTGCTCGAAGTCTTCTACATACTCCAGACGCATCCAGGTATCGCTGGTGTGCGCGCCAGTACCATCCGCTCGATCCGAGAAAACCGTCACCAGATCGACGACAAGGTGCGCGCGGACTTGCGCGCCCGTAGTCTATTCATGGAGATTCTGCGCCATCCCGGGGGCCTCAGCGATGCCCTGCTGCGGATGAATCGCTACGGCGTGCTCGCTGCCTACATACCCGTGTTCGCTAACATTGTCGGGCGCATGCAGTACGACCTGTTCCACGTTTACACGGTGGACGAGCATAGTCTGCGCCTGCTGCGAAACCTTTGCCGATTCTCCGAGCACGAATACAGCAACGACCTCCCTCTGTGCTTCGCCATCGTCCGCACCATCCCTAAGCTGGAATTGCTTTATCTGGCCGGCCTCTTCCACGACATCGCCAAGGGTCGCGGCGGTGACCATTCCCTGATTGGCGCTCGCGACGCTTGGGATTTCTGTCAGCTGCACGAGCTGTCCGAATACGACAGCAGACTAGTCTCCTGGCTCGTCGAGAAGCACCTGCTGCTCTCCATCACCGCCCAGCGCAAGGACCTGAGCGATACACAGGTCATTCAGACGTTCGCGGCACAGATGGGCGATCCCACCCGACTCGACTACCTCTATCTGCTCACCGTCGCCGACATGCGCGCCACTAACCCCGGACGCTGGAACGTATGGAAAGACTCGCTGTTGCGCGAGCTCTACCACAACACCCGGCGCGCGCTTTTACGCGGCCTGGACAACCCCCAGGCCCAGGACGAACTGATCCAGCAGAAACAGACAGAGACCATGCGCCTCGCATCCAGGTACGGTATCTCCCCGCAAGACAGCATGGCGCTGTGGATTAAGTTTAGCTTGGACTATTTTCTCCACAACTCGCCGGACGAGATCGCCTGGCAGACGTGCTTGATGATCAAGACCCCTCGCGATGCCCTACCGCTGGTGGCGATTCGGCCGGTAACCGCCCGCGGTGGTACGGAAATCTTCATCTACACTCGCGACCGCAACAATCTCTTCAGCCACACCACTACACTGCTCGACAAGAATGGATTGAGCATCGTCGATGCGCGGATCATCACCACCGACGACGGCATGGCACTCAGCTCCTACCACGTGTTGGACCAAGATGGAGAGCCCCTCGATGACGACCTGCGCCGGGAGGAGTTACAGGAGGCGTTGAAGACGAGACTGAGCAGCGGACCGGGCGACGACATCCAGGTTGCACGCCGCCTCCCCCGCCAACTCAAGCACTTCCCCATCGCCACCGCTGTCACCTTCGCACCTGATGAACGCAATCACCGCACCGTCATGCGCCTGACCACCCTCGACCGCCCCGGCCTTTTGGCCGAGGTCGGCGCGGTGTTCGAAGAGTGCGGTATACGCCTTCAGAACGCCAAGATCGCCACCATCGGCGCAGAAGTCGACGACGTCTTCTTCATCACCACCCAGGACGAAACCGCCATCACCTGCGAGACCGCCCTATCCTGCCTACGCAAAGAGATCCACCGACGTTTAGAAAGCATACCTGCCACCTAATCACAAAACACTTGACGCACGCCAGCGCATCTAATACAACATTTCGATAAATAATGAATTATTAATCTTTCATACTTGCATCGGCTACCCATACCGCTTCGAGCACTGGGTGTAAGGCGGCACATGAATGCTTCACTGTTCAGACTTCTGATCACACTCGCGTCCTGGATACTTGCCACACCGAGCCTTGTGGTAGGGCACAGCATCACACAGCAACCAAGCATGGAGCCAACCCAGGGCATTCCAGCAGAACCGGAACTCGTCGATCAATGGCTCGACGAGGTAAGGGCACAACGACAGGCATGGGAAGAACGCCGTCGCGCGAAGAAGGAGGCCATCGACGCCCGCCGCCGCTGGATTGATCCCTGGGGCGCTGCCCAACAGGAAGCCAGGAGGGAGGAGAATCAGCGGCGCCGCGAGGCACTTCGGAACAAGATTGAGCAGGATCGCGACGCCTTCCGCAGCCATTCGCCATGGCGTTCACCGCAAGCGCCCTGGCAGGAACCTTTACCGTCACCCGGATCTGATGGACAGAACCCTATATCCGATGTGCCGGACATCCTCTCCCCCTACCCACCACTACCGGGATGGAACAATGGCTGGTATTTCCGGGGATATTGAGGAGCGAGTATCGGAATATCCCCCAGCACCCACATAAAAACAAATATACACAATGGCGTAGAGCGCGATTTCGCAGCGTATGGCAGCACAGGGAGCAACGATAAAGGAAATCGATTGTCACGCCTCGCGAGCGACTTCCGCTGTTGCATCACAAAGCTGAGCAAGCTGCTGGTCGCTGACAATATAGGGTGGCATCAGATACACCAGCCGCCCG